>ENA-ORCZ01000054-ORCZ01000054.1-marine-metagenome-genome-assembly--contig:-NODE-54-length-170542-cov-39.501587_pt1 | contig 170542 bp, 146 predicted proteins | sample MGYA00237785_ERZ508519 | MGnify/ENA primary metagenome ERZ508519 (study PRJEB26189, sample SAMN06268790) | marine metagenome | isolation source: Bioluminescent Bay, La Paraguera, Puerto Rico | place...
TACGTCGCCCGTGAGCTCTACCAGATCATCACATCAAATGATCTTGAACTGGCCGCTTGACATCGATAGGAGCATCCCGGCTGGAGCCGCAGGCGCCGGAGTTCGACATCGTCGTCGACGAGGCGGTGCTGCGTCGCGTGGTCGGGTCGCGCCAGGTCATGGCGACACAGGTGCGTCGGCTCGCCGACGCCGGCCGGCTGCCGAACGTCTCCGTCCGGGTCCTGCCGTTCTCGTCCGACCTGCACGCCGGGGTGCTGACCGGCGGACTGTTCACCATCCTGGACTTTCCCGAGCAGTACGAACCCACCACCGTCTACCAGGAGTCGATCACCGGCGCGCTCTTCCTCGACAAGCAGGCCGAGAGCGACCGGTACGCTTGGGTCTACCACGACATCCGGTCGGCCGCGTTGAGCGAGGCCGAGTCGCGGGCGCTGCTGCTGGACACGGCGAAGGAGTACGAGCCATGACCGACCTGACCGGCGCCACCTGGCGCAAGAGCAGCCGATCGAACAGCCAGGGCGATTGTGTCGAGGTCGCCGACGGGCTGGCCGGCGTGATCGGCGTACGCGACTCCAAGGACCCCACCGGCCCGGTCCTGACCATCTCCCCCGCCAACTGGTCGGCCTTCCTCACCGCCACCAAGACCGGCACCCTCACCGCCTGACCGCACACCGCCTGCACCCCGCCGGGGTCCAAACCGCACCTCGGTGGACTCGTCACTGACCAGAATCGTCCCGCCGGGTAGCGACCAGTTGCCGGAGTCTGCTCGTCGGTGCATCAGCACCCGACCGCGATCGTCGGTGACGATCGCCGCACCGCCAGAGAGGATCCCGGTCGCCCTCGGCGCGGCCGGGTCGCGGTAGTAGGTCACGGCGGCGGGTCACGACACCTCCCGATACGGGTACGGAGTGCAGGTCTGAGCCAAGTCGGGTGACTGCTCCCCACGGGAGTCGGCCAACACCTGCGCCAGATCGGTCACCAACCCGACCACCTTTCCCACGATGCTTCAGCGGCGCCACCCCATCCGCCACAGGTCGGATATCAGATGGCGCAAAAATGGCAGCTGCCCATCGATCTGCATTCCACCGTTTTCCCGTATCAATGCAGAGAATCTTGTCAGCGGAATAAACGCCGTTGCGAACGAAATTACACCCCCAAAGACACAACCCGCCACCATGATGCCAATGACCTCAGACGCGACTACCAGCTCCAATATTGCAATCAGGAATAGACCAGCCAGGAAGCACACCAAGAAGCCCCTGATCCCCCAAATCATCATCCTATATATAGTCGTGCTAAGATATTCGTTACCATGGAGATCTGACATCGAGTTTCACCACCATTTCCAGCGCTTGATGATCCAGGTTTTAGCCACACCACCCTCACCGAAGGACACGCCGTCCGACACCTATCGCAGAAAGATTCCGAGACCGACCGCCAAGATCAGTACGAAGAAAACTGACATCAGCACCTCCACCGGCCCTCCCAGTAACAGCGCCAGAATCACGGCAAAGATGACCAAGAATGCAAGCAGAAAAAGCCGCATGATGATCAACGCACGCCAGTAGGCCCAAGCTCCGCGCACACGCCAAGCAGGATCATCCGAGGAACTCACCACTCAACCCACCTCCCAACTCGAGTGGACGGCTCGGACGGGACGGCAGCACATGGACAACATCCACTTGGGACCCCATGGCTATTGGGCATGTCCGTCCGACACTAGAGATCCACCCCATACCTGTAAAGGCGGTATCACCAGCCGCTACCACAATCCGGTCACCAGCCGGCAAGGTGGACCAGACCGCTGACTCAGCGTCGCCTGCCCTCACCCCCTTCTATCCGAGGTACGGACAATCGCGCTGCTCAGCATGGTGGCACAGCCGGAGCCGTACCGTGTCGTGGATGGGGATGTCAGCGAACTCGGCAGGATCGACGAACCGCACCTCGGTCGACTCGTCGCTAACCAGAACCGTCCCGCCAACGATCCGACCGAGGTAGGTGACGGTGAACTCCTGGCGCACCTCGCCGTCCGCGTACCCGATCACGTGAGCCGGGTCGGTGTAGACGCCGAGCAGCCCGGGACGATCCTGTTCGCCCTCGGCGCGGCCGGGTCGCGGTAATAGTCACGGCGGCGGTCACGACGCCTCAAGATGCAACCTTGTCGATGGGTAACCCGACCATGCAATAGCCCTGCCGGGTCGCTGTTCAACACCTCATGGAAATATCGCTCGAACGTGCACGATAAGGGGAGAACCGCTCTCCACTGCCACGTAAACCTGCAGGTCCTTCATGCCCCGCCTTCTCGTCGCAGGAAGAACTGCGCCACCACTGTTCACTAGATTGACATAGTTCTCAACCCCGTACGGATGACCGTTAGCGTCGTAAGCCCAGTATGGCGGAGGGAGTAAACCTTCTGTCAAATCATCTGATGTCATCCCAAGCATATCGAGGAAACTATCCAGACAATCGACTGACATTGAAATTCGCAGTATCAGATTCCGACCCCAGTCATCTTCCTCGGGAGCGTCCCAGAATCGAACATCAGATAAAGCGCAGTGGGGTAACTTCAAGTCGTAGTCCCTCAGTGACTCCTCTAGCGAACTAGCCGACCGACTACCCGGATAAGATCTTCCGTCCTTCGAGCCAGAAAACTCGTCGATCGAACTACAACCAGCCAACACCAGGGCAGCAAGGACGATTGTCACCACAGCCGATAAAGATGATTCACGCAGAGCTCCACGGAAATCCCTGGCTGAATACTTCAGCACGCAGCAACGAACAGGACCAACGATCATCACGCAACGCCACCCCAGCAAGCCCTATCCCAACACGAATCGACTTGCATATACCTTAGAATCTCAGCTCTTGACGCACACGCCTGACCCAGGAGCAGTATGGCTACCACCAACGGGTTCGACATGACCGCACCCCTGTCACAGATCTCACCAGTCTCGAACCTCCACCGCGTCCTTTGAGCACTGAGGGCATCACTAAGCACCGATCCGTCGCCCGCCTCACCGTACTCGGATCATCGTGGCGGACACCACATGCGCAGGTCGAACAGGTCTCTCGCCACCAGGCCGAACAGCTTCGGACCACGCTCGAAGGGGTCCATGGCGGCCAATTCAGGGATCTGGTGGATGTGACGGTAGAACGAAAGGACAGAGAACGATTGCGAAATAGTCGCAGCAAAGACCACCACGAACATGAATTCGATCGCCGTCCTGAACACGGCCACCGGCCCACCGAGCAGGAGCGCCAGGACCGAGACACCGACGATCAGGAACGCGAGCAAGGCGATCCGCAGGGAACGGATCGCCCGCCAGTAGGACTGAGCCTCCCGAACACGCCGGACCGGATCGTCGGCAGCTCTCACCAGTACCGTACGTCCAACGCGTCCTTGAGCACTGACGCATCAAGGTCGAGCATCGGCATCCTCCATTCGAAGTGGGCCAGGTAGCGCAGCGGCAACGTCACGATCAGCCCGAAAACGATTACGATTGGCAACACGAACCAGACCTGCGGCCAGATGAAGAAGCAGGGCAACGCCACGGCCATCGACCGCAGAAACCAGACGCTCAGCCGGTACACCGCCAGTCGCCGGTAGCCGGACGGCGGAGCACCACCCGGCCCCGTCACCCGGACCCCACCTTCCACCCGCTAGCCGTCACGTGGCCAAGTCTGCCAACCGGCATCCAGAACGGTACCGCACGGTACAGTTCGGCACATGACAAGGATTACCCTGCGGGAGTTCCGAGACGGTGCGGGCCGGGTGCTGGACGGGGTGGAGCGCACCGGGGAACCGGTCGTCATCACCAAGTACGAGCGGCCCGTTGCTGTCCTGGTCGGCATCGACGAGTGGGAGGAGATCGAGGCGTTCCGGGATCGCCGGGATGCTGCGGCGATCGCCCGATCCCGTGCCGAGGGGCAGTTCGTGCCGTTGTCGGCGGCCCTGGAGTCGCTCGGGGTCGATCCTCGGGAGGTCGAAGCGTTGCTGGCCGACCGCACCGATGGTGCGGCAGCGTGAAGGTCGCCGTCGGGCACCGAAAGGACGTCTACCAGTAGGCCGCCAAGGCCCGACACAACACCTGCCGTAGCGGATCAGTTGGTGGCGTCCAGGGTGGCGGTGATGTCGCGTACCAGGTCCATGGTGTCCTCGATGCCGCAGGAGAGCCGGACGAAGCCCGGTGACGTGTCGTCACCCCACTGGGCCCGCCGGTCGGCGGCCGTGTGCAGACCACCGAACGACGTCGCCGCCGACACCAGCTTCGACGCGGTCAGGAAGCGGCCGACCCGGTCGGCGTCGCCCAGGTCGAACGACACGATCCCCGGGATGCGCCGCATCTGGGCCGCCGCGACCGCGTACGACGGATCGGTCGGCAGGCCGGGCCAGCGTACGCCGGTGACGTCACGGCGCCCGACCAGCGCGGCGGCGACCGCTTCCGCGTTGGCTGACTGGCGGGCCAGCCGCAGGTCCAGGGTGGCCAGTGACCGGTGGGCGAGCCAGCAGTCGAACGGCCCCGGCACCGACCCGGTCAGTTTGCGCCACCGCGTCGCATCAGCCAGCGCCGCCGCAGAGCGGGTCGCGAGGTAGCCGAGCAGCAGATCCGAGTGGCCGGTCAGCGCCTTGGTGCCGGAGGCGACCACGATGTCCGCACCCAGGTCCAGCGGCCGCTGCCCGAGTGGGGTCGGCGCGGTGTTGTCGACCGCGACCAGCGCGCCGGCGTCGTGCGCCGCCGCCGCGAGCGCGGCGACGTCGCAGACGTCCAGCCCAGGGTTGGCCGGGGTCTCCAGCAGCACGAGCCGCACCCCGGCGAAATCCGGGTACGGCCCGACGGTCGGCATCAGCCGCACGGTAACGCCGATCGGCTCCAGCACCGTGGCGGCCAACGCCCGCACCGTGAAGTAGCCGTCGGCGGGCAGCAGCACCGTGTCGCCGGGGCGCAGCGTGGTCAGCAGCAGCGCGGTGATCGCCGCCTGACCGCTGGCGAAGACGAGCGTGTCGCCGCCTTCCAGGTCACCGATGGCCGATTCGAGCGCCCGCCGGGTCGGGTTGTCCTCCCGGGCGTAGCCGTCGCGGTCCGGCGACGGCCCGGTCACCGGATCCAGATGGTACGGGGCGGCGAACACCGGGCCGGGCAGGAACGGCTGGCCGGGGGTCGGCTCGGGCAGCCCGGCGGCGACACAGCGGGTGCCGTCGCCGTACCCCGGGTCGCGGGAAGTAGCGGTCATGCCGTTCATCCTGGCCAAGGTCGCCGGCCGGCGGCAGAGCCTATTCCGGTTTCGTGGCCCGCGTCATCAGCAGCGTCAACGCGGTACGCGGGTCCAGGCCCTCGTGGCAGATCCGTTCCACCTGCTCGGTGATCGGCATCTCCACCCCGTGCGCGCGGGCCAGATCCCGGATCGACAGGCAGCTCTTCACCCCTTCGGCGGTCTGCCGGGTAGCGGCCTGCGCCTGTTCCAGGGTCTCCCCCCGGCCCAGGTGCTCGCCGAACGTCCGGTTGCGCGACAGCGGCGACGAGCAGGTGGCGACCAGGTCACCGAGGCCGGCCAGCCCGGAGAAGGTCAGCGGGTCGGCACCGAGCGCCACCCCCAGCCGGGCCGTCTCGGCCAGCCCTCGGGTGATCAGGGTGGCCTTGGTGTTGTCACCGAGGCGCATCGCGGTGGCGATGCCGTACGCCAGGGCGATCACATTCTTCACCGCTCCGCCCAGCTCGCAGCCGATCACGTCGTCGTTGGTGTACGGCCGCAGGTAGCCGGTGAGCATCGCCTGCTGTACGGCGGCCGTGCGCGCGGTGTCGGTGCCGGCGACGACGCTGGCGGCCGGCTGCTCGGCGGCGATCTCGGCGGCCAGGTTGGGGCCGGAGACCACCACCACCCGGTCCGGGCCGACCCCGGTGGTCTCGACGATCACCTCGCTCATCCGCTTGGTGGTGCCGAGTTCGATCCCCTTCATCAGGCTGACCAGGGTCGCGTCGGGGCCGATGTGCGCGGCCCAGTCACCCAGGTTGCCGCGCAGGGTCTGCGACGGTACGGCGAGCACGACCAGCCCCGCGCCCTTGATCGCCTCGGCGGCGTCGCTGGTGGCGGTGACCCGGTCGGGCAGCCGCACCGCCGGCAGGTAGTCGGGGTTGGTGCCGTACTCGCGGATCGCGGCGGCGACCTGCTCGCGTCGGGCCCAGAGGACCACGTCGGCCCCGGCGTCGGCGAGCACCTTGGCGTACGCGGTCCCCCACGAGCCGGCGCCCAGGACGACGGCCCGGCCGGTCCCGGTCACTGTCCCGGCTCCGGGGTGCCGGTGGACCGGCCCTTGCGGCGGGCGCTCGGGGTGTACAGCGGCGGGGCCTCGCCGCCCCGGATCTCGGCGACCATGTCCCGCAGCCGCAGCATCATGGTTTCGGTGATCTCCTCCAGCACTGCCCGGGTCGGCTCGACCCCGGCCCATCTGCTCAGGTCGAAAGGTTCACCGGCGACGACGGTCACCTTCCGGCCGGGCAGCAGGTTCAGTTTCCCGGTCCGCGGGTCGTACATCTGCTGCGGACCCCACATCGCCACCGGCACGACCGGGGCACCGGTGGTCAACGCCAGCCGGGCCGCGCCGGTCTTGCCACGCATCGGCCACAGGTCCGGCTCGCGGGTGGTGGTTCCCTCCGGGTAGATCACCAACGCGCCGCCTTCGTCGACGCCGACGATCGCCGCCTCCAGCGACTTGATCGCGTCGACGCTGCCCCGGTGCACCGGGATCTGCTTGACCTTGAGCAGCCAGCGCCCGATGACCGGGATGGTGAACAGGCTGGCCTTGCCGAGGAACCGGGGCCAGCGACCGGCCTCGTAGAGGTAGTGACCGATGACCATCGGGTCGGCGTGCGACATGTGGTTGGCGACGACGATCACCCCACCGGTGCCGGGGATGTGCTGCATCCCGGACCAGGTCCGCTTCGTCCATACGAGCAGGGTCGGTTTGACCACCATCACGATGAAGCGTCGCCAGAAGCCCAGTTTCCGCCGCGCCACCCGATCCTCCTCGTCACCACACCCTGGCCACCACCGGGTCACCGCACCCGACCGCCGTCTTGCCGACCGACGCAGCGAATCATGCCCTGTCCGACCCGGCCAGAGCCAATGCGAGCCCAGCCGGCAGGATGGAGCGGTGCGGAACGCGACCTGGTCGGTGGTGCTACCGGTCAAGCGCCTCGCGGTGGCGAAGAGCCGGCTGCGGGGTGCGCTCGACGGCGTACCGCATGAGGAGCTGGCGCTGGCCCTGGCCCGCGACACCGTCGCCGCCGCGCTGGCCTGCCCGCTGGTCGCCGAGGTGGTGGTGGTCACCTCGGATCCGGCGGCCACCGCCGCGTTGGGTGCGCTCGGGGCCCGTACCGTCGCCGACCCGGAGCTCGGCGCACCGGAGGTGAGCGGGCTGAACGCGGCGGTGGCGCACGGGGCCGCGACGGTTGACGCCGGCCGGCCGGTCGCCGCGCTGACCGCGGACCTGCCGGCGTTGCGCCCGGCGGAGCTGGCCGCCGCCCTCGACGCCGGCACCGCCCTCGACACCGGAGGCGCTGCCGTCCGCTGGTTCGTGCCGGACGCCGCCGGCACCGGCACGGTGCTGCTGGCGGCCGCCGTCGGCACCGCACTGCGGCCAGGTTTCGGCACCGGATCGGCGGTACGGCATCAACGGTCGGGTGCCGTCCGGCGCGGCGGGGACTGGCCGACGCTGCGCCGTGACGTGGACACCGCCGCCGACCTCGCCGACGCGGCCCGGCTCGGCCTGGGTCGGTACACCGCCGCGCTGTACGCCAGCGGGTACCGTGCTGACATGCGACAGAGGTCGGTGAGCTGAGATGCAGGGCACAGTGGCGACCTTCGATCCGGCGACCCGCAGCGGCACGGTGCTGCTCGACGACGGGGCGGAGCTGGCGTTCCCGGCGGCCGCGTTCGACGCTTCCGGGTTGCGGCTGCTGCGGCTGGGTCAGCGGGTACGCATCGAGCGTGACGAGTCCGGGCACGTTAACCGCGTCACGTTGCCCACATTCGGCTAGCTGGAGCCGGGCGAATTCATGCCAAGTTCACCGTGATCAGGTCATGATTACCGGGTGACGCCCGCCCCCTCCAGGCGCGCCGCCGCCCGTCCGCGCCGCGCAGCCGACCAGCCCACCGCTGACCAGCCCGCCGGCACCGACCAGTCTGCCGCCGACCAGCCCGCTGCCGACGACGGCGCGACCGCGACGCCTCGGCCTGCTCGGCCGGCCCGCCGCCAGTCGTCGAACGGCGCCGCCCGCAAATCGACGGCAGGCACTGCCCGAAAGTCGACGGCCGGCACCGCCCGGAGATCCACGGCCAGCAGCGCCCGCAAGTCAGCAGGGGGCACCGCCCGCCGACGGACCAAGGCGGCACCGGAGGCCGCGCCGGAGACCACCGAGCCGGCACCGCAGGCGGTGGCGGAGTCCGCGACCGACGCGCCGGCCGCGCCGCTGCCGCTGCAGGCCCCCGACCCGGCCAACCCGGTGTCCGACACCGCCGAACCGGCCGAGCCGGACGAGCCGGCCACCCTGACCCGCCAGCCGCTGCCCGACGACCGGTTCCTCAACCGGGAGCTGTCCTGGCTCGACTTCAACGCCCGGGTGATCGAGCTGGCCGAGGACCCGCAGACGCCGCTGCTGGAGCGGGCCAAGTTCCTGGCCATCTTCGCCAGCAACCTCGACGAGTTCTTCATGGTCCGCATCGCCGGACTGAAGCGCCGGCTGCAGGCCGGGCTGCCGGTACGCGGCGGCGACCGGCTGCCGCTGCGTACCCAGTTGGAGCTAATCGCGGCGAAGACCGCCGGCCTGGTCGCCCGGCACGCCCGCTGCTTCACCGAGGAGGTCCGGCCCCGGCTGGCCGCCGAGGGCATCCACCTGATCCGGTGGAGCGATCTGAGCACCGGTGAGCGGGAAGGGCTGCGCACCTACTTCCGGGAGCACATCTTCCCGGTGCTGACCCCGCTGGCCGTCGACCCGGCGCACCCGTTCCCGTACATCTCCAGCCGGTCGTTGAACCTGGCCGTCGCGGTCCGTGACCCCGACGGCGGTCCGGAGCTGTTCGCCCGGATCAAGGTGCCGAACAACGTGCCCCGGTTCGTGGTGGTCAGCCAGGAAGGGCTGGGTGCCCGGTTCCTGCCGGTCGAGGATCTGATCGCCGCTCAGCTCGGCCAGCTGTTCTCCGGCATGCAGGTGGTGGAGTGCCACCTGTTCCGGGTGACCCGCAACGCCGACTTCGAAGTCGACGAGGACCGCGACGAGGATCTGCTGCAGTCGCTGGAGCGGGAGCTCGCCCAGCGCCGGTTCGGCCCGCCGGTGCGGCTGGAGGTGGCCGCCTCCATCTCCGACCACATGCTCGACCTGCTGGTCCGCGAGCTCGACATGGACAGCCACGACGTGCTGCGGGTGCCGGGGCTGCTGGACCTGTCCGCGTTGTGGCAGGTCTACGAGAGCTCCGACCGGTCGGACCTCAAGGACCGCCCGTTCGTGCCGGCCACCCACCCGCGGCTGGTCGAGGGCGAGGTGCCGCGCAGCGTCTTCGCCACCCTGCGCGACGGCGACATCCTGGTGCACCACCCGTACCACTCGTTCTCCACCAGTGTGCAGCGGTTCATCGAGCAGGCGGCGGCCGACCCGCTCGTCCTGGCGATCAAGCAGACGCTGTACCGCACCAGCGGCGACTCGCCGATCGTCGACGCGCTGATCGAGGCGGCCGCCGCCGGCAAGCAGGTGGTGGTGCTGGTCGAGGTGAAGGCCCGGTTCGACGAGCAGGCCAACATCGGCTGGGCGCGGATGCTGGAACGGGCCGGCTGTCACGTCGTGTACGGCCTGGTCGGGTTGAAGACCCACTGCAAGACCGCCCTGGTGGTACGCCAGGAAGGCAACCAGATCCGCCGCTACTGCCACATCGGCACCGGCAACTACCACCCGAAGACGGCCAGGCTGTACGAGGACTTCGGCATGCTGACCGCCGACCCGGAGGTCGGCGCCGACCTGACCGACCTGTTCAACGTGTTGACCGGCTACAGCCGGCAGACCGCGTACCGGCGGCTGCTGGTCGCCCCGCACGGGGTGCGCAGCGGGCTGATCGAGCGGATCGGGCGGGAGGTCGCCCATGTCCGTGAGGGCCGGGGCGGGCTGGTCCAGATCAAGGTGAACTCGCTGGTCGACGAGGAGCTGGTGGACGCGCTGTACCGGGCGTCGCAGGCCGGCGTACAGGTGGATCTGCTGATCCGGGGGATGTGCACGCTGCGGCCCGGGGTGCCGGGGCTGTCGGACAACATCCGGGTCCGGTCGATCCTCGGCCGGTTCCTGGAGCATTCCCGGGTGTTCCGGTTCGGCAACGACGGCGACGTCGAGTTCTGGATCGGCTCCTCCGACCTGATGCACCGCAACCTGGACCGCCGGGTGGAGGCGCTCGTGCAGGTGACCGACCCGGTGGCCCGCGCCGAGCTGGACCAGCTGATGAGCGACGCGTTCAGCCCGGACTGCGAGTCGTTCGAGCTGCACCCGGACGGCACCTGGAGCCGGCACCGGTCGACCGACGAGCGGCCGCTGGTGCATCTGCAGGAGCGGCTGCTCCGACGGTTCATCGGCACCGGCAAATAGCTCCTGCTGCCGCCGGCCGGCGGCGGTTCAGCGACAGCGGCGGCCCCTGGTCGACGGCGCTAGGCTGGCCCGATGGTGGAGGAGGAACGTAAGTACGAGGTCGAGCCGGGTTTCACCGTGCCGGACCTGTCCGGCTGTCTGCCGGACGGCGGCCGGCTGGTGCAGCAGCCGGCGGTGAAGCTGACCGCCACCTACTACGACACCCCGGATCTGCGGCTGGCCCGCGCCGGTGTGTCGCTGCGCCACCGGGTGGGCGACTCGAAGCCGTGGACGGTGAAGCTGCCCGCCGACGCGCCCGGCGTGCGGCATGAGATCAGCCGGTCCGGTAAGCGCGGCAAGCCGCCGACGGAGCTGGTGTGGCTGGTCACAGCGTACTCGCGGGGGGTGGAGCTGACGCCGGCCGCGACGGTGCGCACGGTACGCACGGTGCTGGAGTTGCGCGACGCCGACGACGCGCTGCTGGTGGAGCTGGCCGACGACGCGGTGTCGGTGTTGGACGGCAAGACGGTCCGGTCGCGGTTCCGTGAGGTGGAGGTCGAGCTGAAGGCCGCCAAGCGGTCGCTGCTGGACCGGGTGGAGGCCGACCTGGTCGCGGCGGGGGCGACCGCCGGCGGGTTCACCCCGAAGCACGTACGGGCGTTGGGTGCGGCCGCCGCCGGTGCGGCGGAGCTGCCGACGGTCGAGGACCTGCCAGACGGGCCGACCGCCGCCGACGTGGTCACCCGGGCGGTCCGCGACGGTGTCGCCCGGATCCTGGCGCACGACCCGCTGGTGCGGCTGCACGCCCCGGTCGGCGACGACGACACCGCCGTGCACCAGATGCGGGTGGGGTGCCGGCGGCTGCGCAGCGACCTGCGGACCTTCCGGGCGTTGGTGGACCGCGAGTGGGCGGGTGCGCTGCGCGACGAGCTGAAGTGGGTCGCCGGGGTGCTCGGTGGTGCCCGCGACGCCGAGGTGCTGCGGGACCGGTTGCGGCGTACCGCCGGGGCGGACCCGTTGGCGCCGCTGCCGTTGGCGGCGGTCGAGCTGATCGACGCGACGCTCGCCGACCGGCAGGCGGCGGCACTGGCCGAGGTGGACGCGGCGCTGCGCTCCGACCGGTACGTTGCCCTGGTGGAGATGCTGGTGCAGGCGGCCCGGGAGCCGCGACTGACCCCGGCGGCGGCCGGCCCGGCGACCGAGGTGCTGCCCCGGCTGGTGGCCAAGCCGTGGCGCCGGTTGGCGTACGGCGGCAGCGGCGTGGACGGTGCCGCCGATCTGACCCTGGACGCCTCCGACGAGCGCTGGCACGCGGTGCGGATCAACGGCAAGAAGGCCCGGTACGCGGTGGACGCGGTGGCGCCGGTGATCGGCGGTGGCGCGGCGAAGCTGGCGAAGGCGTTGTCGAAGGTGCAGAACCTGCTCGGCGAGCACCAGGACGCGGCGGTGGCCGCCGACACCTGGCAGGGGGTGCTGGCCGAGCATCCGGACGACCACGAGTTGGCGGTGACCGTCGGCCGGCTGGTCGAGCGGGAGCGGGCCGCGATCCGCGCGGCGCGGGCCGAGTTCGCCGCCGCCTGGGAGCGGGCGTCGGCGGGGCAGCGGACGAAGTGGCTGCCGTGACCGAGGTCCGGGCCGCCGGCGGGGTGGTGTGGCGCACCGACGACACCGGAGCGGTGCAGGTGTGTCTGGTGCACCGGCCCCGGCACGACGACTGGTCGCTGCCGAAGGGCAAACTGGAGCCGGCGGAGCATCCGTTGGCGGCGGCGGTCCGGGAGGTCGGTGAGGAGACCGGGATCCGGGCGGTGCCGCAGGTGCGGCTGCCGTCGATCCGTTACACCATGCCGGACGGCAACCTCAAGGTGGTCGACTACTGGTCGATGCGGGCGGTGCAGGCGTCGTCCGGGCCGGTGCCGGTCGACGCCGCCGACGAGGTCGACGAGTTGTGCTGGCTGCCGTTGGCGCAGGCGCGGCAGCGGTTGACGTACCGGCACGACGTCGGGGTGCTGCACGGGTTCGCGCAGCTGCCGCCGGTGACCGCGACGCTCACCCTGGTGCGGCACGCGCACGCCGGCAGTCGGGACACCTGGCCGGGTCCGGACAGCGCCCGCCCGTTGGACACCGCCGGGCTGCGGCAGGCGCAGGCGTTGGCGGCGTTGCTGGTGCTGACCGGGCCGTGTCGGGTGCTGTCGGCGTCGCCCCGGCGGTGTGTGCAGACGGTCGCCCCGCTGGCGCAGGCGCTGGACCTGCCGGTCGAAGTGGAGTCGGTGTTCGACGAGCCGGCCGCCGGCCAGCAGCCGGACGAGAACGCGTTGGCGGCGGCGGGCCGGCTGACCGAGCTGGCGGCGGCCGGTACGCCGGCTGCGGTGTGCAGTCAGGGCAAGGTGATCCCGGCCGCGTTGACGGTGCTGACCCGCCGGTCGGCGGCGGATCACCGTACCGCCAAGGGCGGCGGCTGGTTGTTGTCGTTCGCCGGGGACCGGCTAGTCGGCGCGGACCGGCTCTAGCAGCCGCCCGTAACTGGTCGGCCGCACTGAACCGGACCGGCTCCAGCGGACCTGTCGCAGACGAAAGGCGCCCACCGCCAGACGGCGGTGGGCGCCTTCGCGCTGGTGGTGTCCGGCCGGTGTGGCCGGACGGCTCAGCGGGTGGTTTTACGGGCGGTGGACTTGCGCGCCGGGGCCTTCTTCGCCGGCGACTTCTTCGCCGCCGTCGACTTGGCTCCGGTCGACTTCGCCGCCGTCGACTTGGCCGCGGTGGACCGGGTCGCGGTGGTCTTCTTGGCCGCGGACTTCTTGGCCGGCGCGGCCGCCGCGGACCGGGTGGTCTTGGCGGCCGTGGTCTTCTTCGCCGTACCGCCGGCCGCCCGCTTCGCCGGTGCCTTGGTGGCGGTCGACTTGGCGGCCGTACCGGTGGACTTCGCCGCGCCACGGGCGGTGCTCTTGGCCGCCGTGGACTTGGCCGCGGTGGCCTTCGTCGCCGTGGACTTCGCCGCGGTCGACTTGGCCGCGGTGGCCTTCGGCGCCTTGCCGCTGGCCACCATGTCCTTGAAGCCCGCGCCGGGCCGGAAGACCGGCACCGAGGTCTTCTTGACCTTCACCGACTCGCCGGTACGCGGGTTGCGCGCTGTTCGCGCCGCCCGGACGCGCTTCTCGAACACCCCGAAACCGGTGATACCCACCCGGTCGCCCTTGGTGACCGCCGACTGAACCTCGGCCAAGACGGCGTCGAGCGCCGTCGTCGCCGTCTTGCGGTCTCCCAGGCGAGCAGCGAGCGCATCGATGAGCTCTGCCTTGTTCACGAGTTCCCTCCCGTATGTGCAACTGGACTCAACGAGCCATTCTGCGCGCACGGTATGCCCTGTACCGGCAGGACACAAACATCTGCCGGAAAAAAGTCCTTGTGTCGTAACGGATTCGCCCCCATCCGGTGGCCCGAGCCGACCGGTTGGTATAGCCGGACGGTTGGTGGGCCACCGGATGGGGGCGGAATCGGCGTCGGGAACCCGTTGGGAAGGGGCCGGCTCGACGGTTGTGCGCTATGCCACGACGGGCTTGAACGACAACCGCCCGCGCTCGTACTCGGTGATGGCCGACTCGTGACGCAGGGTCAGTCCAATGTCATCCAATCCCTCCATCAGCCGCCACCGGCTGAAGTCGTCGATCGGGAACGACCAGCCGGAGGCACCTGCCCTGACCTCCCGGGTGGCCAGGTCGACGGTCACCTCGGCAGCCGGGTCGGCCTCGACCAGCGACCACAATTCCTCAATGGCGGGCATTTCCAACTCGACCGGCAGCAGACCTTCCTTGAGCGCGTTGCCACGGAAGATGTCGCCGAAGCGGGGGGACAGCACGGCCCGGAAGCCCCAGTCCCGCAGCGCCCACACCGCGTGTTCACGCGATGACCCGGTGCCGAACTCGGGGCCAGCGACGAGAATGGATGCTCCGGAATACGAAGGATTGTTCAGAACGAATCCTGGATCCTCGCGCCAGGCATTGAACAGACCGTCGGCGAAGCCGGTCCGGGTCACCCGCTTGAGGTACACCGCCGGGATGATCTGATCGGTATCTACATTAGATCGGCGCAGCGGGACGGCGGTCCCGGTGTGCACGGTGAACTTGTCCATGTCGTGATCCCGTCTCGTGGTGCGTGTCCAGCGGCGGTCAGTTGAGGTCCGCCGGCGCGGCCAGCCGGCCCACCACGGCGGTGGCGGCGGCGACCGGCGGCGACACCAGGTGGGTACGCCCGCCCCGGCCCTGCCGGCCTTCGAAGTTGCGGTTGGAGGTGGAGGCGGAGCGCTCCCCCGGCTTGAGCGTGTCCGGGTTCATGCCCAGGCACATCGAGCAGCCGGCGAAGCGCCACTCGGCACCGGCGTCGGCGAAGACCTTGTCCAGCCCTTCGTTCTCGGCCGCCTCCCGTACCTTGGCCGATCCGGGCACCACGAGCATCCGTACCCCGTCGGCGACCTTGCGCCCGCGCAGCACGTCGGCTGCGGCCCGCAGGTCCTCCAGCCGACCGTTGGTGCAGGAGCCGACGAAGACCACGTCTACCGGCACGTCGCGCAGCGCGGTGCCCGGCCGCAGGTCCATGTACTCCAGCGCCCGGCGGGCGGCGACCCGCTCCGCGTCGGTGTCGAACTGCTCCGGGTCGGGCACGACGGCGCTCAGCGCGGCGCCCTGCCCGGGGTTGGTGCCCCAGGTCACGAACGGCGTGATTTCGCTGGCGTCCAGGATCACCTCGGCGTCGAACGTCGCCCCCTCGTCGGTGGCCAGACTGGACCAGTACGCCACGGCGGCGTCCCAGTCGGCGCCCTGCGGCGCGTTCGGCCGGCCCTTGAGGTACGCGAACGTGGTCTCGTCCGGCGCCACCATGCCCGCCTTGGCACCCCACTCGATGGACATGTTCGCCACCGTCATCCGACCCTCCATGGAGAGCCGGCGGATCGCCTCGCCCCGGTACTCGACCACGTAGCCGCGACCACCGCCGGTGCCGACCTTGGTGATCAGCGCCAGCACCAGGTCCTTGGCGGTGACCCCCGGGCCGAGTTCGCCGGTGACGGTGACCGCCATCGTCTTCGGCCGGGACTGCGGCAGCGTCTGGGTGGCCAGCACGTGCTCGACCTCGCTGGTGCCGATGCCGAAGGCGAGTGCCCCGAACGCGCCGTGGGTCGCGGTGTGCGAGTCGCCACAGACGATCGTCATGCCGGGCTGGGTCAGGCCCAGCTGCGGGCCGATGACGTGCACGATGCCCTGGTTGTCGTCGCCCAGGGCGTGCAGCTTGATGCCGAACTCGGCGCAGTTGCGGCGCAGCGTCTCGATCTGGGTACGCGACGTCGGGTCACTGATGGTCAGCAGGTCGCCGCGCCGGCTGTTGAACGCCGGGTCGGCGTACCCGGTCGGGGTGTTGTGATCCTCGGTGGCGAGGGTCAGGTCGGTCCGGCGCACCGGCCGGCCGGCCATCCGCAGCCCGTCGAAGGCCTGCGGACTGGTGACCTCGTGCAGCAGGTGCAGGTCGATGTAGAGCAGGTCCGGCTCGCCCGCGGCGGATCGCACCACGTGCGCGTCCCAGACCTTCTCGGCCAGGGTCCTGGGCGATGTCGGCTTCGAAGTGGCTCCCACCATCTGGACATCCTAAATTCTGGGAGGTATGTTTCGGCTTGTGGGACACAGTATGAGCGGTGTCGGCGTTCTCGACAAGGCGGTGGTGATCCTCGCGGCCTGCGTGGACGGCGCCAGCCTGGCCGAACTCGTCGACCGGACCAAGCTGCCCCGGGCCACCGCGCACCGGTTGGCGCAGGCCCTGGAGATCCACCGGATGCTGGTCCGGGACACCCAGGGGCGGTGGCGGCCCGGCCCCCGGCTGGGCGAGCTGGCCAACGCCGCGCCCGACGTGCTGCTGACCGCCGCCGAGCCGCTGCTGGCCGCGCTACGCGACGCCACCGGCGAGAGCGCCCAACTCTACCTGCGCCGGGCCGACGAGCGGATCTGCGTCGCCGCAGCCGAGCGGGCCAGTGGCCTGCGCGACACCGTGCCGGTCGGCTCGGTGCTGCCGATGACCGCCGGGTCCGCCGCCCAGATCCTGCTGGCCTGGGAGCCGCCCGAGGCCGTCATGCCGCTGCTGCCGCGCTGCAAGTTCACCGGTCGCACGCTCGCCGAGGTACGCCGGCGCGGCTGGGCGCAGAGCGTCGCCGAGCGGGAGGCCGGGGTGGCCAGCGTCTCCGCGCCGATCCGGGACCGCACCGGCCGGGTGATCGCCTCGGTCAGCGTCTCCGGGCCCATCGAGCGGCTCGGCCGCCGGCCGGGTGAGCGGCACGCCATGGCCGTGGTCCGCGCCGGTCAGCGGCTCTCCGGGCTCTGAACGGGCATTGGCTCCGCGCCCCGCCATGCTCTGAGCAGGCCCAGTTTTCGGATAACCCGCCGCAGGCCGGGCCAGGTCCGGCATGATGGTCAGCGACGGACGGTGACCCGCCGACGAAAAAGGCGCCCTCGCTAAGGAGGGCGCCTTGAGCGCTGTAGCCCCGACCGGATTCGAACCGGCGCTACCGCCTTGAGAGGGCGGCGTCCTGGGCCGCTAGACGACGGGGCCAGAACTTTCCTGGTGCAAACTACCGTTTCGTGCTGCTGTGTCCTGTTGGACACGGTGCCGAACTCTAACAGAGACCAGCACCCCGACGCCATCTGGAGCCTTCCGGCGTCGGTGGCTGGGGTACCAGGACTCGAACCTAGACTAACTGAACCAGAATCAGTCGGGCTGCCAATTACCCCATACCCCATCGGTGCTCGCCGCACCGGGACAGAACTCTACCTGACCCCATGGTGCGCGCCAAATCGGGATACCGCAGCGGTTTGCCTCAGTCCGCCGCGACCACCGGGTTGGCCAGCTCACCGATGCCCTCGATCCGGACCGACACCGTGTCGCCGGCGGTCAGCTCGCTCACCCCGGCCGGCGTCCCGGTCAGGAGCACGTCACCGGGCAGCAGCGTCATCACGTGTGACACGTACGACACCAGCGTCGGCACGTCGAAGACCATCTGCTTGGTCCGGCCCAGCTGCCGTACGTCCATCTCGTCCGGCTTCGGACCCACCTCGCAGCGGACCTCCAGGTCGGTGACGTCCAGCCCGGTGACGATCCACGGGCCGATCGGGCAGAACGAGTCGAAGCCCTTCGCCCTGGTCCACTGGCCGTCCGACCGCTGCAGGTCCCGGGCGGTGACATCGTTGGCGCAGGTGTAGCCGAAGATCGCCCGCTCGGCGGCGGCCCGGTCGGCGCGCCGGGCACCGGGCGGTCCGATCACCACGGCGAGCTCCGCCTCGTGCTCCACCTGCCGGGACTGGGCGGGCAGCCGGATCGCGTCCCGTGGACCGATCACCGAGGTCGACGGCTTGAGGAACAGCAACGGCTCGGCCGGCACCTCGGCACCGTGTTCGGCGGCGTGGTCGGCGTAGTTGCGCCCGACGCACACCACCTTGCTGGGCAGGATCGGCGACAGCAGCCGGACGTCGGCCAGCGCCCAGCGCTGCGACGTGAAGGTCAGCTTGCCGAACGGGTGGCCGTCGACCTCGGCGACGGTCAACGCCTCGGGGCCGGCTCCCGGCTCCCCCTCGACGACCCCGAACGACATTCCCTTGCCATGGGCGAAACGAGCGATACGCACCCGGTCAATGTATCGTCCCGCGCCTGCGCCACCCCGACGGTCACGGCAAAGGGCGACAACGGTCACGGCGAGGGCGACAACGGGCGCGACAAGGGGCGGAAATCTAGCACCGGTCACCGGATCAGGTGGCGGAACCGCGCTTTGCCGGCCGGACGGCCGGTGCCGGCCTACCGTTCGGGTCGGGGGCGGAGACGAGATGGTGATGTCATGGTGGCGACACGCGCTGCGGGCCGGTCTGTTCGGCGCTGTTCTGGTGGTCGGCGGGGGAATCCTGGCACCGGACGAGGCACCGGCACGGGCCGAGGGGGCTGCTTCGGCACGGGCCGAGGGGCAGGAACTGGTCGCGGTGACGATCAACGAGATCGGGCAGAGCGCGGCGACCTACCGGGTCGAGGCGGTCAACCGTACGGTCTCCCCGGTCGACGTCACCCTGCGGATGGCCGTACCGACCACCACCTCGGTGGCCACGGTCGGCGCCGGCGGCCGGGTCGACGGGTCGGAGATCACCTGGCAGTTGAGCCTGCCGGCGAACAGCGGGCAAACGGTCACCGCGTCGTTCCGGCCGGGCGGTGCCGGCACCGCGCAGACCTTCCCGGTCTGCGCGTACGAGCGCGACACTGCCCGGCCGTACGACTGCGCGAGCGCCCGGTGGACCCCGACGGCCGGCATCGAGGCGGCGGACTCGGCCTGGTGGCAGCGCCCGTCGATGCCGCTGATCGGCGGGCTGACGGCACTCGTCGTGGTGGCGATGATCGGGTACGGGTGGCGCCGCCGGCTGCGGGAGCGCCGGGTCGACCGACGCCGGGTCGTCACCCCGGCCGGGCGGCGGGTGCGGTTGCCGGCGGCGGTGCCGGCCGCGCCGAAGCGCCGCTGGCGCCCGGCGACGCCGTTGGTGTTCGGCCTGCTGCTGGCGATGCTGACCGGGCTGGCGGTGGCGGCGGTACGCGTGGCCAGCTACGGCAGCGAGGTGCTGGACCGGGCCAACCAGCCGCCCAGTGGGTGGATCGGTGCGCCACCGGCCGGCGGATTCGGGGTGCTGCTGACCGAGGCCGCCTTCGAGTTCACCGTCTTCCGGATGGCCTGCGCGCCGGTTGATGGGCAGGGGCAGGATCGGCGGTGTGTCGCCACGGTCGGGCTGCGCAACCGCAGCGACACCGAACAGTTCTGGTACGGGCCGTTGCAGCGGGCGTACCTGCCGACCGGTGACTGGGTCGGGGTGGACGAGGCGGCGACCCGTCAGGAAAACGGTGGCCGGGACGTCTTCGCCGAGCCGGTGCCGCCCGGGGGTCGGATGCTGGTCCCGCTGGCCTTCACGGTCAGCGGCGAACTGATCCCGGACCGGTTGGAGCTGCGTAGCGGCGCGTTCTCCGCCGGGGTCGCCGTACGGTGGATCTGACGGCCGGACCCCGGTGGCCCGGCCTGACGGGTGGACCCGGCAGCCGGGTCAGGACAGCCCGAGCGGGTGCATGCCGACCAGCATCGCGAACCGGTGCCCGCCGGTGGTGGTGCCGTCCCGGGCGACACCGGCCTGCTCGAACCGCCGCATCAGGGCCTGCAGCTCGTGACGGAACTCGGCGATCCGGTCCGCGGGGATCTCGGCGACCCCCCGGCTGAGCATCATCCGGACCGGGTCCGGCGCCTCGCTGCTGCCGGAGATGGTGCCGGCGTTGAGTCCGGCCTCGATCTCGTCCTTGATCTGGTCCAGCAGGGTGACCACGACCTCGTGCACCGAGCTGGGTTCCTCGCCGGAGCGGCGGTGGAAGGTCAGGTTGAGCTGGCCGGCACCGTACTGCTTCTCGATGATGCCGTTGACCACCCGGGTGTCCCGGATGTGCAGCAGCTGGTGCTGTTCCAGCTGGTTGATGTGGTAGTAGATCTTGGTGGGCGCGACGCCCACGATCTTCGCCAGCTCCTTGGCGGTCCAGGTCCGCTCGGGCTCGGACATCGCGAGCTCCAGCACCCGCATCCGGATGGGGTCGGCGAGCGCCTTGAGGGTAGCCACGTCCTCGATCACCCGGCTGGCCATCAGCTCAGTCACCGCAGACCTCCGTTCAACCAACGTTCCACGGTTGATTCTACCCCGACGATTGACTTCCGTCCGTCGCTCAGCTTATTTTGAACGTCAGCAAGATCGTATCACCCCCGATCCCACCGACTCACCACGCGGGCCGGCACCACCCCCACCTGCCCGCGTCACCCCACCGCGCCACCACTTCCTTCGCCACCCCCGCTCCCCTTTCGGAGGTCGACCGTGCCCACCAACCCCTTCTTCGCCGTCGTCGCCGCGATCGCCATCGCCGCCCCGGCCACCCAGGCCGCCGTAGAAGCCCAGCAGCCGGACGAGACACCCAGCCAGAGCATGGTCGTCTTCGAGCTGCCCACCGACGGCACCGGCGGGCGCGACGACAGCTCCAGCGTCAACTTCGCCTGCGCCTTCAGCTGACCCGCAGCTCTCACCAGCACCGGACCCGGAGCGACCGCTCCGGGTCCGGTGACGTTGCACCCCACGGTCCACCGCCGCACGGTCCACCACGGTCCACCACCCCGGTAGCCCCCGGTAGCCACTCGTCGAGACCCTCCGAAAGGCTCCTCATGGCCCAGTCCGACCTCGTGCTCAGCCGCTACCTCGTGTTCAGCCAGACCACCTACCGGCACCCGACCGGCCGGCAACTGCGCGCCGTGTTCCACACCGGACGGGCCCGTACCCTCCTGCTCGACACCGGCACCGTGCGGACCCTCCTGGACGGCCCCGGCCCGGCCGGCCTGCCCGCCGACGAACAGGCCCGGCTCGCCGAACTCGGCCTGCTGGTGCCCGCCGACCTCGACGAAACCGCCGCGACGATCGACGCCGGCGCGCAGGCGGCCGACAGTGCCCGGCACCGGCAGTTCGTGCTGATGCCGACCGGCTACTGCAACATGGGCTGCGACTACTGCGGGCAGGAGCACCGTCGGGACACCCCGGCCACCCGGCCGACCCGGCACCGCGACGCCATCGCCGCCCGGGTCGAACACGCCATGGCCAGCGGCGAGCACGACAACGTGGTGGTGCGGTGGTTCGGCGGCGAACCCCTGATGGGGTACGCCGTACTCCGCTCGCTGTCCGCCCGGTTCGTGGCCGCCGCGGCCCGGCACCGGGTCGGCTACTCGGCGATGCTGGTCACCAACGGTGCCCTGCTCGACGCCCGCAAGCTGCGTACCTTGCATCTGGACTGCCGGGTCGACCGGATGGAGATCACCATCGACGGACCGGCGGAGGTGCACGACGCCGCCCGGCCGCTGAACAGCGGGCAGGGCTCCTTCCACCGGATCACCGCCGCGCTGCGTACCGTGCTCACCGATCCGGAGCTGGCCGGACTGCAGGTGACCGTACGGACCAACATCGGCCGGCACAACGCCGACCGGGCCGACGAGTTCGCTGCGGCGATGCGCGACGCCGGCCTCGCCGACCCCCGGATCCGGTTCTACCCGGCACCGGTCCACTCGTGGGGCAACGACGTCAGCGAGGTACGGCTGCGCCAGCAGCAGGCCGCCGAGACCGAACTGCGCTGGTACGCCGCCTACCTCGCGGCCGGACTGCACTGCCGGCTGCTGCCCACCCACCCGGTCCGGGTGGTGTGCACCGCCGTGTCCCGGCACAGCGAGGTGATCGCCCCGGACGGACGGATCTACTCCTGCACCGAACAGCCGCTGGTGCCCGGCTTCACCGAGCAACATCTGGACACCGTGGACCGAGCACCGGTCGACCGGCTGCGGCCGGCCGGCCAGTTCGACGACTGGTACACCGGGCTGCGCGCCGGTGAGACCGGCTGCCGGGGCTGCCCGATCCTGCCGGTGTGCGGCGGTGCCTGCCCGAAACTGTGGCGGGAGGGCAGCGCACCGTGCCCACCGATGAAGGAGAACCTGGCCGACCGGATCGACCTGTTCGTCCGCTCATCCGGTCTGCTTCCCGTCTGACCCGCCGCTGCTCATCGGGCCTGCTTCCCGTCTGACCCGTCGTCGCCCGCCCGGTCCGCCGACGCGGCGTCGTCACCGGTCCGGGCGGCCGGTGGGAAGTCCCAGCGCAGCGCCAACTGCGCGGCCTGGAAGTACCGCTCCGCCCGGCCCTGGTCGGTCCGCTGGTTGACCACCCGGATCATCCCTTCCTCGGAGAGCACCCGCAGGTGGTAGTGCATCAGGCTGAAGGTGATGCCCAGCTGGTGGGCCAGTTGGCGGGCGGACAGCGCCCGGTCCGGCTCGGCGGTGAGCACCGCGAGCACCCGCAACCGGATTGGATCGGCGACGGCGCGTAGCTGGTTCACGCCTTCGAGCACCCGTACCGCCGGGGTCGGCGGACCGGTGCCGCCGGGAGGTCGCGCGGACCCCGGTTGCCGTGGCACACTGGACACAGCCCCCGACGTTCCCTGACGGTCGGGGGCTGCACCGTCTGCTGGCCGGGATCCGTCCGCGGGTCGAGGGCTCACCGCACACCTCCCGGGAGTCGACCCACCGGCAGCAGGTAGACCAACACGTCGTCGATGCCGTCCAGGCCGAGCAGTTCGTGGGCGACGTCGTCGTAGAAGCCGCCGATCATGCCGAGCGCCAGCCCGCTCGCCGCCGCCACCATCGACAGCGCCTGCGCCAGATGACCCGCCTCCGCCACCGCGAACCGCAGCGCCCGCATCCCGTAGCGTTCCCGCAGTTCACCCAGCTGCACGTAGAGCCCCAGCAGTGCCGGTACCTCGGCCAGTTCGATCCCGCCGACGTCGAGGGCGTCCGCCCCGAACCACATCGACGACGCCTCCAGCTCCGGCACCGACGGGGCCGGCCCGAGCCGCCACAACTGCCGGTCGAGGTCGTCGACGTGGTACGCGCCGGGGGCGACGCCGTCGACGTCGCGCACGATCAGCCGCATCCGCGCCGCGTACGCCGCGCCGGCGCTCGGGTAGGGGCGGTGGGCGTAGTCGTACAGCTCCCCGTTGGGCAGCGGCACCTCGCTGCGATGGGTCACCCCGTGCGCGCTCCACACCAGGGTGCCCAGCTGCTCGGCGGTGACCGGCCCGGTCAGCCGCCCCCGACCGGAGACCCGCCGGCGCAGCACATCAGCGAGCGCGGCACGCGGCGGGTCCCCGGCGGGCAGAGGAACCGGCCGGCCGCCGAACCGGAACGGGGTCCCGCTCCGTTCCGAGACGGCCTCGCGCGGCCTCTGCGTCTGCAACATTCCTGGCAGGAACTTGCTCGCCTCGTAGTAGCGGCGGTCGGCGGCCGCCGCCCCGTCGGCGAAGAAGTCCGTCGGCCCGCCCGGCGCCAGCGCGGTCCCGGCGACCAGCCAGCACACCGACCGCTCCTCGTCCGGCAGGATGCCCAGCCGGTTGAACAGCATGTGCAGCTGGGAGCCCCACACCCAGCGCCACCGCTGGTCGGCCGGGCCGGCGGCGGCCGGCCCCTCCAGCGCGTCGCGGGCGGCCCGGACGACCTGCGCCCAGTACCCGGCCGGCGACCGCTCCCCCGCCAGGTCCGCCGCAGCATCCGTACGCTGCGCGTCGACCCGGGCAGCCCCGACCGCCGTACGCTGCGCGTCGACCCGGGCCACCGTCCGGTCCCACCGGCGGCGCAACGCGGCACCCTGGCTGGCCAGCACCCGGGCCGCCTGCCCCTGCACCGCCGCGGCCGGCAGCATCGCCACCTCGTTCTGCCACCGCCAACCGGCGGCGTGGCCGCGCAGCCACCGGGCGGCACCCAGCTCGTCCAGGCCCAACGCGGCGGCGGTCGCGGTGGCCAGCTCGGCGGCGACGGACAACCGGGCCGGGCCGGGCGGGACCGCGCCGACGATCCGGGCGGCGATCTCGCTGGACCGGCAGAAGACCTCCTCGGCGACCGGCAGCGCCTGCGGTCCGCCGTACCGGGCGGTCTCCGGCCGGTACGGGATCTCCCGGACGTCGCCGTGGTCGTGCCAGCCGGCGGCCGACCGGGCGGCGCTGCCGCCCAACCGCCGGTAGTAGCTTCCACTGTCCATGGTGAACACCTCGTACGGTGCCTGGCCGGCGAGCTCGGCCAGCTCCGCCCGCAACCGGTCGCCGACGCCCGGCAGCGGGTCCCGAACGCGGATCCGCAGATGCGGCCCGCCCTCCCAGTAGCGGATGTAGAACCAGTCGGCGATCGCGCCGTCGGCGCGCAGCCGGGCCAGCAGCGGCGCCACGGTCACCGCCAGAAAGGTGTCCAGGTCGGCCGGCGACCAGTAGGCGAAACAGTGCAGTCCCACCCAGGTGCGGGTGGTGGTGACGGTGATGGTCGGTGCGGTCACGGCGACACCTCCGGGTTGCTCAGGTCGTAGGCGAAGTCACGCACCCGTGACCGGCCGATCAACAACAGGTAGATCAGGTCGTGCCCGACGGGCAGACCGGCGGCCGCCTCCGCGGCGGCCTCCCGCACCGCGCGTACCGGCCGGCAGAACAGCCCGGCCTCGGCGGCGGCGGTGCCGACGTGCTGGGCGGCGGCACCGGCCGCGTGCAGCAGCCGCCGGTACGCCGCCGGGCCGCCGGTGCGGACGGCGGCCGGCACGTCGGCGCTGACCAGCCAGGCCAGCGGCATGCCGGCGACGTCGACCTCGGTACGCGGATAGCTGTACGCCCGCTGCACCTGCCCGGTCGCGTCGCCCGGCCGGGTCGGCTGCGGCGCAACAGCCCCGGGTCGGCCGGTCGCGGCCGGATCGAGGTGGTACCAGCCGGCCGCCCGGCCGGCGACGTTGCCGACCGCGACGGTGTGCCGCAGCTGCGCCCGGGTCGCCGGTGACCCGGCCGGCGGTCGGTGCGCGGCGGCGACCAGCCGCTCGAACGCCTCCGCCGGCATCGGCCGGGGGTCCGCGCCGAACCCGCGTGGGCTCAGCCCGGAGCTGCGTACCGCCCGCAGCCGGTGCCGTGACCAGGTGGGGGCGGTCGACGGTCCAAGCGTGACGGTGAGCCATGGCCCGCCGGTGGTGGTGGCAGTGCTGGCGGCGTACCGCAGTCCGTGGCCGGCGGCGGCCTCGGCGAGCGCGCCGGCGACGTGACCGGCCTCCAGTGCGGCCAGCGCGTCGGCGAGCCGGCCGTAGCCGGCCGGCATCCGCGTCGGCTGCTCCCGCAGCACCAGCTCGACCGGCCCGTCCGGCGCTGCGACGGGCGACTGCGCGGGCGACTCAGCGGACGTCGGATACAGCAGTTCGCGGACCGGGTCGACCAGCCAGTCGGCGCCGTCGCGCCGCAGCAGCACGTCGACCAGGTGCGCCGCCCGGGGCGACGGGTACGCCCGGTGCTCGTTGAAGCCGTTCCACGGCTCGAACCGGCGCGGCGCGAGCGCCGTACCGAGCGTCCGGACCAGCCGGGCACCGGTCGGTCCGGCGACCGCTGCCAGCTCGGCGAACGGCACGGCCGGACCGGTGGGCCGGCGACGGTACGGCGGCGTCGACGCGGGCCGGACGTCCTTGCCGGGGCCGTGCGCGTACACCTCCGCGAGCGTCGCGGCGAGCTGCGTGGCGCTGGGTTGATCGGCGCTGGGCTGACTGGCGGTGAGCTGGCTTGACGACATGGCCGACCTCACGGGAACGGGTGCGGGTAGAGGGGCAGGTCGGAGTAGTCAAGTGGGGCCGGCAGCCGGCCCAGCTGGGCCGGGACCCGCAGCAGCCGGTCCAGGCCCCGGGTGCGGTGGTGGACGTGGCCGAACGTCATCGGCAACGTGCCGGGGACGATCACCTTCGCCGAGTGCAGTCCCAGCCGGTCCCGGGCCGCCGGGTCGGTCTGGTCCACCACGATCACCTCAAGACCGTGTGCCGCCCACCGCTCGACGGTCTCGCCGAGCAGCACCGCGAGGTCGGTCACCGGGGCCGGCCGGTCCGGCCAGACGTCCCGCCAGTGCGTCGGCGCGTCGCCGGTGAGCAGGAACTCGTACCGCTGCCGGGCCTGCGGCAGGGTGTTCACCGCGACGTGCTCCTCCAGGCCGGTGACCAGCCGGGGGTCGTCGAACATCGCCTGCAGCCGGTCCGGGTCCAGATGGCCGGGTTTGTTGCGGGCCACCTCGGGCAGGCTGAACACGTCGACCACCGCCTCGGCCGCCGCCGACCGCAGCGCCGACCGGGGGTCCGGGTGGGCGCCGGCGGCGAAGAACGCCTGCGGGGCACCGCTGGTCGGGTCGCGGTGCAGCACCAGCGCCAGCACGGTCGGCACCCCGAGGTCGTTGGTGGCGTCGAAGAACAGCAGGTCGTAGCCGACCGTGTCGAGCCGGTCGACCAGGTGCGGCAGCACCGGGTCGTCGTCGGGTACGGCGACTGGTCGCAGCGGGGTTCGCGCGTACCAGGCCATCAGGAACGCGTCCCGTTCGGCGACCTCGTACATGCCGTACAGCGCGGCTTCGACGGCGCTGTTGCCCAGCCCGCAGCCGTTGGAGCTCTCATAGAGGAACCGGGGGCCGTCGCTGCGGTGCAGCCCCCAGTAGGCGACGTGCTCGGGCACCAGCACCGGGCGGCGACGGCCCAGTGACCAGCCGTGCACCCAGCGCACCCGGGTCTGCGGTGTGTACGGCACCATCCGGAACGCCGGGTGGTCGTAGTGCGCCGGGTCGTGCAGGCCGAGCCGGGCCGGGTCGACCGCCCGGTCCGGGCCGAGATCGGCGAAGGCCGCCTCGACGGCGGTACGCCGCCGGTGCGGCCGCATCCCGGTGGCCCGCTCGACCGCCTCGAACAGGGCGATCCGCTCCGACTCGGCGAAGCTGCCGGCCCGGCCGTAGCCGGCCTCGCGGACCGCCGTGTCGCTGGACAGTTCGCTGGTGCTCAGCGCCATCGGCGACCGTTCGGTACGGATCATGTGGGCGACCGGCCCGTGCCGCCAGTCGAACAGTTCGGCGCGCAACGCGGCCCGGCTGGTCCGTGGGTTGTCGCCGCGCAGCGAGTACGGGTCGCTGGTCGGCGCGGCGGTCAGCGGCACCTCGGCACCGTGTGGGGTGTCCAACGGCACCGGCCGGCAGATCCGGCAGCCCTGCCGGCGGGGCCGGACCCGGTGGCTGCTGACGGTGGCGTGGTCGGTGCGGATCGCCACCACCGTCGCGTCCAGCCGGCCCGGGTCGGTCAGCGCGTCGCCGACCGCGCCGGCCACCATCGGCAGCAGGCTCGGCGGGATGACGCCGCCCTGCCGCAGCTGCGGGTCCCGGCTCGGCACGCCCGGCCCGAACACCCGCAGCCGGGCCTGCTCGGCGCAGGCCAGGCAGGTGCCGGCGCGGGGCCGCAGCACCGGACCGACCAGCACCAGGCCGCCGTCGAGGCGGACCGGGACGACCGTCGCGGCGGTCTCCCAGGCCCGGCGGCTCAGCTGCGCGGCCTGTGCCGGGGTCCAGTGGTCCAGCAGGACGACTGCGGTCCGGCCGCCGGTGCCGTCTGGCGCCGTCTCGGCGTCCAGCGCTGTCCCGGCGTCCAGCACTGTCCCGGCGTCCAGCACCGGGACGGCCGGGTGACCGGCGGCGGCCAGCGCCGCCGCGAGATCGTCGGTCGGGGTCGCAACGGTACGGGTCGACATGGTTCAGGCTCCTCGGCTCGCGGTGGCGGAGTCGGCAGTGGCGGAGTCGGTCCACCGGAAGCCCTGCGACGCGAAGCCGGTGACGGCCAGCGCGTGGACGACCGAGTCGGCATTGAGGTCGGCTTCGTGGCCCGCGTCGGCGGGGCTAGCGGCGACCGGCACCACCGGTCGTACGGTCAGGGTCGCGCCGTTGGCGGTGAGCGCGGCCCGCAGCGCCGTCTGCAACCGCTCCTCGTTGTCGATCACCCCGGCCGGCCAGTACCAGCTGTCGTCCGTCCACGGTGCCAGGTGCTGGTCGGCCGGCCGCCAGGTCGGCGCCGCGCCGGTCAGGCTCGCCGGCCCGGCCGGCACCTCGACGCCGGCGGCCCGGGCCTGGGCGACGCCGGTGGCGGCCAGCGCCGCCATCGCCACCGCGTCGGCGGCGGTGGCCTCCACCGCCCAGGCCAGCGGCCCGGCGTCGGTGACGATCTCGGCGTGTACCGCGCCGGCCGGCAATCGGCGGGCCACCACCCGCGCCGGTACGGCGAACCGCAGGGTGAGCGCCTTCCACCAGCGGCGCGCCGCCGGTTCGCCGGCCCACTCGGCCTCCGGCACCGGGTCGGTGTCGAGTCGGGGGTGTACGGCGTGCATCAGTCGGCGCAGCGCCGCCCCGCTGGCGTGCCGGGCGTCAACGCCGATCGCGGCCGTCTCCGTCCAGTGGGCCGCCGACCCGGCACCGTTCTCGGCACCGGCGTCCCGCGCGTCGCCGTCGCCGTGCGGTACTCCGAGGCCGAGGACGGTCTCGGCGTACCGCAGGGTGGCGTCGACCCGGGCGGCGTCGGCGGTGGCCGCGACACCCAGCGCCGGGCCGGCCAGAGCCAGCATCGCCGGCAGTTGCGGCAGGTCGCCGGGGACCGCCGGCGGCAGTACGCCGAGCTCCGGGTCGCTCAGCGCTTCCAGCCGCAGCCCGACCGCGTCGATGTCGGACGGCGCACCGGGCAGCGGCACCCGGGCCGCCGGCAGCCACGGATGGTACGTGGCCCGGACCGGGTCGAGCCGGGCGACCAGGACCGACGGGTAGTACGGCCCGGGGGCGGCCGGTTCCCCGCCGGGCAGGGTGGCTGCCTCCTCGGCCGGGTCGGGCAGGCCGGCGACGGCGCAGACGATGCGGTGCGCCGCAGCGGCCCCGATCAGCGCGGCCAGCGCCGGTGTCACCGACGCATCCGCCAGCGCCGGGCCGGTTTCGCGGGACAGTCGGGCCGCGACCGCCGCGCCGTGGGCCAGCGCCTGCTCCGGTGGGGCCACCGGGGTCACGTACCCGATCTCCGGCAGGCAGCGGGCCGCGACCGCCGCATCACCCGCCCACACCACGGTGTCCTGGGTGGTCGCGTCGCCGACCGGGTCGACGGTAACGGTCAGGCCGGCGCCGGTCAGGGTGCGGGCCGCCGACGTCGCCACCGGCCCGGTGCCGGCGACGGTGACCGTGGTCGACCGCAGCCGCTGCCAGGCCGCCGCCGGGTCGGCGGCCACCGACTCCAGCCAGCGGGCCAGGTCGGCCGGCGGCAGATCCGGTTCCTCCAGGTCGCCCCAGCCGGCCGGCACCTCGACCAGCATGTCGTGTTCCCGTAGTTGGTCGAGGAGCAGTCGGATGACCCGGTCCACCTCGGGCCGTCCGGCCGGCTGTGCCAGCCGCTGCGGCGTGAGCCCACCGGCCAGGTGCCGGGCGAGGACCTGCCACACCTTCCACAACCCGGCACCGCCGCTGACGGTGAAGCTCGACGACCAGCCGCGCACGTGTACCCCGGTGGCGGTCGGGGTGGCGAACACCACCGGCCGCAGCCGCACGACGGTCTCCGCCACCGAGGGCGCAGCGGGACCGGCTTCGGCAGGAGCGGTCACGACAGGACCGGCTTCGGCGGTCGAGGGCCGAGGGCTCATTGGACTGCCACCTCCTGTGCGGTCGCGGCCAATCTGGTCAAGTAGCCGTTGATCCGTTCCTGCCAGGTGATCCCGGTGATCCGCTCCGCCGCCCGGCTCAGCAGGTAGGCGGCCAGATAGCGCTCGGTCGGCCGGACGTCCAGCAGACCGAGCAGCAGGTACAGCACGTTGGTGGCGAACCGGTAGGTGACGAACTCCCGCTCGTACGGCACCCGGTCGAAGTCGATCTGCCGCAGCAGCTGGTGGTACTCGCTGTACTCGGTCCGGTCCGGATGCCAGCGGCGCACCGTGTCCGGGTCGCCGATCTGCTCGGCCCGGTCCAGGTAGCTGAACGCCGGCACCCGGGGCAGCTCACCACGCTGGTACGCGGCCCCGGTCACCTCGGCGGCGGACACCGTCCACTGTTCCCAGCCGCGTTCGGCCGGGTCCAGCCCCGACGCCGCCGGACCGGCACCCGACTCCGGCGCGTCCGTCGGGGCAGCCAGCCGAGCGACCAGGGCGGTCGCCGAGTCGGCGGAGCGCCGCCACTGGGCGTCGAACGCCGCCCGTACCCGGCCGTCCGGGTCGTTGAGCACCAGGAACTCCTCCAGGTGCGACAGGAACGACTGGTGGCCGTTGCCGAGCCCGAGCGGGTAGCGGCTGGCGTGCAGCGCCATCGCGGTCAGGCAGGTACGTACCCGGGCGGCGGCGCTGTCACCGGCGGCGGCCAACCGGTCGGCGGCGGCGCTGACCGCCGGCACCCCGAGGCGCAGCAGCTCGGCGCGGCACTCGACGGCCTCGGCTGAGCCGAACAGGGTGGCCATCGCGGTGTCGTCCACCGGCTCGACGCGGACCGTGTTGTCCGGGTGGATCGGCTGGTACGGCGGCGGCACCAGTTCGATCCGGCCGGCCTGTTCGGCCTGCGCCAGCAGGTCGGCGACGCTGATCTGCTCGGTGCTGGGCCGCTCGGCGAGGTGCCCGCGCAGCCGGTGGGCGACCGCGGCGGCGACCACCGCCAGGTCCGCCGGATCGGCCTGGTCGCGGCGGGCCAGCCGGATCCGCAGGTGCGGGCCGTGCAGCCAGTGCCGTTCCAGGTGTACGGCGACCCCCTGCTCGGCGGCCCACCGGGCGGCCGGCAGCACCGCCGAGCGCAGCAGCGGCAGCTTGGTCGGCGAATAGTAGTAGCTGACGATGTCGAGGGCGTCAGTCATGGCCGCCCCACCCCTTCCGATAGGTTTCGGCGACCAGCTCGACGACCCGCCCGTGCGGGCTGCCGGTCCCCGGCACCGGCAGCGCCTCCTCGATGCGCACCGGACCGTCGTGACGGCCGAGCAGCCGGGGCAGGTTCCGCAGGTGCAGGGCGTTGTCCAGGTCGACGTACTGCGGTTTGGGCAGCGACAGGTAGCGCTGGTAGTCGTCCGGGCCGCCGCGTACGTCGACGCCGGCGGCGGCGACGAACACCTCGGCGGGCAGGCCGAGTCGGGCCCGCCAGCTGCTGACCGCGTCGAACGGCACGTCGCCGTCGCCGTCCAGGTCGGCGCGCAGCCGCTGGGCGGCGTCGGTCGGCAACGTCCAGGACCGGCGGCTGAGCACCAGGTCGTGGTAGCGCAGCCGGGTCCGGTGCCGGGCACCGGCCAGCTCGCCGGTCGGGGCCAGCAGGCCCGGCCCGACCAGTCCGCTGCTGAGGTCGAAGTGCAGCGGTACGGTCCGGTCCGGCATCACGAACGGGACAAGGAACCCGAGGTAGAGCACGTCCAGGTCGGCTCCGGTGTCGTCGCGGACCAGCCGCACCTGGTCGGTGACCGGGTCGTGGCGCAGCCCGACCCGGTCGGCGAGCAGGTCGGCCCACCGGCCGTCCTCGCCCACCTCGTGGTCGACCAGCAACGGGTGCAGGTTGGCGTTGAATCCGGTGACCGGGCGGAACTGGGCCACCTGGGCGTGCCGCCCGGCGGCGGCCCGGATCTGCGCGGCCAGCTGCGCCTTCGCCTGCGGCGCCACCAGGTCCAGGAACCGGCTGGTGAACCGGCCCCAGCCGGCGTACACGTGGTTGAGCACCAGCAGGTCGTCGTGGTCGCGGCGGGCCGGCTGGACGAAGAACGCGTACGAGGCGGGCCGGGCGGTGACCCAGGCCGGCAGCGCGGCGGCGTCCCGGACGATCTCCTCGGGCAGGGTGAACTCGGCCGCGTCGGCCGGTGCCGCCGCCCGGATCCGGGCCAGCAGCCCGGCCCGGGTGTCGGCCAGCTCCCGCAGCGCCGGAGTGACCAGGTCGGCGAACTCGGGGTCGGGGTTGATCACCCCGGACGGCGAGACGAGGTTGTACGCCCGCCACACCTGGCTCATCTCGGTGGAGAAGTCGGCGGCGCGCTCGCAGCGTCCACCGACGCCGTACCGGGCGACGAAGCGGTCCCGGACCAGCCGACGCAGCGGCAGGTACTGGTCGAACAGTTCGACCAGCCCGGCCAGCCGGGGCAGCCGGTCGGCGGCGGCCCGACCGTAGCGCCGGCCCAGCCGGACCGGTTCGCGCAGCGCCACGTCCTCGGCCAGCACCGGCGCGTCGTACCAGGGCAACCCCACCGCCTGGTACGCCGACCGCCAGGTGTCGCGCAGCCGGCCCAGGGCGGCGGCCCGGTCACCGGCCGGGACGGCTCCGAAGCCGCTGGTCTGCTCGTCGATCGCGGCGAGCAGGTCGGCCAGGTCGGCGCGGTGCTGCCGGTCCAGCCAGTCGGCGAGGTGCCGGACGGCCTGCGGGTCCTGCGGGTCGACGGGTTCGACGGCGAGCAGCAGCCCGGCGTCGAGCACCTGCCCGACGTAGCGGGTCGCGGCGGCGGTGGTCCGCGGCGGACCGCCGGGCAGCCGGCGGGCCAGTTCGGCGACCAGGTCGCCGGGGGTGATGCCGGCCGGCCCGGCAGCCCGGGTCCGGTCGAGCAGCAGCCGCAGCGGTCCGGTGCAGGCCAGCGACACCTCCTCCTCCAGCACCGAGATGACCCGGTCGACGCCCTGTACCGGGCGGTCCCGACGGAACGTCAGCTGGTCACCGGTGACGGTGATCGCGGCGGCCAGCCGGTGCGGCACCATGTCCCGCAACCCGGGGTCGGCGATCACCGCGGCGAGCAGCCGGGCCAGCAGCGTCCGGTTGGCCTGGGCGACGGCCACCGGCTGCCCGCCGGCCGAGGCCGGTCCCGTCAGATCGCCGCCGCCGGCCTGGACCACGTCCCCGGCGGCCGGTGCCGCCCCGCCGGCCGGGTCCGACGCCGTGGTCCAGTTGCCCCAGGCGACGTAGGTGAACCAGGAAAGCGGGCTGGTCTTCGCGGTGGCCCGCAGCGCGTAGCGCAGCGCGTTGGGTTCGGACTTGCGGGCCCGACTGTCCGGGTTGGCCCCGCCAGCGGCCGCCCGGTCGATCCCGCGCAGCAGGTCGGCGCCGGTGAGGGTGACCGCGCGGCGCAGTGGTTCGGCGGCGCAGACCTCGGCGAGCGCGGCACGCTCCGCGCCGAGCGCGCCGGTGGCCAGCTCACCGAGTTCGGCACGCACCTGCGCGGCCTGGCGCATGACGGCCAGCCAGGCCGGCAGGTCGGGCACCCGGTCGAGCAGGCCGCCGAGTTCGGCGACCCGGTCCGGCCGGGGCAGCCGTCCGTTGTGCACGTCGCGGCGCAGCGGCAGCACCGCCTTGCGGTGGAAGTCGGCCGGGTGTCCGTCCGCGCTGGCGTAGAGCGCGTCGGCGAGCCGGGGGGCCAGCTCGGTGATCCGCGACCGCAGTTCGACCAGCCGGCGCAGCGCGGCACGGAACTCGCGGGCACCGTCCGGGGTCGGCGGGTACGGCAGCGCGGCCAGCCGGACCAGCGCGTACGGCGCCAGGGTGGGTTCGGTCGCCGGCCGCCGGTCGGCGGTGGCCGGGACGACGGCGGCCTCGCTCATCCGTACCGCACCCCCTCGTCGCGCCGGAACGCGGCGCGGGCGAGCAGGGCGAACAGGGCCGTCCAGCCCAGCAGCAGGAAGGCGATCCAGCTCGGCCCGATCAGGTGGTCGGCCCGGTCGATCAGCGCCAGCACGAAGTACTGGTACTGGTAGGTGGGCACGTACGGCACCACGGCGTGCAGCGCCGACGGCAGGAAGTCGATCGGCACGAACAGCCCACCGAAGAACGCCAGCAGCATGAACAGCAGGTTGGCCAGCATCATCGCCGGCTGCGGGGCGAACCGGTAGCCGATCGCCATGCCGAGCAGGCCGAACGGGACGGCGCCGAGCACCACCGCGCCGAGCCAGACCGGCCAGGCAGCCAGCGGCAGCCGCAGGTCGGTAGTGAACGCGGCGACGACCAGCAGCGGAATCCAGCTGACCACGTTGAAGCCGAGGACGTAGACCAGCCGGCCGGCGAACCGGGTCAGCGGGGACAGCGGCAGCAGCCGCAGCCGCTGTTCCCACGGGTTCTCCCGGTCGGCGGCGACGCCGGCGGCGAGCGAGGCGACCGTGACGTTGAGCGTGGTGTAGAGCAGGAACGGGGTGATCGCGTACTCGCTGCCCAGCCCGAGGTCGGCGAAGCGGTTGGCGTTGACCAGCCCGAACAGCAGGAAGAAGACCAGCGGGAAGCCCAGCGCGGGGGCCCAGTAGGCGGGCATCCGCAGCGTGTCGAGGGCATGCGCGCGGGCGTGCAGCAGAACGTAACGCATGTCAGGCCACCTTCTCGGCAACGCGGATCCCGGGCCGGGTCACGGCACCCGGGTCGGTGGACCGGCTGATCGTGCGGATCGCTTCCTCCAGGCCGACCCGCTCCACCCGGATTCCGGTGAACGGCACCTCGGCGCGGACCAGTGCCCGGACGGTGGCGTCCGGGTCGGCGGTGTAGATGTGGGTCCGGTTGCCGACGGTCTCCACCCGGTCGGCGGGGCCGGAGACGGCGATCGGCGGCAGCGCGCCGGTCACTTCGATGTCGACCAGGTGCAGCCCGACCTCGGCGACCACCTCGGTCACCGCACCGGTGCGGGCGATCTGCCCGCCGGTGACCACCACGACCTGTTCGGCGAGGTGTTCGGCCTCGGCCATGTCGTGGGTGGTGAGCAGCACCGCGCTGCCGGCGGCGGCGACGGCGGCGATCGCCGTCCACAGTCCGTCGCGGCTGTCGGCGTCCAGGCCGGTGGTCGGCTCGTCGAGGAAGAGCAGTTCGGGGCGGCCGACCAGGGCGGTGGCCAGGGCGACCCGGCGGCGCTGACCACCGGAGAGGCTGCCGCACCGCTTGTTCAGGAACGGGCCGAGGCCGAGCTGCTCGACCAGGTCGGCGCGGGGCACCGGGTCCGGGTAGTGGGCGGCGACCAGGGCGAGGGTCTCGGCGACGGTGAGCCGCCAGGGCAGGGCGGTGCGCTGCGGGGTGAGGCCGAGGCGGCCCTTGATCCGTACGTCGGCGGGGTCCCCGCCGAGCACCTCGACCCGACCCGAGCCGGGGCGGCGCAGACCAGCGAGAATTTCGATCATGGTGGACTTGCCGGCACCGTTGGGGCCGAGCACGGCGGTGACCCCGGCGGGCACCACGAGGGAGACCGCGTCGAGCGCGACCACCTTGCCGTACGTCTTGGTGACACTGTCGAGACGGGCGAAGACTTCCACGAGCACTCCTTGGGCATGTGACGGGCGGAGGGGGCGCACCGCGCCCCCTCCGCTCGATCGAACTGACGTGATTCGCCCTGCCTCGGCTACCGGCAATCCCTGACACTGCCGGTCGTGCCCTCGGTCGGGGCGGTGACTGGCGTCAGAGCGCCGACTGCTCGACCTCGGCGCAGGAGGCGCAGCAGGAGCTGGCACCGCAGCAGGAGCTGGAGCTGCAGCTCGACGAGCCGGAGGAGGCCCCGGTCTCGGGCAGCGCGGCCGAGTCGCGGATGGAGCTGACCGACAGCTCGTCCAGCTCGAGGTCTTCGACGTCGATGATTTCGTCGGACATGTGATGCACCTTTCGGGAGAGGTTCGCCTCGCACGGTCGGCGAGGACGTCGGTGACCGGCGCCGACGGTGGCGCCGGTGGATCAGGTGACGTAGCAGCAGGAGCAGGAGGCCCGACCGCCGTCGCCGGCCGAGGACGCTCCGGTCTCGGGCAGTGCCACCGAGTCCCGCATCGCGGTGACGGTGAGTGGCCCGAGGTCCAGCCCGTCCACGTCGATGTCCAGGTCGTAGTCCTGGGTGGCATCCCAGGACGTCGACAGTTCCGCCAACATCGCGCACCTCCTTGTCGGCCCGGGAGCCGTTCGCTGGGCCGCTCCTTGACTTCCACCTGACGTTCTAGCTTGTTGCTGCGCTTGAGATTAGTTGAACGTCTAGGTCCGGTCAACCATTGGAGTTGACTGAATTAGGGCAGCGGTCAGCAGGCGACCACGATTGGCACAGAAAGCTGATGGTGAGTCGGAAATGTCAGCTCAGCTGATCCGACTGACCAAACCCATCGAATCGGGCGATACACCGCAACAGGCGGCCCCGCAGTACCGCGGCCCGCTCGGCGAACTCCCGCTGCATCGTCGCGTACTCGGCCCGACCCGCCGCGGTCTCGATCCGCACCGGCGGATAGCCCAGCTCCCGCAGGTCGTACGGACTGGCCCGCATGTCCAGGTCCCGGATGTCACGGGCCAACTCGAAGCAGTCCACCACCAGCTCACCGGGAACCAGCGGACTCAGCCGAAAGGACCACTTGTACAGATCCATGTTGGCGTGCAGACAGCCCGGTTGTTCGAAGTCGGCCTGGTTGGCGCGCTGCGGGGAAAGCAGGTTCAGCGGCCGGGCCGCAGGCGTGAAGAATCGGTACGCGTCGAAATGGCTGCACCGGATCCGCTGGCCGTCGACGAACTCGGCGACGCCGGCCGGACTCATCCGCAGCGGCCACCGGTGGTGGCGGACCTCGTCGGCGGTTTGCCGGTAGACCATCGCCCACTCGTGCAGACCGAAGCACCCCAGGTGCGCCGGCCGGGTCGCGGTGCGGGCCAGCAGATCCCGTACCCAGGTGACGAACTCGCCGCGCCGGGCCAGCAGCCCGGTGGTGTCCACGGTGACCGCTACCTCGTCACCACTCGGGACCGCCCGGTAGTCCCGGCCCCACTGCGCCGGCTCGGTGTCGGCGAGCCGCACCCCCGCCCCCGGATGCCAGCGACGCAGCTGCGCCGGCCGGTACGCGTAGTAGGTGAACAGGAAGTCGGCGACCGGATGCGACTCGCCCCGGCGGCGGCGCTCCAGGTGCCCGCCCACCAGCCGGTCGACGCGCTCGGCGTGCGCGTCGCGGCGCCGGGTCCAGGTGGCCCGGTCGAGCAGGGTGTCGGTCACCACCCGACCAGCGTAGGCCGGCCCGGTCAGGCCGGCCCGGTCAGTCCCCGTCGACCGGCTCGTCGTCGGCCGGCTCGTCGTCGGCCCGCCCGCCGGCCCGCAGCACCGCGTCCGGCCGGCAGAGCACACTCACCCGGTAGGACAGCCCCAGGTTGGACCAGATCTCGCCGCGCAGGGACAGGCAGATCCCGACGCCCGGTTCGCCGTCGGGGTGCTCGAAGAAGTCCACCGTCGGCGCGGCGAGCGCACCGACCAGCCCCTGGGTCTGCCGGGCGGTGGCGGCCACCTGCACCAGCCCGCCGGTCACCTGGATCTCCACGTCGTCCAGGGCGTCGACCGCGTACCAGTGGGTGTCCGGCAGGAACAGCTGCACGTCCACGCCGCGGCGGGTGTAGTCGGGGCCGGCCAGGCCGGTGTCGTCCGCCGGACGGTCACCGAGCCACGCGGTGCCGGCATAGTCGGTACGCAGCCGCTGCGCCTCGGAACGCCACTCGGTGACCAGGGTGTCGAGACGGGGTTGGGCGGCAAGGTGGACAGCTGCTTCGATCACCCCCGGGACCCTAGCACCGTGGCCGGGTCCCGGGGTCCCTCCGGTGCGCAGTCCAGTGCCTGGTCGACGACCAGGTCCAGCGGGGTGGCCACGCCCGTGTACCAGGCAGCGTCGAACGAGTCACCGCTCAACGCGCGCCGGGCTGCGGCCAGTGCGGCGTCCCGCCGCTGCTGCACCGCCACCGGCGCGACCAGACCGAACCGGTACCGCAGCGAGTCGACCGCGGCGAGGATCCGTACCGCCAGGGCCGGATCGTCGTCGACGGTCACCTCGGCCACCGTCTCCAACGAGGTGGACAGGTCCGCCCGGTCCCCCAGCTCGAACCGCCGTTCCAGGGCCGCGACGAACAACCGCAGTGCGGCCGGCCGGTCCCCGCCGGCCAGCTCGCACTGCCCGAGATGGTGCAGCGCGACCGCCTCGCCGAACAGGTCCCCCAGCCCGGTGGCCAGGTCGAGCGCTTCCCGGGCCACGGCGGCCGCGCCGGCCGGGTCCGGCCGGGCGAGCAGGATCTCGGCCAGACAGGTCAACCCGAGCAGTACGCCGCGACTGTTGCCGGCCTCCCGCTCCAGCGCCAGGCACTGGTTGATGTGCCAGTCGGCGTCGGCGATGTCGCCGGCCCGCAGACAGACCTTGGCGAGGTTGCCGAGCGCGATCGCCATGCCGGGCTTCGCCCCAAGCTCGCGCCACACCTCCAGGCCGTACCGGAAGTGTTCGCCGGCCTCGTCGTACCGGCCAGCGAGCATCGCCGCGACGCCGAGGATGTTGCGGGCCTGCGCGACGCCTTCGGCGTCGCCGGCCTGCTCGGTGAGGCGCAGGCACTCCCCGCCGAGTCGGGCGGCGGTGGCGGTGTCGTCCTGGGTGGCGGCCAGTACCGCCGCCGGGTAGAGCAGTTGGCGGCGATGCTCCACGGCCAACCCGGCAGGGGCGGAGAGCAGCCGGTCGAGCCACTGTCGGCCATCACGGATCTGGTTGCCGTTGCGCCAGTACCGCCACAACCCGAGGCACAGCCGAGTCGCGGTGGCCAGGTCGTCGGCGGCGAGTGCATGCTCCAGCGCGGCCCGCAGGTCCGGGTATTCCTGGTCGAGCTCGTCGGCCCAGCGGCTCTGCTCCGGCCCGGCCATTCCGGCGGCCGCCCGGTCCGCCAGCCCGGCGCAGTACGTCAGATGGTTGCGCAGCTGCCGGGCCCGCTGCCCGGCGGTGCACAGCTGCCGGGCCCGGGTCTGGATGGTGTTCAGCATCGCGTACCGGCGGGTGCCGGACCGGCCGGTCACCGCCACCACCAGGCTCTTGCGGACCAGCGCCTCCAGCGCTTCGGCGACGTCGTCGACGGCCGAGGAGCCGGCGCCGGCCACCGGCCCTGCCCCGGCCACCGGCCCCAGCCCGGCGACGGCGGCCACGGCAGCTGCCGTCGGCTCGGCGGTGAAGACGGCCGCCGCGGTGAAGACGTCCCGGTGCGCCGGCTCCAGCAGGCCGAAACTCCAGTCGACGGTGCCGTGCAGGGTCCGCTGGCGGGCCGGTCGGTCGCGTGGCCCGGGGCCGAGCAGGTCCAGATGCGGGCCGAGCCGGTCCAGCAGCGCCGCCGGGCTCAACTGGTCGGTACGTGCGGCGGCCAGCTCGATCGCCAGCGGCAGGCCGTCCAGCCTGCGGCACAGCTCGGCGACCGCCGGCAGCGCGTCGGCGGTCAGCCTGAAGTCCGCGTCAGCCGTCCGGGCGAGCTGGTCGAACAGGGCGATCGCCGGATGCTGCGCCACCGCGCGGGCGGCGGCCGACGCCCCGCGCGGCAGGTCGTCGAGCCGGGGCAGCGGCAGCGGCGGCACCCGGTAGACCTGTTCGCCGTAGATACCCAGCGGCTCCCGGCTGGTGGCCAGCACCCGAACGCGACCGGCGGCGGCCAGCAGCTGACCCAACGGCGGGCCGGCGGCCAGCGCCTGTTCCAGGTTGTCCAGCACCAGCAGCAACTCGGTGTCCGCGGTGTGGTCGACCACCGCGTCCAGCACCGCCTGCCCGGCACGCACCGGCACGTCCAGCGCGGCGGCGACCGCGGTGAGTACCTCCGTCGCGGTGCGGCTGGCGGCCAGCGCCACGAAGCACACCCCGTCGTCGAACCGGGGCGCGAGGCTCGCGGCCACCGACAGCGACAGCCGGGTCTTGCCGATCCCGCCGGCCCCGACGAGAGTGACCAGCCGGCTGGTCGCCAGTAGCGCGTCGATCCGGGCGACGTCGCGGTCCCGGCCGATCAGCGGGGTCAGCGGGGCCGGCAGCCGCACCCGGCGCCGTGGCCGGCCGAGCAGGTCCGGGCTCAATGTCCAGCCACCGGTGCCGGAACCGACCAGACCACGGCGGCTACGCACCCGGTCGAGCTCCCGGTCGGCAGCGGCCGGTAGCCCACCGGTCTGCCGGACGAACCAGTTCACCAGGGTCCGGCTGGGCTCGCCGCGCAGCGCGGTCCGCAACCAGATCCGGGTCGTCGCCGGCGACCACGGGGTCAGCTCGATCTGCTCCAGCTCCGGCAGGTGCACCCCGCCCGGACCGACACCGGGCAGCGGACCGGGACCGGTCACCGTGACCGGTTCGCCGGCACCGACGGGTCCGGGCGGCCGGGCCGGCCGGGCCGTTTCGGTGCTGGCCTGCACCAACCCGAGCACGGCGGGCAGCAGACTCGGACGGGACCAGACGCGCAGCAACTGTGGGACCCGGTCGACGGCGGCGAGGTCGGCGATCAGCAGAACCTGGTCGGCGAAGACCGGCAGCGGCAGCGGCTCCGGCTCGGGTGGCACCGCGACCACGGCGAACCCGCGCAACGCGGCCAGCCGGGCGGTCTCGGCGAGGAAACGGGTGTGCCCGGCACCGCGCTGCCCGTGGACCCGGGCCGAGCCACGGCCGGTCACCTGCAGCCGGGTCAGAAACTCGTGGGTACGGCGCAGCGCCTCGTCGCGTTCCCACAGCCGGGATCCGGTGTCGTCGGCGATCTCCACGTCGTCGGCGACCGCACTGTCGCGCCCCCGCCGTTTGGCGAGGTAGTTGCGTCGGTCGGCGTGGTCCAGCAGGTGCTCGGCGGTGGTGCCGTCCGCGGGGGCGGTCGCCACCCCGAGACTGACCGTCAGATGCAGCGGCGGGTCGCCGGGAAACTCGGTGTTACGGATCCGTTCGGTCAGCCGCAGGGCGAGCCGGACCGCCTCGGTGCGTCCGGTCTGCGGCAGTACGACGACGAACTCGTCGCCGCCGTACCGGAACAGCACGTCCTGCGGCCGGCAGGTGGCGCGTACCCGCTCGGCGAGCTGGCGGAGCACCCGGTCGCCACGCAGGTGGCCGTAGACGTCGTTGACGGTCTTGAAGAAGTCGACGTCGAACAGGAACACCCCGCAGGGGTGCCCCGCCCGGCTCAACTGGCGTCTGAGGAATGGTTCAAGGGATGCGCGCTGACGGGCTCCCGTGACCGGATCGGTCGCCGCCACGTCGTACGTCTCACCGCCCTCGTCACCACCGGCGTACCGGGTCACCGGACCCGCCTGCCGCGACCTGGTGGGCCGACGGGCGTGTCGGCATGGTTAACGGGTGCCCTCTGTGTACGGCACCACCGAATTGGATGCTATCCGTCAGTCACCGGGCATGGGAGTCCACCGGCCCGACGCACGTCCTGCACGATAGGAGGATGTTCGTTCTCACCCGGGAGGTTTCTGCTACGTAACATGTCCACCGTGGTGCCGGGGACGCGTCCCTATCGGATGGACCCACCGGTAGCCATGATCTTGTTATTCGTCAGGAGGATCGCACCGGTGCCGACGATAAGCGCTGTACGCGAACAGCGCGGATACCGAAAACAAATCGCTGCACTGTCGACGGTCGTGGTGCTCGCCGCCACCGTGGCAGGCGGGCCGGCGGCGCGGCCGGCCGGCGCACCGGACGGTGTACCGGCCGGGGGCTTCGCCAGCCTGTGGAACGGCTCCCCCGGCATCGGCCAGGGCACCTCGCTGGCCGACGTGCGCAGCATCGTCGGTGCGGACACCCCGGCGACGGCGGCACTGGACGGCACCGGGATCGGCATTGCGATGATCGACACCGGGGTGGTACCGGTCCCCGGCCTACCGGCGAACCGGCTGGTCAACGGCCCGGACCTGTCCTTCGAGTCGCAGGCGACGAATCTGCGCTGGCTCGACACCTACGGGCACGGCACCCACCTCGCCGGCGTACTGATCGGCGACGATCCGACCAGCGGCGCGCGCGGGCTGGCGCCGAAGGCGAAACTGACCTCGGTCAAGGTCGGTACGGCCAACGGCGCGGTCGACGTCTCACAGGTCATCGCGGCGGTCGACTGGGTCGTCGCCAACCGCAACCACGACCCCACCCATCCGATCCGGGTACTGAACCTGGCGTACGGCTCCGCCGGCAACCCGGCCTTCTGGACCGATCCGCTGCACTTCGCCGTCGAACAGGCATGGCACGCCGGGATCGTGGTCGTGGCGGCCGCCGGCAACGACGGCAACGGGTTCGGTCGGCTGGACAATCCGGCGACCAACCCGTACGTCATCACGGTCGGCGCCAGTCTGACCAAGGGCACGCTGACCACCGCCGACGACGAGCTCGCGCCGTTCACCAACCTCGCCACGGCCGGCCGGCAACTGGATCTGCTGGCCCCCGGCGAATCGGTACTGTCGCTGCGCAACCCAGGCTCCAACGTCGACAACCACTACCCCGGCGCCCGGGTCGGCAGCACCCTTTTCCGGGGCACCGGCACCTCGCAGGCGGTCGCGGTCACCTCGGCCGTCGCCGCGCTGCTGCTGCAGGCCAAGCCGTGGCTCACCGCCGACGAGGTCAAGCAGGTGCTGGTGGAGAGCGGTACCTTCCTACCCACCGGCGGGGGCGCGAACCTGGGCCTGCGCAGCATCAACCTGAACGCGGCGCTGACCTACACCCCGGTGTGGCAGCCGCAGCAGTGGACCAGGTCCGACGGCCACGGCCCGATCGACGCGTCCCGGGGCACCAGCCGAGTGGTCCGCAACAACGTGACACTGCAGGGCGAGCAGAGCATCTTCGGCCCGTTCAGCAGCCCGGCCTGGGCCAGCCAGTCCGCGGCCCGGACCGCCTGGTCCGGCGGCGTCTGGCTGGGCCACCGGATGGCTGCGGACGGCTGGACCGGCACCTCCTGGGCCAGTCGCACCTGGGGTGGCGCGGTCTGGACCTCGCCGTCCTGGGACGGCTCCGGGTCGTGGGTGGACCCCGCCTGGTCGAGCCACTTCTGGTCCACCGGATCGTGGACGCCGGGCGACTGGGGTTCGCACTTCTGGTCCACCGACAGCTGGGCCAACGCCTGCTGGTGCTGACCGGGCCGAATAGCTGACCGGGCCGCGTACCGGGTCAGTCAGGATCGCCGCGGCGCAGACGCTTCGTCTGCGCCCGGCGTTTCTTGTCGCTGATCCGCCGTTCCTTCGCCGCCCGGGACGGCCGGGTCGGCCGACGCGGCGGCGCCGGCGGCGCGATCGCCTCCCGCAGCAGCGCGGACAACCGGTCCCGGGCCGCGGCCCGGTTCGCCAACTGGTTGCGGTGCTCGCTGGCGGTGACCGTCAGCACCCCACCGACCAGTCGGTTGGCCAGCCGCTGCACCGCCCGCTGGCGCAGCCACGGCGGCAGCGCGGCCGAGCCGGCGACGTCGAACGACAGCTCGACCCGCGAGTCCGCCGTGTTGACGCCCTGGCCGCCGGGTCCGGACGAACGGGAGAACCGCTCGGTCAACTCGCCCGCCGGGATCACCACCGAGTCGGTGACCCGCATCTCGCCTGCCGCCATCATCCGACAGTACCGCCGCCCTCGGCACCGACCACCTGCGCGGTGGTCAGCCGCCCCGCCGGATGATCTCGTCGGCCGTCTGCTCGGCCCGGTGGATCGGGATGGCGAAGCCGATGCCGATCGACCCGACACCCTCCAACGTGGCGATGGCGGTGTTCACCCCGATCACCTCGCCGTCGACGTTGACCAGCGGCCCGCCCGAGTTGCCGGGGTTGATCGACGCGTCGGTCTGCACCGCGGTCTGCCGCCCGCCGTTGCCGAGCATCACCTCACGGTCCAGGGCGCTGACGATCCCGGCGGTGACCGTGCCGGACAGGCCGAGCGGGGAGCCGACCGCCAGGACCGACTCTCCGACCTGGGTGGCGCCGGGCTGGGCCAGGGCCAGCGGACGAAGACCGGCGGACGACGGCACCCGCAGCACCGCGATGTCGCTGCCCGGGTCCCGGCCGACCACCTCGGCGACGAGCCGCCGACCGTCCTGGGCGACGACGCTGACCTGATGGCCGTTGAGCGGAGTCCCCGGTTCGCTGTCGCCGTCCAGAATGTGGTCGTTGGTGATGATGTGATGCTGGTCGTCGATCGCAAAGCCGGACCCACCGGAGATCATGCTGCCCCGTTCGACCTGGACCGACACCACGCCGGGCAGCACCTTGGCCGCCGCCGCCACCAGATCCGGCGACACCCCGGGGGTGGCCGACGGCGACGGCAGCGCCGCCGGCTGTCCCGCGTCGCCGCCCCAGCCGGCGACCACCGCGCCGGCCAGCCCGCCGGACGCCGCCGACAGGGTGAGCACCGCGGCGACGGTCAGCAGCCGGCGGCGCCACCGTCGCGGCGGGGTCGGTGCCGGCGGTACGGCGGAGCCGTCCAGCCCCGGCCAGCGGTCCGCGTCCGGCGAGACGAACCACGGGCCACGCGGCTCGCCCAGCCCGGTAGGCACAGACATCGGGCTCCTCCTCCACAGGTCCAGATCGGGTCTCGCGCGGGGGTGGCGCGGTCGGGGTGGCGCGGGTCAGGGCAGCCGGGAGAACCACAACAGCGAGGTCCCGGCGGCGGCCACGGCGAGCAGTAGCCCGAATCCGATGAACCGGGCCGACACGTCGGCCAGCTCCAACCGGTAGCCGACCGAGGTGCCGATGTCGGCGTAGACCGCGCTCAACTGACTGCTGCTGGCCGCCTCGTGGTAGGCGCCGCCGGTCAACTCGGCCACCGCTTCGAGATTCTCGCCGTCCACCGGCACCCGCAGCGGCCGGCCGCCGCCGTAGTCGATGTATCCGGCGGCGGTCCCGACCGAAATGGTGTCGATCGGGATCCCGGCCTCCACCGCCTCGGCCGCCGCCGACTCCGGCGACCGCCCGGAGGTGTTCGCCCCGTCGGACAGCAGCACGATCCGGGCCGGCGGCACCTCCTCGGCGGCCTGCGCGTCCAGCGACCGGATCGCCTCCAACGACGTCTTGATCGCCTCGCCGATGGCGGTGCCCTGGGCCCCGGTGATCCCCTCGGCGAGCCGGTCGATGCCGGCGCCCAGCGCCTCCCGGTCGGTGCCCGGCCCCACCAGCACCGAGGCGTTGCCGGCGAACGCCACCAGGCCGACGTTGAACTGCGCCGGCAGGTCGTCGACGAACTCGTGCGCCGACCGTTTGGCCGCGCTCAGCCGGTCCGGTCGTACGTCGTTGGCCAGCATCGAGGTGGACACGTCCACCGCCACCATCACCGTGGCCCGTTCCCGGGGCACCCGGACCTCGTCCATCGGCCGGGCGAACCCGGCCACCAGCAGCGCCAGCATCGCCAGGAACAGGCCGGCCGGCAGATGCCGACGCCAGGCCGGACGCTGCGGTGCCACCCGGTCCAGCAGCCGCAGGTTGGTGAACCGGACCGCGTACCGGGCACCGCGCCGTTGCATCAGCAGGTAACCGCCGGCCAGCGCGGCAACCGCGGCGAGCAGCCACAGCCGCTCCGGGGACTGCCAGGTCATCAGAGTCCTCCTGCCGGTACCGGGGCGGGACGGGCCGGTGGGCAGCCGGCCAGTTGCCGTTGGCGGTGCACGTGCCGGACGATGTCGGCCACCCAGTCCCGGTCGGTGCGCAGCGCCAGATGGGCCGCGCCGGCCCGGCGGATCGCCCCGGCCACCTGGCCACGCTGTTCGGCGGCGGCCTCGGCGTACCGTCGCCGCAGGTCCTGGCTGGCGGTGCTGATCTCCCGGCGGCGGCCGGTCTCCGGGTCCTCGACGGTGATCACCCCGACGTCGGGCAGGTCGAGTTCCCGGGGGTCGGTCACCTCGATCGCCAGCACCTGGTGCCCGGCGGCGAGCCGGCGCAGCGACCGTTCCCAGTCCGGCCGGCCGGCCGGATCGTCCGGCAGTCCGTCCAGGAAGTCGGAGACCACCACCGCCAGCCCACGCCGGGTGGCCGCCCGCCGGAGCCCGTCGATCCCGTCGGCCAGCGGCGGCGGCGCGTCCCGGCCGGACCCGCCGGCCGGTACCCGGGGCGCCGTGAGCAGCGCACGGAGCAGATGCAGCAGATGGTCCCGGCCGGTCCGGGCCGGGAACCGACGGATCCCGCCCGCCCCGATCACCTGCGCCCCGACCGCGTTGCCGGTGCCGGCGGTCAGGAAGCCGACCGCGGCGACCGCCGCCACCGCCAGTTCCCGCTTCTCCAGCTCGCCGGTGCCGAAGTCCATGCTGGCCGTCCCGTCGACCAGCAGCCAGCAGGTCAGCTCCCGGTCGGCGTCGACCTCGCGGACGTGCGGCACGGTGGTCCGGGCGGTGACCGCCCAGTCCATCCGGCGTACCTCATCCTCACCGGGCCGGTACTCCCGGCTGCCGGCGGGTTCGCTGCCGGCGCCGGGCAGCAGGCCCAGGTGCTGGCCGTGCAGCAGGCCGTCGAGCCGCCGGGTGACGGTCAGCTCCAGCCGCCGCAGCGTCTCCGGTGGGGTCAGCTCCGGCAGGGTGGCCGGGCCGAGCGGGCCGTCGCCGGTCACGCGACGGCCGCCAGTCCGGGGCGCTGGTCGTGGGCCGGCGCGATCCGCGGCGGCGGGACCACCTGGATCAGCCGGCGGACGATCGACCCGGCGTCGACGCCGTCCGCGACCGCGTCGAAGGAGAGCACCAGCCGGTGGGCGAGCACGTCGGTGGCGAGTTCCCGGACGTCCTCGGGCAGCACGTAGTCGCGGCCGCGCAGCAACGCCAGGCCCCGGGCGGCGGCGACCAGGCCGAGGGTGGCGCGCGGGCTGGCACCGTACGCCAGCAGCCCGGTCAGCTCCGGCAGCCCGAACAGTTGCGGGCGGCGGGTGGCCAGCACCAGCCGGACGATGTACTCGGCCAGCGCGTGGTGGACGAACACCTCCCGGGCCTGCTGCTGCATGGCGCACAGGGTGGCCGCGTCCAGCACCTGGCGGGGCTGCGGGCGGTCCACTCCCATCCGGTAGAGGATGCCGAGCTCCTCCTCGTCGGTCGGGTAGTCGACCACGACCTTCATCAGGAACCGGTCCCGTTGCGCCTCCGGAAGCTGGTATACCCCCTCGGACTCGATCGGGTTCTGGGTGGCCAGCACCAGGAACGGGTCCGGCACCGGGTAGCTGCGGCCGCCGATCGAGACCTGCCGCTCGGCCATCGCCTCGAGCAGCGCCGACTGCACCTTGGCCGGCGCCCGGTTGATCTCGTCGGCGAGCACCAGGTTGGCCATCACCGGTCCGAGCTCGACGTCGAACGACTCGGTCGACGCCCGGTAGATCCGGGTGCCGACGATGTCGGAGGGCACCAGGTCGGGGGTGAACTGGATCCGGGAGAAGCTGCCGCCGACGGCGACCGCGAGGGTCTGCGCCGCGAGGGTCTTGGCGATCCCCGGTACGCCCTCCAGTAGGCAGTGCCCGTTGGCGAGCAACGCGGTGAGCAGCCGCTCGACCAGCCGGTCCTGCCCGACGATCACCCGTTTGACCTCGAACAGCGCCTGCTCCAGCGCGGCTGCGGCCGGAGTGGCGTCGGCTGGCTGTTCCGTACTGACTTGTGGCTCGGTCGTCGTCATCGCACCGTCCTTGACGCTGGTCGCCAATCGCCGGTCGGCCCCGCGGTGCGGGGCCACTGCGGCGCCGGCCGGGGGGTGCCCCGGATCGGGCCGTTCTAACGCCGGGATCCGTCTCCGACCGGGTGATTGACCAGCCGGGGTGGTACGACGACACCGAACCGGGGTGGCACGACCGACACCGGACACACCGGATACCGTTCCGGCGTGACCGCGCCGCAGACCAGCCCCACCCCGCAACCCCCGGCCAGCACCCGGCGCCGCCCGGCCGGTTGGCTGGTGTGGCCGGTGGTGCTGCCGGGGCTGCTCTGGGCGGTGCTGCGGCTGGCCGGCTGGGAGTACGGCCCGCTGGTGCAGCTGCTCGCGTTCACCCCGTACGTGGCGGCGTGGACGGTTGTCCCGCTGGCGGTGGCGGTCTGGTCCCGGCGGTGGTGGGCGAGCGGCGCCGCGCTGCTGGCGGTGGTGTCGTTGGCCGTCGCGGTGCTGCCCCGGGCGGTGCCGGACGGCGGCCGGACCGCGACCGCCGCCGACGGGGTCACGGTCCGGGTCGCCACGGCGAACCTGCTGGCCGGGGCGGCGGACCTGACGGTGCTGATGGAGTTGCTGCGCCGGGAGCGGGTGGACGTGCTGGCGATGCAGGAGTTCACTCCGGCGGCCGAGGCCGAGCTGGACCGGCTCGGCGTCGGCGACCTGTTGCCGTACCGCCGGGCCGATCCGGAGGTGGGGACCACCGGGTCGGCGGTCTACGCGCGCTGGCCGGTCACCGACGACGGGGTACGGCGCAACGTGGGCGGCTTCGCCCAGTCGTACGGCACGGTCCGCCCGCCGGGCAGCGGGCCGGTGCTGGTCGAGTCGGCGCACCCGATGGCGCCGTTCGCGCTGCACACCCTGCCGTCGTGGCGGGCCGACCTGGCCGGGCAGCCCCGCCCCGACCCGCAGGGCCCGCCGCGAATCCTGGCCGGCGACTTCAACGCCACCCTGGACCACGCGGCGCTGCGCCGGCTGATCGCCACCGGCTACGTCGACGCCGCCGACGCGACCGGCAACGGGCTGGTCGGCACCTGGGGGCCGTACAGCGGTAGCCCGATCCCGCCGGTGACGCTGGACCGGGTGCTGGTGGACGGCCGGATCGGGGTGCGGTCGGTGACCGTGCACCGGGTGCCCGGCAGCGACCACCGGATGGTCGTCGCCGGACTGGTGCTGCCAGCCGCTTGACCCGGACCGCCCGCCCGGGACCACGGCAGGTCGGCCCGGGGCCAGGGCAGGTCACCGGTGGCCCCGGGCCGGGCAGGTCAGACGCCGGTGGTGGTCCGGCTGCGGGCCAGTCCGTAGGTGAGCGCGTCGACCAGGGCGTGCCAGCTGGCCTCGACCACGTTCTCGTGCACCCCGACGGTGGTCCAGTCCCGGGCGTTGCCGTCGACCGTCTCCACCAGCACCCGGGTGATCGCCCCGGTGCCCTGGCTGCCTTCCAGGATCCGCACCTTGTAGTCGGCCAACCGGAAGTCGGCCAGGTCCGGGTAGTGGCTGCGCAGCGCCACCCGCAACGCCTCGTCGAGGGCGTTGACCGGGCCGTTGCCCTCGGCGGTGGCGATCACCCGCTCGCCGCGTACCCGGACCTTGACGGTGGCCTCGGAGACCACCGCGCCGTCCTCGCGGTGCTCCACCAGCACCCGGTAGGACTCCAGGGCGAACGGCCGGGTGGTGACGGCACCGGTGTCGGCCGCCAACTCGGAGCGGACCAGCAGCTCGAACGAGGCGTCGGCGGCTTCGAAGGACCAGCCGCCGGCCTCCAGCTCCTTGACCCGCTTGGTGACCCGGGACAGCGCGTCCGGATGGCCGGCCAGGTCGACACCGAGTTCACGGCTCTTCAACTCGATGCTGGCCCGGCCGGCCATCTCGGTCACCAGGATCCGCATGTCGTTGCCGACGACCGACGGGTCGACGTGGTTGTACAGCAACGGATCCACTTTGATCGCACTCGCATGCAGCCCCGCCTTGTGGGCGAAGGCGGCTGCCCCGACGTAGGCCTGGTGGGTATCGGGGGCGATGTTGGCGATCTCCGCGATGGCGTGCGAGACGCGCACCATCTGTTCCAGGCAGCCGTCCGGTAGGACCGGCAGCCCGAGCTTGAGTTGCAGGTTGGCGACGACTGCGAACAGGTCGGCGTTGCCGGGGCGTTCGCCGTACCCGTTGGCGGTGCCCTGGAAGTGCCGGACGCCGGCCTCGACGGCGGCGATGGTGTTGGCCACCGCGCAGGAGGTGTCGTTCTGGCAGTGGATGCCGAGCCGGTCGGCGCTCAGCCCGGTCCGGTCGAGAAGGTCGGCGATCGCCGCGCCGATCTGCGACGGCAGCATCCCGCCGTTGGTGTCGCACATCACCACGACCTCGGCGCCGGCGGCGGCCGCCGCGCTGACCACCGAGGCGGTGTACGCCGGGTCGTGCCGGAAGCCGTCGAAGAAGTGTTCGCAGTCGAGGAAGACCCGCCGGCCCTCGGCGACGAAGTGCGCGACCGTGTCGGTGACCATCGCCAGGTTCTCCGCGCCGGTGGTGCGCAGCGCCCGCTCGACGTGCCGGATGTCGGACTTGGCGACCAGGCAGACCGCTGGCGTCTCGGCGTCCAGCAGGGCCCGTACCTGCGGGTCGTCGGCGACCTTGACGCCGGCCTTGCGGGTGGCACCGAACGCGACGAGTACGGCGTGCCGCAGGTCGAGTTCGGTGCGGGCTCTGCGGAAGAACTCAGTGTCCTTCGGCATCGCACCGGGCCAGCCGCCCTCGATGAAGCCGACGCCGAAGTCGTCCAGCAGCCGCGCGACGGCGAGTTTGTCGACCACCGAGTAGCTGATGCCCTCACGCTGCGCACCGTCGCGCAGAGTCGTGTCATAGACCTGGAAAGTCATCTCGATCCTTTCGACGGACATCCCGTACCACCCGCTGCTCGCGCCGGGCCGTCCTCACCCGCTCGTCCGGCCGACCTCGTACGGCCAACAAAAAGACCCCCCGCGGATGCGGGAGGTCTGCGCGCTCGGCGGACGGTTGCCGGGCGCGCTAGCTGCCAATAATGAGTACGAGGCGAGTCACGCAGGGTACTTTGCCACCGACCGCGCCCGGACCGGTAGTCGAATCCACATCGCGGGACAGCGGGATCGTCCGAGGTCAGGTGTACCGATCGAGCGCCATGGGTATTCCTGGGACGACGACGCAGTCAGTTCCGCCGAGCGAAGGAGTGACCTCCGATGGACAGGCTCGATCCGCAACACACCGCGCTGACGGGGCCGGCCGGTGGTCAGGGCGACGTCGTGGGCGGTACCCCGGCCGGCACGTTCGACCCGTGGCGCTACCGCGACGACGCGGGGGTCGACGGCGCCAACCTGGCCGGCTATCACGTCGAGGCGACCGACGGCGGCATCGGCAAGATCGACTCCGCCACCGAGGAGGTGGGCGGCAGCCATCTGGTGGTCGACACCGGGCCGTGGATCTTCGGCCGGAAGGTGATGCTGCCGGCCGGGGTGGTCAACCACGTCGACCACGACGCGCAGAAGGTCTATGTCGACCGCGACAAGGGCCAGATCAAGGACGCCCCCGAGTACGACGAGACCAGTGCGACGGATCCGGCGTACCGCGACAAGCTGAGCGCCTACTACGGCGGTGCCACCGGCACCCCGGTCCCGCCGATGGCACCGGGCCGGATCATCTGACCCGGTGACGACCCAGCCAACCGGTGCGGTGGCCGGCACCACGTGGTGCCGGCCACCGCACCGTTTACCGGTGTCGGTCGGGCTGGCTACCGTAGAACTCATGACTGCCGCCGCCACCCGCTCGTTGGCCTTCGCGACCATGTTCAACTTCCGCGACATCGGGGGCTACCCGGGGCTGGACGGCCGTACGGTCCGCTGGCAGCGGATCTACCGGGCCGACTCGCCGCACCGGCTCGACACCGACGACGCGGCGGCGTTCGACGCACTCGGCGTACGGACCGTGATCGACCTGCGCCGGCCGCACGAAGTCGAGACGTACGGACGGATCCCGCCGGCGGACGGGTTCGATTACCACAACATCCATCTGCGGCACCAGGACTGGGGCGAGATCCCCTACCAGCCGGAGCAGGGTGCCGCCCGCTACCTGGCCGACCGCTACCACGATCTGACCGAACAGGCCGCGGACGGTTTCGTCGCGGCGATCTCACTGCTGGCCGAGGCGCGGACCGCACCGGCGGTGGTGCACTGCATGGCCGGCAAGGACCGCACCGGGCTGGTCTGCGCGATGACGCTGTCCCTGCTCGGGGTCCGGGACTCGGTGATCGCCGAGGACTACGCGTTGAGCAACGCCGGCAGCGAACGGCTGCTCGCCTGGCTGCGTACCCAGGCCGGCAACGACCATCTGGTGCCGGTGCCGTTCTTCTCCTGCCCGGCCGAGGCGATGCAGACGTTCCTCACCGAGCTGCGGCAGCGGCACGGCTCGGTCGAGGGTTACCTGCGCACCGCTGGGCTGTCCGCAGACCGGATCACCGAGCTGCGCACCCATCTGTTGACGCAGTGACCTGGGCCGGACCGACGCGGTGACCCGGGCCGGGTCACCGCGTCACGGCACTGGTCAGAAGACCCGGTGCACCCAGCCGTCCGGGTCGGTGCCCCGGCCCCGCTGCAGGTCCACCAGGCTCTGCCGCAGCGCCATGGTGACCTCCCCGGGCCCACCGTCGGCGACGGTGAACTCGCCGTCGGCCGAGCGGACCCGGCCGATCGGGGTGATCACCGCGGCGGTGCCGCAGGCGAACGCCTCACGCAGTCGGCCGCTGGCCGCGTCGGCCTGCCACTGGGTCAGGCTGACCGGCTGTTCCACGACCTGGTGACCGGCCCGGCGGGCCAGGGTGATCACCGACTCGCGGGTGATGCCCGGCAGGATCGCGCCGGTCAGCGGCGGGGTGACCAGCGAACCGTCGTCGTAGACGAAGAAGACGTTCATGCCGCCGAGTTCGTCGACGTACTGCCGTTGCACCGCGTCGAGGAAGACCACCTGGTCGCAGCCGTGCTCGATCGCCTCCGCCTGGGCCACCAGTGAGGCGGCGTAGTTACCCCCGCACTTCGCGGCTCCGGTGCCACCCGGCGCGGCCCGGGTGTAGACCGACGACGCCCAGACCGTCACCGGTTTGACCCCACCGGAGAAGTAGGAGCCGACTGGTGAGGCGATCACCGCGTAGAGGTATTCGCGGGCCGGCCGGACACCGAGGAAGACCTCACTGGCGAACATGAACGGTCGCAGGTAGAGGCTGCCGTCATCGCCGGCCGGAATCCACTGTCGATCAATTGTGATCAGGTGCCGCAACGAGTCGAGGAAGACCTGCTCCGGCAGGGCCGGCATGGCCATCCGGGCGCCGGAGGCGATGAACCTCGCCGCGTTGGCGTCCGGCCGGAACAGGGTCACTCCCCCATCCGCCGCGTGGTAGGCCTTGAGTCCTTCGAAGATCTCCTGGGCGTAGTGCAGCACCGCGGTCGCCGGATCCATCGGGATCGGCGCCCGTGGCTCCACCCGGGCGTCGTACCAGCCCTTGCCCTCGGCGTACCGGACGGTGACCATGTGGTCGGTGAAGATCTGACCGAACCCGGGATTGGCCAGCAGCGCGGCGCGTTCCGCGTCGGCTACCGGGTGTGGATTCGGACGGATCTCGAATTCGAGTTTGTCACCGCCGATCATCGGGCTGACCTCCATGGCGAGAAAGCGACGAAGCTGTGTGACATGCAACTTACCCCGAACGTTCGTTCAGCGGGAACCGGCGCGGCGGCCGGTAAGTCCGCCACCTGGTGATTGGCCGTCGGCAGGGGTGCCCACGGCGAAGGTACGGTCGGTACGCCAACCGGCACCGGGCAGACGAATCGAGCTGCGCAGCTCTGCGTAGTCGACGGTGCTGTACCGGACTGACGGCTTGGCGGTGACAGGCGCGGACCTGGGCCCGCCGACACGTGTGGTGTGGGCGGACGCCGGTCGGCGCGCGGTGCGGCCCCGGCAGGGGTCGACCGGCGCGGTACGCGGGTCGACCGGTTGGGCTCAGCCCACGGCGTGGGCGGCCAGCCGATCGCCGATCTCGGCGGTACGCAGCGCGGCTCCCGGAGCGCGGGAGGCCAGCTCGGCCGCGACCGCCCTGGCTACTCGCTCGGCCGACTCAGGGTGACCGAGGTGGTCGAGCAGCAGCGACGCGGAGAGCACGGCGGCTACCGGGTCCGCGACGCCCTTGCCAGCGATGTCCGGCGCGGAGCCGTGTACCGGTTCGAACATCGACGGGTAGCGGCGTTCCGGGTTGATGCAGCCGCTGGCCGCCAGTCCGATGCCGCCGGTCACCGCAGCGGCGATGTCGGTCAGGATGTCACCGAACAGGTTGTCGGTGACCACCACGTCGTACCGCTGGGGCTGGGTGACCATGAACATGGCCGCGGCGTCGACGTGCTGGTACTCGGTCTCGATGTCCGGGAAGTCGGCCTTGACGGCGGCGAAGGTCCGCGACCACAGCGACCCGGCGTGGGTCAGCACGTTGGTCTTGTGCACCAGGGTGACCTTGCGCCGCTCCCGGCGGGCAGCGCGGGTGAAGGCGTCCCGGATCACCCGCTCCACCCCGTGCCGGGTGTTGAGGCTCTCCTCGGTGGCGACCTCGGCGGGGGTGTCGCGGTGCATCGTGCCGCCGGCGCCGGTGTAGAGGCCCTCGGTGCCCTCGCGGACCACGACGAAGTCGATCTCGCCCGGCTTGACGCCGCCGAGCGGACTCGCCGTGCCGGGCCAGAGCCGAGACGGACGCAGGTTGACGTACTGGTCGAAGGCGAACCGCAGCTTGAGCAGCAGGCCGCGCTCCAGCACCCCGGGCGGGACGCTGGGGTCGCCGACCGCACCGAGCAGGATGGCGTCGTGATCGGCGAGTTCGTCCAGCACCGAGTCGGGCAGCACCTCGCCGGTGCGGTGGTAGCGGGCGGCGCCGAGGTCGTACTCGGTCGCCTCGACGCCGGGCAGCACCGCGTCGATGACCTTCCGGGCCTGCGCGGTCACCTCGGATCCGATGCCGTCGCCGGCCACGACCGCGATCCGCGCCATCGCCACGTCAACTCCCTCGTCTGCTCCGTCGACCGCCTAGCGAACGTTAAGCGATCATCCCGGAAATCGGTACGTCGGTCCCAGAATACGGACTTACCCGCTGGAACACGGGGCCGGCCCGCTGGTCGCGGCACCCCGCGCCGCCCAGGGAGCACACAGCCGGGCTTAACACCATACTTACCTCGGACGGCTACTGTAGGTGAAGACCGGATCCGGGCACCGGCGAAGGAGAATCGACGATGCTGGCGTACCGCGCCGCCCAGCCGGAACCGCCCGATCTGCGGATCGGTCCGACGCCGGGAGCCGGCACCCCGACCGGGCCGTCCGGCACCGCCGCGCCGGCCGACGACAGCCGCCCGGCCGGCCAGCTGGTCGCCCGGCACACCGTCGCCACGTCCACCACCGAGTACCAGCTCGTTCTGGTAGGCAGCGAACGGATCGGCCGGCGTGGGCTGAGCGAGGCGATCGGCGACGCGGTCGCGGAGCTGCGCGCGATCGACGTGACGTACAGTCCGCTGCGGCCGAACAGCCTGGTCTCGCTGCTGCGCCGGGGTGAGGTCGCGGCCGAGGTCTACCCGCCGCTGGCCGACATCGTGCACCGGTGCGAGGCGATGCGGGTGGCCACCGAGGGCTGGTTCGACCCGTGGGCGGTGCCCGGCGGGTTCGACCCGGCCGGCATGATCAAGGGCTGGGCCATCGAGCGGGCCGCTGGTCGGTTGCGCGCCGCCGGGATCACCGACTACGCCGTGGTCAGCGGCGGTGATCTGGTGGTACGCGGACGCGCCCCGCACGGCGGACCGTGGCGGATCGCCCTGCAGCAGCCGCTGTCCGCAGACACCGGCGACAGCCCGGCCGGTGCCACGCCGAGCAGCCAGCCGACCACCGTGACCATGGTGGACGGAGCGATCGGGACCAGTGGACTGACCGCCGGCAGCCGGAAGGTCGTCGACCCGCACACCGGGGCCGTGGTGGAGCGGGACAGCGCCGCCATGGTGATCGGCGCGGACCTCACGGTGGCCGACGGCTACGCGACCGCGCTGTTCGCCGCCGGACCCGCCGGCCGCGACTGGTTTCCCACAGTGGACGGCTACCACGTGCTGGACCTGGTCGGCGAGAGACGATCGACCCCTGGCGCGGCCCACCCCCGTGATCTCGGCAAATGACCACGGGAGCGGGCCGGCGACACGTGCGCTCAGCTCGCGCACCGGGGGGTGCAGTCACCTAAGAGACCACGGCCCGGCCGGAACGTCACCCGAAGACGCGACCGGCGCCGGAGCAACTCCTGAGCAACCGCACCGCCACGCTATCGATTCCGCACAACCGGGCGCAAGGTTCCAATTCCTCTGACATTGCTTGTCGGCCACGGCACTGGGTGGAATGATCCCCCTGATGGATGGCACGCTGTGCGGCGTGACATTCGATCTAGTCGTATGGGCGTTGGACGATCAGTCCACCTCGGCGGACGTACACGCCGCACACGAACTGTGCCGGCAGGGTGAGCACGCCGACGGTGCGACCGACCGCCGGATCACGTCCTTCCACGCCGCGCTGACCGCCAGTTACCCGGATCAAGGTGCCGCTTCCACCACAGAAGACTGCCCCTGGGCAAAGGTCCCATTACATACCGCAACCGACCACGTCGAGATGAACCTGCGTCAGACCTGCGCCGACGAGGTGCTGCTCACCATCGAACGGCTGGCTCAGGAACACGATCTGCTGCTGCTCGATCCGCAGGACGGCTCGGTCTATCCGCCGCCGGCCAGCGCGTCGACCCGCTGAGCGGGCGGCGGTTCGGGGACGCGGGTCCCCGAACCGCCGAAGCCGGACGACACGTCCGGCAGGTCACTCCTCGCGCAGATCCACCGCGCTGGCCGCGGTCGCCCCGATCGAGCTGGCGGCATTGTGCAGCGACTCCGCGCCGACGGCGGAGTCGACGGTGAGGGTCATCAGCGCCTCGCCACCGGCGGACCGCCGGGCCACCTGCATGGCGGCGATGTTGACACTGGACTCGCCGAGGATCGAGCCGATGGTCCCGACCACGCCCGGCCGGTCGGCGTACCGGAAGAAGAGCAGGATGCCCTCGGCGGACAGCTCGAGGTCGAAGCCGTCGACCTCGGTCAGCCGGACCACGTCCCGGCCGGCGGACTGCACCACGGTGCCGGAGACACTTGCCGTACCGCCGTCGGGCAGCACGCCCCGGACGGTGACCAGGTTGGGCTGGTCGGCGGTGTCCGGGTGGGTGACCAGCTCCACCTCGACGCCCCGGTCGGCGGCCAGGTGCGGCGCGTTGACGTAGGTGACCTGTTCCTCGACCACCGAGCTGAACAGCCCCTTGGTGGCGGCCAGCTTGAGCACCGACACCTCGTTGCCGACGACCTCGCCGCGCACCTCGACGGTGACGCTGGCCGCGACCACCCCGGCCACCGCGGTGAACACCTTGCCCAACTTCTCGGCCAGCGGCAGCAGCGGCCGGACGTCCTCGGCGACCACCCCGCCGGCCTGCACGTTCACCGCGTCGGGGACGAATTCGCCCTGCAGCGCGAGCTTGACGCTGCGGGCCACGGCCAGACCCGCCTTGTCCTGCGCCTCGGCGGTCGAGGCGCCCAGGTGCGGGGTGGCGACCACGTTGTCGAAGGCGAACAGCGGCGAGGAGGTGCACGGCTCCTTCGCGTACACGTCGACGCCGGCACCACCGACCCGGCCCTCGGCCAACGCGTCGGCCAGCGCCTGCTCGTCGACGAGACCGCCCCGGGCGGCGTTGACGATCCGGACCCCGGGCTTGACGATCGCCAGCTCCTTCTCGCCGATCAGGCCGAGCGTCTCCGGGGTCTTCGGCAGGTGGATCGAGATGAAGTCGCTCTCCCGGAGCAGCTCCTCCAGTCCGACCAGGCGAACCCCGAGCTGCGCCGCGCGGGCCGGCTGGATGTACGGGTCGTACGCGATCAGCCGGGTGCCGAACGCGGCGATCCGCTGCGCGAACAGCACGCCGATGCGGCCGAGCCCGACCACGCCGACGGTCTTGCCCTGCAGCTCCACGCCGGTGTACTTGGACCGCTTCCACTCGCCGGCCTTGAGCGCGGCGCTGGCGCTGGCGGTGTTGCGGGCCACCGCGAGCAGCAGGGCGATCGCCTGCTCGGCCGCGGAGACGATGTTGGAGGTGGGTGCGTTCACCACCATGACGCCTCGGGCGGTGGCCGCCGGCACCTCGACGTTGTCCAGGCCGACGCCGGCGCGGGCGACCACCTTCAGCTGGGGCGCGGCGGCCAACGCCTCGGCGTCAATCTGGGTGGCGCTGCGCACGATCACCGCGTGGGCGTCGGCGAGCGCGGCGAGCAGGGCGGGACGGTCCGTACCGTCGACGTGGCGGACATCAAAGTCATGAGCGAGTACGTCGATTGCGGCGGGCGCGAGCTCTTCAGCGATCAGTACGACAGGATTCATTGGTCCTCAAAGTCGTCCGGGACGGGTATCTGCGGCGGTGGGGCGCCGCTCTGCGCCCTACGCTCCCCCGCCCGGGTGTCGCGCCGGCACGGAGGCGGCCTACCCGCGATCGTAGGCGCAGCCGTGGACGGCGCGGCTCGGGGCCGGGGGTGAGGGCCCTCACAAATCAGACCTAACACCCGCCCCCGGCCAACCGACGCCGTACTCCGCCTGCCGCCGCCGGACCGTCAGCCGGCCGGTGCCGGACTGACCGGATGACGGGGGATCCGGCTGCGGACGATGCCGCCGTCACCGATCTGCCGGAACGTGCCGGCCTCCGCCTCCAGGGTGTCGTAGAGCAGGTCGAAGGCGAGCGAACCGACCGGCGGATAGACCCGTTCGCGAGGCGGCTCGGCACCCGGCGACAACGACCCCTGGTCGATCATGAACTCGAGGATCGCCTCGCGGACCGCCGGCAGGCACACCGGGGAGTGGTACAGCACGTTGAGCGCCTGCATCCGCATGCCCTGGACGTGCTCCTCACCCTTGTTGTCGTGGAAGTGCGGGTTGCGGGTCTCCACCTGCAGCACCGGCACCGAATGCGCCATCACCTCGGGGCTGTCGGTGTCCAGGATGCCACCGAAGCGTTCGAACAGGTCGACGTACTCGTACGGCTCGACCGCAAAACCGCCGGCCAGCCGCAACCGCAGGCCGAGGTCGAGGCTGAGCGCGTGTTCGCCGGCGTTGCCGGTGGCGATCACCTCGGTGCCGAAGCCGGAGTACTCGGCGATCAGCCGGTTCAGGAACCCGTTGGTGATCTCCGAACTGCGGCCCCGGCGACTGAAGAACAGTCGGCCGTCGCGCAGCTTGGGCTTGGAGTGCCAGGAGATCCGGACCATCGAATACGGGCTGTCGGCCAGGTGCAGGCCAGCGGCGTACACCTTGCAGTATTCGTGGACCGCGCCGGGGACGTAGTTGTCGGCGTCCACGTAGCCGACGTACCGGCGCCCGGTGAGCGCGGCGACCGCCATGCCGATCAGCATGGCCTCGCCCTTGCCGGTGCGGATCAGCCCGCTCTCGTCGATCAACTCCGGCATGCCAGCGGCTTTCATCGCCGCGGCCAGCCCTGGATCCCGTTGGTGCACGGTGATCGCCGGCCGGTCCGCGGACCGGCAGAACTGCTCGACGGTATGGGCCTCGATTTCATAACGGTCCACCGGCTGCCGGCCGCTGTTCGAGACGAGCACGATCAAACAGTCGTGCGGAATGCCGGAGAGCACTCCTTCGATCACCCTGCGTGTTTCATTCATGCAGGGTATGACCACCACCATGTCCCGCTCGACGGCCCGGATATCCTCCTGGGAGACCAGCCCACGGCCACGGTCACCGGCGACATCCCCCGAGTCCAGCTCGATGACACGCTGAAGCTCATGGATGCGAACGGCCCCGAAGCGCTCCGTGCGGTGCGATTGCTCCAGACGCATGCGGGGCACATTACCCGAGGCGGCCATTAACTACCTGTAACCGTAGGTCAATTATCGGCGTCGGAAACCAACTACCCGAAACCGACCCGAAGCCGCAATCTTCCGGTAACGAAACTCGCCCCGAGATAGGCACAGAGCCCATCACCGATCACCGTCGGTGATGGGCTCTGTCCGGCGTCAGGCGGTCTCGGTGATCGGCCGGTCGACCCAGCTCATCATGCCGCGCAGCTTCCGCCCGGTCTCCTCGATCGGGTGCGCGGCGCCCTCGGCCCGCCACTTGGCGAAGTTCGGCCGGCCCGCGTCGTCCTCGGCGATCCACTCCCGGGCGAACTCCCCGGACTGCACCTCGGCGAGGATCTTGCGCATCTCCTCCTTGACCCGGGCGTCGACCACCCGTGGGCCACGGGAGTAGTCGCCGTACTCGGCGGTGTCCGACACGCTGTAGCGCATCCGGGCGATGCCGCCCTCGTACATCAGGTCCACGATCAGCTTGAGCTCGTGCAGGCACTCGAAGTAGGCGATCTCCGGCGCGTAGCCGGCCTCGGTCAGCACCTCGAACCCGGTCTGCACCAGCGCCGACGCGCCGCCGCAGAGCACCGCCTGCTCACCGAACAGGTCGGTCTCGGTCTCCTCCTTGAAGGTGGTCTTGATCACGCCGGCCCGGGTGCCGCCGATCGCCTTGGCGTACGCCAGGGCGAGGCCGAAGGCACCACCGCTGGCGTCCTGCTCGACCGCGACCAGGCAGGGCACGCCCTTGCCGTCGACGTACTGCCGACGGACCAGGTGCCCGGGGCCCTTCGGCGCCACCATCGCCACGTCCACGTCGGCCGGCGGGGTGATGAACCCGTACCGGATGTTCAGCCCGTGGCCGAAGAAGAGCGCCTTGCCGGCGGTCAGGTTCGGCGCGATCGCCTCGGCGTAGAGCGAGCGCTGCGCGGTGTCCGGCGCCAGCACCATGATCACGTCGGCCCAGGCCGACGCCTCGGCCGGACCGAGCACCCGCAGCCCCTGCTCCTGCGCCTTGGCCCGGCTCTTGGAACCCTCCGGCAGGCCGATCACGACGTCGACACCCGAGTCGCGCAGCGACAACGCGTGGGCGTGGCCCTGGCTGCCGTACCCCAGCACGGCGACCTTCCGCCCCTGGATGACGGCCAGGTCGGCGTCGTCGTCGTAGAACACCTCAGCGGTCATGACTTCCCTCTCGTGTGCCCGGCCACGGTGGCCGGCTTCTCCTCGGGCGGCAGCTGCCTGCCGCAGGTCATCAGGGCCGGCAGCCGATGCCGCCGGCCGGCGGTCAGGCGGCGCGCAGCGCCGGCCCGGTGGTGATCGACCGGGAGCCGCGCCCGATCGCGACCAGACCGGACTGCACCATCTCCTTGATGCCGAACGGTTCGAGATCGCGCAGCAACGCGTCCAGCTTGTCGGACGTGCCGGTGGCCTCGACGGTGAGGGTGTCCGGTGCGACGTCCACCACCCGGGCGCGGAACAGGTTCACCGTCTCCAGCACCTGCGACCGCATCGCGCGGTCCGCGCGGACCTTGACCAGCAGCAACTGGCGGGCGACCGACACCGCCGGGTCGAGTTCCACGATCTTCAGTACGTTGACCAGCTTGTTCAGCTGCTTGGTCACCTGCTCCAGCGGCGACGAGTCGGCGTCGACGACGATGGTGATCCGGGAGACCTCGGGATTCTCGGTCTCGCCGACCGCCAGTGAGTCGATGTTGAACCCGCGCCGGGAGAACAGTCCGGACACCCGGGCCAGCACCCCGGGCTTGTTCTCCACCAGCACGGAGAGCGTGTGCTTGGTCATCTCTTCCTCGTCATCATCGGATGGGCCGGGTCGTGACAGGTCGTCCTCGTCACAGGTCGTCCTCGTCGAAGGTGGGCCGGACGTCCCGGGCGAACATGATCTCATCGTTGCTGGTGCCGGCGGCGACCATCGGCCAGACCATGGCGTCCTTGCCGACCACGAAGTCGATCACGACCGGGACGTCGTTGATCTCCATCGCGGCGGCGATGGTCTTGTCCACGTCGGCGGCGTTCTCGCAGCGCAGCCCGACACAGCCGAGCGCCTCGGCCAGCTTGACGAAGTCCGGGATGCGGTGCTTGTGGGTGCCCAGGTCGGTGTTGGAGTAGCGCTCGCCGTAGAACAGCGTCTGCCACTGCCGGACCATGCCCAGGTTGCCGTTGTTGATCAGCGCCACCTTGACCGGGATGCCCTCCAGGGCACAGGTGGCCAGCTCCTGGTTGGTCATCTGGAAGCAGCCGTCGCCGTCGACCGCCCAGACCACCGTCTCCGGCCGGCCGACCTTGGCGCCCATCGCCGCCGGGACCGCGTACCCCATGGTGCCCAGCCCGCCGGAGTTGAGCCAGGTGTTCGGCTTCTCGTAGGAGATGAACTGGGAGGCCCACATCTGGTGCTGGCCGACGCCGGCGACGTAGATGGCGTCCGGTCCGGCCAGCTTGCCGAGCCGCTCGATCACGTACTGCGGGGACAGCGTGCCGTCGTCCGGCTCGTCGTAGCCCAGCGGGTAGCGCGCCCGCAGGTCGTCCAGCTGCGCCCACCAGTCGCTGCGGTCGCCGGCCGGGCCGGCGGACCGCGCCGCCGGGCGGCCGGCGGGGGTGCCCCGCTCCGCCGCCGGGTACGCCTCGATCAGCTCGTCGATGACGTGCCGGGCGTCGCCGACGATCGGCACGTCGGCGGTGCGGTTCTTGCCGATCTCGGCCGGGTCGATGTCGGCGTGCACCACCGCAGCGCCCGGGGCGAAGGAATCCAGCTTGCCGGTCACCCGGTCGTCGAACCGGGCGCCGAGAGCCACGATCAGGTCCGCCTTCTGCAGCGCGTACACCGCCGCGACGGTGCCGTGCATGCCGGGCATGCCCAGATGCTGCGGGTGCGAGTCGGGGAACGCGCCCCGGGCCATCAGCGTGGTGACCACCGGGATGCCGGTCAGTTCGGCGAGCCGACGCAGCCCTTCGGTGGCCTGCGCCTTGAGCACACCGCCGCCGACGTAGAGCACCGGGCGGCGGGCGCCGGCCATCAGCCGGGCCGCCTCGCGGATCTGCTTGCCGTGCGGGTGCAGGGTGGGCCGGTAGCCGGGCAGGTCCAGCGTGGGCGGCCAGGCGAAGGTGGTCTGGGCCTGCAGCACGTCCTTGGGGATGTCGACCAGCACCGGTCCGGGCCGGCCGGTGGCCGCCAGGTGGAACGCCTCGGCCAGCACCCGGGGGATCTCCTCGCCCGACTGCACCAGGTAGTTGTGCTTGGTGATCGGCAGGGTGATGCCCTGGATGTCGGCTTCCTGGAAGGCGTCGGTGCCGATCGACGGGCGGGCCACCTGGCCGGTGATGGCCACGATCGGCACCGAGTCCATGTACGCGTCGGCGATCGGCGTGACCAGGTTGGTGGCGCCCGGACCGGAGGTCGCCATGCACACCCCGACCCGACCGGTGGCCTGGGCGTATCCGGTCGCGGCGTGCCCGGCACCCTGCTCGTGGCGGACCAGGATGTGCCGCACCGTCGAGTCGTACAGCGGGTCGTAGGCCGGCAGGATCGCCCCGCCGGGGATGCCGAACACCACGTCGACGCCGAGTGCTTCCAGGGACCGGACCAGGCAACCCGCGCCGGAGACCGGCACCGGCGGGGCCGGCGGCGGGGTCACGGCGTTGGCGAGGGTGGCCGGGGTCGGCGCGGCCGCCGCTGCCGAGTGCGCGCGGTGGGCGAGGGTCTCGGGCGTGGGTCTCGTCATGACGATTCAGGCCTTCAGCTCAGTGGTCTCGTGACATGGGTCTCGGCGGCGTATCCGGCAGATGGGACCGATCGGCCGGAACCGGCAGGGATTTGGCAATAAAAACGGCCCTCGTGCAGATGCACGGGGCCAGCGCACTCTCGATCGGAGAGTGCGCTCAGGTAAGTACTCGAGACGACAGAGTCAGCGACATGGGGCTAAGCCTGACGCATCTCACGCGATGAGTCAACTGATCTCACATCCTGGGCGGGTAGCGGCACCGCACCGGCGCTGGCCTGCTGATCTTCGCTGGAGCGGCGGCGACCGCCGATTCCATGCCGGTTACCGGGCGACGTCGCCGCCGACAGCATCGCCTCCAGATGCTCGGCCGGCACCCCCCACCCGAACAGCGCGCCCTGCCCGAACCGGCAGCCCGCCTCCACCACGACGGCAAGCTCCGCCTGGTTGGTCACCCCCTCGGCGATGACCTCCAGACCCAGCTGGTGCCCGAGCCGCATCACCACGTCGACCATCGGCGCGAACGCCCGCCGACCCGGCAGCGGCGGCGCGACCGGACCCTGCTCGGCCACCAGACTGTGGTCGATCTTGAGAATGTCGATCGGCAGGTTCCGCAGCTGGCCGAGCGACGAATAGCCGGCGCCGAAATCGTCCAGGGCGATCCGTACCCCGGTGGCGCGCAGCGCCTTCAGCCGGCGGATCAGCTCCGCGAGATCCCGGGCGACGGCATGTTCGGTGACCTCCAGCACCAGGCGTTGCGACGGCACCCGGTGCCGTCGCAACGCCTCGTCGACCTGCAGCACGTACTCCGGGGCGTGCAACTCGTGCGGCGACACGTTGACCGACACCCAGACGTCATGCCCCTCGGCCAGCCAGCGGGACAGCTGCCGGCACGCCTCGTCGAGCACCCAGGCACCCAGCCGGCTGATCATCCCGCACTCCTCGGCCAGCGGGATGAACTCGTCCGGTGGCACCTTGCCCAACTCCGGATGGTGCCAACGGATCAACGCCTCGGCACCGACCGGCCGTACCGACGGCACCGCCACCACCGGCTGGAAGGCCAGCCGCAGCTCGCCGCGGTCGATCGCGCCGCGCATCTCGTGCTCCAGCCGGACCCGGCGACGCTGGGCCTGGTCGTAGGAGACGTCGTAGCGCTCCACCCGGTTCTTGCCCCGCTGCTTCGCCGAGCGCAGCGCCAGGTCCGCGTTGCGCAGCAGCGTCGGCACGTCCTGCGCGGTCGAACAGCAGGCCATCCCGATGCTCGCCGACACGTAGATCGGCCCCTTGTCGTGCGGGTACGGCTCGTCGAGGGCGCGCAGGATCCGGACCGCGACGCGGTGCGCCTGCTCCGGGTCGGACAACGACAGCAGTACGGCGAACTCGTCACCGCCCAGCCGGGCGGCCAACCCCGCCCCGGCCAGCTCGGCGACCAGCCGCCGGCCCACCTCGATCAGCACCGCATCGCCGACGTCGTGGCCCCGCATGTCGTTGACCGTCTTGAAACCGTCCAGGTCCAGGGTGAGCAGCCCGCCGGGACGTTGATCGGCGACACAGTCGTACAGCTCGTGCAGCAGCGCCCGCCGGTTGGCCAGCCCGGTCAACGGGTCGGTGTGGGCCAGGTTGCGGAAATGGGCCTCGCTGGACGCCAGCCGGGCGGCGTACCGACGCACGTCGAGCAGGGCCAGATACTGCCGGCCCACCAGGATGAAGCCCTCCAGGCTGCCGACCGCCACCGCGACGGTGGTGAACTCGCCGCCGCTCGCCACGTGGTAGAACCCCGCAGCGGCCATCACCACCATCGGCAGGAACACGTACCCGGCCCCGCGCGGCACCAGGCCGGCCGGCGTACTGCCGCCGCACCCCGGCCGTCCCCCACCGAGCCAGACCAGCACCAGCCCGACCGGCAACCCGACGGCACCGGCCAGGACGAGCCCCACACCGTACTGGCAGATGCCGGCCGCCGCAGCGATGCCGCTGAGCCCGATCAGCACGGTGCCCGCACCGCCGAGCAGCGGGCCGGCCGGATGCCGGCCGCTGTGCAGCGCGGTCATCACCGCCACGCCGGTGATCGCGGCGACGGTCGCGGTGGCCAGCAGGATCGCCGGGCAGGCGGTCGGGGTCGCCGCGCCCAGCAGCCGGGTCGGTGGGGCGACCAGCACCCAGCCGGTGAACCACAGCGCCGCACCGACCGCCAGGCAGTCGAGCAGGTGCCGCGCGGTCGGCGCGGACCGCCCGGCGGTGCCCGGCAGCCGCAGCAGGCCCCAGATCAGCAGCAGTCCGCCGAGCGCGCAGCCGACCGCGACGACCGTGGCGAGCAGGCTCCGCTGGGGCTGTTGCCGGTCCCACTCGGCGGTCATCGTGACGGCGCCGACCAGCCCGGTGAGCACGCTGACGGTGGTCAGCCCGGCGCCGACCGCGAGCAGCCGGTGGGCCCGGTCCGACGATCCGTCCCGACGGCGGGCCACGACGAACAACCATCCCGCGCCCAGCGCAGCCGCCAGCCCACTCGCCAACGCGAGCGCCTGCATGCCCGAGGGGAGGTGCACGGCACAACTCTGCCGGATCGGCGCCGGCCCGTGGTGCCGGGGTGCGGGTTTGCCGGCAGCAAACATCCCGACACGTGAAACGCGACACGGCTGGGGCCGCCGGCCCGGCAACCGTGGTGTAACACTTGTCGAATGCCTGAGCTGCGGTCGAGGACCTCCACCCACGGTCGGACGATGGCCGGCGCCCGGGCCCTGTGGCGGGCCACCGGGATGACCGACGACGACTTCGGCAAGCCGATCGTCGCCATCGCCAACAGCTTCACCCAGTTCGTGCCCGGCCACGTACATCTCAAGGACCTCGGCGGGCTGGTCGCCGACGCGGTCGCCGACGCCGGCGGGGTGGGCCGCGAGTTCAACACCATCGCCGTCGACGACGGCATCGCCATGGGCCACGGCGGCATGCTCTACTCGCTGCCCAGTCGGGAGCTGATCGCCGACGCCGTCGAGTACATGGTCAACGCGCACTGCGCCGACGCGCTGGTCTGCATCTCGAACTGCGACAAGATCACCCCGGGGATGCTGCTCGCCGCGCTGCGGCTGAACATCCCGACCGTGTTCGTCTCCGGTGGCCCGATGGAGGCCGGCAAGACCGTCGCCGTCGAGGGCGTCGTGCACGCCAAGCTCGATTTGATCGACGCGATGATCGCCGCCTCGAACGACGCCGTCACCGACGACCAGCTCGACACCATCGAGCGGTCCGCCTGCCCGACCTGCGGCTCCTGCTCCGGCATGTTCACCGCCAACTCGATGAACTGCCTCACCGAGGCGGTCGGGCTGGCGCTGCCGGGCAACGGCTCGGTGCTGGCCACCCACGCCGCCCGCAAATCGCTGTTCGTCGAAGCCGGCCGGACCGTCGTGGAAATCGCCAAGCGGTGGTACGACGGCGACGACGCCTCGGTGCTGCCCCGCGCCGTCGCCAGCCGGGCCGCGTTCGAGAACGCGGTCGCCCTGGACGTGGCGATGGGCGGCTCCACCAACACGGTGCTGCACCTGCTGGCCGCCGCCCGCGAGGCCGAGCTGGACTTCGGCGTCGCCGACATCGACGACATCTCCCGCCGGGTGCCCTGCCTGGCCAAGGTCGCCCCGAACACTCCGAAATACCACATGGAGGACGTGCACCGGGCCGGCGGCATCCCGGCGATCCTCGGCGAACTGGACCGGGCCGGCGCGCTGCGCCGCGACGTGCACGCCGTGCACTCGCCGTCGCTGACCCAGTGGCTGGCCGACTGGGACATCCGGGGCGGCAGCGCCACCGACCAGGCGGTCGAGCTGTTCCACGCCGCCCCCGGCGGGGTGCGCACCACCGAGCCGTTCTCCACCACCAACCGCTGGTCCAGTCTGGACACAGACGCGGCGCAGGGCTGCATCCGCGACGTCGCCCACGCGTACTCCGCCGACGGCGGCCTGGCGATCCTGCACGGCAACCTGGCCCCGCAGGGCGCGGTGGTCAAGACCGCCGGGGTGCCCGACGACTGCCTGACCTTCCGCGGCCCGGCCAAGGTGTACGAGTCGCAGGAGGACACCGTCTCGGCGATCCTGGCCGGCGAGGTGGTCGCCGGTGACGTGGTCGTGGTCCGCTACGAAGGCCCCAAGGGCGGGCCGGGCATGCAGGAGATGCTCTACCCGACCTCGTTCCTGAAGGGGCGCGGCCTCGGCCGGGCCTGCGCGCTGATCACCGACGGCCGGTTCTCCGGCGGCACCTCCGGGCTGTCCATCGGGCACGCCTCCCCCGAGGCCGCCTCCGGTGGGCTGATCGCCCTGGTCGAGCCGGGCGACGAGATCGTCATCGACATCCCGGCCCGGCGGCTGGAGCTGAACGTGCCCGACGAGGTACTGCAGGCCCGCCGAATCGCCCAGGAGAAGCGGGACCGCCCGTACACCCCGGTCGACCGGCAGCGGCCGGTGTCGGCGGCGCTGCGGGCGTACGCCTCGATGGCCACCTCGGCCAGCGACGGCGCGTACCGCCTCGTCCCGGAGTGACCCGCCGCCGCCCGCAGTGATCCGCCACCGTTTCGGCGACGTCCGCGCAGCTCACACCCATTCGTCGAACATCTGTGCGATGATGGCGCGGTGGCGGGTGAGGCCAGCATCCTGCACGCCGACCTGGACGCGTTCTACGCCTCGGTCGAGCAACGCGACGACCCCCGGCTGCGCGACCGGCCGGTGATCGTCGGCGCCGGCGTGGTGCTGGCCGCCAGCTACCAGGCCAAGGCGCGCGGCGTACGTACCGCGATGCCCGCCCGGCGGGCCCGGCTGATCTGCCCGGAGGCGGTGGTGGTGCCGCCCCGGATGGCGGCCTACACGGCGGCCAGCCGGGCCGTGTTCGAGGTGTTCCGGCAGACCACGCCGCTGGTCGAGCCGCTCTCCATCGACGAGGCGTTCCTCGACGTCGGCGGGCTGCGCCGGCTCGTCGGGGCACCGGCCGACATCGCCGCCCGGCTGCGGGTCGCGGTCCGCGACCAGGTCGGGCTGCCGATCACCGTCGGGGTGGCCCGGACCAAGTTCCTGGCCAAGGTGGCCAGCGGCGTCGCCAAACCGGACGGGCTGCTGGTGGTGCCGCCCGACAAGGAGTTGGCGTTCCTGCACCCGCTGCCGGTGGAACGGCTCTGGGGCGTCGGCCCGGTCACCGCCGGCAAGCTACGCGAACGCGGCATCACCACGGTCGGCCGGGTGGCCGGCCTCGGGGAGGCGGCGCTGGTCAGCATCGTCGGTGCCGCCGCCGGCCGGCACCTGCACGCCCTCGCCCACAACCAGGACCCGCGCCGGGTCCAGACCGGCGGCCGGCGCGGCTCGATCGGCTCCCAGCAGGCGCTCAGCCGGGCCAGCCGGGACCCGGCCGACGTGGACGCCATCCTCGCCGGGCTGGTCGACCGGGTCGGCCGCCGGATGCGGGCCGCCGGGCGCACCGGACGGACGGTCACCCTGCGGCTGAGGTTCGGCGACTTCACCCGGGCCACCCGCGCACACACCCTGCCCCGGGCCACCAACCAGACATCGACCGTCCTGGACACCGCCCGCGACCTGCTGGCCGCCGCCGGCCCGATGATCCGCGAACGCGGCCTGACCCTGGTCGGCGTCTCGGTCGGCAACCTCGGCGACGGGCAGGCGACCCAGTTGGCGTTGCCCCTCGAACCGGCCGACGCGCCGCCGGAGGCGGCGGCGCGGCATTCCGTCGGCCGGCCGGCCGACCAGTCGGGCGCGCGGCCGGTCGACGGCCCGGCCGGTCGGCAGGAGAGCCTGGACGCCGCGCTCGACGCGGTCCGGGACCGGTTCGGGTCCAGCGCGGTCAACCGGGCGGTGCTGCTCGGCCGCGACCTCGGCCCCGCCGCCCCACTGCTGCCGGACTGACCCGGCCACCGCCGCTGCCAGCGGCCGGCCCTGGTCAGGCGGCCGGCGCCGCTCAGTCGGCCGGTGCCGCTCGATCGGTCAGCGTCGGCGCCGGCCACAGCTCGACGGCACCGGCCGCCGCCTGCCGGATCAACTCACCGGAGACCTCCACCCGGCTGTGCGGGATGTCCCGCGCCGGCCAGGCACACTCCACTGTCACCGGACCGTCCGGCGGCAGCGGCCACACCCAGAAACGGGCGTCGTGCCGCTGCTGGTCGGTGCTGGCTACGACGGGCGACAGCAGCGGGCCGGCGGGTTGGCGGTCGGCCGGCGACGCGCCCCGGTGCAGGCTGCTCAGCACCGTACCGTCTGCGAACCGGACCATCACCTGCAAGCCGCCGACCCCGTCGATTGGGATACGCGGCCGGGGCGGCCCGGACGCACCGGCCGGCGGCCGTGCCGGGTCGGTGGCGGTGGTCGGGTCGACGGCGGGCGGTTCCGGGACCCGCAGGACCGCGCTGATGTCGAACTCGAAACCCGTCGGGTACGCCAGCACACTGGTCAGGATCACCGCAGCCTGGTCACTGCGGGCCAGCAGCAGTTGCCCGGCGACCACGCCACCGAGCACGGCCACCGGGCGAGCCAGCCACGGCCGGGAAGCATCAGACGCCGGTACGGGATCTGCCGTTTCCATCGGTAAACCATGCCATGGATCGACCCTGGCCCACGTCACCGCACCGCCCGGTCCGGCGACCCCACCGGCTGAGGTCGGGGTCAGCGGATCCGCTGACTGAGGATCTGGCCTGGCCACGGGCCGTCCGGCCGGTCGACGGTGAACGGCTCGGCGGCGGTGAACCCGGCCCGCTCGTAGTAGCGCACCAGCGCCCGGTCATCACCGGCGTAGCAGTCGACCCGCAGCAGGGTCGCGCCACGCTCGGCGGCGATCTCCCGGGCCCGGTCCAGCAGCGCCCGCCCCACTCCGCTGCCGGCCCACGACCGTTCGGTGACCAGCAGGTTCACGTACAGCTCGGGTTCGTTGACCGGCGGCACGTAGGACCGGGCGGTGCCGACGGCGAGCGCCCCGACGACCCGCTCGCCACCGTCGCCGACCGGCACGCAGGCCAGGACCAGGCCGCTCTCCTTCGCCCACCCGGTGACCATCGCGACCCGGCGCGGGTCGGTCGACAGCGGCTGGGTCCCCCACTGCCCGGTACGGCCGTGTTCGGCCAGCCAGCGGACCGCGTCGTCGAGCAGCGCGAGGACCGCCGGGACGTCCGCCTGGGTGCCGGCCCGGTGGTAGATCCGGGCCCGGTCGTCGAAGCGGTCGCCGCCGTCGGTGTCACGTTGCATGCCGGACATCCTGCCGTCTCGGCCAAGGTGACGTCGACCGGGCAGGACGTCAGTCACAGCCCCTTGCCCGGCGGGCACATCGACCCCTTGCCCGGCGGGCACATCGACGCCGGTCTTCCATGGTCAGATCGGCACCGGGCACGGATTGGCGGCCGGGTACGGCCCGGCACCGGCCTGCCGCCCGTCAGCTGCCACGACGGCGACCTGCCAGCTGACCGAGGGTACGGCCACCTGCCCGACCTGCCCGGTAGCGGTGTCCCCGGAGACGGTCATCGCCACCTCACCGCCCCGCGGCGGCACCCCGCCCGGCGCGGCGATGCCGCCCGGACCACCGGCACCGGGGCCGGAACTCGACTCCGGGTCGGATCCCGCCTCCGCAGTCGGATTCGGCGGCGGCTGCGTCGGACCGGCTGCGCCGCTGGTCCAGGTGAGCACCGCCGACTCGACGGTGCCGCCGGTGACGGTGGCGACCACGGTCAGCTGGTAGCGGCTGGATCCGGTGCAGGATACCTGTGCCTCGGCCTGGACCGTCAACGGCAGCGGCCCGGCGGGGCCGGTCGGCTCGGGGCCGCCGGCCGACGCGGTCGCCGTTGGCGTCGTCGGTGCCGGTTCGCTAGGGGTAGCCGTCGGCGCGCTGCTCGCCGACGGCGTGGTCGGTGGCGCGGCCAGACCCGGCGACTCGGCCGGCGCCGACCGGGCGGTGTCGTCGACCGCACCCAGCCGGGGCACCACCACCACGGCACCGCCGATCAGCAGGGCCAGCACCGCGGCCGCCGCCAGGCCGGCCATCAGCCGACCTCGACGCGGCTCGCCCCGGCGGGGAAAGCCGGTGGCCGGGTCGAACCGGCCGGCCCGCTGCTCGATCCGCGCCCGGGCCGCCGCCTGGCCGACGTCGGCGCTGGTCAGCTCCAGCCGGGGCCAGAGTTCCGCCGGAACGGCGAGCATCGGCAGGGTCGCGTACGCGGAGAACAACGCGGCCGGGCTGACCTGCCGGCGGCGACGCTCGGCGCAGGTCGGGCAGGACTCGATGTGCCGGCTGACCCGCTTGCGTAGCAACACGGTGAGCGTGCCGTCCCAGCCGCGCAGCAGCTCACCGAGGGTCGGGCAGTCGTCGGCACCGGTGCGGGCCACCAGTAACGCGCCGATGGCCCGTTCGAGTTGGGTCCGGGCCCGGGACAGCCGGGCGTGCGCGTGGCTGTCGGAGACCCCCAGTACGGCACCGACGTCGGCGGCGGACAGGTCGTGCCGGATGGCGAGCTCGATCACCTGCCGGTCACCGGGGTTCAGCCCGGCGGCCGCTGACCGGACCAGCTCCCGCAGCTGTTCGGCACCGAGCCCGGTGACCGGGTCGACCGGCGTGGCGGGCAGCTCACCCACGTCGTCCAGCGGCAGCTGCCGCCGCTGGCCACGGATCACCCGCAGGCACTCGTTACGGGCGATGGCGTACAGCCACGGGCGCAGCCGCTCCGGGTCGCGCAGCTGCGCCGCCCGCTGACCGGCCAGGACGAACGTGTCGTGGACGGCGTCGGCCGCGCCGTCGGCGTCGCGCAGCAGGAACCGGCAGTACGTGTACAGCCGGTCGGCGTACACGCGGTAGGCACGGTCGAGGCCGCGCGGGTCACCGGCGACCAGCGCGGCCACGATGGTGCGATCGTCCACCCGGGCAATGTTAGGCGGCGCGGTCGAGGCCGGACCGTCACTGTCGCCAATACTCCAGTTGGTAGCGCGATGGGTCGGGCTGCCCGTTGCCGTGGCCGATAAGGCAGAGCCGGGTGTTGCCGGCCGCGACCAGCCGGGCCCGTTCGGCGTCGGCCGCACTGGCCAGGAAGAGCAGCGGGGTGGCTGCGGCCCGCAGCCCCCAGCCGTCACCGTCGGGTCCGTGCACCGCCAGCTCCGCCGGGTCGTACGTGATGCAGTCGAAGTGCGGAGCGGGGCCGAACGGCAGCCCGGACGGGCCCTGGAAGTAGGTGATGATGTAGCGGTGCCGGTCGGCGCGGTCGTTGTCCCGGCCGATGAAGCAGAGCCGGGTCCAGTTGCGGGCCACCTTGACGCCGTCCTCGGCGTCGGTCTTGGTGGCGAAGAGCTTGATGGCGTGGCCGCCGTCGCGCATCCGCCACACGTCGCCGCTCTGCTCGATGGTCAGGTTCGCCGGGTCGTACGTCACACAGTCCTCGGCGGCCGGCTGCACCGGCGGTTCCGGCTCCCCGCCGTCACCGCCGTCGTCGGAATCCCCACCGTCGGGGTGGTCGGCGTCGCCGTCGGTGCCGCCGCCGTCACCCGGATCGCCGCCGTCGCCGGCGTCGGCGCCGTCGGTCTGCGGCTCGCCGTTGCCGGCCGACCCGCTACCGTTGACGCCGGTCGGCGCGCCACCGAGCCCGGCAGCCCCGGACACCTGGCCACCGTCCGACGCTGCGTCGATCCGCCCCGACCCGGACGGGCCGCAGGCCGCCAACACCGCCGCGAGCAGCACGCCCAGGACGGCGGCGGCGACGAACGTGACGGTGCCCCACCGCCAGGTCGACCGCCGCGCCAGCACCCCGAACTTGGTCGTGTAGATCATCTGGTCCTCCAGCCTCTCCGTGCCGGGCGGGTCGACGCCCGCCCGGGTCCCGGGTCCGGCCCGGGTCGCAGCCCCGCCTGGGTCGCGGGATGTCCGGCGACGTCGCCGGACACAGGTGAGAGGCGGCGGCCGGCCGAGGACCAACAACTTTTCTCAGTCGGCGTGGCGGCGACGTGCACCGGCAGGACCGCGCGGGTCGCCGGCAATCGGCGCAGTCCACCGGTGAGGGGGTCACCTAGATTCGGGGCCAGCTTTGTTGACTCGGCAACTTTCTACATCGATCGTTACATCGACCCGCACCACTTTGACCCCGGGTCGAAGCAACCCTCGACCCCTTCCGCCAACCGTCCCGAAAGGACATCGATGCGTAGATCCGTCCACCGAGTCGCCGCAGGCCTCGCCGCCGCCCTGGTCACCACGCTGACCGCGACGCTACCGGCGTCGCCCGCAGCCGCCGGCGAGCCGTTCCAGAGCCCCGACAAGGGTCTCGTCTTCTACTCGAGCTACCCGACGGAGGTAGTCGGCAGGCAGGCCGCACCGGACGACGTCTGCCGCCAGGTACCGGCCGACGCGACCTGGCTGCTCGCCTGGAGCGGCGGTTTCCGTTCCGTCCCCGGATACCGGACCTCCGACTGCAGCGGTCCGGCGACCGAGCTCAACAGCTTCCACAGCTGGCCGGAGGGCTACTTCCTCACCTACAAGGCCGACACACCAGCCTCTTAACGGACACCGCCGAGACCCCTCGGCACCGTAAACCGGCCGGCCGGCCCGTTACCGCGTCAGCGATCGCGGTACGCGGGTCGGCCGCCGGCCACCCGAGAGCCGTCGTGTCGTCAGCTGCCGGTTGGTGAGCTGGGATCGCCGCACCCCGCCGATTACGGCAGGCACCTCCCGGCGAACACAACGTCACCCCACCGGTTCGGAGGTACCGGCCGAGCTTGATGCCAGAGATGCATCAAGATGCACCTGCGGCATCACGTCTTCGGAAGCACCTCAGGCCCCGGGCGCCAGCCAGCAACAGCCCTCCCGCCCAGGGCTATTGCTTTGTTGGGTAACTGCTGGTCCGCGACAGCAAGGACAAGGGTGGTCCGACGCTCGCCTTCGGCCCGACCGCCTGGCGGTCGTTCGTCGCTGAGGCACCCACGCTCCGCTGAGCCGCTAGGCCAGCAGGTTAGCAACGACGTGACGAGCCCCGGCCCCACGCCGACGGGGGCCGGGGCTCGACGCACACCGGTGACCGTGCCGTCCTACTCGACCCGGATGTTGTCGATGTGGACAGAGCCCGAGTTGACATAGACGTAGAACTCCCGCACGTCAGCCAGCGCCTCGGTGTCACAGGACATCTCGGTCAGCAGGTCGATCTCGGCTGCGCCTGTCCAGTCCTGATCGTGCGCGCTCAGCTTCGCCACCTGGGTGGATTCAGACCTACGGCGTCGAGGAACGGTGCAAGGAAAAGCCCATCGGATCGGCGGAGACCGCGCCAAGGGCGACAAGCTGCCCGATGACCGTGCTCAGCCGTCCGCGGATCTCGGAACCAAGTCGGCCCCACCCGTACAACCTGGAGACCACGGTCATGAGCTCCTCCCTGCCGACCGTACCGCCGCTGCTGAGCAGCCGGGTGGCAGCTAGGCGCAACTCGTCGTCGGAGACCTGTCCACCTTGCGCTGCACCTTGTCGGTGGGGAGTCGGACAGCTGTGACGGTCCGGTCCGGCAGGTCGATGAAGTCTCCGGTCCGGGTGACGTCGGCGAGACGGATCGCGGCGTCCAGATTTGTCTTGACCTTGGATCCAAACCGCCCGATGTCCCATGCGTCTCGCAGCCGTTGACGGACCAGCTCGACGTGGCCCAGTACTGCACGAGCTGGCTCTTACCGACGCCAGGCATCCCGTGACGCCGGGTCCGGCCGGCCGGATCGGCCCGGGACAAAAGGCATGGAATCCGTCGTACCTGGAGCTGACCGTCGTCGGCTGTCTGTCGGACAAGGCGCTGGCAGATGCTGGACGGACCGATGCCGCGCCGGATACGCCATCGACGTGGGCGACGACCGCGCACCAGCTTCGATCCCACGACGACTATGTCCCGCTGGCGATGCCCCTACCGATGCACCTGGCGAGGCTCGCCGCCGATTACGTATTGCCGACAGAGCCGGATCACCAGGACGGCTGAGCAACCCACCGTCGGTGGGCTCGGCCGCGTCTCCGGCCGAGCCCACCGAGGCGAAGGTGGCTGGACGGAGGGCCGTCGGCGACGGTCCAGAGCAAGATTACCCGGGGGCAGACCCACTGCGGTCCGATCCGCGGCGGGACGCGTGATACACATCGTTGGCCAGTAGTCCGGGCAAGTCCCTGGCGCTCACGCGTGCAGCGGCCTCGCCCGCAATTCTCAGCTCCTCGAGCCGCTCGCGGTGTCTGAGATATCGGCAGACGACAGCGACGGCAACGGCCCCGGCGACCACGATCACGACCGCATACCACGGGAGACCGCTCAGAGCGGCCAAACCAGCACCTCCAAACGTGACATGTAGATCAAAACGGTCCGAGGCGGCCATCCACACCTCCCTCCGACATGGAGTAGAGTACCAGAAGGATCACTAACACCGTCAGTATCATTTTGGAGCACCTCGTGACCGAGCTGTCCGCCCTACAGCACATCAGGCAACTCGCCCACCTGCTGGCCGAGGAGATTCGCCTCCACCTAGGTCGGACGGCGCCAGTGCAGGCGAAGCTAGACACCGTCTACCGGGCAGCGGTTACGGCCGGAAGGACCTCGCAGACCTGGCAGCAGTGGCGTGACGAGCAGGCGGAACAGATCGCCCAAGCCTGGCTCCTCGGCACGATCTTCGTCAGGTACGCCGAAGACAACCAGTTGATGCCGCTGGCCGAGCCGTCCGGCGACACGGCAACGTGGTGGCTGTCGCGGTTCTCTGCGCTCACCGCCGCACTGGGCGCCGGACCCGGACAGGTCACACCTACAACGCCGGACATGATGTCGGAGGCGGGTGCCCAGCTGCTTACCTGCTCCTGGTTCCCTGACGGGCAGCGCAGGACGGCCATCGACCTCACCGAGCCAAGCCTCGGAACGGCGCTTCTTGGCGACCTCTACCAGGAGCTTTCCGAGTCCAGTCGACGCCGCTACGCGCTGCTTCAGACTCCGACATTCGTCGAGCGGTTCATCCTGGACCAGACGCTCGAACCCGCCATCAGCCAGTTCGGGCTCGATGGACTTAGGCTGATCGATCCGGTCTGCGGCTCCGGTAGCTTCCTCCTTGGCGCCTTTGATCGGCTACTCACTCATTGGGCCGGCGGCGCTTCGACCCTCAACCCCGCCGAACGGGTCCAACGCGCGCTCGCCTCGGTGCACGGGATCGACCTGAACCCGTCCGCCGTCCTCATAACCCGGTTTCGGCTGCTCATCGCCGCTTACAAAGCGTGCCCGGTCGGGCAGAACGCGAGCCCGTCCAACGAACGGCAGCTGAGCATCGTCCAGGCTGACGCTCTGCTGGACGATGGGGCCGCGCAGGACCCCGGTCTAACGATCGAGGGCTACTTCCACGTTGTCGTCGGCAACCCGCCGTACGTCACCGTGCAGGACTCTGCCACAGACAAGCTCTACCGCAAGCGGTACGACGCATGCGCCGGCAAGTACGCACTGACAGTGCCGTTCATCCAACGCTTCTTCCAGCTGGCCCGCGCTGGCGACGACAAGACCGCCGGATACGTCGGGCTACTCGCAGCGAATTCCTTCACAAAGCGCGAGTTCGGCCGCAGGCTCATCGAGGAAGTCCTCGCCCACCGAGTGACAGTGACTCAGGTTGTCGACACGTCCGGCGCCTTCATCCCAGGTCACGGCACTCCGACCCTGGTCCTGTTCGGGCGTAATCGGCCAAGCCAGGAGTCCGATGAAGTGCTCGTCATCGCCGGTCGACACGGCGAGCCAGCAACTCCAGCCGATCCCGCGCGAGGGCTGGTGTGGCAATCGATCCTCCGTCACGCCGACACAGGCGCCGGCTCGGACCGATGGACCGAGGCGGTCACACACCCGTACGAGACGTTCCGGTCGTTCCCCTGGCAACTGAGCGGCAACACGCACACTGCCGTGATGCAGCGGCTTTCCGGTGCGCGCCAGCTGGGCGACATTGTCAGCCGGATCACATACCTCTCTAACATCGGAGCCGACGACATCTTCATGGCACCAGCGCAAGTCTGGCGCCGGCAAAACGCTGAGGCCGAACGGGTCGTGGACGTCCTGACCGGTTCAGATGTCCGCGACTGGACAGCAACAGCGACCAGTTCAGCCTTCTTTCCTCGCGATCAGGACCTAGGTCTCGTCAACATCCAGGATCTACCCGGGCACCATCGCAGGCTCTGGCCATTCCGGACTCTCCTCGGCAACCGCCCGGACGTTTCCGGTCGAATCTTCTTTGCCAGCAACCGGCCTTGGTACGACTGGCACACGATCTCAGGCCATCCTTGCGGGACGACCCCGCGCATCGTCTTCGCTTGGGTCGCGACACACCCACACTTCGCAGCACTGGAGTCAGCTGCGGCTCTGCCGTCTGCCCCGATAGTCGAACTCCTTCCAGGAGCATCTGACGTTGACCGGGCAGTGCTCATGGCGACCCTTAACAGCTCAACGGTGTGTTTCTGGCTCAAGCAAGTCAGCCACAGCAAGGGCATCTCCAGTATCCATCGCACCACCGGCAACCGCGGCGAACCCTGGGAAATCACCTACGAGTTCACCCCGGGCCGTGTCCGCGAACTGCCCCTGCCGGCCGATCTATCCGATGCGTACGTAATGGAGCTGGACCGGCTGGCTCGGCTTCAGATCCACTCGACGGCCGCCAGGACACTCACCACCGGGGCGCCCGGCGCGGAGCGACTTGTCGCCGCGCGCCGGCAGTGGGAGTCGGCCCGAGGACAGATGATCGCGCTCGCCGAGGAGCTCGACTGGCAGGTATACGCGCGCTACGGATTGCTGGCGGAGCCCGGCCTAGCCTGCGAGCAGGCCGTCGTTCCCGAAATCCGAGTAGGTGAGCGCGCATTCGAGATCGCACTTGCCCGTCGTTTGGTCGCCGGCACTGCTACCCAGACCAGTTGGTTCGCCCGCCATGGAGCCGCCCCGACCACCGAGATTCCCTCGCACTGGCCGCAGGCATATCGCGATCTCGTCGCTGCCCGCATCCGAGCGATCGAGTCTGACCCGAACCTCAGGGTCCTGGAAAGTCCGGAGTTCAAGCGCCGATGGACTTCGGCCGGCTGGGACGCGATGGAGCATAGCGCGCTACGCGACTGGTTGCTGGACAGGTGTGACGACCCGGAACTCTGGTACGACGAATGCCAGCGGCCTCGGCCGCATACGATCGCCTCGCTCGCTGCGACGCTCCGCACGACTGACTCAGTGCTCGACGCGGCAGCACTCTACGCGCCCACGATGGAACTGACCGAAGTCCTGCACACGCTGGTCACTGAGGAGATCATCCCTAGCGCGGCCGCAGCCAGGTACAAGGACTCCGGCTTGGCCAAATGGGCAAAGTGGAAGTCTGCCTGGGCGCAGCAGCGGGAGGAGGACCGACTCCGGTCAATTGGTGACCATACGGCTGCCTATGCCCTCCAGGCGAAGATCCCTACCCCGCCCCGATACGTCTCGACCGACTTTCGGCAGACCAGCTACTGGCGGCTCCGCGGACGGTACGACGTGCCAACGGAGCGGTTCATCTCCTACCCGTTGCCATCCTCGAACGATCCTGACCTGCTGGTGGGCTGGGCAGGCTGGAGCGACGAAGACAGGGTGCTCGTCCTCGTTGATCTGATCGAGGCACAGCTCACCACCAAAGTTCCTGCTGACAAATCGTTGGTCCCCCTGCTTGCTGCGCTGCAGGAGTCACTGGAGTGGGTGGACTGCGTGCCGGGAAGGACGACTGGCGATGCGGGAGCCGAGAGCCGTGACAAGTTGAGCCGATGGCTCGATCAGTGCAAGCTGACGGAACGTGACGTTGAGCGGTGGCGACCAAAGCCTCCTCGGCGTGGCCGCCCACCGAAGCGACCTAGTCCGTAGTCGGAAGGTTTCGGCGGGTGACCGGACGGCGGCGGGGCGCTTGGCTTCACTACGCTGGGGTGGTTGCCGCTCTGCCAAGCAAGCGGGACGGCGAAGACAGAGGTGACGGGAGGCTCACCCGATGCGGGACGGCCGGTGGACCACGGTGACGCCATCGCAGTACCACTTCGAGCGGGCTGCTTTGGAGCACATCCGTCAACACCTTCCCGACGCCGAGCCCTACCGTGCCTGGTCGAACTTCACCTTTACCGCCGACACCGGTCACGTCTACGAGGTCGATCTGCTGGTCGCTGCCCCCAGCGGCCTGTACCTGGTCGAGATCAAGAGCCTGCGGGGCCGGCTGGCCAACAGTGGCCCGAACTGGATCGCTGGCGATCCCGGGTCGGTCCGTACCTTCGACAATCCGCTGCATCTGGCGGACCTCAAGGCCAAACGGCTGCGTTCGTTGCTCGACCGGCAGGCGGCCAAGCAGTCCGGGCGACTGCGGCTCCGGATCCCGTACGTGCAGGGCGCGGTGTTCCTGTCGCTGCCCGGCCTCAGGGTGCAGCTCGACGACCATCAACTGCACTGGGTGTTCGGGCCGGAGCCGACACCGGGTCAGGCGGCCGGACCGCTGCCGGGCATCTGGTCGGGGCTGCTCGACGCGCCGCCGCGCGACGAGCGCCGTCAGGTGTCGCCTGAGCTGTCGAAGGCGCTGCCCCAGCTCCTCAACGGCGTGGGCATCGGGCGCAGCCGCCGCTCCGAGCAGGTCGGCTCCTGGAAGCTCGACTCCAAGCCGTTCGACGTTGGCCCGACCTGGCAGGACCATCTCGCCGAGCACGCCCAGCTGCCCCATGAACACCGCCGAGTGCGGATTTACCTGCTGGAACGCAACTCGGCCAAATCGGAACGGGCAAGCATCGAACGGGCGGCCCGCCGGGAGATGATCGCCCTACATGGCATCAGCCACCCGGGGATCGTGCAGGTCGACACAATGGAGCCGCACGAGGGCGGCCCGGCGCTGATCTTCCGCCACGACCGGCGCGCGATCCGGCTGGACCATTACATGGTCCAGCACGGCGAACAGCTCGACGTCGGCACCCGGATCGGTATGGTTCGGCAGCTGGTGGAGGCGATCGGCTACGCCCACGGCCGGCGGCTCTACCACCGTAGCCTCTCGGCCCGGGGCGTGCTGGTGACCCCTGGCCAGCGCCGTCGCGGCGAGTCGGAGGACGATGCCTGGCTGCGTCCGCAGCTGCAGGTCAGCGACTGGCAGGCAGCTGTACGAAGCGCGGATTCGGTCGGCGGCAGCACCGATGCGCTGCGCCTGTCGGCGTCGTCTCAGCTCGGCTCGCACTTGGAGGCGTCGGCGGAGGCGTACCTCGCGCCCGAGCTGAGCGCGCCGTCGCCGGACCCGGTCGCCCTGGACGTCTTCGGCCTGGGCACGCTCAGCTATCTCCTGCTGTCCGGCCAGCCTCCGGCGGCGAGCCGGGCGGAGCTGCTGTCCCGCCTGGCCAAGGAGGACGGTCTGCGCCCGTCGGCGGCGGTGGACTCGGTGTCGGAGTTCATGGACGAGCTGGTGCAGTCGGCGACCGCACCGGTGCCGGCGCGGCGGCTCGCCACGGTCGCCGAGCTGCTGGAACTGCTGCAGGTAGTGGAGGAGGAGTTCACCGCGCCGGCGGCGGTCGCCGACGAGGCAACGGCGGAACCGATCGATGTTCTTGAGGCGAGAGTCGGCGACCGGGTCCTCGACTGGACGATCAAGAAGAAGCTCGGCACCGGCTCGACCTCCCGGGCGTTTCTGGCGCAGAACGTCCGTACCAACGCCCTTGAGGTGTTGAAGGTCGCCCTGTCCGACGAGAAGGCGTCCCGGCTGGTGCACGAGGCGCAGGTGCTGCGCGGCCTGCACAAGGACTCCCGGATCATCCGGCTCGCCCGGGAGGATCCGATCGAGGTCCCCCCACGGTGGGTGATCGTGCTGGAACATGCCGGGGAGAAGACCCTGGCCCGCAAACTCCGCGAGGACGGCCGGCTGACCGTCGACGAGCTGGAGAGGTACTCCGACTACCTCTTCGGTGCCGTCGACCACCTGCAGGGCGAAGGTGTCTTCCATCGGGACATCAAGCCGGACAACATTGCGATCCGAGTCCGACCCAACCGGACCCAGCAGCTGGTCCTGTTCGATTTCTCGCTCGCGGCAGTGCCCGTCACCGAGCTGGAGGCGGGCACCCCCCGCTACCTCGATCCGTTCATCGGCACCCCGGCCCGGCCTGTCTACGACGAGCACGCCGAACGGTACGCGGTCGCGGTCACACTGCACGAGATGGCGTCGGGCGAGATCCCGGTCTGGGGTGACGAGCAGACGAATCCGCAGCACACTGACGGTCCGCCGGTGTTGGCGGTGGAGGCGTTCGACGCGGCGATCCGAAGCGCGCTGGTCGCCTTCTTCCGTCGGGCGCTGCACCGGGACGCCACGAAGCGGCACGGGTCGTTGAAGGAGATGCGCGACGCCTGGCAGCGGGTGTTCCGCCAGTCCGACCACACCGCTCCGGTCGGCTCGGTACATCCGCCCCGGCCAGCCGCCCAGGACGAATCCGCGCAGCCGGCCGCCGAGGTCAACGCGACCGCTGACCAGGACGAAGTGACGGCTGCCGAACCTGGCGTGACAGCCGCCGAGCGGGATGACGCGGCGGCCCGGGCAACGCGGGCGACGGTGCTCGAAGCGTCCGGGCTGACTCCCCGGGCGGTGTCGGCATCGCATCAGCTGCACGCGACAACGGTGGGCGAGCTGCTCGGGCTGGGCTCGAAGCAGCTGTTCACGCTGCCGGGGTTGGGTGCGAAGACGCGCGGCGAGTTGCAGATGCGACTGCGGGACTGGCGCGTACGGCTGGGTGGTCCTGATGTCGGCGCCGAGCCGGCAGCGGGTGACCGGGTGGAGACAGCCCCGGGGCAGCGTACGGCGACCGGGTCGGGCCGCCGGGGCCGGTCAGTGACCGACCTGGCCCGGGTCGGGCTCGACGAGGTGGCGGACGCCTTGGTGCCACCGGCACCGCCGAACAGCCCCGGCCGGCTTCACACCGAGACGGTACGGCTGGCGCTCGGCCTACCCGACGCCGGCAACCGCCTGTCGGACCTGCCGCCGTGGCCGTTGCAGTCGCAGGTGGCGAGGAAGGTCGGGGTGAGCGCCGGGCAGGTCGCGCAGATCCTCCTGACCGAGCGCAAACGCTGGTCCGCCGATCCGCTGCTGGCGAGCATCCGCGCCGAGCTGATCACGCTGCTCATTGAAAGCGGCCGGGTCATGGAGGTGACCGAGCTGGCGACGGCACTGCTGATGCGGCGGGGCTGCGCGCAGGACGCCGAGCCGGTACGTCAGGCGATCGCGTTGGCGGCGGTCCGGGCTGCGGTCGAGGTCGATCCGCTGTCGCCGGAGCCGAGGTTCGCGGTCCGACGCTACGACGATCCGGCGGCGGGCCGCCCGACCCGGCACCGCCTGCTCATCGCGTTGGAGGTGGCGGCGGACGAGTCGCCGGCCACTCCACCGGCCGCTACTCTGCTCGATCTCGCCGACGCTCTCGGTCGGGCGGCGGATCGGCTGGCCGGGCTGGAGGTGCTGCCGAGCCCGGCGACGGTGCTGCGAGAGTTGTCGGCCGTGACCGGCGATGTCGGGTTCCGGCTGGACGACCGGCGGATGGTGCAGGTGGCGGCAGCTGCGTCGGCCCGAGCGGCGGCTTCCCCCCGGTTGGAGATCTACCCGCGCGACCTCGACCCGGTACGAGCGCTGCGGCTGACTCAGGCCGGGCTGGTCCCCCCGTCGGTCGATGACCGGCCAGCCGAGCTTCGTCCCGTGCAGATTCAGGATCGGGTCCGGGCGCGTTTCCCGGAGCTGCCGGAGCTGCCGGAGCACCCGAAGCTGGGTCATCTGCTCGCCGAGGCCGGCTTCCAGTTGGTTTTCCGTGGCTCCGCCTACCGCGCCAAGCCGGGGACCGGGTCGTCGACCAGGATGTCGTCGAATCAGCGACGGCCGACGGCTTCCCGGGTGACGGTGTGGAACGCCTCGTCGCCGGAGCTGGCCGCCGCGTTGCGGGCGGAGCAGCGGCTCGCCCTCGCTGGCGAGGATGGCGGGTTCCGCGCGTTGACGGTCCGCACCGACCGGTATCCGCAGGCCCGCGATGAGCTGGTCGGCCGGCTGAACGCCCGGCCGTGCAACGTGGCGGGCTCGTTCGTGGCGCAGATGCGCGCCCTGGTCGAGTCCCGTCCGAAGCCGACCTGGTCGACGGTGCTGGCCGCCGACGCGGCCGACCCGAACTCGCGAGACGCGTTGAAGCTGGCCGAGTTCGCGGCCCGCACCTGGCATGCGTTGCGTCCGGAGCTGCTCGCCCGGCTGGATCGAAGGTCTCCGTTGTTGCTGTTCGACGCCGCCCCGCTGGCCCGTTACCGGTCGACCGAGGTGTTGGAGGAGTTGGCGGACGCGGCCCGTAGCGGGGCCGGTGCGGTGTGGCTACTGTGCCCGATGGAGGATCCGACCCAGCTTCCCCGGATCGATGCCACCGTGGTGCCGGTCGCCGACGACGAGTGGATCGTTCTGCCGGACGCCTGGGTCGCGAACAAGCATCGGCACGGCGCACCAGCCGCCGGCCGCTAGTGAAGGTGGGTCAGCTCAGATCGTCACCGGGCCGTTGTCCCGCCCCGACTCCCAGGCCAGCTCCACACCGGTTTCCTCGATGAACTCGCGTTCGAGGCGGGCGAGCACACCAGCGCGTTCCCGGATGAAGCCGTTGCGGTCGCCGGCGACGAGGCAGGCCAGCGCGGCCGGTGGGATGGCGTGGCTGACCACGACGGTGCGTAGCCGCTGCGGCGGCAGGTCGAGCAGGGCGTCGCGGACCGGGGCACCGGACGGGGTGGGCAGGATGATCCGGTTGGCGATGCTGGCGGCGCCCGGGACGCCGGTGACGACCCGCCGGTAGGCGGCCGGCCCGGATCGGGACAGCGCGTCGACCAGGTCGATCGGCTCGCCGTCGAGTCCGTACCGCTGGCCGAAGTGCCCGAGCTCCCAGAGCAGGAACGCGCGGACCCGGCCGTCGTCGGCGTCGAACCGGTCCGGCAGGGGTTGGGCGTACTGGCCCTGCCGGCTCAGCTCGGCCCAGCCGGTGGCGAAGGCGCGAATCTGATGCATGGCGCGGCGGATCTGGAAGCTGTTGCCGCCGACGAAGGTGGGCGACCAGGAAGTGCTCCAGAACCAGCGGACCAGCTCCCGCACCTGGGCGCCGTCGGGGTTGGGCTGGTGGTGAAAGAAGACCGCGAGCAGCACGAGCTGCTGCGGGTACGGCACCAGCCAGGCCAGTGGGACGCCTGCTTCGTACCGCAGGAACCGCACCGCCCGCTGCAGGGCTGCCTCGGCGTGTTCGACGATGCCGTCAATGGTGTTGCCGACCCGGTCGGCGAGGGACGCCCAGCGGGCGCCCTGCACGTCGTCCTCACCGGTGACGGCCACGATGGTCTGGAACACCGGCTCGGCGGCGAGGTCACCGAAGCCACTGTCGGCGATCCGTTCCCGGATGGCGGTGATCTGGTCGGTGAGGGTTTCCGCTGTTTCCGCACGATAGGTCAGCGCGGACACCATCTGGTACGGGCTGATCTGCTGGCCGCCGCTGTTGACCCGGGAGAAGGCTTCGACCGCGTGGGACAGGTCGCCGCCGTACAGTCGGACGACCGGGATCTTGTACGACTTGATCCGCTGGGCAATCTGTTCGGCCTCGTCGACCAGGGCGTCGCAGTCGTCGGCGGTGGCCGGGTCCCGGGCAAGCCGCCGGGCGTGGGCGAGGAAGTCCATGGTGCGCAGCACCGCCTGCATGGGTAGCAGGTTGGCCGGTGGTGCGGTCCGTCCCCAGTGCTGGAAACGCAGGTCGCGCCGGTCGGCGTCGCCGAGCATCCGGTAGATCAGCCATTGCCGGTCGTCGCCGGAGTCGGGCGGCTCGGGTCGCCGGACGAGGCTGCCGAAGAGGGTGGAGAGCCGCTGGTGCCCGTCGAGCAGGTAGGCGACGGGTCCATCCGGGGCGGGCGGGATGTCGATGCCGGCGACCTGGTCGAGGCTGGGCAGACGTTGGGCGGTTTCCCAGACGAGGATGCTGCCGATCGGATAGCCGCGTTCGATGCTGTCGAACAGGTCGAGCATCTGCTCGCGCCGCCAGACATAGGGGCGTTGAAACCGCGGTACGCGCAGCCGGCCGGAGCGCACCTCGGTGAGCAGCTGCTCCAGCAGCAGCACCTCGGGCTTGACGTTGAAGTCCTCGGCCTGCACGGCCATCGTTCCCCTTTGCTTGAGCTCCTGGTGGCACTCGTGGGCGTACGGTCAGATTCTGCCGGCGATGGTGGCGAGCAGCGCGCGCAACTCGGCGACGACTTCTTCGCCGAGTTGGTGGAAGTCGTGTTCGGTCAGCGCCGCACGATGGGTGTGCAGCCGTTCGAGCAGGTCACTGCCGAAGCCGTCGTGCAGGCCGGTCCGTGTCTCCTGGTCGAGCGCGTTGAACAGCTCGTCGAACGCGCTACGCACCTGCGCGGACCGGTCGACCTTCTTGAAGCCATGTTTCATGTCGTAGTGGTCGCGCTGCTCTGCGGTCAGCCGTTTGAGCAGGGTCAGCCGGCGGGACGCTTCACCCGGCCGGCCGGTGCCGGCGAGAATCCGGTGCGGCACGTAGTTCTCGGCTTCCCGTCGCTGGAGCACGTGGGTTGCGACGCCCCACCCCTGCAGCTGGTCCGCCTTGTCGTGGTTGCCGGTGCGTTGGCGCGGGATGAGCCGGTCACTGTCGAGAATCGCGGCGACCCGGACTACGCGACGGAACCGGCCGGCCACCTGTCTCGCCACCATGAGCAGGGTGCTGCCACCACCGTTGACGATGTCGAGCCAACCTTCGCTTAACGCGGTGACGATCCGCTTGTCGCCGAGGACGTGGGCGACGGTTGTCAGGAAGTATCCGTCGTTCAGCTGGTTCTCCACCACGAGCACCGCACGTTGGCATAGGTCGACGGCGTGCTCGGCGAGGTCGGATCGGGTGACGCGGACGACATCAGCGGCCTGGCTGGTGCCGGTCCACGCCTGGGCCGTAACGGACGCCTTGCGGGCCAGCGCCGCGTAGGTACCGGCGAGTTGCGGCAGGTGACCGGGGAGGAAATCCTGCACCGCGACGGCGACTGTCGCGTCGGCCACCCAGTGGTGGCGTCCCTCGACGAAGCAGCGAAGCAGGTCATAGAGGTGGTGCAGGTCCTGCGGGCCGTACGGGGTCGCGGTGGCCGGATCGGTGTCGCGGAAGATCTCCGGGGCGAGCTCAACGCGCATCGGCGTCCCGCCGCTTCCACTGGGCGCGGGCCAGCGCCTGGGTCTCGTCAAAGTCCTCGGAGAACACTCCGGTCGGCCAGTAGTCGAGGTTGCCGTCGGCGTCGATGTGGATCCGGCGGGCCTGGGCCACCCGGTCGGTCTGCTCGACGAAGTAGATCGCAACCGTGTCCGGGTCGGCCTCTCCTTCGGCGATGCGTCTGCGTAGGCGCAGCAGAAACGTCTCGCTGTGGGTTTCGATCAGGAACCGGACCGGAGTGGTCTGTGACGCGGTCAGGTAGAGGTCGGCGAGGTCGGCGTGTGCTCTCGGGTGCAGGTGCAGCTCCGGCTGCTCGATGATCTCGAGCACCGGTCGGTCGGGTGGGCTGGCCAGGTCGATGGCCCGTTGCACGAAGATCGGGAGCGTCTGGGCGACCCCGGTGCCGGCGTCGGCGAGATTGACGGCGAAGTCCTCGCCACTGGCGGACTTCAGCACGACGGACAACACTTCACCGCGGTTGACGACGTCGAGCCTCCAGCCGGGCAGCAACGCGGCCAGGGCTGTGTTGACCTGGCGAATGAGCTCACCTTGGCGGCCGACCTTGTCGCTGGCGAGGACCCGGGCGGCGTGCAGTCCGGTGCTGCCGAGCTCTCTCGGCATCCGGGCGGGCAGCAGGTAGCGCCGCTGCGGCTGCTCACGAAACGGCCCAAAGTAGCGGATCGTGGGGAAGCTTCGCCGGAAGGCGTCGACCGAGCCGAGGAGACTGGTTACCGGGTCCTCCGGCAGCTGGAACCTCGTTCTGGTGAGCGCGGTTCCGGCGGGGAGCAACCCGTGGAACGGGATCGGCTGGTCGCTCCAGACCTGGTCGGCGCTCTCGACGGTGTAGCGGGGCAGCTCGGCCGGGTCGTTGAAATCCCATTCGAGTCTGGCCAGTCTTGCTCCGCTGTGGCTCAGCTCCAGTTCGGAGACGACCTGGGTGTCGTAGCCTTCGCGGTTGATGTTCTGCACGGTCGCCCGGAGACGGGTGTCGAACACCTGCCCGTCAACGGTCAGATCGATCTCGATGCCGCCGTGGGCGCGGCGACCGTGGATGAGGTCGACGAAGAGCCCGACCAGGCCCTCACCGAGCTGGTCCAGGTCCAGTGGAGTCGGCGAGTCGGTGTGGATGCCGGAGTTCAGCAGGACCGGTGCCCGGACCAGGGCGCTCTTGCCAGAGTTGTTGCGCCCGAGGACGACGGTGACCGGCCGGAGTTCGATGTCTTGACGTTGGGCGAAGCACCGGTAGTTGCCGAGGGCCATCCGGACCAGAGACATGCGCCACACCTTAGCCGGATGAGCAGGCGGATGCGCACCGCCTGCCCGTGTCGGCAATCTGATGATCGACGCCGATCGACCAAACGGGTTGTATTATTGGTCCACCTTGGCGCGACCAGGGAGTACACCCGATGCGATTCGTGCACCGTGGAGCCAGGATGCCTCGCCCAGAGCGACCCGTTGACGCCACTGCCGGACCAGTTCAAGCCTTCGCCCAGGAATTGCGCGATCTTCGAGAAGCCGCCGGTACCCCCAAGTACCTCCAGATGGCCCGCACCACAGGACGCTCACGGACCTCGCTCAGCGAGGCCGCTGGTGGCGATCACCTGCCGTCATGGGACACCGTCGAGGCGTTCGTCCGATACTGCGGGGGCGACACGCTCGCCTGGCGGGCGAAATGGGAGGAGGTTCGAGACAAGACGAAGTCCCCCGATCGACGGCTTGTCGATGACCGTGAGACGCCAGAGGAACCTGCGTCGCCTACTCAACCGCCCGAGCCCGCAACGACGATTGATGACGACACCGAGCCGCCTCGAAGTCGCACCAGTCGCCGCCACATATACTGGATCGCCACAGCTAGCCAGATTCCTCTCATCGCCATCCTTGTCGCCTACCTCGTTGGACAGGATGGCGGTGACCAAGGACAAGTGGAGGCACAACCGCCGTCCGCCACGATTACCGTGCACAACAAGGTTGCCATCGGTGCCTCCGTGCTGATCGAGGACTCCACACCGGCCTACCTCTCCACCAGGCCCGTCGGTCGCTGCACCTCGCGAGGATGCAGGATCGCAGAAACCGACATGTGGTCGGGGGCACAGATTGTGGCGCGCTGCTGGGTTCGCGGCGAAACGCTCACAAACCAGGATCTGACCAGTCCGGACATCGACAAGAACGAAGGTGGCGTCACCTCCGATCTCTGGTACGAGATAATTCTCCACACGGGGACAGTCGGCTATTTATCCGAGGTCTATGTTTCGCCATCGAACCGAGGTGGGATGGACCTACCGGAATGCCGTACGCAAACCCCGTAGACACCGGAAGCATTCGGAGCAAGTAATGCCTGCGGGGTGCTGGCGTTGCCGCCAGCACCCCGCGACGAACTACATCAGTAGCAGCCGATCGGATACCAGCCAATCCAGGAGCCGCTGTCGCGGTACATCTGGACTCCGCCGCACCCGGCACGGTATTGCATGTTCGCCAACTGGTAGCTCCATCGGGTACGAAGCCCGCTGGTCGAGGTCACCGTCTGGTTCGAGCCACCGCTCTGCAACCAGATCGACGGATCTCCCCAGTAGCCAGAGACTGTCTTGACGATCGTCCACTCGGTCTTGCAACCGGAGGAGTAGTTCAGATAGACGTGGCCCATGTAGGCACCGTTTGCCGGGTCGTACAGGTTCGTGACGTTGTGCGGTGACACACTCTGGGTGTCGCAGGATGGATTGCCGACTGCGGGGTCTCCTCCGTAGGTGGCTTGTGCTGCGGTGGGGATGAGCAGCACGAGCGAGACGACGATAGCCATCCAGGCACTACGGACCGCCGTCCTGCCAATCGCCGTTCTGGGACCTCGGTCGAGCATGTTGGCTCCTTCCTTCGGGACTCTCGCGACGAACCACTCGACGGTGGCCGCCACTGGGCAGATCCGTTTCTAGCCCGCTGTTTGTCCTGATCAGACCGGCGACGGACAACCAGACAGCCGACGGTCAACTCACCACCAGCCCTCCTCGCGCGGCGCGCGGGAGGATCGGGTTGCACCCAATAGCCAGAGCCATGCTCGTGCAGCCGTGACCGGGCGGCTGCGCACCGCCACCGTCTCCGTGCGGCGACCGGGTACGGTGGTGCGGTTCGGCTACGGAGCATGAGGGCGGGCGGATCGTGATTGATCGTCGGGCGTTACTGAAGGACCTTCAGCGCGAGGTCAGAGCCTTGGAGAAGGACCTGGTCGAACAGATCGGCAACTCCGGCGAGCACTACGCAAAGCTACGACCCGAGTACGACCGGGCGTTCGATCTGAAGCGTACGGCGGCGACCTGGCCGGCGTGGCGCGACGAGCGGGTCACCCAGACGGCGGTGGCCTGGGTGCTGGGCTCGGTGTTCGTCCGCTTCTGCGAGGACAACGGCCTGTTCGGTGATGCCTGCTTCCTGACCGGGCAGGACAAGGACCGGGCAGTGCTGGCCGAGGAGTCACAGGAGGACTTCTTCCGCCAAGATGATCAGCACCGGGGAAAGACGGACCGGGACTGGCTGCTCGCCGCCTTCGACCACATCGGTCGAACGCAGGCCGGCCGGCTGCTCTTCGACACCGAGCACAACCCGGCGTACCGGATCCCGATCAGCCACGACGCGGCGAAGGCGTTGATCGGCTTCTGGCGCCGCCGCGACCCGGCGGGGGCGTTGGTGCACGACTTCACCGACCCGGACTGGGATACCCGCTTCCTCGGCGACCTCTACCAGGAGCTGTCCGAGACGGCCCGGAAGAAGTACGCGCTACTGCAGACGCCGGACTTCGTGGAGGAGTTCATCCTCGACCTGACGCTGAAGCCGGCGATCGACGAGTTCGGCCACGAGACGATCAAGGCGATCGACCCGACCTGCGGCTCCGGCCACTTCCTGCTCGGCATCTTCCGCCGGCTGATGGACGAGTGGAAGAAGAACGACCCAGACGAGACCGGCGACCGCCATGAGATGGTCCGGATGGCGCTGGAGTCGGTGCACGGCGTGGACCTCAACCCGTTCGCCGTCGCCATCGCCCGTTTCCGCCTGCTGCTGGCCGCGATGCGGGAAGCGGGCTTCACCAACTTCCAACAAACCCGCCAGTACGCCTTCCCCATCCAAATCGCCATCGGCGACTCCTTGATCAAGAAGCACCAGGGAACCCTCTTCGAAGACGTTGACGAGGTAGACGAACTGGCCACGTTCAGATACTCAACCGAGGACCTGGACAACTTCCCCAACATCCTGACCGGGGGCCGATACCACGTCGTCGTCGGAAACCCACCATACGTGACCCCCGCCGACAAAAAACTCGCCAAGAGATACAAGGACGATTATCCGGATGTTTGCATCGGCTCCTTCGCCCTGTCGGTGCCGTTCGCGCAGTGCTTCTTCGAGCTCGCCAAGAAGTCTGAAGCCGACGGGCGAGGAGCTGGACACGTTGGCCAAATAACCGCGAATTCGTTCATGAAGCGAGAGTTCGGCGAGGCTCTGATCAAGCACTACTTTTCTAAGGTCGTCGACCTGACACACGTGATCGACACCTCGGGTGCCTACATCCCCGGTCACGGCACACCGACCGTCATTCTTGCAGGTCGGGCCGACACTGCAAAGCAGTCGAACCTGATCAAGGCCGTCCGGAGCGTCCGAGGCGAGCCAGGAAAGCCCTCCGAACCCGCCGAAGGATTGGTCTGGACCGCGATCCAGAAACAAATCGGCCAACCCGGCTCAAGGAGCGAATGGGTAACCGTCGAAAACCTTGACCGACGCCGATACATCGAAAGGTTTCCCTGGGTTCTCCAAGATGGGGGACTCGAAATTTTAGAGATCCTGGAGGGCAAACAAAAGCTCCGAGATCGAGTCACTCGCATCGGATTCTTCGGCGACAGCCACGCAGACGAAGTCTTCACCCTGCCAAAAACGGGCCCGCTCGCCGCAGCCTCAGACACCCTTCACGCAGTGCCGGGCAACAAGGGCGATCACATTCGGGACTGGGTTACAGTAGACGAAGATCTCCTCGTCTTCCCCTACACTAGCAGCAAGAATCTCTTACCCGAGAAAGACTTGAGCGACAACCTCAAGAAGTACCTCTGGCCCTTCCGCACCGAACTAGGAAACCGAAGCTCAGGAAACAAGACGTACTTCCAGTCTAAGCGCGACTGGTGGCAGTGGCATCAATTGCCGAAGGACGCCGGCGGCCACGCCTGGGCTTTACGCTTCGCATTCGTGGCGACACATTTCCATCTGACGCTAGATCGAGCCGGACACGCATCCAGCAGAACAGCACCGATAATTAGGTTGCCGAAGACTGCGACCGAAGACGATCACCTTCAACTACTCGGAATACTGAACAGTTCGACAGCCTGCTTCTGGCTTAAGCAGGTAAGTCACGATAAGGGAATACGCGGAGAGGGCGGCGGCTTCACCAGTGACGACTGGGAACGGTTCTACGAGTTCACTGGAACAAAGCTCCAAGAGTTCCCGATGCCAAACAGATTCCCTGCCCATCTGGCTCAGAAACTGGATTCCGCCACACAGGGACTGGATGCGGTCAGCCCAAGGGCGATCGCAACAAAGGCTGTACCAACACGTGAGCGCGTGTCGTCCGCAGAGAATGATTGGAAGTCAATCCGAGGACGCATGATCGCTCTTCAAGAGGAGCTGGATTGGCAGGTCTACAACCAGTTCCTGTTACTGCCGGACGATCTGACCGCGCCAGCCGACGACGTGCCCGAACTGCAGCTTGGCGAACGCGCCTTCGAGATTTTTCTCGCTCGCAGCATCGCAGCAGGGAGTGCCGACACCCAATGGTTTGAACGGCACGACTCGCAGCCGATCACGGAGTTGCCGAGCCACTGGCCTGCAGGGTATCGAGCCGCAGTAGAGAAGCGAATTTCCGCCATCGAGCAGAGTCGTTACTTGGCTTTGATCGAACGGCCAGAATACAAACGACGATGGGCGATCGAAAGTTGGGACAGGATGCTCGCCCGAGCGCTGCGGGACTGGCTGCTGAATCGGTGCGAAGCACGCGAGCTTTGGTACGTATCGGACGAGAGCGGGATCCCGCATCCACGCCCGCTAACTATCGCTCAACTCAGCGACGAGCTGAGCCAAGATTCGGATTTCCTCGCCGTGGCTCACCTCTATGACGCAGGCAAGGAGTTGTCGTCGCTGCTGACGGAGCTAATCGAGTCCGAGCATGTCCCTTACCTATCAGCACTGCGCCACACGGAAGGCGGGATGGAGAAGCGCATAGGCTGGGAAAAAGTGTGGGATCTACAACGCCAGGAGGATGCGGCACCCGACGACCGCGCCAAGCAAGCTATCCGCACGCGGACGCCAGTGCCGGAGAAGTACAAGCCTGGAGATTTCCGCAAGAAGAGCTTCTGGGGTAACCGGGGCAAGCTCGATGTGCCGAGGGAGCGCTTTATCTCCTACCCGCAAGCCGGCCGGGACAACGATCCCTCGCTACTTATCGGTTGGGCAGGCTGGGATCACAGTGAACAGGCACAGGCGTTGGCTGAGCTAATCGTGCAGCGCGACGAGCAGGCCGGCTGGCCAGTTGAAAAGCTGGTCCCGCTGCTGGCGGGGCTACGAGAGATCATGCCCTGGGTAAAGCAGTGGCACGGCGAGATCGACCCAGAGACCGGGGAGTCTCCCGCCACCGAATATGACAGCTTCTTAGCCGAACGTCTGAGCACCCACGGTCTCACCGAGGGTGACCTGGCTGCCTGGCGTCCCACTCCTGCGGCACGCGGTAGACGGCAAGCGTGACCAGCAGGGCCGTCTACACGAGCGAAGCTGGCTGACCGCCGGTTGTCGGGTGATGCCGGCGGCATCACCCGACAGGGTCACTTTCGGTTGATGATGCCAGCGCCCAGGCCCTCGGTGAAGCTGGTCCATGAGTGGCGGGCGAACACCAGCACCGGTCCAGCCAGATCCTTCGAGTCCCTTACGCCGACGACATCAGCCCGCGTAGCGACCTCCACGCAGTCGGAACCGCTGGCACTGCTGCGGCTGCTCTTCCGCCACACCGCAAGGTCCAGACCGGTGGTGTTCATGTGGGTCTCCCGGTGTTCAGCTTGGGTACTCATCCGCCACCCGGGTCAGGAAGTCACCTGACTCGTCGGGGTCAAGGGCCTTCGCTCGTAGGTGGTCGAACATGAGTCTATATCGCGCCACCTGGTCCTCCTCTTCGAGGAGCGCGGTGGTGGCGTCGTTGTCGACATAGACGATCGTTGGATCAAGCAACGGGTCTGCGTAGTCCAGGATGGTGAAGGGGCCGCCCATGGCCGCGTGCGCTCCGGCAGCGAACGGCAAGATCTGGAGTTCGATCGCCGGGTTGGCGCACGCCTCGACCAGGCGAGCAAGCTGCGCCCGCATCACAGCAGGACCGCCCACCACCCGCCGGGTCGCCGCCTCGTCCAGGACGACCCAGAGCCTCGGTGGTGTGTCCCTGAACAGCAGGGATTTCCGAGCGGTGCGGGCCGCGACTCGACGCTCAACCTCATCGGGATCGGCCGTGCTCCGGCCTGCGTGAATGATCGCTCGTGCGTACTCCTCAGTCTGCAGAAGGCCAGGAACGTACAGGCTCTGGTAGGTGCTGATGGCCGCCGCTTCAGCTTCGAAGCCGACGTAGTCGTCGGGCAGCACATCTCCGTACGCGTTCCACCAGCCCTTGAGCCGGGCTTGACGAGCGAGGTTGCCGAGTACTTCCTGGTCTTCGCTGCTGGCCTTGTAGATCGTCAACAGGTCGTGCACGTTCCTCTGGGTAACCCGTGAGTGTCCGAGTTCGACTCGGATGATCTTTGAGCGGTGCCACCCGAGTTGGCTGGCTACACCCTCGGCAGTGAGGCCAGCGGCCTCCCGCAGTCGTCGCAACTCCCGCCGTAGCCGCCGTGCTCGGATCGTGGGGCTCGGAGTCGGAGCCACTGGCCTCACCTCCCTGATTCCAGGACCATCCTGACCACCTGCACGGCAGATGTCAACACAGCATCTGCAAAGTCAACGACATTCTTGCGCATACAACGTTGTGTTTGCGTTCGTGGTGCCCCATGCTCAAGGCAGTCAAGCAGGCACCAACCGTTCGATGGCCCAGCAACAGGTTCACCACGGATCTGGAGGTACGCCGTGACGCACAACAGTTCGCCGATCTGGGACCGGTCGGGTGGGGAGGAGGCGCGGGCCGCCGCGACCGGGCGGGGTGCGCCGGTCGAGCCGTACGAGGAGTTGCTCGCAGCGCTCGACCGGGCCGACGTGTCGGAAGCCGTACGCGCGGCTTTCATCCACGCTCTCAATCCGCCACCACCGGTCGGGCTGCCCGACCACGCGGACCCGCGCCGCCGCTACACCCTGCACCTGACCTTCCCCGCCGGCAGCCTGGGCACTGCCCGCAGCAAAGCCGCCGCCTACGCCGAAGCGCTGCTCGTGCTCCGGCCCGAGCTGGGCATCAGCCCGGCGTTACTCTCCCGCGCCGACCAGTGGAACCTGATCGAGCCGGTCACCTGCGGCCGACGCGGACCCGAGGGCGAGACCTGTGCCCGCGTCACCAACCATCTCGGCTGCCACCGCGACGGCGCCACCACTGGGCTCTGCTGGGGCGACGCCGACGTGCCCGGCGGCAGTGGCAGCAACCCGGCGGGCCACCGGTGAGCCAGGCCCACGCAGGCGCTGTTCCGCCGTACCCCCGGGTCAGTCCGTGCCGGCACTGCGGCCTCGCCGTGCTGCGCGACAACGACGGCAACTGGATCCACGCCAGCCTCTCCTACGCCTGCCGGGACCGCTGGGGCGGCCTGTGCGGGACGACCGCCCAGCCCACTTCCCCGACCGCTGACCGCACCGTCGCGACCAGGTCATACGGACCCGAGTCGTGGTCAGCGGCACGGCAGAGTCATTCCGATACGGTGTAACCCATGCCGGAGCAGACCCCCCCACCGCTGCTGCGGGACGTCATCGAGATCCCGGAGTCGCCCTCCGCCAGTGACCTGGTCCTCAAGCTCGCCGACGGCGTCAGCGACGCCGAGACGACCTTCCGGGAGTACGTCATCCCGCCCCGCCTGGTCGACAACTTCGACCAGGCGCTACGGCTGGTCCAGAACGCGCTGACCACCGGTGCTTCGCGCGCCGCCTACCTGCACGGCTCGTTCGGCTCCGGCAAGTCGCACTTCATGGCGGCCCTCTACGCGCTGCTCCGGGGGGAGCATGTCGCCCGCAGCCGGGACGAGTTCGCACCGCTGCTGGACCGGCACGGTGGGTGGCTGACCGGCCGGAAGTTCCTGATGGTCCCCTACCACCTGATGGGAGCCAAGTCGCTGGAGCAGCGGGTGCTCGGCGGCTACCTCGAACACGTCCGCAAGCTGCATCCGGGTGAGCGGCTCCCGGCCGTGCACCGCACCGATGCCCTGCTCGACCAGAGCCGGCACCTGCGGACCCAGATCGGCGACGCGGCGTTCATCGCCGGCCTGCCCGGCGGCGAAGAGGACCAATGGGGCGAGACGGATGGCTGGACCAGCGCCAAGCTGGATGCCGCGTTCGACGCCGCGCCGGACGAGGACATTCGTCGCGAACTCGTCACCGACCTGCTCAGCACCTGGCAGCAGGGGTTCTTCCGCAACGCCCTAGAGGACGCCGACGGCTTCGTCTCGCTCGACCGTGGGCTCACCGAGATCGCCGCGCATGCCAAGGAGCTGGGTTACGACGGGCTGGTGCTCTTCCTCGACGAGCTGATCCTCTGGCTCGCCAACAGCATCGGCGACCCCCGCTTCGTCTCCCGCGAGATCCAGAAAATCACCAACTTCGTGGAGGGTGCCGACGCTAGGCGGCCCATCCCGGTGATCACCTTCATCGCCCGACAACGTGACCTGCGTGACCTGGTCGGCGAGGCGGTGACCGGCGCACACGACCTGGCCTTCCAGGACACCCTCAACCTGGCCAGCGGTCGCTTCGACGTGATCAACCTGGAGGATCGCAACCTGCCGGCGATCACCCGCCAGCGGGTGCTCAAGCGGATCGGCGGCGACGGCAGCCCGGCCGACCGGGCGATCGACGAAGCGTTCGAGCGGATCACAAGGGTCCGACCCGACGTTTGGGACGTGCTACTCGGCACCGACACCGGCAGCGGCGCCGACCAGGACACGTTCCGGCTCACCTACCCGTTCAGCCCGGCCTTCATCTCCACCCTGGTCTACATCTCCAGCGCGCTGCAACGCTCCCGGACCGGCCTCAAGCTGATGCGTCAGCTCTTGGTCGACCGCCGAGACGAGCTGCGGCTCGGCCAGCTCATCCCGCTCGGTGACCTCTTCGACGTGCTCAGCCGGGGCAACGACCAGCCGTTCACCGAACGACTCAAGATCGAATTTGATCTCGCGCAGAAGCTCTACCAGGAACGCCTGCGGCCCTACCTGATGGAGCAGCACCAGGTCAGCGACGACGACCTGGAAACCGCCCGACGCGGCGGCAAGCTGGACGGCACCGTGGCCGGCCGGGTCCGGGCTTACACCGGCGACGACCGGATCATCAAGACCCTGCTGCTCGGCGCGCTCGCCCCGTCCGTCCCCGCGCTGCACAACCTGACCCCACGCAAACTCGCCGCGCTCAACCACGGCAGCTTCACCAGCCGCATCTCCGGCGGCGAAGTCGGCATGATCGCCCGCAAGCTCGAAAACTGGGCAGCCCGGTTCGGCGAGATCAAGATGCTCGACGGCGACGGAGTGCGCCTCGAACTGGTCGGCGTCGACGTGGCCAGCGTCCTCAACGAGGGCCGCAAGTTCGACCAGCCCGGCAACCGGCAGACCATGGTCAAACGGCTGCTCTGGGAAGAGCTGGGCATAACCGCCACCGGCGGCTACTTCGACGAGGCCCGGCTGACCTGGCGCGGCAGCCGTCGCACGATCGAGGTCGTCTACGGCAACATCCGCGACGCCGACGAGCTGCGCGAAGACGCCTTCCACCCGTTCACCCCGAACGCCTGGCGTCTGATCATCGACTACCCGTTCGACGAAGGCACCCACAGCCCCGCCGAGGATCGCAACCGGGTGCTCAGCCTCGACTTCACCGCCCAGACGGTCTGCTGGATCCCGGCCACGCTGACCGCCAACCGGCAAAACGACCTCGGCCGGCTCGTCATCCTCGACGCGCTGCTCAGCGGGCCGTCAACCCGCTTCGAACTCGCCGCCAAACACCTCAACGAAGACGACCGGCGTCGCGCCCACGCCACCCTCACCAACCAGCGCGACGCCTTGCTCGTCGCGATGAAAGGCGTGCTGCGCCAGGCGTACGGGCTGGCCAACAAGCAGGCCGCCGACGTACTCACCACCTACGACGACCACCTGCTCAACCTCACCGAGCCCCGCGAGCTGACCCTGCCGGTCGGCGCGAAGCTGAGCGCGGCGCTGCCCTGGCTCGTCGACCAGATGCTCACCGCCCAGTACCCGGCCCACCCCGACTTCGACCCCGACCACAAAGGCGAGCCGCTGCGGGCCGCCGACATCCGCACCACCATCGAATACCTGCGCCGCGCCGTCGAATCCGGCGAGGATCGCATCGAGGTCGAAAAGAAGGACCGGGCCGTCCTGCGGCGGATCGTCAACCCGCTCGGCCTCGGCCACATGCACGAGGCCGCGTACGTGCTCGACCGCGCCTGGGTCGAACACTTCCACCGCGAAGCGAGCCGCGAAGGCATCACCGGTGACCTGCGCGTCTCCGACCTGCGACGATGGCTGGACGAGCCGCAGCCACGCGGCCTGGATCCGCTGGTCGGCCAACTCGTGATGGCCGCGTTCGCCGAACAGACCGACCGCACCTGGGTCCGGCACGGGGCGATCCTGACCCCGCAGCCCGAGCTGTCCGCGATCAACGACGACCTGGCCCTGCGTACGCCGGAACGGCCGGCCGAGGAGGACTGGGCCCTCGCCCGGGAACGGGCCATGCACCTGTTCGGGTTCATGCCGCCCGTCCTGGCCCGGGGCCGCCTCGTCGCGATGTTCGTCCAGGACCTGTCCCGGCAGGCCCGCCACCACCGCGACGCCGCCCACCGGCTCGTCGAAGAGCTGGAACGGCACGCCGACCGGCTCGGCCTCGACCCGGCAGCCGACAGCGGACGCCTGCACACCGCCTACGCGGCCCGGGACCTGCTCGACGGTCTTGACAGCCGGCACCGTGACATCGACATCGTCCGGCAGCTCGCCCACACCGACCTCGGCGGCCCGGCGCAACGCGCCGGCAAGAGCATCCGCAGCGCCGCCGAGGTCGTCCAGGCTCTGCAGAACACCGACTGGCAAAACCTCGAACTACTCACCGGGCTCGACGAACGCTGGGCGGCCGAGGCCGCCGAGATCCTGACCACGCTGCGCCAGGCCGCCAACGACGACGAGCTCACCACCCCACTGTCCGCCGCCCTGACCCGCGCCCGCACCCGCACCACCGACCTGCTGCGGCGCGCGACCCGGCCGCAATCGCGTCCACGGGTCACCGTGACGCCGGAGCCACCGCCCGGCCTCGAACTGCCCGACCCCGCCGACCAGTCCGGCACCGACCGGTCCGGCACCGAACAGCCCGAGCAGGGCAACGCGGTAGTCGACGGCGACGACCTCGACGAGCTGATGGCGACCCTGCGCAAGGTGACCAGCCGGCACCCGGGCAGCCGGATAGAAGTCTTCTGGCGGGTGCGGCAGTGACCGTCAGCGCGTCCACGACCCGCGCGCTGCCGGCCAACCCGCACACCCTGGCCCAGCGCATCGAGCGCCGGCTGCGTCGCCACAAAGTAGGCGCGGGTGACGAGCTGGTGCTGCTGGTCAACGCCGCGCCAGTGTGGCCGCACGACCCGATCCTGAAAATCAACGACAAGCTGCAGGTACGGGTCGTACCCTGCGTCTCCACCCTCGCGATCTGGGAGCAGCTTGCCGAGCCGCACGAGCTGCCCACCGTGCTACTGGCCGCGCTGCCCGAGGAGGAACTGGGTATCGGCATCCTCAGCCGGGTACACGACCGGCGGGTCATCGACATGGACCCGTGGAGCCTGATCGCCGACGCCTTCGGTGCCCAACAACTGGATCCACGGCTCAAGGAACTCCCCTGGGCCGGCCGGGCACTGCACGAAGCAGCCCCGTCCACCGGCTGGCCACGGCTACCCGGCACCGTCCTGCAACGCGACACCGCGCTACGGCACCTGACGGTGCAACGGCTACACCTCGCCCGACTCGGTGCCAGCGCCGAGGACATCGACCCGACCACGCTGCTGCGCTGGAGCACCCAGCCATTCGCGCCATCAGCTCTGGACGAGTTGCCCGAGGCGGAACGCGACGGGCTCCTCGGCTGGCTGGCCGACGAGTTCGGACCCACCGCCCGGATCATCGCCGCGCTGCACCAGGTCGGGCACCTCACCGACGCGTTGCCACTCGGTCTGGTCTGCGAAACGCTCTGGGCCGCCGACGACCGGGACAGCCTGCGCGCGCAGGGCCGGGTCGACCAGTACCTCGGCGGCGACCAGATCGACACGGACAGCATTATCTCGTTCGCCGCCGAAGCCAACCGGACCATGCGCGGCCTGCTGACCGTCGGAGACGGCATCGGTACGGCCGACCACCGCCAACTCGGCCACGCCATGCTCGACCGGGCCGAGGAGTTACTGATTGGCTTCGCCGCCACCGGCGCTGCCCGGCACAGCGACGTCCTGCGCTCCGGGTTCGTCCACCGGCTCGACGGCGTCGCCGCAGCGCTGCGCGGCGCGGTCAAAGCCGATAGCGTCGTACCCGGTGCGCTCGCCGCCGCCAGCGCTGCCGTCACACACCTGGCCGAGCATCAGCTCGCCGCGCACTACCCGCACCGCGTCGAACGGGCCGAGATGGCGCTGCGGCTGGCCAGCTGGCTGACGACACCGGTCGAACCTCCACTCGGCGTCGCCGAGGCCATCGCCAACCAGATCGCCCAATGGTCCTGGGTCGACCTGGCGTTGGAGCACGTCTGGATCGGCGAGGACGCGCACGCGCCGCTGGCCCGGATCTACCGGGTGCTACACGACCTGGCCCAGCAGCGGCGCCGGGACCTCGACCAGACGTTCGCCGGCCACCTCGCCGCCTGGACCCGCAGCGGCGGCAAGGCAGGCGACCTGCTCACCGTCGAGACCGTACTGCCCCGCGTCGTCGCCCCGGTGGTACGCGAAAAGGAACACAGCCGGCCGGTGCTCGTCGTCGTCGTCGACGGGATGACCGCCGCCATCGCCGCCGACCTGGCCGACCAGCTGACCAGGCAGGGGTGGCTGGAGTACGACCCACTCGCGGCCCGCCCCGGCCGCAAGACCGACCCCCGACGGCGAGGTGTCGTCGCCGCGCTGCCCACGGTGACCTCGGTATCGCGGGCGTCGCTGTTCGCCGGTGCGCTGTGCCAGGGCGGGCAGTCAGAGGAACGGGGTGCGTTCGAGCGCAATCCGCTGTGGCAGGGCCGCCCGGCGGTGTTGTTCCACAAAGGCACCGTCCAGGGCGAAGCCGGCGAAGTGCTCAACGACACGTTGGTCCAAGCGCTCAACGACCCGCGTACCGTCGTCGGAGTTGTCGTCAACACCGTCGACGACGCACTGCGACACGGCCGGGAGAGCGCCGACGCCGGCTGGCGGATCGACAACCTCGGTGCGCTGCGCGCACTGCTCGACTACGCCCGCTACCAGGGACGGGCCGTCATCATCACCAGCGATCACGGCCATGTCCTCGACCGGGACAGCGCGGTCCGACCGGTCGCCGAGCCGGCCTCGGCCCGGCACCGGACCGACCCGGCACCAGCCGGCGACGGAGAAATCGAGCTGACCGGTCCCCGGGTGGTCGCCGACGACGGCCGGATAATCAGCCTCTGGGATCCCCACCTGCGCTACCTGAATCGTCAGGCCGGCTACCACGGTGGTGCCTCGCTGGCCGAAGTAACCATCCCGCTGCTGGCACTGCTACCTCTCGGCGCGGCAGCGCCACCCGGTTGGCGGCTACTCGGCCCGCAGCAGCCGCACTGGTGGACGACGATGGTTGAGCAAGACGATGACGCCAGCGCTATGGTCAGGCGCACCCTGAATTCGGTGATCTCAACTGGATCGTCGCTGCGGATCGACACGAAGCGGCGCCGCAATGGCACCAGCGGTTCAAAGACCGCCGGCGGCCGTCCGAAGGCCAGCAGCCCGGCAACCGATGCTGGTGAGACCCTCTTCGCGCTGCCGACCGACACCGACGCTGCGGCGACGGAAGAGGAGCCGGGCACTTTGGTCGAGACACTGCTCGCCTCGGAGATGTTCGCTGCACAGCAGGCGCTGACGCCGAGAAAGCTGGCCACGAGCAAGATCACCGGGGCGCTCACCGCACTCGTCGATGCCAACGGTGTGCTGCCCGTCGCGCTGGTCGCCGAAAGAGCCGGCGAGCAACCCACCCGCGCCGCTGGGTTCGTCACCACCCTGCAGCGCATCTTCAACGTCGACAACTTCCCGGTGCTGTCCCTGATCGACGACGGCCGGACCGTCCGGCTCGACCTGGCGCTGCTGCGTGAGCAGTTCCAACTCCCCGGGAGTCGATCATGACCGGCCGGGTAAGCAACGCCCGGCGGCGGCAGGTGCTGGACGCGTTACGGCGCGGTGCCGTACCCGAATCGGGCCTTGACCTGCTCGCGGTCGGCCTCGACCGCTTCTCCCCCGCGATCACCGAAGAGATCGACACCGTCCGCACCGGCGGCGCGGTCTTCAAAGCCGTCCGGGGAGAGTACGGATCCGGCAAGACCTTCTTTGCCCGCTGGCTCGCCGAGCAGGCCAAGCGGGCCAACCTCGCCACCGCCGAAGTGCAGATCTCGGAAAACGAGACACCACTGCACCGCCTGGAAACGGTCTACCGGCGACTCACCGAGCGGCTGACCACCGCCACGTTCCCACCCAGCGCACTGCGGGCCGTCATCGACGCCTGGTTCTACGCCCTGGAAGACGACGTCCTCGGCGATGCCAGTGTTGACCCCGCCGATCAGGCAGCCATCGACCGCGCCGTCGACGAACTGCTCAGCCAACGGCTGCGCGAGGTCGCCCGGACCGCGCCTACCTTCGCCAACGCGCTCCGTGGCTACCGGGCCGCCGTCACCGCCGCCGACCAGGCCGGTGCCGACGCCGTCCTCGCCTGGCTCGGCGGCCAGCCGCACGTCTCCGCAGCCGCCCGTCGCCACGCCGGAGTCCGGGGCGACCTCGACCACTTCGGCGCGCTCGGCTTCCTGCAAGGACTACTCGCGGTGCTGCGCGACTGCGGCTACCCCGGACTGCTGTTGGTCCTGGACGAAGTGGAGACCCTGCAGCGGGTCCGCTCCGACGCGCGCGACAAGGCACTCAACGCGCTGCGGCAGCTCGTCGACGAAGTGCACTCCGGCCGGTTCCCTGGCCTCTATCTCGTGATCACCGGAACCCCCGCCTTCTACGACGGACCGCAGGGCGTCGCCCGGCTCGCCCCGCTCGCGCAGCGGCTCGCCACCGACTTTCCCGCCGACCCCCGGTTCGACAACCCCCGAGCCGTTCAGCTGCGCCTACCCGGATTCACCATCGACTCGCTCGTCGAACTCGGCGCGCGGGTACGCGATCTGTTCGCCGATGGCAACCCAGCCCGTGACCGGCTGCTCCACCTCGCCGACGATGCCTACCTGGCCGACCTCGCCACTGCCCTGGCCGGCCGGCTCGGCGGCAAAGTCGGCATCGTCCCCCGGCTCTACTTGAAGAAGCTCGTCGCCGGGGTGCTGGACCCCATCGAGCTGCACCAGGACTTCGACCCACGCCGGGACTACGCCCTCACCGTGGCCCGGTCGGAGCTAACCGAGGTGGAACGCAACGCCACCAGGGCCGATGACATCGCCCTGGAACTGCCGTGACAGCAGCCGACCGACTCCATCCGGTGCTGCTGCACCACATCGTCAACACCCTGGGCTGGGCTCAGCTGCGCGAGCTGCAGGAAGCAGCTGTCGAACCGCTGCTCGCTGGCGACGACGCGGTGCTGCTCGCCGCGACCGCCAGCGGCAAAACCGAGGCCGCCATCTTCCCGCTGCTGTCCAGGATGGCAGAGGAGCGGTGGACCGGGCTGACTGTGCTGTACATCTGCCCACTCAAGGCGCTATTGAACAACCTCGAACCCCGGCTGCGGGATTACAGCTCCTGGCTCGGCCGGCGTACCGCCGTTTGGCACGGAGACGTGACCGCGACGGCTCGCCGGGCGATCCTGCGCGACCGGCCGGACCTGCTGCTCACCACACCGGAGTCGATCGAGGCGATGCTGGTGAGCGTCAACGTCGACCACGCCCGGTTCTTCGCCGACCTGCGGGCAGTTGTCGTCGACGAGGTGCATGCCTTCGCCGGTGATGACCGCGGCTGGCATCTGCTCGCCGTACTCGAGAGGCTCAGCCACCTGATTGGGCGACCGCTACAGCGGATCGGCCTGTCCGCGACCGTCGGGAACCCGCCGCAACTGCTCGCCTGGTTACAGGGAGCCCAAGCCTCCCGCCGGCCCGGCCGCGTGGTGGCCGGCGTGGTCGCCACACGGAACGAATCGGTAGAAGGACCCCTCGCCTCTGCCGCTGCGGCCTCGGCCGTTGAGGTCGAGCTGGACTATGTTGGCTCGCTGCAAAACGCCGCGACGGTCATCGCCGCCCTGCACCAGGGTGAGAAGCGGCTGGCCTTCTGCGAATCTCGGCAGGAGGTGGAAGAGCTCGGTCAACTCCTGCGCGCCATACAGGTCACCGTCTTCCTGTCACACGCCTCGCTCTCGATAGATGAACGACGGCGCGCGGAGCAGGCCTTCACCGAAGCCCGCGACTGCGTCATCGTCTCCACCAGCACCCTCGAACTCGGCGTCGATGTGGGAGACCTGGACCGGGTCATCCAGATCGGCGCACCACGGCCGGTCGCCTCGTTTCTCCAACGGCTCGGCCGCACCGGCCGCCGGCCCGATACCACACGCAACTGTCTTTTCCTCGCGACCAACCGGCCGGCCCTGCTGCAAGCCGCTGGCCTGCTGCTGCTCTGGAGTCGCGGCTGGGTGGAGCCGGTCGCGGCACCAGCCGAGCCACGACACATCGTCGCCCAGCAGATCCTGGCCCTGTGTCTGCAGGAACGGCAGGTCGGCGACCTGGTGTGGTCCGAGTGGTGGAACGGACTCGAACCGTTTACCAGGAGCGCTGACGTGATCCTGCGGTATCTCGTCGAAGAGGGCTATCTGCAGCGCGACGGCGACATGCTGTTGACCGGGCCCGAGGCCGAGCTGCGGTTCGGGCACCGGCACTTCATGGCCATGACCGCCGTGTTCACCGCCCCGCCCGAGTTCACGGTCCTCGCCGGACGCACCGAACTCGGTCGGATCGACCCGACCCTGCTGACCGAGCAGGTCACCGGCCCGCGTCGGCTTCTGCTCGCCGGTCGGAGCTGGCAGATCACCTACATCGACTGGAACCGGCGGCGGTGCTTCGTCGAGCCGGTCGACAGCGGCGGGAAGGCACGGTGGACCGCGACCGGCGTCGGCGGTCTGACTTTCGAGCTCAGTCGCGCGATGCGCGAGGTGGTGCTCGGCGCCGAGCCGCCCGTCGCGCTAACCCGACGGGCCACCGAACAGCTTGCCGAACTCCGTAACCAGCATCTGCCGACCGCCCACCCCGACGGTACGGTGATCAACCGGCTCGCCTCAGGCGACGTACGGTGGTGGACGTGGGCCGGCTTCCGCGCCAACGCCACCTTGATGAGCACCCTGAGCGGCCTCGCCGACCCCCTCCAGGGACGTGCTGACCTCTACATCCGGTTGCGGCGAGTTCTAACGCCCGCCGAGTGGCGTGTCGGGATCGCCGACGCCACAGGGCGGCTGTGTCTGCCGGACGTCGAGGAGAAGGCCATGGTCGGGCTGAAGTTCAACACCGCGTTGCCGCAGCGACTCGCCTTCGCCACGCTGGCGACCCGGCTGGCCGACCTGCCCTCAGCGCATGCGGTGCTGAACGAACCTAGCCGGTTCGTCATCAGCTGACGAAGTGCATATCCCTGCACCGCCCTCCACTGACTCACCGCCCGAACCGGCGGCGACGACGTCGAGCCCCGGCCCCACGCCGACGGGCGCCGGGGCTCGCCGCGTACCGGTGACCGCGCCGTCCTACTCGACCCGGACGTTGTCCAGGTGCACGCTGCCGGGGTTGACGTAGACGTAGAACTCGCGCACGTCGGCCAGCGCCTCGGCGTCACAGGACAGCTCGGTCAGCAGGTCGATCTCGGCGGTGCCGGTCCAGTCCTGGTTCAGCCAGGTGAACGTGGACTGGCACCAGGTGTAGCTGGGCCCGGTCTGCACGGCGATCGCCGCGTTGGTGCCCACCGACGGGTCGGTACGCAGGTCGTACTTGAGGGTCACCCGGCCGGACAGGTCCACCGGTTCGGCGAACGACGTGCCGAACCAGCCGCCGGTCACCGAGTCGACCCGCAGCCCGTACACCCCGTCGGTGGCGAACGTGTCCGACCGGGCGACGCTGCCGATGCCCGGCTCCCACGACGGCGGTCCCCACCCGTCGGTGCCGGTCTCGAACGAGAACAGCGTCTGCACCCCGGCCGGGTCCGGTTTCACCGTGACGACCAGGTCGGCGACGTTCGAGGCGCGCCAGGCCCGGTCCCACACCTGGTAGTGGGCGGTGGCCCGGCCGGCGAAGCCGTCCGCCGGGGTGAAGGTCACCGCACCGTCGCCGCCGAGCGCGAACTCCCCGCCGTCGACGGTCACCTGCTTCTGCTGGCCGCGTTCCGTCGGGTCCAGGTCGATGGTGGCGGCTCGCACCGTACCCCGCCAGGCGATGTCGTTGGCCGCCGGCCGCAGCGTCGCGACCTGGCCGAACTCGACGGTGGCCGTGTCGTGGTCGGCGACCGGCGGCCACGGCCGCTTGTCACCGCGCACCGCCGCGCCCGCGTTAGACAGCGTGGTGCAGACCGGGCTGGGGCAGTAGACGGTGTAGCCGTCGTAGTCCGGGTAGCGGCTGCCGTCGTCCTGCACACCGGAGAGGATCCAGTAGAGGAACCCGCTGGTGCCGCCGGCGATCGCCGCGTCGGTCCACTCACGGTAGACGACATTGCGAATCGACTTGTCGTGGATGCCGAACTCGCCGAGCATCACCGGCTTGCGGACCTTCCTTGCCTCGTGGGCGTGCCGGGTGATCCACTCGGTGCCCCAGGCGGCGTCCTTACCCCAGTGGTCCGGGTAGAGGTGGTAGGAGACGACGTCGACGGCGGGCAGCTTGCTCAACGCGACGCTGTCCACCCCTTCGCCGCAGTTGGTGGTCCAGTCGGCGCTGGTCGGATCGTCGCAGAAGAAGCCCTCGTCGCCGACGCTGACCAGTTGCCGGTGCGCGATCGACTTGACATGCCGGGTCATCTCGTCGGCCCAGGCGGTGAGCGTGTCGGTGGAGCAGTCCGGTGACGGCGGGTAGACGCCGGAGCCCTTGCAGCGCGGCTCGTTGCCCAACTCCCAGGTCATCACCGTCGGATCGTCGCGGTACCTGACGCCGGTGATGGTGTTGGTGCGGTTCAGCACATGGCTGATCCAGTCTTTGTACCAGCCGCGGATCACCGGGTCGGTGTAGAACTCGTCGTGGTACTGCCCGCCGCGCCAGCGTACGTACTGGTCCATGCCGCCGAAGTCGCGCCAGTTGTTGGTCAGTGGGATCACCAGTTTGATGCCGGCGTCGCGGGCGGCGGCGAGGACGTAGTCGAGGCGTTGCAGGCCGTCCGGGCCGTCGTTGTATGCCGGCCGTTCGCCGTCGAAGTACTGGAAGTAGACCCCGTCGGCGGGGCCGGCGACCGAGTCGGAGCCGTCGGCGTTGCCGATGTCGAGGAATCCCCAGGTACGCAGCACGGTGAACCCGGCTGCCTTCGCGTCGGCGAAGACGTCGTCGACCATCGTCGGCGACTTGTACATCAGGTAGTAGTTGTTGCTGCCGGCGAACCGGAACGTCCGGCCGTCGAGTGTGAGGTCGTCGCCGTGCCGGGTGACGAATCCGGCGGTCGGCGGACCAGGCGTACCGGGATGACCGGGATGACCGGGATGACCGGGATGGTGCGACGGCGGTGCGGCCTGGGCCGGGACTGCCGCTGCGGTCAGCAGCAGTCCGGCCAGTGCCAGCAGCAGGCCGGCGGAGCGTGGGCGCATTACGGGGTTCTCCTTGACCGTGGAGCGGTGGAGGTCACTGACGCGCGGCGGCCTCCAGGGCGAGTGCGGCGGCACCGAGCAGCCCCGCGTCGTTGCCGAGGCTGCTGGTGTGGATCCGGACCCGACGGACGAAGTCGAGCCCGGCCAGCTCCGCTACGGCCGCGCGCAGCGGAGCGAAGAGCAGGTCACCGGCGGCGGCCACCCCGCCGCCGATGACGACGTCGTCGAGCTCGACCAGCGCGGTGGCGGAGACCACCGCGGCGGCCAGCGCGGTCGCGCCGCGCCGGAAGGCGGCGACGGCGAGCGGTACGCCGGCCCGGGCGTCCTCGGCGAGGGTACGGGCGTCGCCCGGCCGGTCCCCCGGCGTCCAGCCCTGGTCGACGGCCCAGCGGACCATCGCCGGACCGCTGGCGATCGCCTCGATACAGCCGCGCCCACCGCAGGGGCAGGGCGGTCCGGTCATGTCCACCACAATGTGTCCGATATGGCCGGCGTTGCCGCTGCCGCCCGGGTAGACCCGGCCGTCGATGACAAGTCCGCCGCCGACGCCGGTGGAAACCACCATGCCGAGCAGGGCGCGGCCGGGGTAGCCGCCGAGCCAGTGTTCGCCGAGCGCCATGCAGTGCCCGTCGCCGGCGAGCACCGCCGGCCGACCGGGCAGCAGCGGCCGCAGCGAATCGAGGATGCCGAAGTCCCGCCACGCGTGGATGTTGATCGGGCTGACGGTGCCGGCGGCCGGGTCGAGCGGGCCGGCCGAGCCGACGCCGAGCGCGGTCAGCGTGGCCGGGTCCCGGTCGCCGACGACCTGGCGGACCACCCGGTGCAGGGCGGCGGTGACCGTCGCGGTGTCCCCGCCGGCCGGGGTCGGCACCGCGCCCTGCACGGCAATGGTGCCGTCAGGTTCGACGACGGCGGCGGCCAGCTTGGTGCCGCCCACGTCGATCGCGAGAACCGGGCCGGGGGCGCGGTCGGCCGCCACCGGGCCGGCGCTCGCCGGGCCGGCCGTCATGCGCCGGCCGCCGGGATGTCGTTGATGATGTCGTTGACGCAGCGCAGCACCGGCCGGCTGGTCAGGGCCGCCGGGTCGAGGTCGACGCCGGTGCGGACCACGAACTCCGTCGACTCGCCGGGCAGCAGGGTGACCAGTGCCCGGTCCACTTCGGCGGCCGGGTCGAGCCGGTCCGGGTAGAGGGTCAGGTCACGCAGGACGGTCCGGGCGGTGACGGTGACCCGCAGCCCGCCGTCGACCGGTGCGGCCGTCGCGTCGTACCCGGCCGCCGGGTAGTCGATCTCGTTGTCCTCGGCAAAGAACCACCAGGCCCGCTGCCCGGCCGCGTCGGCGAGCAGCAGCTCGCGGCGCGGGTCGCCGACGGCGGCCAGGTCGGGGTAGAGCGGCACGGTGACCGCCGAACGGGCCGGTACGGCCAGCTGGTAGCCAATCTTGGCCAGTGGCTCGCCGGCCAGGGTGAGCCGGGTGACGTCGGTCTGCGGGTGCCAGTCGGCCCCGGTGTCGTTGACCGCCACCAGGGCGAGCCCACCGTCGCGGGGTTCGATGGTGAGCAGCCGGTCGGCGTAGGCGTCGCGCAGCGCGTACCACAGGGGTTTGCGCCGGCCGTCACCGTCGACGGCGGCCCACGAGGTGACCGGCCAGCAGTCGTTGAGCTGCCACAGGATGGTGCCCATGCAGATGCCCCGGTGGGAGCGGAAGTGCCGCACCCCGACGGCGATGGCGCGGGCCTGGTTGACCTGGGTCAGGTAGTGCCAGTCGTCGAAGTCACGCGGCGCGGGCAGGTGCGCGTCGAGGCCGCGTTGAAGTTTCAGGTCGCCGTCGGCGGCCTTCTGGTGGTGGGCCATGCCGGGTGAGTCGGGGGCGAGCGGGGTGTCGCTGATCGCGCGGCGTAGGGTGGCGTACGCGGGTGGCCCCTGGTAGCCGAACTCGGCGAGGAACCGGGGCACGTACTGCCGGTATTTCAGGTAGTCGTCAGTGTTCCACACGTCCCAGATGTGCATGGTGCCGTGCGCCGGATCGTTGGGGTGCAGGTCGTCGCGGCCGGAGTAGGGGCTGCCCGGCCAGTACGGGCGGGTCGGATCGAGTTCGGCGACGATGCCGGGCAGCACGTCGAGGTAGTAGCCGAGCCCCCAGCTGCGTCCGTCGAGGATCTCCTGCCAGCCCCAGTCGTGCCAGCCCCAGATGTTCTCGTTGTTGCCGGTCCACAGCACCAGACTGGGGTGCGGGGTGAGCCGGGTGACCTGGTAACGGGCCTCCGCGGCGACCTCGCTGGCGATCGGCTCCTCTTCCGGGTACGCGGCGCAGGCGAACAGGAAGTCCTGCCCGACGAGCAGACCCAGCTCGTCGGCGAGGTCGTAGAAGTCCTCGGATTCGTAGCGCCCGCCGCCCCAGATCCGCAGGAAGTTGACGCCGGCGTCGACGGCCTGGCCGAAGCGGTGGGCGTAGCGGGCCCGGTCGACGCGGGTGGGGAACGCGTCGTCGGGGATCCAGTTGACGCCCCGGACGAAGACCGGCATCTCGTTGACGACCAGGGTGAACGCGCTGCCGGCGGGGTCGGCGGTGGTGTCCAGGCGGACCGACCGGAAGCCGATCTGCCGCTGCCAGGTGTCGAGTGTGCTGCCGTCGGCCCGGTGCAGCGTGACGTCGAGTGCGTGTCGGGCGGGTTCGCCGTACCCCCGGGGCCACCACAGCTCGGGCTCGGCGACGGTGAGGGTGACGACGGCGCTGCGCTGCCCGGCCGGGACGACCGCTTCGGCGCGGGCCCCGGCGACGGCGGCGACCACGGTCAGCGGGGCGTCGGCACCGTCGGCGCGGTCGACGTCGACGTGCACCTCGACCCGGCCGGTGACACCGCCGGGCACACCACCGCCGGGCCCATCGTCGCCGGCCGACCCGCCGGCCGTACCGCCGGTGTGGTCGACGGTGACCAGCGGGCGGACGGTGGCCAGCCGGGCGACGGCCCAGGCGTGCAGGCCGATCTCCTGCCAGATGCCGGCGGTGACCAGGTTGGGGCCCCAGTCCCAGCCGAAGTTGCAGGCCATCTTGCGGATGAAGTTGAACGGTTCCGGGTAGGCGTTGGGCCGGTCGCCGAGCCGGTCGCGGACCGCTTCGGCGTGCCGGTACGCGGAGTCGAACCGCACCCGCAGGGTGTTGCGCCCCGGGTGCAGCGCCGCGCGGGCGTCGAACCGGTAGCCGCGGTGCATGTTGGCGGTGCGGCCCAGTTCGACGTCGTTGACGGTGACGGTGGCGACGGTGTCCAGGCCGGCGCAGACCAGGTCGACCCGGGGATCACCCGGGTCGACCCAGTCGAATGTGGTCTCGTAGACCCAGTCGGTCCGGCCGATCCACGACAGCCGGTTCTCGTTGTCGTCGAGGTAGGGGTCGGGGATCAGACCGGCGGCGAGCAGGTCGGTGTGGACGCAGCCGGGTACGGCCGCGGGGACGCTGCGGTCACCGACGCCGTCGGGTACGTCGGACCCGTCGGCGGGTCGTACGGTCCAGCCCTCGTGGAGCGGTCGTACGGAGTTCATGCCATACCTCACTAGCGCTGGAGCGGGACTGGGCCACGGTACGGGTTCCAGGTCGGTCAGTTCTTGACGGCGCCTTCCATGATTCCCCGGACGATCTGCCGACCGCCGATGAAGAGCATGACCAACAGCGGGATGGTCGCCACGAAGGCACCGGCGAGCACCCGCCGGTAGAGCACGTAGTTGCCGCTGGCCAGGTCGGACAGGGCCACCATCGACGTCGGGTAGTAGGTGCCGCCGAGGGTGATCAGCGGCCACTGGAAGTCGTTCCAGGTGGCCACGAAGGTGAGCAGGCCGAGCACGGCCATCGCCGGGCGGATCGCCGGCAGCACCACGCTCCAGTAGATCCGCAGGGTGGTGGCACCGTCGATCCGACCGGCCTCGATCAGCTCGTCGGGCACCGCTTCGAGGATGAACTGCCGCATGTAGAACACGCCGAACGCGGTGACCAGGCCGGGCACGATGACCGCGACCAGGGTGCCGTTCCAGCCGAGTTCGCCCATCAGGATGTAGAGGGCGACCACACCCAGCTGGTTGGGCACGGTGAGGGTCAGCACCACGATGACCATCAGCGCGTTGCGGCCGGCGAACCGCAGCTTGGCGAAGGCGAAGCCGGCCAGCGAGCAGAAGAACAGCACCGAGAACGTCACGATCGACGAGACGACGAAGCTGTTGCCCAACGACTGGACGAAGTAGACGTTCTTGAGGGTGAAGACCTCGTTGACGTTGTTGAGCAGTTGGCCGCCGGGCAGCAGCTGCGGCGGGATCTTCGCCAGGTCGGCGTCGGTGCCGCTGGCGATCACCACCATCCAGTAGAGCGGGAACGCGGAGAACAGGATGACCAGGCTGAGGAACAGGTAGGTCCAGAAGCTGCCCGGCGTACTCGCCGGGGCTCGGCCGACGTTGCTGGCGCTCATCTACGGCCTCCGCCCAGCCGGTTGGCGACCAGCGCGTTGACGACCGCGATGATCACGATGATCAGGAACAGCGCCCAGGACATCGCGGCGGCGTACCCGAGGTTGAGGTCCTTCCAGCCGACCTTGTAGATCAGCTGGGCGATGGTCTGGAACTGGCCGTTGGACCCGCCGGTGGCGGCCTGCGAGTTCTGCTCGAACAGCATCGGCTCGGTGAACAGTTGCAGCCCGCCGATGGTGGACAGGATCACGGTGAAGACCACCACCGGTCGGATCATCGGTACGGTGATCCGCCAGAGCTGCCGCCACGGGCCGGCGCCGTCGACCGCGGCCGCCTCGTAGATGTCGCGCGGGATCGACTGCATCGCGGCCAGGTAGATCAGCGCGTTGTAGCCGATCCATTTCCAGTTGACCATGGTGGCGATGGCGACCCACGACGCGGCCTTGCTGGACCGCCAGTCGATCGGCGCCTCGCCGCGCAGGTTCAGTACGTCGAGCACCCAGTTGGCGATGCCGAAGTCGCGGGCGAAGAAGACCGCGAACAGCAGCGTCGACGCGGTGATCGGAGTGATGTACGGCAGCAGGATGCCGACCCGGAACCAGGTCTGCGCCCGCAGCTTGCGGTTCAGCAGCGACGCGATGATCAGGGCCAGGAACAGCTGCGGCACGGTGGAGAGCAGGAAGATGCCGAACGTGTTGTACAGCGCGTTCCAGAAGCTGTCGTCGGTGAACAGCCGCCGGAAGTTCGCCAGCCCGGCCCAGCCGGTCAGGTCGGCGTTGTCCAGCCGCCAGTGCCGCAGCGCCACCACGCCGTTGAAGATGATCGGGAAGAGTCCGAAGGCGATGAAGAGGAGGAAGAACGGGGAGATCAGGATGTACGGCATGTACCGCATGTCGAAGCGGTGCATCCGGTTACGCCAGGTCGGGTCGGGTGGCGGTGCTGGTGGTGCGGCGCGGGTTGCGGACATGGATTGCCTCCAGGTTCAGCCGTGCGACGGCCGGCCCGCCGCGTGGCGGGGGTGGGCGTCCGACCCGGTTTGGTTCCCGCCGGAGACCCACCCCCGCCCGCGCGGCTCGCGGCCCGCGAGCGGTTACGCGTTCGTCGCCTTTTCGGCTTCCGCGATGGCTTCCGTCCACGCCTCGTCAGGCTTGCCTTCCAGGTCACCGCTCTGCAGCCGGTTGAGGACGTTCTCCACCGCGACCCGGACCGGACCGTTCTTGCGGCCGAGGTACTGCGGGGTGAGGTTGGCCGCGGTCGCGGAGAAGATCTGGCCGACCGGCGCGTCGTTGAAGAACGGGTTGGAGAACTCGACGATCGCCGGGTCCTCGTAGAGCGCCGGCTGCGACGGCAGGTTGCCGACCTTCTTGAAGATCTCGATCTGCTGCTCGGGCTGGATCAGCCACTCCAGAAACTTGTACGCCTCGTCGACGTTCTCGCCCTGCGCGGGGATGGTCAGGAAGGAGCCGCCCCAGTTGCCGCCGCCACCGGGGATGGCCGCCACGTCCCACTTGCCGGCGGTGTCGGGGGCGGTGTTCTGGATGTGGCCCATCATCCACGCCGGGCAGGCCAGCACGGCGAAGTCGCCGTTGACGAAGCCGTTGTTCCACTCCGGTGAGAAGGCGGCGAGGTTAGCCGACAGTCCGGCGCCGACGACGGCGGCGGCGGTGTCGAAGGCGACCTTCGGACCGCCTTCCATGGCCAGGTTGTCGCTGGTGTCGAAGAGGCCGACCGGCTGCTGGCCGAGCACCGGGTTGAAGATGTTGGTGGCCGAGTCGACGAACTTCTTGCCGCTGGCCGCGACGTACTCCTCGCCGGTGGCGACGAACGACTCCCAGTCGGGCCAGAGGGCGGAGACCTCATCCCGGTCGGTCGGCAGCCCGGCCGCCTCGAACAGGTCAGTGCGATAGCACATGGCCAGCCCGCCGACGTCGGTGCCGAGGCCGATCTGGGTGGCCCCGTCGGCGGACAGGGTCTGCTGCCACTTCCAGTCGAGGTAGCGTTCCTCGTACTGGCCGGCGCCCTTGTCCAGCAGGTTGACGAACTTGTCGGCCTGCTCGCGGAACTGGACGACGAAACCCTCGTCGATGGCGGCGATGTCGGCGGCGCCGGACCCGGCGATCAGCTTCTTCTGCAGGTCCTCGTGCTGGGCGTTGTACTCACCGGAGTTGAGGTTGATCCGCACGCCCGGGTACTCCGCCTCGTACTCGGCCTTGAGGTCGTCGAGGCCGAAGTCGCCCCAGTACGCGATGGTCAGGGTGGTGCCGTCGTCGTCGCTGCCGCCGCCGGGTTCGCCACTGCAGCCGGCGATCAGCAACGCGCCGGCGGCGCCGACCGCCGCCGCCGTACGCGTCCAAGGGGTCCAACGCCGCTTCATCCCATCCTCCGAACACAATTGGAAACGCTCCCAACATCGAGGAACGTCGACTGAACCGGATAAGTGAGGCCACGGTACGAGTGGCCCCGGCACGTGTCAATGGCGGGTTAACGCCGTGGCCAACCCGTAACCTTGGTGACCCCGGTCACGCCACCATCGTGTTTGGTAGAGAGCTCACCGGTGCACTCTGCGCACCGGCGGCGGGGCGGCCGCCGCGCCCGGCCGCCGCCGGATATCGTTTCGGGCAGCAGACTTAACCGGGCAAGGCCAGCGGAACCCACCCACCGCACCGCCCACCACCCGGCTCGGCGCACCGCCTGGTGCACCGCCCTGACCAGCAGAAACGAGCCAGAAGGAGCGCCGCCGGTGAAACGGCCGACCATCGCCGACATCGCCCGCCGAGCAGGCGTTTCCAAGGGCGCGGTCTCGTACGCGCTCAACGGCCAGCCAGGGGTCTCCGAGGCGACCCGGCAGCGGATCCTCGCCATCGCCGCCGAGATCGGGTTCAACCCCAACAGCGCCGCCCGCGCCCTGTCCGGGGCCACCGCCAACGCCGTCGGCCTGGCGCTGAGCCGCCCGGCCCGGATCCTCGGCATCGAGCCGTTCTTCATGGAGCTGATCAGCGGCGTCGAGGCCGAACTGTCCGCCCGGTCGTACGCACTGACCCTGCAGGTGGTGGCCGACACCGAGGCCGAGATCGCGGTCTACCGGCGCTGGTGGGGTGAGCGCCGGGTGGACGGCGTGTTCCTCTGCGACCTGCGGCTCGACGACGACCGTGTGCCGGCGCTGGAGTCGCTGCAACTGCCGGCGGTGGTGATCGGTGGCCCCGGGCACACCGGCTCGCTGCCGAGTATCTGGTCCGACGACGCGTCGGCCCTGGTCGAGACGGTCGAGTACCTGGTCGCGATGGGTCACCGCCGGATCGCCCGCATCGGTGGCCTGCCCGGCCTGCTGCACACCGAGATCCGCGCGGGCGCGTTCACCGACGTCTGCCGCCGGCTGGGTCTGGACCAGTGCGTCACGGTACCGTCCGACTACACCGGCGAGGAGGGTGCCCGGGCCACCCGGCGGCTGATCAGCACCGCGGCCCGCCCCACCGCGGTGATCTACGACAACGACGTGATGGCGATCGCCGGCCTGGCGGTGGCCCAGGAGATGGGGCTGGCCGTGCCGGGCGACCTGTCGATCGTTGCCTGGGACGACTCGCCGCTGTGCCGCCTGGTGCATCCGCCGTTGACCGCGCTGGGCCGCGACATCCCGGCGTACGGTGCGCACGCCGCGCGGCAGCTGCTGGCGACGATCGCCGGTGAGCCGACGCAGGCGTACCAGGACGAGACGCCGCACCTGACCCCGCGTGGCAGCACCGCACCGCCACGTGCCGGCTGACCTGCCGTGGTCGGCCAGTGAACCGATTAAGTTTCCGGAGCGTTAAACGGTGCGAAAACCGCGAATCTCACTGCGTACCGTCGGGTCCACCCCGACCCGCCGACCACCGCGGGTTATGCTCGGACCGGTCACGTGACTGGCGCAGCGAAGGTGGAACCGACCACCGGGGAGCGACCATCGACGTGCGCCGCGCGCCTGGGTGCACCGTCGACGGCACCGTCATGTCCGGGGGCGTCCCCGGCCGGCGGAGCCGCCCGACCCCAGGAGGGCACGCCGTGCACGTACCGCAGATCCCGCAACTGACCGCCACCGATCCTGAGCTCGCCGCCCTCGTCGAGGGTGAGGCCCGCCGCCAGCACGACAAGCTGCGCATGATCGCCTCGGAGAACTACGTCTCCGCCGCCGTGCTGGAGGCCAGCGGCACGGTGCTGACCAACAAGTACTCCGAGGGCTACCCGGGCCGGCGCTACTACGAGGGCCAGCAGTTCGTCGACCCGATCGAGACGCTCGCCGTCGAGCGGGCCAAGACGCTGTTCGGGGCGGCCCACGCCAACGTCCAGCCGTACTCGGGCTCCCCCGCCAACCTCGCCGTGTACCTCGCCTTTCTCTCCCCCGGCGACACCGTGCTGGGGATGTCGCTGCCGATGGGCGGGCACCTCACCCACGGCTGGTCGGTGTCGGCCACCGGCAAGTGGTTCAACTCGGTCCGCTACAACGTCTCCCGCGACACCGGCCGGATCGACTTCGACGAGGTACGTGACCTGGCCCGCCGCGAACGGCCGAAGGTGATCTTCTGCGGCGGTACGGCGGTGCCGCGGACCATCGACTTCCCGGCCTTCGCCGAGATCGCCCGGGAGATCGGCGCGGTGCTCGTCGCGGACATCGCGCACATCGCCGGCCTGGTCGCCGGCGGCGCGCACCCCTCGCCGATCGGCCACGCCGACGTGGTCACCACCACCACCCACAAGACGCTGCGCGGCCCGCGCGGCGCGATGATCCTCACCACCGAACAGCACGCCGCCGCGATCGACAAGGCGGTCTTCCCCGGCCTGCAGGGCGGCCCGCACAACCACACCACCGCCGGCATCGCCGTCGCGTTGCGCGAGGCCGACACCGACGACTTCCGCCGGTACGCCCACCAGGTGGTCGCCAACGCGAAGGCGCTCGCCGCCGCGCTGGTCGACCGGGGCTTCGAGCTGATCTCCGGCGGCACCGACAACCACCTGATCCTGGCCGACCTGACCGGCAAGGGCGTCGGTGGCAAGCCGGCCGCGCAGGCGCTGGACCGGGCCGGGATCGAGCTGAACTACAACACGGTGCCGTACGACCCGCGCAAGCCGTTCGACCCGTCCGGCATCCGGCTGGGCACCGCCGCGCTGACCACCCGCGGCCTGACCGAGGCGCAGATGCCGCAGGTCGCCGCCTGGCTGGACGACGCGGTGACCGCGGCGGTCAAGGACGACGGTGCCGCCCTCGACCAGATCGCCGGGGAGGTAGCCGACCTGCTGGCCGGCTACCCGATGCCCGGCTACGCCGCCTGACCTGCGCTACCGGCGCCTGATCGGCGCCCACCGCCGCCCACCGCCGCCTGACCTGCGCTGAGCTCCGCCCGCCCGCGCCTTGTCTGCGCCGATCGGGTCAGTGCGACGGGGTGGGGAAGTCGGCGATGTACGCCTCGGTCCGCTCCGCAGGTGCGGGGCGGGCCAGGGCGTACCCCTGACCGAACCGGCAGCCGGCCCCCTGCGCCTGGCTCACCTGACCGTCCGTCTCCAGCCCTTCGGCGACGATCTCCAGCCCGAATCGCCGGCCCAGCCCAGCCACCGCTTCCAGCATCGGGTGGACACTGTCCGGGCCGGCGTCGGCGACCAGTGAGCGGTCGATCTTGACGACGTCCAGCGGCAGCCGCCGCAGCTGGGCGATCGACGCCTGACCGGCACCGAAGTCGTCCAACGCGATCCGTACCCCGTGCGCCCGCAGGTTGGCCAACTGCGCGAGGATCCGTGGATTCTCGGCAGCCGCCAGCTCCTCGGCGACCAGCGACTCGGCGACCTCGACGACGAGCCGCTCCGGCCCGATGCCCTGTGCGGCCAGCATGGCCATCAGGTCGGCCACGAAGGTGGTCGCGGCCAACTCGGCCGGGGCGACGTTGACCGACAGCCACAGCCCGTGCCCCTCCCGTGACCAGGACGCCAACTGCCGGCAGGCGGTGGCCCGCGCCCACCGGCCGATGTGGCCCAGCAGCGACAGTTCCCGGGCCACGGCGAGCAGCTCGGCCGGCAGCACCGTACCGAGCACCGGGCTGCGCCAGCGCAGCAGCGCCTCGACCCCCACCGGTTTGCCGTCGACCAGGTCCACCACCGGCTGGTACACCACGTCCAACTCGCCCCGTTCGGCCGCGCCCGGCAGCTCCCGCTCCAGGTCCAGCCGCCGGACCAGCTGTTCCTCCAGGTAGGAGTCGTACCACTCGACCCGGTTGCGACCGAGCTGGCGGGCCCGGCGGCGGGCCAGATCCGCCCGGCGCAGCACATCGTCCGCCCCGGCGCCGCCGGCCACTTCGGCCATGCCGATGCTGGTCTGCAGCGCAACCACCGCGCCGGGCAGCTGGCACGGCTCGCGCAGCGCCGCGACCAGCCGCGCCCCGGTTCCGTACGCCAGCATCGGGCCGGCGACGGTGATCACCGCGAACTCGTCGCCGCTGAGCCGGGCGACCACGTCGTCCGGCTCCACCGTGTCCCGCAGCCGCCGCCCCACCTCGACCAGCACCGCGTCGCTGACCTCCCGCCCGTACTGCTCGTTGACGCCGACCAGCCCGTGCAGGTCGATGATCAGCAACGCACCGGGGTGGCCGGGCAGGTCCCGCTGGTTGGCGATCTGGCGCATCAGCTCCCGGCGGTTCGCCAACCCGGTCAGCTGGTCGGTGAAGCCGAGCTTGTACAGTCGCCGCTCCAGGTGCACCCGCTCCCCCACGTCGCGCACATGCACCACGAGCGCTCCGACCTCGGGCACCGTCCGCTGGTCGGACACGGTGGACTCGGTGTCCCGCCACCGACCGTGGCCGTCCCGCAGCCGGGCGGTGACCAGCGGGGTCCGACTGGTCGGTACCAGCCGGCCGGTCACCACGCCGGTCAGCACCGTGATCACCTCGGGGACGTCCTCCGGATGCATCAGCTCGATGAACGGCCGGCCGAGCACCTGCGCGTCGGCCAGCCCGAACAGCCGCGCGGCGGCCGGTGACTGCCACCGCACCCGCAGGTCGTCGCCGAGGGTCAGGGTGAGATCGTTGCCGCCGGAGACCAACGACCGGAAGTGCGCCTCCTGGATGCTCAACCGCCTGGCGTAGGACCGCACGTCGGCCGCGGCCATCATCTCCCGGACCACCAGCGTCGGGATCACCGCGAGGCCGAGCAGGACCGACGTACGGTCGAACGATCCCTGGGTCGCCACGTGGTATACGGCCGCCAGCGCGGCCACCACCGCCGGAACCGTCACCAGTGGATACGCGGTGAGCCGGCCGCGCACCGGAGTGACCGGCTGCGAGCCCGCGCGCTGCGCCCGCTGCGCACCGATGACCAGCAACAGCATGCCGCCGACCGCCGGGGCCATCGCCAGACACCAGAGCCAGCCCGCAGTGCCGTACGCGAAACAGACCGTCGGGGCGGCCAGCCCGATGAGCACCGCGCCGGAGCCGCCGGCACAGTACAGCACCGTCGGACGCTGCCGCCGTACCGCCAGGGCGGTGACCGCGATGATCGCCCCGGCCCCGATCACGCTCAGCTCGACGAAGAGCACGGCCGACGGCACGGTGTCGACCGGCGACAGCAGCCAGCCGGCGAAGATCAGGCTGATCCCCAGGCTCAGCCCGTCGATCACCCGCCGCAGCCGCAGCCGCCAGGTCTCGGCGACGCCCGGCAGCAGCAGAATCGCCGCAAGGTGACCGGCCAGGGCGAGGATGAGCCCACTGAGCGCCAGGCCGGTCCGGGCCGCCGCCGGGCTGAAGGCGGCGACGCAGACCGCGGTGGCGCCGCCGACGCTGGTCACGGCGAGCAGGCCGGCTCCGCGACAGTCCCGGAGGTCGCCGCTACGGGCGTGCGCGGTGACGGCCATCCGCGACAGCCGTAAACCGGGCATGCCGACGCCGAACAGCACCGCGCCGAGCACCGCGACGGGGGCGGTCAGCAGGCCGGCCGCACCGGCGGCCAGCAGCAGCGCGGCGGCGCCGGCCGGTGCGGGCAGGGTCCAGCCGGGGGGGTTGGGCCCGATGGGGGCGGGGACGGGTACGGGATGGTTCGGGGAACGCCTCAGGCACGGTGGCCGTCGCCTCCACGGAAGGGGTCGGGGCACAGCCGGGCCGGGTCGGCCCTCTGTGCCGGTCACAACGAACCAGTCCGGCGCCGGGTTACGGGGCGGTCACCGGAGATTTCCGTCGGGTTTCCGCACCGGCGCCGCCCGACCTACCCGGCAGCCGACACCCACCGGCCGGATGCCAGGATTGTCGGATGAGTCGCAGGGTAACTGTCCGGTTCCGGCCGCACCAGGCGATCATGCTGGCGGCGGTGATCGCGTTCGTCGGGTCGCTGCCGCTGGCCGGTGCCCGCTGGTATCTGCTGCCGGTCCTGCTGCTGCCGCTGGCGATCGCGATCTGGGCGGTCCGCTCCGGAACCGATGCCGACCCGGCCGGGCTCCGGGTGCGGGCGCTGATCGGCCAGCGCCGGATCGGCTGGTCGCGGGTGGCCGAGCTGGCGGCCGACCCGCAGGGCCGGGCGGTGGCCCTGCTCACCGACGGCGAGCGGGTACGGCTGCCCGCCGTACGGGCCGACGACCTGCCCCGGCTGATCGCCGCCAGCGGGCAACCGCTCGCCCCGGCGACTCCGCCGACCCCACTCAACCCGCCGACCCCACTCAGCCCGGCGGCTCCGGCGACCGACGCGACCGACGAACCGGCCACGCCGCCGACTCAATAGCCGTCCACCACGACGTTGTCCAACGGCTCGCCCGCGGCCAGCCGGGTGACCTGCCGACCCGCCAGGGCGTACGCGCGAGGCAGCAGACCGCGTACCGACCCGGCGATGTGTGGACTGATCACCACGTTCGGCAACATCCATAGCGGATGGTCTGCGGGCAGCGGTTCGGGGTCGGTCACGTCGAGTACGGCGCAGATCCGGCCGGTGGACAGCTCCGCGGTGAGCGCTGCCGTATCGACCACCGGGCCGCGGGCGGCGTTGACCAGCAGCGCACCGTCGCGCATCGCGGCCAGCGCGGCCGCGTCGACCATCCCCCGGGTCCGGTCGGTCAGCGGCACGATCAGCACCACGATGTCGGCGTACGGCAACAGGGCAGGCAGCTCGTCGACGCCGTGCACCTGTTCGGCCGGCCGGGCGGTCCGGGCCACCAGCGTGAACTCCACCTCGAACGGGGTCAGCCGGGCACGCAGCGCGGCACCGATCGATCCCGCGCCGACGATGAGGACCCGTTTGCCGGCCAGCTCGTCGGTCGGGGCGAACCGCTCGTACGACCATTCTCGACGGGTCTGCGCCCGGATGAAGCCGGCGAAGTCGCGGACGTGGGTGAGGATCGCAGCGGCGATCCACTCGGCCGTCGACGAGTCGTGCACCCCGCGCGCGTCGCAGAGCGTCAAGTGCTCCGGCAGCCGCCCCACCCAGGCGTCGGCACCGGCGGACAGCAACTGCACCACCTGGAGGTCCGGCATCTTGCCGGCCAGCTCCGCCGCTCCGGGCCGGGCCAGGAACGGAGGCACCCAGAACCGCACGCCGGCGGGGTCGGACGGCAGCTGGGTGATGTCGGCGGCGACCTCGACGGTCACCTCGTCGGGCAGCCGGCCGAGCAGTTGCCGGCCGTGCGCGTGGGGGATCCAGACTTTCACCGGTCCGACGATAGCGGGCCTTCCGGGTCCGGCCCGCACAGGCCGGACATCACATGATCATCCGGTACGAGGTCGATCAAGACACGGACACATGCCTACTTGCGAGTACGTTACTCGTTCGAAAATGCACTTTATCGATCATGCTGCATTGTTCTATATTTGTATTCAAATCCCTGGCGCCCCGACGCATCACGATACCGACGCGAGAACACGGGCGACAAGGTGAAACCAGGTCGCATTCCGTCGACTACCACCGTCGTCTTACCGACTCTCGCTTCGGGGAGGGAGCGATGGACAGTTACCCATCAACAATGATCTCGGACCCTCTGTTCGTCGGAAGGTTGAACCGTCGCCACCGGCGGGCGGTCGGTGCCGTACTGGCGGCGGCACTAGGCATGGTCCTGGTGATCGGGAACGCTTCCACCGGGTACGCCGACGGCGTACCGCACCAGGACGCGGCGGTCACCGAGGCCGGTGCCGGGACCCGACAGGCTCCAGACGAACTCGGCGCCGTGACCGCCACCGCCGCTGGCTACTCCCACAGTCTTGCCTTGCGCTCGAACGGCACCGTCGTCGCCTGGGGCTCGAACTATTTTGGGGAACTTGGCAACGGGCAATTCGACTGGGGTACGACGCCGGTCCCGGTACAGGTATGTGCGGTCGGCCAGATCGCACCGTGCACTCAGTTCCTCAACGGCGTGATCGCTATCGCAGCCGGCCAATATTACAGTCTCGCCCTGCTCCGAGACCGTACCGTCGTCGCCTGGGGTGACAACTCCACAGGGCAGCTCGGCAACGGCACCTACACCGTCCGCTCCACTCCGGTACGGGTCTGTGCGGTAGCGCAGGTCGCGCCCTGCGGTCAATTCCTGGCTGGGGTCCGGACCCTGACGGCAGGCATAGCCCACAGCCTCGCCCAACTGACCAATGGCACTGCGGTCGCCTGGGGCTCGAACTACTACCGGCAACTCGGCGACAGCACCGCCATTGACCGCACCACCCCGGTGCCCGTGTGTGCAGTAGAGCAGGGCACCCCCTGCAACCGGTACCTGACCGGAGTCAGATCCCTCGCGGCCGGCGGGTACCACAGCCTGGCTGTGGTGGACAGCGCGCTGGCTGTCGCCTGGGGCCGGAACGATTCCGGGCAACTCGGCGACGGCACCACCACCGACCGGCGCACCCCGGTACGCGTGTGCGCGACAGGACAGGTCGCACCCTGCGGTCAGCAGCTGAACGCGGTGCGGGCCGTAGCAGGCGGCATCAGCCACAGCATGGCGCTGCGCGGCAACGGCGGTCTCGTCACCTGGGGCAGCAACTTCGCCGGAAAGCTTGGCGACGGCACCACCACCGACCGCCTCACCCCGGTACGGGTATGCGCGGCAGGGCAGACCGCACCCTGCACGCAGTACCTGTACGGAATCCGGCACATCAGCGCCGGCGGGTACCACAGCATGGCGCAGCTCAGCAGCGGCGGCGTCCTGACCTGGGGATTCAACAGCCTAGGCCAACTCGGTGATGGCGGCTACGAGGACCAACTCACTCCGGTACGGGTGTGCGCGGTGGGGCAGACCGCTCCCTGCACGCAGCATCTCACCCTGATCAGAGCCGTCTCCGCTGGAAGCAATCACAATCTGGCGCTACAGGTCGACTACACGGTGATCGCATGGGGCTACAACTTCTACGGAGAACTCGGTGACGGCACCACAATCACCCGTCCCGTCCCAGTACAGGTCGTCGCGCCTCGGCCAGCGCTCCGCTCCTAGCCGGTGATGCCGGGGTGGGAGCGGCACCGGTACGGGCTCGTCCCACGACCGGTGCCGCTGCGATTCTGGTCGGACCTACGGCGGTCAGGCCGGCTCGTAGGTCATGCAGTCGGCTGTTTCCCGGCTCGGCCCGACCCGGATCGCCGGCGCCCGGCACTCCAACTCGGCGTTGAACCGGCAGTCGACACGCTTGCAGGCACCAACCTGGGCGATCACCGCGTCGAGGCCGCCCTTGGACGAGATGTCGAAAAAGGTGGTGCAGCTGGCACTGTCCGCTTCGGTGCCGATCGTGATGGCGAAGGCGTGACAGCCCTCGTGCTGGTTGTACGCGCACTCCACCGCAGTGCACTCCTGCACCCGGGGCATCTCCATCATCGCGGTCATGGTGGTCCTCCTAGCTCGGCAGCATCCGGCAGTGGCAGCGTCGTAGCCACTGTGGGAAAACCGTAGTCCATTGCGATCGAATATATGGCGCGTATTCATTTCTCGCAATTTTGGGAACCCTTACCTAACACCATCCGAAGTCATTTCGGATACCCTTACCTAAGTGCTCGGGGGACGCCATCGGATGCGGATGTCCGGCAGCGGGCTAGTCTGGTGCGGGTGAACGCTCGCCTGCCGTACCGCCGCTCGTCGCGCCGCCCGACCGCCGCGACCGCAGCGACCGCCGCCGCCAGCCTGACCGCCCTGCTGCTCGCCGGCGGCTGCGCGTTCGGCGAGCCGGAGCCGGACCAGGCCGGCGCTCCCCCCACCTTCCCCGCCCCCACCGAGACACCGGCCGGCGGCGGCGTCGACCAGCAGGTGGCCGTCACCGTGCTGGCCAGCGGGCTGGCGGTGCCGTGGGGGGTGGCGTTCCTGCCGGACGGCGCAGCGCTGGTCACCGAGCGGGACAGCGCCAAGATCCTGCAGGTCGGGCCCGGTTCGAGCCCGGACGGGCTGGACGTCACCGAGGTGCAGACCATCGACCAGGTCGACGGCGGCGGCGAGGGCGGGCTGCTCGGCATCGCCGTCTCCCCCGACTACGCCACCGACGAGACGGTGTTTATCTACTACTCCACCGCCGAGGACAACCGGATCGCCCGGCTGACCCTGGGCGGCGAGCCGGAACCGATCGTCACCGGCATCCCGCTCTCCGGCATCCACAACGGCGGTCGGCTCGCCTTCGGGCCCGACGGTTTTCTCTACGCCACCACCGGCGACGCCTCGGACACCGGCCTGTCCCAGGACCAGGAGAGCCTCGGCGGCAAGATCCTGCGGATGACCCCGGACGGCGAGCCGGCCCCCGACAACCCGTTCCCCGACTCGCTGGTCTGGTCGCTGGGCCACCGCAACGTGCAGGGCATCGCCTGGGACGCCCAGGACCGGCTGTACGCCACCGAGTTCGGCCAGAACCTGTGGGACGAGATCAACCTGATCGAGCCGGGCGAGAACTACGGTTGGCCACAGGTCGAGGGCGAAGGCGGCGACGGGCGATTCGTCGACCCGCTGGTCGTCTGGCCGACCGAGGAGTCCTCCTGCTCCGGGGCGGCCGTGGTGGACCGGATCCTGGCCGCCGCGTGCCTGCGCGGCGAGCGGCTGTGGCTGGTCGAGCTGACCGAGTCCGGTACGGTCTTCGGCCAGCCCCGCGCGCTGCTCACCGAGGAGTACGGTCGACTACGCACCGTCGTGCAGGCACCGGACGGCTCGGTCTGGGTGACCACCTCGAACCAGGACGGCCGGGGCGAACCGGCCCCGGAGGACGACCGTATTCTGCGGCTGGTCTTCGCCGACGGCGGAGCCGGGCGCAGCTGACCCACCCGCCTCCCCACCCTCGATCAGACAGGCATCATCTCACCATGAGCGACGAGCAGACGGCCGACCGGAGCCGTCCCGGCCAGCAGCCGGGTCGCCCGGATCAGCAGCCGGGCCGCCCCGGGCGGCGGCTGGCGCGCGCCGGGCGACGGCTCGGCTCGGTCAGCCGTACCGCTGGTCGTGGGTTGCGGCGGGCCGCGCGGTCCCGGGCGACCCGGCGGATCGGCGTGGCGCTCGCAGTCGTCGCGGTCAGTCTGGCCGGAGTCGTCATCGGTGTCCTGCTCGGGGCCCGTGCCGACGTCGACATCGGCCCGTTCCGGGCCGAGATGGCGGTGACCCCGGCGGTGGACGGCGGCACCACCATGGCCATCCCGCCGCTCGGCGCGCTGCACGTGGACAGCCACGAAGGGCCGGTCCAGCTCTCCATCCGGCTCGGCTCCCTCGACCAGGTCCGCACGCTCGCACTGCTCGACGACCCGAACGCGATCACCCGGGCCAGTCAGACCGTGGTCGGCGACGTCACCGAGGGGGTGCTGCGGCTCGGTATCCGTACCATCGCGGTCGCTGTGCTCACCACGTTGATCCTCGCCGCGCTGGTCTTCCGCGACACCCGCCGGGTCGCCTGGTCCGGCACTCTGGCGTTGCTGATCACCGGCGGCAGCATCGGCGTCGCGGCGACGACCATCCGGCCGGAGTCGATCGAGGAGCCACGGTACGAGGGTCTGCTGGTCAACGCCCCGGCGGTGGTCGGTGACGTGCAGCGGATCGCCACCAACTACAGCCAGTACGCCGAACAGCTGCAGCACATCGTCAGCAACGTCAGCCGGATCTACACCACCGTGTCGACGCTGCCCGTCTACCAGGCGGCCGAGGGCACCACCCGGGTGCTGCACGTGTCGGACATGCACCTCAACCCGACCGGCTGGTCGGTGATCCGTACCGTGGTCGAGCAGTTCGACATCGACGTGGTGATCGACACCGGGGACATCACCGACTGGGGCAGCGAGCCGGAGGCGAACTACGTCGCCTCGATCGGGCTGCTGGAAGTGCCGTACGTGTTCATCCGCGGCAACCACGACTCGATCCGCACCCAGGAGGCGGTGGCCAGCCAGCCGAACGCGATCGTGCTGGACAACGAGGTCACCGAGGTCGCCGGGCTGACCATCGCCGGCATCGGCGACCCCCGGTTCACCCCGGACAAGCAGACCAGCCCGGCCGACGGCGGGTTGTCCAAGCCGGCCACCGACCAGGTGATCGGGGTCGGCGAGCAGCTAGCCGCGACGATCCGGGGCACCGACGAACCGGTAGATATCGCCCTGGTGCACGACCCGGTGTCCGCCGGCCCGCTGTCCGGCACCACGCCGCTGGTGCTGGCCGGGCACACCCACAACCGGGAGGTCCGGATGCTCGCCGAGATTCCTGGTGAGCAGCCGACCCGGCTGATGGTGGAGGGTTCGACCGGCGGGGCCGGGCTGCGCGGCCTGGAAGGCGAGGAGCCGACGCCACTGGCTATGACGGTGCTGTACTTCGACGCCGAGCACCAGTTGCAGGCACACGACGACATCCGGATCGGCGGCACCGGCCAGGCCCAGGTGACCCTGGAGCGGCACGTCGTCGCCGGCCCGGAACCGGATCCGGACCCCTCGGCGTCGCCGACTCCTACCGCCGATCCGTCCGCGACTCCGACCGCCACTGCGTCCACGGTCCCGGAACCCAGCCCGTCCTGAGCTCACACCCACCCCGCTGGACGCGCGCCCACCCCCGCGATCTAGAAGGATTTGGCCGGTATATCGACCACGATCCTTCTAGATCGCGGCCGTCAGAGGCTCACCGGCGCCCCGGCCCGCGCCGCCAGCCAGGGTCGCGCCGCAGCCCGCGCCGCCAGCCAGGGTCGCGCAGCCTATTCCTGTGGGTCTGAGGTACCAGTGGAGCTTGATGCCGGAGGTGCATCTTGATGCACCTGTGGCATCAGGTCGTGAAAGGGCACCTTGGTCCCGGAAGCCGGCCCTGGCCGGATGACCGCGCCGGGGCGGCGCAGTGCCGCCGCGCGGACCATCACCATCATCATCTGGCCGTCCCGGTTGCCGTGCAGTCGGGTGCCGAGCAGGTGAATCCATTCGATGTTCGGGTGGGCGGCCTCGGCGCGGACGTGGATGACCCTCAGTCGCAGGGGTCCGTCGCCATTCAGATAGTCCCTCGCGCCAATTTCGATGACGTCCCACGGCTGCACCAGCGGCGATCTTGTCGACTCAGTCATCGCCACCTGCCCCGGTCGCCGGGTCGGCAGTGAGCCAGATGCCGACCGAGGCGAGCAGCCGGCGGATGGTCCGGGCGGCATCACCGTCGTACCGGTCCAGGTAGGCCACCGCGAGCCGCAGCCCCGGACAGATGATCGTGCCGCAGCGCGGACACCCGGTCACCGGGTCGGGCAGGTGCATCGCGGCCAGGTGCCGGGCGCGGGCGATCACCGGGTGGTCGACGTAGCCGGGCACGGCGCTGCCGGTCGGCACCGACATCCAGCCGAGTACGCCGTGCCGGCGCAATTGATCTTTGTCATTCATTCTTGCGCCACGTGTCCCCCATCGGGACGACGATGGACGCCTTTTCGAATTTCCCACGCCTCCACCCTGGACTTCCCCGCCTCCCATATGGAAGATGGGCTTTGTCCTCGTAGCAACAACATCCGTCACGGGGCAACCCCTGCCCACCACAAAGCAATTCTGTAGAGAGCTGGAGGAAGCGAATGTCTGGACCCGCAAGCGCCTATCTGGTAGCGGAGCTGCGTCGGCGACGCGAGCTGGCCGGGCTCACCCAGGAGCAGTGGGGGGCGGCCCTGCACTGGTCGGCCCAGCACGTCAGCTCGATCGAGCGCGGCGTCCGGCCGATCCGGCTCGACTACCTGGCCGCCATCGACCGGGTCTTCAACTGCGACTACAGCACCCTCTACGCACTGCTGCTGCGGGCCGAGCGGGCCCCGGTCTGGCTGCGCCCGTGGCTGGACCACGAGCGGGAGGCGATCATGCTGCGCTGCTTCGAGCCGATGCTGGTGCCCGGTCTGCTGCAGACCGAGACGTACGCCCGCGTCGTCCTCACCCAGGCCGGGGTGGCGATCGACGACGTCGACACCACGGTCTCCGACCGGCTCAGCCGCCAGGAGATCCTGCACCGGGCCGAGCGGCCGTGCCGCTTCGTCGGGGTGATCGACGAGGCGGTGCTGACCCGGGCGATCGGCGGCCCGGCGGTGATGCGCGAGCAGATCCTGGCGCTGATCGCCGCCTGCGACCGGCCCAACATCTCGCTCCAGGTGGTGCCGGCCGGGGTCGGCGCCTACCCGGGGCTGAACGGCCCGTTCACTCTGGCCAGCCTGGAGGCTCGGTCAGCGGGCTTCATCGACGGGCCGTTGGAGGGCGAGACCATCGAGCTGGAGGCCGATCTGACCAGACTGGAGCATGCCTGGGAGTCGCTGCGGGAGTACGCTCTGCCCAGCGAGCAGTCCGTGGCGTTGATGCAGGAGGCGGCAGACAGATGGGCATGACCACCGATCCGCGACCGGCTTGGCGGACCAGCAGTCGCAGCAACGGCACCGGCGGCAACTGTGTCGAAGTCGCCGACAACCTGCCCGGCCGGGTCCTGGTCCGCGACAGCAAGGACCGCACCGGCGGCACCCTCACCTTCTCCCCCACCGCCTGGCAGACCTTCGTCGACCACCACCAGCGATAGCCGACACGAGCCGCGTCGGGCACTGCCCGACGCGGCTCGTCAGCGGTAGCAGGGGCGCGCTCGCCTCAGCCCGGTGCGCCTCAAGCCCTGTGCGCTGGTCTCAGCCCTGCGCGCCGAGGCGGGACAGGATCAGCTCCCGGACGGTACGCGCGTCCGCCTGGCCCCGGGTCGTCTTCATCACCGCGCCGACCAGCGCCCCGGCCGCCGCCACCTTGCCGTCGCGGACCTTCGCCGCGATGTCCGGGTTGGCGGCGATCGCCTCGTCGACGGCGGCGGTCAACGCACCGGTGTCGGAGACTACCTCCAGGCCGCGCGCGGTCATCACCTCGGTCGGCGTGCCTTCCCCGGCGGCCACCGCCTCCAGAACGGTCCGGGCCAGCTTGTCGTTGAGCTTGCCCGAGTCGACCAGCCCCTGCAGCTCGGCGACGTGCGCCGGGGTGACCCCGAGCCCGGTCAGCTCCACACCGGACTCGTTAGCCCGGCGGGCCAGCTCGCCCAGCCACCACTTGCGGGCACCGGCCGGAGTGGTGCCGGCGGCGATGGTCTGCTCGATCAGCTCGACCGCCCCGGCGTTGACCACCGACTGCATGTCGTGGTCGGTCAGCCCCCACTGCTCCTGCAGCCGCTTGCGGTGCACCCGGGGCAGCTCCGGCAGGGCGGCCTTCAACTCGGCCACCCAGGCGGCGTCCGGGGCGAGCGGCACCAGGTCCGGCTCCGGGAAGTAGCGGTAGTCGGTGGCGGTCTCCTTGGAACGCCCCGACGTGGTGTCCCCACTGTCCTCGTGGAAGTGCCGGGTCTCCTGCACGATCCGGCCACCGGCGTCGAGCACCGACGCCTGGCGCAGCATCTCCGCGCGTACCGCCCGCTCCACCGACCGCAGCGAGTTGACGTTCTTGGTCTCGGTGCGGGTGCCCCACTCGGTCTGCCCGACCGGGGTCAGCGAGGTGTTCACGTCGCAGCGCAGCGAACCCTGCTCCATTCGTACGTCGGACACGCCCAGCGAGCGGATCACGTCCCGCAGCTCGGTGACGTACGCGCGGGCCACCTGCGGAGCCCGGTCACCGGTGCCGGGGATCGGCTTGGTGACGATCTCCACCAGCGGGATGCCGGCCCGGTTGTAGTCGACCAGCGACTCGGTCGCCCCGTGGATCCGCCCGGTCGCGCCGCCGACGTGCAGCGTCTTGCCGGTGTCCTCCTCCAGGTGCACCCGCTCGATGCCGATCCGCACCAGCTCGCCGTCGACCTCGACGTCCAGCCAGCCGTCCACGCACAGCGGCTCGTCGTACTGGCTGATCTGGTAGTTTTTCGGCATGTCCGGGTAGAAGTAGTTCTTCCGGGCGAACCGGCACCAGTCGGCGATCGAGCAGTTCAGCGCCAGGCCGATGCGGATCGTCGCCTCGATCGCCGCCTTGTTCGCCACCGGCAACGAGCCGGGCAGCCCCAGGCAGACCGGGCAGACCTGGGTGTTCGGCTCGGCCCCGAACCCGGTCGGGCAGCCGCAGAACATCTTGGTGTTGGTGCCCAGCTCGACGTGCGTCTCCAGGCCGATCACCGGCTCGTAGCGGGCGACGACATCCTCGTACGTGGGCAACGCGGTCGTGCTCATCTCACAGCTCCAACTCTCGGCGCGGCACCGACCGCACCAGCCTAGTGTCCACCTAAGGTCCGCTCATCGACCCGGCCGGTAGCCGAGCGCGGTCAGCGCGTCCCGGGTGTCGTCCCACCACCGCCGGTACGCCGGCACCTGCGAAGGCGCCGTCGCTGCGGTCGACCATGCTGACCACATCATCGATACCTGCTGGCCCGGTCCGGTCCCGTACCGGTTGTACGTCGGCGACGTACACCGTCTCATCGAACTCGTTCAGGCACAGTTCTTTCAACGAGCGCGCCAGGAGGCGAGGCAGGAAGCGGTCATCGCTGAGACCTTCGGATATCAGTGCGGTCGAGAGGTAACGCATCAGCGGTCCAGCGTCTCCAGAACCTCGAATTCGGCGATCTCGGCCTTGCTGACCACGCCGCTGGGATCTTCGAGATCCAGCGCCAGCTCATCGCTACCGATACGACGGCTCCGGGTGATCCGGCTACGCGGCTCGCCCTTGCGCACCCGGGTCACCACGTCCAGGTAGACCGCATCGAGCCGTCCTCCGCCCTGGCCGCGTTCCAACGCCCGCAGGATCGCCGGCGAATGGCTGCTCAGGATCAACTGGGTCAGGCGATGGTCGCCCCCGTCGTCGCGCTGCTCCAGCGACCGGTCGACAAGTGCCCGCAGGTACCGCACGAACTGGGCCAGCCGCTGCGGGAAGATGCCGTTTTCCGGCTCCTCGAAGCAGATCAGCCCGGCACCACGAGGGTCATAGAGTGCTGCGAGCAACGCGATCGCGCGCAACGTCCCGTCGGACGCGACCCGGGCCGAGAACGGTGCCTCGTCGCGGGTGGCCACCTCGACCTGCCGCTGCCGGCGCGCCTCGTCCTCGGCGAGCCGGACCCGGACCACACCTGGTATCACTTCGGCCACGTCGGCGGAGAGGTCGTTCAACGCGCCCTCTGGACGGTCATCGGTGCCCGTCGCCACCGCCAGATAGCGCAACGTGTTCGCCAGATGGGCGCCGTTGGGTGCCAGGCTGTCCGGATCGTCGTACCAGTCCGGGGTACGCAACGCACTGGGATCGAGGTGCAGCAATCGCCACGACCGCAGCTCCCGCTTGAGCGCGTACAGCAGCGGATAGTCGGTGGCGGTGGTCAGGCTGGACAGCACGGTCGCCGTTGCTGCCGTCGCCGGCAACCTTCGTTCACGGCCCTTCACCGCTGGAAAAAGGCTGAAGACAGCGCGCCCCTGCTCGTCCCGTTCGGTCTCCAACAGCTCCCGACCACCGCCGCGGTAACTGGCCACCTGCTTCCATCGCGGGATCAATGCCCGCAACGCGTCGTCGTCGGACTTGGAGATCCGGTACGCCGCCTCCCGCAGCACGTACGGTCGGCGGGACCCGCCCGGACCGGCCGACCGCAGCTCGATCGCCAGCTCGTAGCGCAGCCGAGAGTGGTTCACTTCGGCCGTATCACCGAATGCGTCGGTCACCGACGACCCCAGCAGCACCTCGACGGCGAAGGTCATCACCGGCATCTGGCTGCCGTCGGTGTGCCGATGGAACAGATCGGGAACTTCCCCGCGCATCTGCTGAGCGGCCTCCAGCAGCGGGTCGTCGGCCAGCCGGGACAGGAACTGGATCGCGTCGAACAGGTTCGACTTGCCGGCCGCGTTCCGCCCGATGATCACGAGAAACGGCGGCACGTCCAGCGTGAAGTCGCGGAACGACTTGAAGCCGTCGATCTCGATCCGGGTCAGCACGTCGCGGCTCAGAGCTCCGGCGGGGTGAGGGTGCCGACCGCCGACTCCAGGGCCGCCGCGACCCGGTACATCCGGTCGTCGGCCATCGTCGGCGCCATCACCTGCAACCCGACCGGCAGCCCGTCGGCCAGCCCGCACGGCACCGAGATGGCCGGGCCGCCGTACAGGTTGGTCGGGATGGTGAACAGGTCCGCCAGATACATCTGGTACGGGTCGGCGGTGCGCGCCCCGAGTGGGAACGCCACGAACGGGGTGGTCGGCGAGATCAGCACGTCGACCTGCTCGAACGCGGCGGTGAAGTCGCGGGTGATCAGGGTACGAACCTTCTGCGCCTGCCCGTAGTATGCGTCGTAGTAGCCGCTGGACAGCGCGTACGTGCCGAGCATGATCCGCCGCTTGACCTCCGGACCGAAGCCCTGGTCGCGGGTCAGCGACATGACCTCTTCCAGGGACCGGTTGCCGTCGTCGCCGCTGCGCAGCCCGTACCGGACGCCGTCGTAGCGGGCCAGGTTGGACGAGCATTCGCTCGGCGCGATCAGGTAGTACGCCGGCAGCGCGTAGTCGAAGTGCGGGCAGGAGACCTCGACGACCTCGGCACCGAGCTTGGTCAGCGCGTCGACGGCGTCGCGGAACGCGGCCAGCACGCCCGGCTCGACGCCCTCGCCGGTGGCGAACTGGGTGACCAGGCCGAGGCGCACCCCGGTCAGGTCGCCGGAGGCACCGGCACGGGCCGCTTCGACGACCGGCGGCACGGCGGCCGGGATCGAGGTGGAGTCACGCGGGTCGTGCCCGGCGATCGCCTCGTGCAGCAGCGCCGCGTCGAGCACCGTCCGGGCACACGGGCCGGGGGTGTCCAGCGAGGAGGAGAAGGCGATCAGCCCGTACCGGGAGGTGCCGCCGTAGGTCGGCTTGGCCCCGACGGTGCCGGTGACCGCGCCCGGCTGGCGGATCGAGCCGCCGGTGTCGGTGCCGATCGCCAGTGGAGCTTCGTACCCGGCGACCGCCGCCGCGCTGCCGCCGCCGGATCCGCCGGGGATCCGGGTCAGGTCCCACGGGTTGTACGTCGGCCCGTACGCCGAGTACTCGGTCGACGAACCCATCGCGAACTCGTCCATGTTGGTCTTGCCGAGGATCGGCATGCCGGCGGCGCGCAGCCGGGCGACGATCGTCGCGTCGTACGGTGGCCGCCAGCCGTCGAGGATCTTCGACCCGGCGGTGGTCGGCACACCCTTGGTGGTGACGACGTCCTTGACCGCGATCGGTACGCCGGCCAGCGGGCCGAGCGGCTGCCCGGCGGCGCGGGCGGTGTCGACGGCCTGCGCGGCGGCGAGCGCACCGTCGGCGTCGACATGCAGGTAGGCGTGCACCCGCTCATCGACGCCGGCGATCCGGTCCAGGTGGGCGCGGGTCACCTCGACCGCGCTGGTGTCGCCGGCGGCGATCAGCTCGGCCAGCTGCGCGGCGGTCATCCCGGTGAGTTCGGACATGGGTTCAGACCTCCTCGTCCAGGATGCGCGGCACCCGGAACCGGCCGTCCTCGGCGTCCGGGGCGGCGGCGAGCGCGGCGTCGCGGTCCAGACCGGGTGCGACGACGTCGTCGCGCAACACGTTGGTCAGTGGCACCGAGTGCGAGGTGGGCGGGATGTCGTCGGCGGCGACCTCGCCGATCCGGGCGACGGACTGCAGGATGACGTCGAGCTGGCCGGCGAACGTCGCCAGTTCGTCCTCGGTCACGGCCAGCCGCGACAGTCGCGCCAGGTGCGCGACCTCCTCGCGGGAGATGGCGGCCATCTGCGCCCCCTTCGTACGGTGATCGAACGGTTGGCCCCGGATCCTCGCTCAGCGTGGCGAACCGGGCCGGACCCGACGAGTCTATTTCTCCGGTGGGCCGGCCGAGTCATCGGGCGGGTCGGGCGGGTTGGGCGGGTCGGGCGGTGCCGCCGGCGCGTCTGCCGAGTCATCCAGCAGGCCGGGCGGAACGCCACGTGGGCCGGGGACCAGTGGACGGTACCGGGCCAGCCAGCTGACCAGTTCGTCGGCGGGCATCGGCCGGGCGTAGAACCAGCCCTGGGCGACGTGGCAGCCGAGCGCGTACAGCCGCCGCCAGGAGGCGTCGTCCTCGACGCCTTCGGCGACCACCCGCAGCCCGAGCGCCCGGGCCAGCTCGATCACCGAGCGGACGATGGCCGCGTCGTCGGTGTCGGCGGCCATGCCGAGGACGAACGAGCGGTCGATCTTGACCTCGGACAGTGGGAGCCGGCGCAGGTGCTGCATGGACGAGTAGCCGGTGCCGAAGTCGTCCAGGGCGATCGCCACCCCGATCGCGTCGAGCCGCGAGATGGTGGCCAGTACCCGCCGGGGGTCGGCCATCAACGCCCCCTCGGTGATCTCCAACTGGAGTTGCTCCGGTGACAGGTTGTAGCGGGTGAGCCGGTCGGAGATCTGGTCGGCGATCTCGCCGGTGTGCAGGTCCCGGACGCTGACGTTGACGGCTGCCCGCAGAGTGATCCCGGCGGCGGCCCACTTGGCGATCTGCTCGACGACGTCGTCGACGACCCGGCGGGTGAGCAGGCGCATCACGGCGCTCTGCTCGGCGACCTTGATCAACTCTTCCGGGTCGACCATGCCGCGACGCGGATGCCGCCAGCGCAGCAACGCCTCCACCCCGACCACCTCGCCGGTCGCGATCTCCACCTGCGGCTGGTAGTACATGGTGATCTCGCCGACGTCGTCGACCTCCCGACCGGAGTCGGCCGCGTGCGCACCGTTGACGTCGAGCACCCGACGCAGGTCGGCGAGGAGGCTGAGCCGTTCCGGCGTGTTGTGGTCCGACTCGGCGGCGTAGACGGCGGTGCCGTCACCGGTGTCCTTGGCGTCGTACATCGCGACGTCGGCGTGTTGCAGCAGGGTGGCGAAGTCCCCGCCGTGCTCGGGGTAGAGTGCGATGCCCACCGATCCGCCGACGTCCAGCGGCAGCCCGTCCAGGGCGACCGGCTCGGCGAGCGCGGTCACCACCTGTTCGGCGATCTCCCGCGCCTCGTCCGCGCCGGTGAGCCGGGTGGCCAGGATGGCGAACTCGTCACCGCCGAGCCGGACCACCAGGTCCTGCGGCCGGACCACCATGGCCAGCCGCAGCCCCACCTCGATCAGCAGCCGGTCGCCGACCAGATGCCCGAGTGCGTCGTTGACCCGCTTGAACCGGTCCAGGTCAAGCAGCAGCAGTGCCATCTGGGAGTCCGGCGCTCCGCGCCGGAGCGCGTCGGCGTGTGCCGGCACCTGGTCGGCGATCTCGACGATCAGTGCCTTGCGGTTGGCCAGCCCGGTCAACGGGTCGAGCCGGGCCGACCGCTCCTGCTCGCTGGCCAGCGCGGCCATCCGGTAGACCGCGTACAGCGGCACCAGCACCAGTGGGATCAGCGCCGGGTCGACCTGCGCGGCGACGACCAGCACCGGCCCGAGCAGCAGCAGTGATCCGGTGGAGGACAACTCGAAGCCGATGCCACGGCGGGCCGACCGCCACCACCGGCCGCCGAAGCGCAGCCGGATCGCCAGGGTGACCGTGCTGTAGTTGACCGCCGACCAGGCCGCCGCCGCGCCGACCGCCACTGCGACGTCGCTCCAGGCCAGCTCGGCGGTGCCGGCGAAGGCGCCCGGCCCGGCCAGCCCGGCCACCGCCGCTGCGGCGGCGAGCGCCAGCGCGTACTGCGAGCTGTTGAACAGGGCCCGCCACGGCACGTGCCGGGCCCGCCAGGCGAAGACCGCAACCGCGACGGCCTGCACCGCGACCGCCGGGCCGAGGCCCCAGGCGAGCAGGATGGCGAAGGTGAAACAGACCGACGGGAAGACCTCGGATCGGCGCCGCCGGCCCGGTGGGGTGAACGGTCGGGCGTCGCCGACCACCGCGAGCAGGGCCATCAGCCAGAATGCCGCCGGCAGGTCGGAAATCTGGGCGGGCAGGTTCAGCAACGGCACGGCGCAGACGGCGAGCGCGGCGGCGGTCACGCCGCCGACAAAGCCGAAGAACCCAGGTGCGCGTTCCGGAGGAACGGAGTTCCGCAATGCAGCGGCCTCCATCTGCCCTCCCGTCGCGCTCCCGTGGCCTGCTTCACCGGCTCAGCGCGAGCCGGGCGTCCCGCCGACGTCCTACACCTTAAGGACGGACGGCCGGCGGGTCAGGGGCGAAGCGCGGTCGTGACTGATTTGAGACGCGGTCGGCGAATGCCCGACGCGGGGATTCCCGGCCGTCGAGAAATGGCGTCCGCCAATTGTCGGAGCTCCGGCGATGGTCCGGGCCGGCCGGCGCCGGAGCGCCGCTAGCTGGCGGCGGCGGGCTCGGCCGTACCGGCCGTACCGGCAGGCTGGGCGGACTCGGCCGGCTGGTCCGGTTCGTTGACGGCGACCGCCCGGGCCGCGTCCGTCCCTTCCTCGAGGAGCACGCCGAAGCCTGCCTCGTCGAGCACCGGGACACGCAGTGATACGGCCTTGTCGTACTTCGATCCCGGGCTGTCGCCGACCACCACGAAGCCGGTCTTCTTCGACACCGAGCCGCTGACCTTGCCGCCGCGGGACTGCACCGCCTCGGCCGCCTCGTCACGGGAGTAGCCGGCAAGCGAACCGGTGATCACGACGGTGACGCCGGCCAACGGGCGTGGTGCCTGGTCGTCACCGGCTTCCTCGACCATCCGCACGCCAGCCGCGCGCCAGCGCCGGACCACCTCCTGAGCGTGCGGGGCGGCGAACCAGTCGGCGGCGGCCGCGGCGATCACCGGACCGACCCCGTCGACGTCGACCAGTTGCTCCTGGCTCGCGGCGGCGATCGCGTCGATCGAACGGAACTCGCGGGCCAGCGCCTGGGCGGCGACCGGGCCGACGTGCCGGATGGAGAACGCGACGATGATCCGCCACAGCGGCCGTTGTTTGGCCTCGGCGAGGTTGGCCAGCAGTTTCTTCGCGTTCTCGGTCAGCTCCCCGCTCTGGTTGCAGAAGAACTCGACTCCGGACAAGCGGTCCGCATCAAGATCGAATAGGTCGCCGATGCTCTGCACTGCACCGGAATCGACCAGGGCGATCGCCGACCGCTCGCCCAGCGCCTCAATGTCGAGAACACCGCGACCGGCAATGTACTCCAGCTTGCGGGTCAACTGCGCCGGGCAGTCAAGATTCGGACACCGGATATCGGCGTCACCTTCTTTTTCGTAGCGCAGCTCGGTGCCGCACTCCGGGCACTCGGTCGGCATCACGAACTCGCGCTCGGCGCCGGTCCGCAGATCGACGACCGGGCTGACCACTTCGGGAATGACGTCGCCCGCTTTCCGCAGGACCACCATGTCGCCGATCAGTACCCCTTTGCGGGCCACCTCTCCCGCGTTGTGCAGGGTGGCGAAGCCGACCGTCGAGCCGGCCACCTTGACCGGGTCGAGCACCGCGTACGGGGTGACCCGCCCGGTCCGCCCGACGTTGACCTTGATGTCGAGCAGCCGGGTGTTGACCTCCTCCGGCGGGTACTTGTAGGCGATCGCCCAGCGCGGGGCGCGACTGGTGGAGCCGAGACGGCGCTGGACCGACACCTCGTCGATCTTGACCACCACGCCGTCGATCTCGTGCTCCACCTCGTGGCGGTGCGAGGCGAAGTGGGCGATGAACTCACGCACCCCGTCGCGGTCGCCGACCACCTGCCAGCGTTGGCTGATCGGCAGCCCCCAGTCGGCCAGCTGCCGGTACGCGTCGGACTGGCGTACCGGCTCGAAGCCCCTGCGCGCCCCCAGACCGTGCACCACCATGCGCAGCCCGCGCCCGGCGGTGATCCGGGGATCCTTCTGCCGCAGCGAGCCGGCGGCGGCGTTGCGTGGGTTGGCGAACGGTGCCTTCTCCTGGGCGACCAGGCTGGCGTTGAGCTCGTCGAACGCCGCCACCGGGAAGTAGATCTCGCCGCGCACCTCCAGCAGCTCGGGTGCCTCGCCGGCCAGCCGCTCCGGGATCTGCCGGATGGTCCGCACGTTGGGGGTGATGTCCTCGCCGACCCGACCGTCGCCCCGGGTCGCCGCCCGGGTCAGCACGCCCCGCTCGTAGGTGAGGTTGACCGCGAGGCCGTCGACCTTCAGCTCGCACAGGTAGTTGACCGGGCCACCGGCGTCGCGCTCGACCCGGTCGGCCCAGGCGGTGAGCTCGTCGTCGTCGAAGGCGTTGTCCAGGCTCATCATCCGCTCGGCGTGGTTCACCGGGGCGAACTGGGTGGCGTAGGCGTAGCCCACCCGCTGGCTGGGCGAATCCGGCGTGCGCAGCGACGGGTGTCGCTCCTCCAGCTGGTTCAGCTCCCGGATCAGCAGGTCGTACTGCCCGTCGGAGATCTCCGGCGCGTCGAGGACGTGGTAGCGGAACTGGTGGCGATCGATCTCCTCGGCGAGCGTGGCGTGCCGCTCCCGGGCGGCCGCGTCGGGCTCCTCACCGGCCTGCGCCTGCTGGGCGGCGCTGACCTGCTGCGGAACGACTTCCTCGGACACCGGCTGACCTCCGTGTTCGGATCTACCTGCGCACCGTATCGGTCGGCACCGACATTCGCGGATGCCGGCCTGCGGACCGACCGCGGTCACTTGTGCGGCGAACCGACCGTTGTCGCTCGCGTGGCGGCCCGGTCACTCGCGGACCGGCTGCGGTCACTCGCCTTGGACGAGGTTGAACACGGCCACCCCGGCGCACCACAGGAAGCACAGCACGAAGACCACCACCAGCACGGCGATGATCAGCCCGCGGTACATCCGCCACCAGCCGCGCCGACCGGCGGCCGGGTCACCGTCGCTGTCACCGTGGTAGCTCATCGCCACCAACGGTAACCGTAGGCACACCCCGGGCGGCACTGTTCCACCGGCCGGGACCCCACCGCACTCCACCGCCGGCCGCCGGCCGGGTCAGCCCTCAGCCAGCCGCCGGCCGGCGTCGCGGCAGGCGGCCAGCGCGGCCCGGGCGTAGGGCACGGTCGCCCCGGCCAGCCCGCACGCCGGGGTCACCACCACCTGGGCGGCGGCCCGCTCCGCCGGGAACCCCAGCTTCGACCAGAGGGTACGGACCTGTCCCGCCGCCCGCGCCGAGGCCGGTGCCGCCACGCCGGTCGCTTCCCCGGTCGCCGGCACCACCCCGGCGAACAGCCCCATCCCGGCGTCGATCGCCTCACCGACCGGGTCCAGGTCGGTGAGTAGCTCCAGGTCGGCGGCGATCGCGACGGCACCGGCGGCCCGCAGCAGACCCACCGGTACACCGGGGGCGCAGCAGTGCACCACCACCGGCACGCCGACTCCGGAGATCACCTCGGCGAGCAGGTCCCGGACGGTGCCGGCGGCGACCGCCCGGTAGGTGTGCAGACCGCTGTCGGTGCGCAGCGTCCCGGCCAGCACGGCGGGCAGCGAGGGTTCGTCAAGTTGGAGCAGCAGCCGCGCACCCGGCACCCGGCGGGACACCTCCGCGACGTGCTCCCGCAGGCCCTCGGTGAGCGAGGCGGCGAGGTCACGTACGGCACCGTGGTCGCGGACCAGCCGCCCGCCGAGGCCGACGTCGAGAGCGGCGGCCAGCGTCCACGCCCCGGCGGCCTGCAGCTTGACCGGCCCGGTGTAGCCGTCGGCCTGCTCGGTCAGCTGGTCGAGGTCCCGTTCCCGCAGGTCGAGTGCGCGGCGCAGGTCACGGCCGGGTCGGGCGGCGACCCGCCACCGACCGGCGTACAGCTCGACCGGCAGGTCCACCAGGAAGGTGGCACCGCGCCCGATCATGTCGGCGCCCGGCCCACGGGCCGGCAGCTCGGGCAGGTGCGGCAGGCCCGGCAGTTCACCGAGGACGATCCGTTGCGCCTCGGCGACGTCGGTGCCGGGCAGCGATCCGATCCCGCTGGCGGCACCCGGCGGCCAGGGCCATGGTGTGTCCGCCGCCGCCGCCGCTGCGGCCGGCTCCGGTCCCGGCAGGTCACTCGCGTCGGTCACGGCAGGTCACTCGCGTCGGTCACGTCCGCCGACTCTACCGGTCAGCCGGCGATGGTCGCCGAGCCGAGCACCACGTCGCCGGCCGGATCGGGTCGGTAGGCGACCATCGCCTGGCCGGCGGCCACCCCCCGGACCGGTCGGTGCAGCTGGGCGTGCATGCCGGCATCGGTCAGCTCGACCACCGCCGGGGTGGTCGAGCCGTGCGCGCGCACCTGGAGCATCGCCTCGACCGGGCCGGTCGGCCGGTCCCCGCCGATCCACACCGGGCGGACACCGGTCACCGTGTCCACGTCCAGCGCCTCGGCCGGGCCGACGGTCACCGTGTTGCTCGTCGGGGTGATCGACAGCACGTAGCGGGGTCGACCGTCCGGCGCGGGCACCCCGATGCCCAGGCCACGCCGCTGGCCGACAGTGAACGCGTACGCCCCGTCGTGGCGGCCGACGACCGCGCCGGTCGTCGCGTCGACCACGTCGCCCGGGGCGTTGCCGAGCCGGTCGGCGAGGAATCCGCGGGTGTCGCCGTCTGCGATGAAGCAGATGTCGTGCGAGTCGGGCTTGTCGGCCACCGCCAGCCCGCGCCGCGCCGCCTCGGCCCGGACCTGCGCCTTGGTGGAGTCGCCGAGCGGGAACATCGCCCGGTCCAGTTGGGCCCGGTTGAGCACGGCGAGCACGTACGACTGGTCCTTGGCCAGGTCGACGCTGCGCCGCAGCAGGCCGTCGGGGCCGAGCCGGGCGTGGTGGCCGGTGACCACCGCGTCGAACCCCAACGCCACCGCGCGATCCAGCACCGCCGCGAACTTGATCTTCTCGTTGCAGCGCAGGCACGGATTGGGGGTACGCCCGGCGGCGTACTCGGCGACGAAGTCGTCCACCACGTCACTGTGGAACTGCTCGGCCATGTCCCAGACGTAGAACGGGATGCCGATCACGTCGGCGGCCCGCCGGGCGTCCCGGGCGTCCTCGACGGTGCAGCAGCCACGGGCCCCGGTGCGGTACGTCTGCGGATTGCGCGACAGTGCCAGGTGCACACCGGTCACGTCGTGCCCGGCGGCCACCGCCCGGGCGGCCGCCACCGCCGAATCGACCCCGCCGGACATCGCCGCCAGTACTCGCACCGTACCCATCTCCTGCCTGATCGTCGCCGCACGCTCGAGGGTAGTCCCGCAGCGGTGCCGGGTCAGCCGGCGGCGGGCGGCACCGGCTTCGTGCTGCGGACCGCGCCGGCCCGACGGGCCCGCTCGACCGCACCGGGCAGGGCCGCCACCAGCGCGTCGACCTCGGCCCCGGTGGAGTCGTGGCCCAGGCTGAACCGCAGCGACGAGCGGGCCCGCTCGTCGTCGTCGGCCATCGCCAGCAGCACGTGCGACGGCTGCGCCACCCCGGCCGAACAGGCCGAGCCGGTCGAGCAGGCGATGCCCTGGGCATCGAGCAGCAGCAACAGCGCGTCGCCTTCGCAGCCGGGGAACGAGAAGTGCGCGTTGCCGGGAAGCCGGTCGGTCGGGTCCCCGTTGTAGATCACGTCCGGCACCACCTGGCGTACCCGTCGGACCAGGTCGTCGCGGAGCGCGCCGACCCGCGCCGCGTGTTCGGCCTGGCGTTTCACCGCCACCTCGACAGCGACCGCGAACGCGGCGATTCCGGCGGTGTCGAGCGTGCCGGAGCGGACGTCGCGCTCCTGGCCACCACCGTGCAGCAGCGGGGTGCAGGCGACGTCCCGGCCGAGCAGCAGGGCGCCCACGCCCGCCGGGCCGCCGAGCTTGTGACCGCTGACGGTCAGCGCGGCGGCGCCACTGGCGGCGAAGTCGACCGGGACCTGGCCGACCGCCTGGACCGCGTCGGTGTGCAGCGGTACGCCGGCCCGCGCGGCCATCGCCGCGACGGCGGCGACCGGTTGCACGGTGCCGACCTCGTTGTTCGCCCACATGACGGTGACCAGGGCCAGCTCGGCGGCGACGGCGTCCAGCTCGGCCTGCACGGTGGTGGCGTCGACCCGACCGGTGGCGTCCACCGGCAGCCAGGTCACCTGGGCCTGCCCGTGCTCGGCGAGCCACTGCACGGCGTCGAGCACGGCGTGGTGCTCGACGGTGCTGGCCAGGAGCCGCCGCCGGGCTGGAGCTGCCGCCAACCGCGCCCAGAAGATCCCTTTGACCGCGAGGTTGTCGCTCTCCGTACCACCGGCGGTGAAGATCACCTCGGACGGCCGGGCGCCGAGGGCGGCGGCGACCCGCTCCCGGGCCTCCTCGACCGTACGCCGGGCCGCCCGGCCGGCGGCGTGCAGTGACGACGCGTTACCGACCCGGCGGGCGGTGGCGACGTAGGTCTCCACCGCCTCGTCGAGCATCGGCGTGGTCGCGGCGTGGTCGAGATATGCCATCACCAGCAAGCCTATCCGCCGGGTCGGGTCCGGCGACGAGGCGGCCGGACCCGACCCGGTCAGGCCGGTACGGCGGTGACCACGACGCCCTGCGGGACGGTCACGTCACTTGCGCTTGCGGATCTCCTCGGCTGCCTGCGGGACCACCTTGTTCAGGTCACCCACCACACCGAAGTCGGCGAGCTCGAAGATCGGCGCCTCGCCGTCCTTGTTGACCGCCACGATGGTCTTCGCGGTCTGCATGCCGGCCCGGTGCTGGATCGCCCCGGAGATGCCCAGCGCCACGTACAGCTGTGGGGAGACGGTCTTGCCGGTCTGCCCCACCTGGAACTGGTGCGGGTAGAACCCGGAGTCGACCGCGGCCCGGGAGGCGCCCACCGCACCGCCGAGCAGGTCGGCAAGCTCCTCGACCAGTTTGAAGTTGTCGCCGCTGCCGACGCCGCGCCCGCCGGAGACGACCACCGACGCCTCGGTGAGCTCCGGCCGGGAGCCGGATTGCTCGGCGACCCGCTCGACCACCTTGGCCAGCTTGTCGGAGTCGGTGACCTGCACCTGCAGCTGCTCCACCTGCGGGCTGGCCGGGGCCGGCTCGGGCGCCACCGAGTTGGGCCGCAGCGTCACCAGCGGCAGGCCCCGGGTGACCCGGGAGGTGACGATGGTGGCGCCGGCGAACGCGATCTGGGTCGCGGTGCCGTCGGCGGCCAGGTCGACCACGTCGGTCAGCAGGCCGTTGTCCAGCCGTACGGCGAGCCGCCCGGCGATCTCCTTGCCTTCCTGGGAGGAGGCGAGCAGCACCGCGCCGGGCTGCACCCGGCCGATCAGCTCGGCCAGCACGGTCACCTTCGGAGCGACGAGGTAGCCGTCGATCTCCTCGCTCTCGGCGGCGTACACCTTGCTGGCGCCGTACTCACCGAGCTTTTCGCTCATCGCGGCGGCCGCGCCGGGCCCGCCGAGCACCACCGCGGACACCTCGCCGCCCAGCTTGCGGGCCAGGGTCAGCAGTTCCAGGGTGACCTTCTTGACGCCAAACTCACCGGTGGCCTCGACGACAACGAGAACCTCAGCCATGTCAACCTCCCCGCTCACACGAACTTCTCGGACGCCAGGAACTCGACCAGCTGTACGCCGGCCTCGCCGTCGTCGACGACCTTCTGCCCCGCCGACCGTGGCGGGCGCTTGCGGTGCTCGACGACCTCACTGGTCGCCCCGTCGAAGCCGACCTCGCTGGCGGCGACGCCCAGATCGGCCAGGGACAGGCTCTGTACCGGCTTCTTCTTGGCCGCCATGATCCCCTTGAACGAGGGGTAGCGCGGCTCGTTGATGGTGTCCCACACCGAGACCACCGCCGGGGTGGTGGCGCTTACCACCTCGTAGCCCTCTTCGTTCTGCCGTTCGACGGTGAGCGTGTCGCCGTCGACGGTCAGCTTGCGGGCGCCGGTCAGGGCGGCGATGCCGAGCCGCTCGGCGAGCATGTGCGGCATCACCTGCACCCGCCCATCGGTGGACTCGGCGCCGCAGAGGATCAGATCCGCCCCAAGGGTGCCGAGGGCTGCGGCGAGAACCTTGGAGGTGGCGACCGCGCAGGACCCGTGCAGGGCATCGTCGACGACGTGCACCGCCTTGTCCGGCCCCATCGACAGCGCCTTGCGGATCGACTCGGCCGCGCGGTCCGGGCCCATGGTGAGGATGGTCACCTCACCGCCGTTGGCCTCCCGCAGCCGCAGCGCCTCCTCAATCGCGTACTCGTCCATCTCATTGATCACGTTGTTGGCCGACCCGCGGTCGACGGTGTTGTCGTCACCGCGCAGGGCGCGTTCCGCGCCGGAATCGGGCACCTGCTTGACGAGTACGACGATGTTCATCGCGCTTCGACACCCCTCCTGTAGGTGGTGCTGCTCTACCACTCTCGGCGCAGCCTGCCGCTTTCCTTAACGATCGGTCAACCGAGCACCGCTGTGGAATGCCCCACCCACTATGTTACCCGCAAGTAGCCAAGGGCCAAACGGCCCCGCCGACAGGCCGGCCGGACCGAACGGCTGCCCTGGTCAGCAGGGGTGACGGATCGGTCAGGGGGACGGATCGGTCAGGGGGACGGATCGGTCAGGAGGGAGTGGCCAGCGCCTGCCTGATCTTGGAGATCATCGCCGTCTCCGCCGGGTCAACCCCGGACGCGGCCCGCGCCACCCGGTCGACCGCCTCGGTCACCGCCGACCGGTAGTGCTCCAGATCGTGCGGGGCCTTCGCGGTGAGCACCGCCACCGACTGCCGCAGCGCCGGCAGCACCAGTTGCTCCACCGCCTCCGGGGTGTCCCGTGCCAACTTGGGCAACTCGCCGCTGGTCAGCACGTCGTTTACCAGACCCGACGTCCCGGCGAACACGTCCGAGGCGGCGAAGCTCTCCCGAACCATCGACACCAGCCCCGGGTCCGCAGCCGACACCAGGTAGACGGCGCCGAAAGCACCGGTCTTCAGCGTGCTGCGCTCGTCATCGGTCAGCTCGGCCACAGACAGTGAGTCTAGCCGGCGATAATGATCCACGTGTGGAGTGCGCTGCGCCGGTGGTTCGATCCCCAGGAGTTGCGCCGGATCGGCACCGCGCCCGACTACCGGTTCTCGCTGGCGAACGAGCGGACCTTCCTGGCCTGGATCCGGACCGCCCTGGCGTTGGTCGCCGGCGGGCTGGCCATCGCGCAGTTCCTGCCTGAGCTGTCCGTGGCCCACCTTCGGGAAGGGCTGGCGGTGACCCTGCTGCTGCTCGGCGGGACCGTCGCGCTGCGGGCGGTCGACCACTGGGCCCGTACCGAGCGGGCCATGCGATTGGGCACCGACCTACCGGCGTCCCGGTTTCCGGCGTTCCTCGCGATCTGTGTCGGTGTCGGTGCCACCGCGTTGACCATCGTCGTACTGGTCGAGGCGGCCAGTGGCTGATCCCGCCGACCCGCCGGCCCGCGAGCACGGACCGCCGGCCCGGGACCCCGGTCTGCAGCCCGAACGGACCCGGCTGGCCTGGCGGCGGTCGGCTCTGGCCCTCACCCTGGTGGTGGCGCTGACCATGCGGCTGGCCGTCGAGCGGGGCGGAGCCGCCATGCTCCTCGGGCTGTTCGCGGTGGTCGGTTGGGCCGGGCTGATCGGCTACGCCTACCGGCACGCCAGTGGCCCACGACGTCCGGCAGCCGGACAGATCAGCGCGGAGGTGCCCCTGCTGGGGCTGGTCACCGCCGGTTACGCGGTGCTCGGCGCCATCCTGATCCTCAGCTGACTAGGCTGAGCCCGCCGGGCGGGGCATCATTGCGGGATGGCCCGCGTGTTCATCCTGCTCTTCATGCTCCACGTCGTGCTCATGGCGGTGGCGCTGATCAGCTGCCTCTCAGCGGAGAAAGGTGACGTCCGCGCCCTGCCGCGCCTGCTCTGGGTGCCGGTCATCATCGTCATCCCCCTCCTCGGGCCGGCCGCCTGGTTCCTCAGCCGCCGGCCCGGCTTCGGCAGCCCGTCACCGCTCGGCGGCGTCCCCAGACCGACCGGTACCCCGCCACCGCGCAACCGCCCGGCGGCCCCCGACGACGATCCCGAGTTCCTGCGCGCGCTCGACGCTGAGAAGTCGAAGCAGGATCGCGAGCTCTTCGAACGGTGGGAGGAGGATCTGCGCCGCCGGGAGGACGACCTGCGCCGCCGGGACGCCGCAGACCCCCGGGAGGACCGCCGGCCCGAGTCAGGTGCCTGACTCGGGCGACCCGAGCGGCCCGCCCGGAGAATGGTCAGGTCAGACCCGACGCTTGAACCGGGCGAGTGCCAGCGGCGCGAACACCGCCGCGATGCCGGCTGCCCAGAGCAGCGAGTAGCCGACCGGGCCGGCGGCGGGCGCGCCACTGAGCAGGCCACGCAGGCCGTCGGCGAGGATCGTCACCGGGTTGACCTCGACCCAGGCCTGAAGCCAGCCCGGCATGGTCTCGGTCGGCACGAATGCGTTACTGGTGAAGGTCAGCGGAAAGATCACCATGAAGCCGAAGATCTGCACCTTCTCCGGCTCGCTGACCATCACCCCGACCAGCACCGAGATCCACGACGCGGCCAGTGTGAAGGCCAGGATCAGCGCGAACGCGCCGAGCAGGCCGACCGGACCACCGTCGACCCGGTAGCCGAGGATCATCCCGACGCCCAGCAGCAGCAGCACCGACCAGGCCTGCTTGACGGTGTCGGCCAGAATTCGCCCGGCCAGCGGCGCCCACCGGGCGATCGGCAACGACCGCAACCGGTCGAACACCCCCTTGGTGAGGTCGGTGTTCAGCCCGAACCCCGTGGTCATCGTTGCGAAAAGGGCGTTCTGCACGATGATTCCCGGCAACGCGAAGGTCAGATAGTCCCCCGGCGTGCCGGCGATCGCACCGCCGAACACATAGGTGAACAGCAGCAGGAACATCAGCGGTTGGACGCTGAGATCGAGCAGTTCCAACGGGTTGTGCTTGATCTGCACCAGGCTCCGCCAGGCCAGGGTGCCGGTGTGCCGCAGCCCGGCCACCGGGCTGACCCACTGGTGCCGCCCGGGCAGCTCGGGCGTGGTGACGGTGGTGGCGGTCAACGGATTCCCTCCATGGTGGCGGCGGTCGACTGTGCTCCCGTACCGGCCGGCCCGGTCGCCGGTGCCGGCCGCTCGCCGGTGCCGGCCGCCGAACCGCCGGAGCCCGGATCGGCCCGGTGGCCGGTGAGCGACAGGAAGACCTCATCTAGGCTGGAGCTGCGCAACGCCAGCTCACCGACCTTCACCCCGGACTCGTCAAGCCGGCGGACCACCGCCGGCAGCAGGTCCGCATCGGCGGTGCTCACCGTCACCGTGGTCTGGGCCAACGACGGCTCGTTGCCGGACAGGTCCCGCAGCGTAGTCAGCACTGTCGGCAACTGTTTCGGATCGGTCGGGCGCACCGCGAGGACCTGGGCACCGGTCTTGGCCTTCAGCTCCTCCGGCGTACCGCCGGCGATCACCCGCCCGTGGTCGACCACGGCCAACTCGTCGGCCAGCTGGTCGGCCTCCTCCAGGTACTGGGTGGTGAGCAGCACCGTCACACCACCGGCGACCAGCCCACGGACCAGCTCCCACAGCTCGTTGCGGCTGCGCGGGTCCAGCCCGGTGGTGGGTTCGTCGAGGAACAACACCTGGGGCCGTCCCACCAGGCTGGCGGCCAGGTCGAGGCGGCGGCGCATACCGCCCGAGTAGGTCTTCGCCGCGCGATCGGCGGCATCGGTGAGCTGGAACTCGGCCAGCAGTTGCCGGGCACGGGAGCGCGCGTCACGCCGCGACGACCCCAGCAACCGACCGATCATGATCAGGTTTTCCACGCCGGTCAGCGTCTCGTCGACCGAGGCGTACTGCCCGGTCAGGCCGATCGACCGGCGGACCTGGTGAGCCTGGCCGACCACGTCGAAGCCCTGCACCCGGGCGTGCCCGGCGTCCGGCCGCAACAGGGTGGCGAGCACCCGGACCGCAGTGGTCTTGCCGGCCCCGTTCGGCCCGAGCAGCCCGAACACGGTGCCGGTACGGACCGCGAGATCCACCCCGGCCAACGCGGTCGTCGAGCCGAACCGCTTGACCAGGCCCTCGGCCCAGATCGCGTGCGACATCCTCACTCCTGTCGTTCGTCTGCAGACCCACAATGAACGACAGGACCGACATTCCGCCAAGCATTTGCCGACCAGACCGGGTCGGCGATCCGTCAGGCCAGGTTCGACCAGCGCTCAGGCCAGGTCCGACCAGCGCTCAGGCCAGGTTCGACGAGCGCGGATAGGCGTCGTCCGGGTCGGTCAACACATTGACCAGGTACGGCACCCCGGCGTCGAAGGCCCGACGCAGCGCCGGACCGATGTCGCCGGCCTTGGTGACCGTCTCCCCCGCGCCGCCCAGCGCCCCGACGATCTCGTCGTAGCGCAGCCCCGGCTGCAGATCGGCGGCGACGTCGTAGCCGTACATGGCGCGCATCGGGTGCTTCTCCAACCCCCAGATGCCGTTGTTGCCGACCACGATCACGACCGGCAACTTCTGCCGGGCCAGCGACTCGACGTCCATCAGCGAGAAGCCCGCCGCGCCGTCGCCCATCAGCACGCAGACCTGCCGGTCCGGGTAGGTGAGCCGGGCACCCATCGCGTAGCCCATGCCGGTGCCGAGGCAGCCGTACGGGCCGGGGTCGAGCCAACTGCCGGGCACCGACGGCTCGAGGTAGCGGCCGGCGTACGAGACGAAGTCACCGCCGTCGCCGATGGTGACGGCATCCGGGTCGAGCACCGCCCGCAGTTCGCCGTAGATCCGCGACGGGCGGATCGGGTCGGACTCGGCGGCGAGCTCCGCCGCGTCCCGCGCCCGGGCCTGCTCCTCGGCGGCGCGCAGGTCGGCCAGCCAGCCGGTGTGGTCGGCCCGGTCGCCGGAGTGGTCAGCGAACGCGGACAGGATCAGCCGCAGGTCACCGGCGGGCGAAACGGCCGGCTGTACGTGGGTCGCCCGCTGGCTCGGCGCGTCGACGACGTGCACCACCTGGGCGGCGCCGAAGTCACCGAAGCTGAGCCGGAAGTCCAGCGGGGTGCCGACCACTACCACCACGTCGGCCCGACCGAACGCGACCCGCCGCGCCTTCGCGAAGGCCAGCGGGTGCCCCGGCGGCAGCGATCCACGCCCCATGCCGTTGGTGAAGACCGGCACCTGCAGCGCCTCGGCGGCCTCCCGCAACGCGGCGACGGCGTCCCCGGCGTACACGTCGGAGCCGGCGACGATCACCGGACGGTCGGCGGCGGCGATCAGCCGGGCCGCGCGGGCGACCTCGTCCGGGTCGGGCTCGACCACCGGCACCGCGTCGGCGGTCGGCGCGGTCACCTCAGCGGTCGAGAAGACGACCTCCAGCGGCAGGTCGAGGAAGGCGGGGCCGCGGTGCGGGGTGAGCGCGGCGGACAGCGCGGCACCGACCGCGGCCGGTACGTCGTCGGTCGCGGCGACCGTGGCGGCGTGCTTGGTGACCGGGGCGACCAGCGGTACGTGGTCGATCTCCTGCAGGCTGCCCGACCCCCAGCGGAACGCCGGTGCCCGGCCGCCGAGCACCAGCACCGGCGCGGCGTTGAAGAAGGCGCTGGTCAGACCGGAGATGCCGTTGGTGACGCCGGGGCCGGCGGTGAGTGCGGCCAGCCCGGGACGACGCTGCAGCTTCGCTACCGCCTCGGCGGCGAAGACGGCGGTCTGCTCGTGCCGTACGTCGTAGATCGGGAAGTCGGCGGTGCGCGCGGCGTCGTACAGCGGGAAGATGTGGCCGCCGGAGAGAGTGAACAGCTCGCGTACGCCGTAGGCCTGGGCGGCGGCCAGCGCCAACGTCCCGCCGTGTCCCTCGATCCGCTCCGCCATCGCCGATGCCTCCCGTCGCCCCGGGCCCGCCCGGCCGGCGCGCCCCCGAGCAGGTTACCGCCCGGTCACTTCGTTCGGCATCCACGTGCGACCGGCACCGCCGGCACCGAGCCGGTTCAGGGGCCGGCCGAGGGCCAGCGGAGGGGGCCGGCCGAGGGCCGATACGGGCTAGCGACCGGTGAAGTCGGGCTTACGCTTGGCGACGAACGCCGCCATCCCCTCGGTGCGGTCGTCGGTGGCGAACAGGCCGGCGAACAGCTGACTCTCCCAGGCCAGGCCGGAGGCGAGGTCCATCTCCAGACCCCCGTCGATGGCCAACTTGGCCGCCTTGACCGCCTGGGCCGGGCCGGTGACGAACGGCCGGACCATGTCGAGCGCCGCCGCGTACACCTGGTCGGCCGGGACGACGCGATCGGCCAGGCCGATCCGCTCGGCCTCGGCGGCGTCGACCATCCGTCCGGACAGGATGATGTCCTTGGCGCGCGCCGGGCCGACCAGCCGGGCCAGCCGCTGGGTGCCGCCGGCACCGGGGATGACCCCCAGTTTGATCTCCGGCTGGCCGAGTTTGGCGTCCTCGGCGACCACCCGCCAGTCGCAGGCCAGGGCCAGCTCGCAGCCGCCGCCGAGGGCGTAGCCGGTGATCGCGGCGACCACCGGTTTCGGGATCCGGGCGACCGCGTCGAAGGCGCTGGACAGCTGCGCCGCGCGTCCCGCCATGTCCACGTACGACATGTCGGCCATCTCTTTGATGTCGGCGCCGGCTGCGAAAACCTTCTCTCCGCCGTAGACCACGACCGCCCGGACCCGCTCGTCGTCGGCGACGGTACGCGCGGCGTCGCGCAGCTCCTCCTGCACCGCTGCGTTCAGCGCGTTCATCGGCGGCCGGGCCAGCCGAATCGTGGCCACCCCCTGCTCGACCTCGACCAGCACCAGCTCCGGCACGGCGGACCTCCCCATCGACGTCGCGTTCTGGGACAGCCTACGGCGAACACCGGAGAGTGGGTAACGTGATCCACAACGTGAGGGGGGCAGACGGATGATCACCTACTACGATGACAAATCCGTACGGATCACCTCCACCGAGATCCGGGTGGACCAGCACCGACATCCGCTCACCCAGGTGCACCGGATCTGGCAGCGGCGGGGTGCCCGCTCGTGGAGTGCCCTGGCCGGCCGGGGCATGGTCGGCGTCGCTTTCCTGGCCCCGGTGGCGACCGCGATCATCGGGCTGGTAACCGCGCTGACCATCGACGCCTCGCCGACCGTCACCATCGCGCTGATCGGTGGATCGATCCTGGTCGGGCTGGTCATCATCCCGATCGCGGACCTGCTGCTCGGGCTGCTCGACGACTCCTACGACCGGGGCGCGCACCTGCTCGAACTCTGGGCCGAGGTACGGGGCGCCCCGGTGCTACTGGTGTCCGACCGGGACGCGCTGCGGGTGGGACGCATCCACCGCGCGCTACGCCGTGCGGTCGAGGCCGCGCTGGCATCGCAAGCGCCTGTCCCGGCCCGAGCAACACCGGGCCGAGCCGCTCCGGCCAGAGCCATAACGGCCCGCGCCACACCGGGCCGAGCCACACCGGGCCGACCGGCGCTGCCCCGGCCCGCGCCGGGTTCCGCCGACCGGCGCGCCAGCGGTGGTGGCCGGCGCGCCGCACAATAGGGAGATGCCACTCCCGCTGCCGTCCCCGGCGAGTCTCATCGCACTGACCAGATCCACCGTCGGGCAGGTCGCCGGTGCGGTGACCGGCGCGGCCGGGCGGGCCACCGGCCAGGCCGGTGAGGTGGCGACCCGGATGGGCCGACTCACCTCCGAGTACGCCGCCGTGCCGTCGCGCGCGTTCGCCGTACTGGATGAGATCGAGGCTCTGGTGCAACGGGTCGGCACGGTGGTCGACCGGGTCGAGATGCTGCTCGACCGCAGCGAACGGGTGGTCGCGGAGGCAGAGGAGGCGACCCTACGGGTGGAGACGATCGCCACAGCGGCGACCGACGCGGTGGCGGCCGCGACCCGGGTGGCGGCCGCCGCGCAGACGCTGCTCACCGATGCCGACCGGGTGGCGGTGGGGGCCAGTCGGGTGGTGGGGCGCAGCGAGGAGATCGCCGAGCGGTCGGTCGAGCTGATCGGCGAGTACGAGCCGGCGCTGCGCCGTGGCGCTCCGATGGCCCGGCACTTCGTCGAGCAGTTGAGCGAGGATGAGGTGGACGCGGCGGTCCGGCTGGTCGACGAGCTGCCCCGGCTGACCCAGCATCTCAAGGCCGACGTGCTGCCGATCCTGGCCACCCTGGACCGGGTCGGGCCGGACATCCACGACCTGCTGGAGGTGACCCGGGACCTGAAGTTGGCGGTGGCCGGCATCCCGGGTCTGCGGATGTTGCGCCGTCGGGGCGCGGACCGGCTCGGCGAGGACGAGGCCCTGCCACCGGGCGAGTGAGCGCTAGGACGCCCGACGGACGGGTATCTCGGCCAGCCAGACGTCGGCCAGGTCGCCGAGGGGGACGTCGAGGGCCTGGCTGAGCCGGACCACGGTGCCGAACGCCGGCGCCGGAAGCCGGCCCGCTTCGATCTTGCGCAGGGTCTCGGGGGAAATACCGGCCACCAGCGCCACCTCGACGAGGCTGCGGCCGGCCCGGGCGACCCGCAGGGCGGCACCGAGTCGCTGGCCTGCGGCGATCTGTTCGGCGGTGAGCGGTTGGCGGACCATGTCCAGCAGGATAGCTCTCCGGAGCGCTCTCGGACCGGCGTGGTATAAAAATACCGCAGAGGGAGAGGGAGGCTGTCGTGATCGAGCTCAAGTCCGCCCAGGAGATCGACCGGATGGCGGTGACCGGGCAGTTCGTCGGCGAACTGCTCGCCGAGTTGAGCGGTGTCGCCGCGGTCGGCGTCAACCTGATGGACATCGAGCACCACGCCCGGCGGCGGATCGCCGAACGCGGCGCCGAGTCCTGCTACTGGGACTATGCCCCGTCGTTCGGCCGCGGTCCGTTCCGCAACGTACTGTGCCTGTCGGTCAACGACGCGGTGCTGCACGGCCTCCCGCACGACTACGTACTGCGCGACGGCGACCTGCTCAGCATCGACATGGCGGTCGGCATCGACGGCTGGGTGGCCGACTCCGCGGTCTCCGTCATCGTCGGCACCCCCGATCCGGCCGATCTGCGGCTGATCGAGGCCACCGAGGTCGCCCTCGCGGCGGCGATCGCCGCCGCCCAGCCCGGCGGGCGCCTCGGCGACGTCTGCGCCGCGATCGGCGAGGTCGCCGGTTCGTACGGCTACAGCGTCAACGGCGAGTTCGGCGGTCACGGCATCGGCCGCACGATGCACGAGGACCCGCATGTCGCCAACACCGGCCGTGCCGGCCGTGGGATGCGGCTCGATCCCGGCCTGACCATCGCGATCGAACCCTGGTTCTGTCACTCCACCAACAAGATCAGGTACGACGAGGACGGCTGGACGATCCGTTCCGCCGACGGCTCCCGTACCGCCCACTCCGAACACACGGTCGCCATCACACCGTCCGGGCCCCGAGTCCTGACCGGCCGCCCGACACCCTGAACCCGGAAAGCAACACGAGTAGCTTATATAAGATATTGCTGATACTGTGCCCACCGGTCGGACCTCCCGACCGGTGGACACACACGTCTATGGAGCGACGATGATCGACATTGACGAGCAGATCAGCACCGTCGAACGACGGATCGGCAGTCGGGTCCTCGATGCGGGCACCGCCCGGGTGCAGACCATCTCCCGCACCTACGCGGCAAGCGTCGACGAACTCTGGGACGCCTGCACCAGCGCCGAACGCCTCCCCCGCTGGTTCCTGCCGGTCTCCGGAGAGCTCCGACTGCACGGCCGCTACCAGCTCGAAGGCAACGCCGGGGGTGTGGTGCAGCGCTGCGACCCGCCGAAGAGCTTCGCCGCCACCTGGGAGTTCGGCGGCGAGGTGAGCTGGATCGAGGTACGGCTGAGCCCGCTGTCCGACGGAACGACCCGGTTCGAGCTGGAGCACGTGGCGCACGTCGACGACGAACGGTGGGCACAGTTCGGGCCCGGCGCCACCGGTGTGGGCTGGGACCTGGCCCTGATCGGGCTCACCCTGCACCTGGCGGCCCCGCAACAGCCGGTCGACCCCCAGGCGGTCGAGGCGTGGAGCACGTCGACCGAGGGGCGAGAGTTCATCACCCGCAGCAGCGACCAGTGGCGTGCGGCGAGCGTCGCCGCCGGCACCGATCCGACCGAGGCGGGCGAGGCTGCGGAGCGGACGACCGCCTTCTACACCGGCACGGCCTGAGACCCGACGGGCCGACGACCAACCTGGGAGAGTTGAACACTTTGTTGAAAACATTTGGTTGACGGCCGTGGGCGGGTGTGGTTGAGTCAACGCTGTGACCACCGACGACCTGTTCACCCCGCCCGACGCGGCGCAGTCGCGGGCCCACCGCCGACACGCGGCCCTGCTCCGGCTCGCTGGACGGCACGCCGACACCACCGCGCGGCGGCACCGCCATCTGCACCCGCAGGTGGTCGACCCGTACGAGGCGGTACGGCTGGTGCTCGGCCTGGCCAGTGGCGGCGCGACAATCGACCCGGACGAGCCGGAGCTGGACGTCAGTGACCTGATCGCGGCGCTGACCCTCATCGCCCCGGTCCGCGCCGACCTCGACGTGGTCGAACTGGGCCTGCTGGAGGCCGCCCGGAGTCGGGGACTCACCTGGCAGGAGATCGCCTTCGGACTGGGCCTGGGCACGGCGCAGGCGGCCCGGCAGCGCTACGACCGGCTCATCGGCCGCAGTGGTCCGGCCGCCGGAGCCGACTGACCGGTACGGGTGTCCAGCCGGTGTAGCCGCCCACCCCCGCCACCCGGACGGGACCTGGACGGCACCGTCGGCCACCCGCGTCAGGCGTGGACCAGCCCCGGGCGACGCAGGTCCTCGACGTCGACGACCTCCCGGCCCAGCGGCCAGAACGCCGCCGGCACCAACTTGAAGTTGGCGATGCCGAACGGGATGCCGATGACCGTCAGACAGAGCGTCACGCCGGTGACGATGTGGGTGAGCGCCAGCCACCAGCCGGCCAGCACCACCCAGAGGATGTTCGCCAGCCCGGAGCCGATCCCCGCCCCCGGCTTCGCGACCAGCGTCCGGCCGAACGGCCAGAGGGAGTAGTAGGCCAACCGCAGCGACGCCACTCCGAACGGGATCGTGACGATCAGCACGAAGCAGACGAGGGCCGCCACCGCGTACCCGAGGCCGAGCACGATGCCGCCGCCGAAGATGAGCCAGAGCAGGTTGAGAATGACTCGCATGTCTCGATGATCCCGCATCCGCGCCACCCGGCACCGGCGTTTCGCGGGCAGCCAGCCGGCCAGAGCATCAGTCAGCCGGCCAGGGCGTCAGTCAGCCGGCCAGGGCGTCGATCTCGGACCGCTGCGGCAACGACACCGAGGCCCCCAGCCGGCGTACGCAGGCCGCACCGGCCGCCGACGCCCACCGGACCGCGGACACCAGGTCCCGTCCCTCGCCCCAGGCGACCGCGAGCGCGCCGGTGAACGCGTCACCGGCGGCGGTGGAGTCCACCGTCTCGACCGGAAAGGCCGGCACGTGATGCACCGTACCGTCGCGGTCGGCGAACCATGCGCCCTCGGCACCCAGGGTGAGCACCGCCCGACGGACCACCGTCAACAGCGCCGCCGGATCCTCCCGCCCGACGCCGACGATCGCCCGCGCCTCGGCCTCGTTGACCACCAGCAGATCCACCGCGTCGAGCAGTTCGGCCGGCAGCTCACGGGCCGGGGCGGCGTTGAGGATCACCCGGGTGCCCGCCTCGCGGGCCGCCGCCGCGGCGGCCAGCACCGTCTCCAGCGGAATCTCCAACTGCGCCACCAGCACGTCGGCGTCGCGTACTGCCGCCAGCTCCGGCTCGGTGAGCCCACGGAACGCCGCGTTGGCGCCCGGGGTGACGACGATCGCGTTCTCACCGGCCGCGTTGACCATCACGATCGCGACGCCGGACGACCCGTACACCACCCGCAGCTGGCTCGTGTCCACCCCGGACCGGGCGATCCGGCCGGTCAGGGTGACACCGAAGGCGTCCGAGCCGACCGCGCCGAGGAACACGCAGTCGCCACCGGCGCGGGCCGCCGCGATCGCCTGGTTGGCACCCTTGCCGCCGGGCACCGTGACGAAGTCGGTGCCGAGCAGGGTCTCCCCCGGCGACGGCAGTCTCGGCGCGGTCGCCACCAGGTCCATGTTCGCGCTGCCGACCACCGCGATCCGCGGCGCTGTCACGACGTCCTCCGCTCAGGCGGCCCGGGCGGTGTACCGCTGGCCCGCCCGCTCGACGACCAGCGGTACGCCGAACGTCTCCGACAGGTGCTCGCCGGTGATCGTGGCGGCCAGCTCGCCGGCCGCGACGACGGTGCCGCCGCGCAGCAGCAGGGCGTGGGTGAAGCCCGGCGGGATCTCCTCCACGTGGTGGGTGACCAGCATCAACGCCGGGGAATGCGGATCCTGGGCGAGGACCCCGAGCCGGCCGACCAGCTCCTCACGGGCGCCGAGGTCGAGCCCGGCCGCCGGCTCGTCGAGCAGCAGCAGCTCCGGGTCGGTCATCAGCGCCCGGGCGATCTGCACCCGCTTGCGTTCACCTTCGGAGAGGGTCCCGTACTCGCGCTGCGCCAGCCCGGCCACGCCGAACTGGCCGAGCAGCTCCTGCGCCCGACCCACGTCGAGCTCGTCGTAGCGCTCCCGCCACCGGCCGACCACCGACCAGGCGGCGGTCAGCACCACGTCGAGCACCCGCTCGGTGCCGGGAATCCGTTCGGCGAGGGAGGCGGTGGTCAGCCCGATCCGGGTTCGCAGCTCCGCCAGGTCGGTGCGCCCCAGCTGCTCGTCGAGGACCCGGACGGTCCCGGTCGTCGGGTGCAGCCGGCCGGCGGCGAGGCTGAGCAGGGTGGTCTTGCCGGCACCGTTCGGGCCGAGCACCACCCACCGCTGGTCGGGCTGCACCCGCAGGGTGATGTCCTGCAGCAGGGCCGTGCCGGAGCGGGTCACGCCCACTGAGTCGAGCTCGATCACCAGGTCGTCAGCAACGGTAGGCACCGGACCATCCAATCACGCCGTGGGTGGTGCCGCCCCACCTGGCCGCGCCGGGGTGGCCGGCACCACCCGACGGACTGCTCAGGTCTGCGGCTGGACCGCCGTGGCGGCGCGGCGGTGTCGGCGCCGGGGTCAGGCCACGGTGGATCCGAAGACCTCGTCGCGGGCGGCGTCGAGGGCGGTCCGCAGGGCGCCCTGCAGCACCGGCTCCTCGGTCAGCTCGGTGACCACCACCCGGGGGGCGACCAGGGTGATCGCGGCCACCTCATGCTGCACCCGTTCGGCCAGGGCGCTGCCGCCGGCCTGGCCGACCTCACCGGTCAGCACGACCAGCGGCGGGTCGAGCACCACGCAGCTGCTGGCGACGCCGAGCGCGAGCCGGCGGGCCAGCTCGTCGAGCAGCGGCCCGCCCCGGGTGCCGGCGGCGATCGCGGCCCGCACCGCGTCACCCGCGCTGGCCGCCCGGAACCCGTGTTCGCGGGCCACCGCGCGGACCGCGTCGGCGCCGGCGAGCTGCTGAAAGGCCGGCTTGGCCCGGCGGGAGACGTCGCGTGGGATCGGCGCACCGGGCACCGGCAGGTAGCCGATCTCGCCGGCCGCGCCGGTGCTGCCGTGGTGCAACCGGCCGCCGAGCATGATCGCCAGGCCGACCCCGACGCCGGCCCAGACCAGCACGAAGTCGGGCACGTCACGGGCGGCGCCGGCGTGTGCCTCGGCAACCGCGGCGAGGTTGACGTCGTTTTCGAAAACGACGGTGGTGTCCAGGTCCTCGCGCAGCGCGGCGAGCAGGCCGCGGTGCCAGCGCGGCAGGTTGTACGCGAAGGTGATGTCGCCGTTGGCCGGGTCGACCAGGCCGGGGGTGCCCAGCACCACCCGCCGTACGCTGGCCAGCTGGGTCTCGGCGCTGCTGGCGGCCTGCACCACCGCGTTGTGCACCACACCGACCGGGTCGTCGGTGTCCCTGGTGGACTGCTCGACCCGGCCGATCACCGATCCGGTGATGTCGGCGCAGGCGGCCACCACCCGGTCCGGTCCGACGTCGACTCCGACGACGTGCGCGCTGGCCGGCTGTACGGCGTACAGCTGGGCGTTGGGGCCCCGGCCACCGGCCTGTTCGCCGACCCGGGTGACCAGCCCGCGTCCTTCCAGCCGCTCGACCAGCTGCGATGCTGTCACTTTGGACAGTCCGGTCAGCTCACCGAGTTGGGCCCGGGTGAGTGGTCCGCGGGCGATGAGCAGCTCCAGCGCCGCCCGGTCGTTGAGCGCTCGCAGCAGCCGGGGCGTGCCGGGCAGGCGCGGGGAACCCATGTGGTCGTCCTCTAGCATTTAGGAAAGTTAACTATTATCTTGGCATCCGCAACGGAAGTAGCCGTAGCGTAGTCGCCGGTGACACCCTCGGCGGTCGGACGACCCGGCACTCACCGGCAACGAACAGCGCCTCCCCGGTGCGCCACTCGGACCGCGGAGACGCCACGGAGGGGGAGAACATGCCGAACGACCCGGCGCTGCGGCGGCTGGCGCTGCGCACCCTGCTCGCCGCCTACCCCGGCACCGCCGTCCCGCAGTGGGCGATCGACCTGGTCGGCGACGGGCTCGCCGGGCACACCTTGTTCGGCGGCAACGTGGACCGACCCGAACAGCTGCGGGCCGCCACCGACGCGCTGCGGGCCGCCCGGGCCGACGTGCTGATCGCCATCGACGAGGAGGGCGGCGACGTGACCCGGCTGGCGCACGCCACCGGCAGCCCGTACCCCGGCAACGCCGCGCTCGGTGCGGTCGACGACCCGGCGCTGACCCGGCAGGTCTACCGGGCGATCGGCGACGAGCTCGCCACCTGCGGCGCCAACCTCGACCTGGCCCCGACCGTCGACGTGAACACCGCCGACGACAACCCGATCATCGGCACCCGGTCGTTCGGGGCCGACCCGGCACTGGTCGCCACCCACGCGACCGCGGCCGTCGCCGGGCTGGCCGACGCCGGAGTCGCCGCCTGCGCCAAGCACTTTCCCGGCCACGGCGCCACGGTCACCGACTCACACCTCGAACTGCCCACTGTCGACGTACCGATGGCGGTGCTGCGCCGACGGGACCTGCCGCCGTTCGCCGCCGTGGTCGAAGCCGGCACCCCGGCGATCATGACCGCGCACATCCGGGTCCCGGCGTTGACCGGCGACGCGCCGGCCACCTTCAGCTGGGCCGCGCTGACCGGCCTGCTCCGCGACGAGTACGGCTTCACCGGGGTGATCGTCACCGACGCGCTGGAGATGCGCGGTGCCACCCTGGCCGCCGGTGGGATCGGCCCGGCAGCGGTCGCCGCCCTGGCCGCCGGCGCCGATCTGCTCTGCATCGGCGCCCGGGTGGACCACGCGTTGGTCGAACGGGTCGCGGCGGGCATCGTCGCGGCGATCGGCGACGGGACGCTGCCGGTCGGCCGGGTCGAACAGGCGGCCGACCGGGTGACCGCGCTGGCCGCCGTGGTCCGACCGGCAGCGGGTGGGACCGCCGGCCCGGCCGACCTGGGGTACGCCGCCGCCCGCCGCGCCGTCCGGGTGGAAGGCACCCTCGACGGGCTGGCCGACGCACTGGTGGTGCAGCTGACCGCCGGCTCGACGATCGCCGAGGGCCGGGTGCCGTGGGGCCTCGGACCGCACCTCGGCAACGCCCGGCAACTGCGGGTGGCACCGGCGGAGGTGACCGCCGAGCAGGTCGCGACGGCCGCCGCCGGCCGGCCGCTGGTGCTCGTCGGACGGCACCTGCACCGGGTGCCCGGCGCCGGTGACCTGATCGAACGGCTGGCCACCCGGCACCCGGTCGCGGTGGTGGAGATGGGCTGGCCGTCGGCCTGGCGCCCGGCCGGAGTACGGGCCTTCGTCACCACCTACGGTGCGAGTCACGCCAACGGCCGGGCCGCCGCCGAGGCCCTCGGCCTGGCCGCCTGAGCGGCCAGGCCGGACGCGCTGGACGGGTCAGTAGCGGTAGTGCTCCGGCTTGTACGGGCCGGCCACGTCGACGCCGATGTAGTCCGCCTGGGCCTTGGTGAGCACGGTCAGCTTGGCGCCGAACGCGTCCAGGTGCAGCCGGGCCACCTTCTCGTCGAGGTGCTTGGGCAGCACGTACACCTGCTTTTCGTACTCGCCGACCTTGGCGTACAGCTCGACCTGGGCGATCACCTGGTTGGAGAAGGACGTCGACATCACAAAGCTCGGGTGACCGGTCGCGTTGCCGAGGTTCAGCAGCCGCCCCTCGGAGAGCACGATCACCGAGTGGCCGTCCGGGAAACGCCACTCGTCGACCTGCGGCTTGACGTTGATCTTCTCGATCCCCGGCACCTTCGCCAGACCGGCCATGTCGATCTCGTTGTCGAAGTGCCCGACGTTGCCGACAATCGCGTTGTGCTTCATCCTCGCCATGTGGTCGGCCAGGATGATGTCCTTGTTGCCGGTGGTGGTGATGAAGATGTCGCCGCGGTCGACGACGTCGTCCAGGGTCACCACGTCGAGGCCGTCCATCGCCGCCTGCAGCGCGCAGATCGGGTCGATCTCGGTCACCACGATCCGGGCCCCCTGGCCGCGCAGCGACTCCACGGCGCCCTTGCCGACGTCGCCGTAGCCGCAGATCACCGCGAGCTTGCCGGCGATCATCACGTCGGTGGCCCGGTTGATCCCGTCGACCAGCGAGTGGCGGATGCCGTACTTGTTGTCGAACTTGCTCTTGGTGACCGAGTCGTTGACGTTGATCGCCGGGAAGAGCAGGTTGCCCTCGCGGGCCAGCTCGTAGAGGCGGTTGACGCCGGTGGTGGTCTCCTCGGAGACTCCGATGATCGGCTTGGCCATCTCGGTGTACTTGGTCGGGTTCGCGGCCAGCGAGCGGCGCAGCGTCTCCAGGATGATGCCGTACTCGTGCGAATCGGTCGGCGCCGTCGACGGTACCGCCCCGGCGGCCTCGAACTGCTTGCCGAGGTGGATCAGCAGGGTCACGTCGCCGCCGTCGTCGACGATCGAGTCCGGCCCGCTGCCGTCCGGCCAGGTGAGCATCTGCTCGGTGCACCACCAGTACTCGTCCAGCGTCTCACCCTTCCAGGCGTACACCGCGACGCCCTGCGGGTTGTCGACCGTGCCGTTCGGGCCCACGACGACCGCCGCGGCGGCCTGGTCCTGGGTGGAGAAGATGTTGCAGGAGACCCAGCGCACGTCGGCCCCGAGCGCGGTCAGCGTCTCGATCAGCACCGCCGTCTGTACGGTCATGTGCAACGATCCGGCGATCTTGCGGCCCTTGAACGGCTGCTGGGCGGCGTACTCACGGCGCAGTGCCATCAGCCCGGGCATCTCGTGCTCGGCGAGCTCGATCTCCTTGCGACCGAAGGTCGCCAGGGACAGGTCGGCGACCTTGAAGTCGCTGACCGACCCGGCGCTGTCGGCGGTCAGAGTGACGGTCACTAGAACTCCTCGGGTCTCAACGGATGCGTCCGTCCTGCCGGACACGGCACGCACGACACCCGTCCACCATACGGCCCGAATTGCGGTTCACCCGACCCGAGGGCTCGACCGCCGTCAGTCGCGGGCGAGCGCGAAACCGACCGTCGGACCGGCACCGCCGCCGTAGGCCACCTGGATGAGCAGCGCGGCGACCGGCTCCAGATAGCGGGCGCTGGACAGCGGGCCGGCGTCAACCGTGTCGAAGCCCAACTGCGTGCCGAGTTCCTGGACGGTCTTCTTGGCGGCCAGGTCGTCGCCGGCGACCGGCACCGACTGCCGAACGCCACCGAGCACCGGCCGGGCGTGGTTCGGAGCGAGCACGGTGTTGAACGCCTTCACCACGTGAGCAGCCGGGACCATCGCGGCGACCTGCTCGGCGGCGGAGGTGTCGTGGCCGATCCGCAGCGACATGTGGTCCGGACCGAGCGGGTTGGTCACGTCGATCACGGTGCTGCCGGCCAGCGCGTCGGCGACCGGCCCGGCGAGCGCGTCACCGATCCCGGTGTACGGCACCGCCAGCACGACCAGCTCGGCGTCCGCCGCCTGGGCGGCGTCGCCGGCGGTCACCCCGGTGCCGGTGGTCGCCTCGGCCAGCCGCGGCGAATCCGGGCTGGACGCGGAGATCGTCACCTGGTGACCGACCTCGGTCAGCCGCCGGGCCAGGGCCGAGCCGACGTTGCCGGCGCCGATGATGCCGATGTCCATCATTCTCTCCCTCTCCGACGGGTCGTCACTGTCGATCGGATACCCGCCGGCCCGGTACGGAAACGGCGCCGTACGGAAACGGCGCCGTACGGAAACAGGGCCGTACGGGAACCAGCGAGCTCGGGGTAGGTTGTGGCGCCACCTAGATAGCGCTGCTATCTTTCTGGCCGTGGATCAGGAACGGCGGGGCCAGTGGCTGCGCGGGGTGCTCGACCTCTGTGTGCTCGCGGCGCTGTACCGGCACGAGTCGTACGGTTACGAGCTGGCCCAGTCGCTGCAGGCAGCCGGGCTCGGGCCGATCAAGGGCGGCACCCTCTACCCCGTACTGCTCCGGCTGCAACGGACCGGCCTGGTCGACGCCCGATGGCGCGCCGGCACCAGCGGCCCGGCCCGCAAGTACTACCGGCTGACCGAGTCCGGTGCGCAGCGGCTGCGCCAAACCACCGCCGACTGGCGGTCCTTCGCCACCGGTGTCGACACGATCCTGCAGGAGGTGACCACCTCGTGAACCAGCAGACCTGGCTGGCCGCCCTGACCGGCGAGCTGCACCGGCACGGCATCGACCGCGAGTTGGCCGGACACGTCGTCGCGGAGGCCGCGGCCCACCTGTACGACAGCGGCGAAGCACCGTTGGCGGTCTTCGGCACCCCGGCCGACTACGCCACCGACGTGGCGCGCAGCGTCGGTGGGCCGGCTCAGATCCCGCGCCGCGTCCACCCCGGCCCGGTCCGGCTCGACGTGCAGGACGTCACCAAGCGGTACCGCCGACACACCGTACTGGACCGGGTGCGACTCACCGTCCGGGCCGGCGAGATCGCCGCCGTGGTCGGCGCCAACGGCAGCGGCAAGAGCACCCTGCTGCGCATCTGCGCCGGCCTGGCCAGCCCGGACAGTGGCCGGGTCCGGGTGTACGGCACCCTCGGCTACTGCCCGCAGTCCGGCGGCACCGGCGACTTCCTGCACCCGGACGAGCACTTCGCGCTGGTCGGTGCCGGCCGTCGGCTCAGCCGGACACAGTCGCGTACCGCCGGGCGGACGCAGGCCGCGGTCCTGGACTGGGACGCGTCCGCCGCCGTCCAGGCCCGGCACCTGTCCGGCGGCACCCGGCAGAAGCTCAACCTGGTGCTGGCCGGGCTCGGCGACCCGGACCTGCTGCTGCTCGACGAGCCGTACCAGGGCTTCGACCGCGGCACCTACCTGGACTTCTGGCACCAGGTGTGGCGCTGGCGCGATGCCGGCAAGGCGGTCGTGGTCGTCACCCACCTGCTGAACCAGCTCGACCGGGTCGACCTGGTGCTCGACCTGACCGGAACGGAGGCCGGTCGATGAGCCGGGTGCTGACCGTGGCGGAGATGACGTTGCGCGAGACGTCCCGGCGACGCGGCGTACTGGCGATCCTGCTGGTCTTTCCGCTCTGCTTCTATCTGGCCCGCCGGGGCGACTTCGCCGGGCAGTCGATCCGGTTCGTCTGCCTCGGGCTCGGCTGGGCGCTGAGCACGGCGGCACTGTTTGCCGGCAACGCCAACCGTGATCTGGAGACCCGGCTGCGGCTGACCGGCTACCGGCCGGCGCAGCTGTGGGCCGGCCGACTGCTGGCGCTGTGGGCGGTCGGTGTGCTGCTGTCCGTGCCGTACTTCCTGCTGGTGCTGTTCGACCAGCCCGGCGTACGGCACGGGGCGATCGGCCTGATCATGCTGGTGATGGTCGCCGTGGCGGTTCCGTTCGGGCTGGCGATCAGCGCGGTGCTGCCCCGCGAGCTGGAAGGCACCCTGATCCTGCTGACCATCGTCGGGCTGCAGATGGTGATGGACCCGGCCAGCCCGGCCGCGCGGGCGCTGCCGTTCTGGTTCAGCCGGGAGATCGCCACCTACGCGATCGACCACACCGACAGCGGCTACCTCGACCGAGGGCTGCTGCACGGCGCGGTCGTCGCGGTCACGATGGTCACCCTGGTCGCGATCGCCACCGGGGTACGGCTACGCCGCCGACCCCACCTACGGTTCGGGTGACGGCTCCGTACCGGGTCAGCGGCCGACCGGGTGCACCAGCTCCGGCGACGCGGTGTCCAGCGGCACCGCCGCCGGCGGCACCAGACCGAGCTGCACGCCCTGTCGCGACAGCAACGACTCCAACGTCCAGTCGGCCGCCACCCGGATCCGGTTGCCCGGGATCGACGCCAGGTGGTAGCCCCGGGTCACCGCCTTGGCCAGCGGCCCGGAGATCGGCACGTGCAGCGGGTTCGCCGCCGCCTGCGCGCCACCGAGGTCGACCACGAACCCCAGGTCCTTGTGCCGGTACGGGCGGAACGAGCCGTGCCCGTACGACGCGGCGACGTTCTGTGCGGCCAGCTTGCCCTGCCGGACGGCGTGCTGGGCGGTCATCGGGGTGACCTCGCCCGGCCGGTTCGGGTCGGGCACCGCGGCGGCGTCACCGCACGCGTACACCTCCGGATGCTGCGGTACGGCGAGGAACTCGTCGACCACCAGCCGGCCCTTCAGGGTGGTCAGTCCCAGCTCGTCCACCACCGGGTCAGGCCGCACCCCGACGCACCAGATCAGCGACCGGGTCGGGATGAACTCCCCGTCGGACAGATGCACCCCGTCGCTGGTCGCCTCGCGGACCGAGGTGCCGAACCGGGTCTCGACGCCCCGCGCGTCGAGGACCTTCTGCGCGGTGACCGACATCCGCTCGTCCAGCTCGGGCAGCACCCGGTCGGCCAGGTCGAGCAGCAGCCAGCGCACCTGCTGGCCGGCGAGCCGGGGATGCCGGCGGACCAGCAGGTCGGTGGCGCTCACGCAATGCGCCGCGACCTCCGTACCGGTGTATCCGGCACCGACCACGACGAAGGTGCACCGGGCGGCCCGCTCGGCCGGATCGTCACTCAGGTCGGCGAGTTCGATCTGCCGGGTGAGGTGGTCGCGCAGGTAGAGCGCCTCCGGCAGGGTCCGGAAGCCGTGCGCGTGCTCGTTGACGCCGGGGATCGGCAGCAGCTTGTTGACGCTGCCGATGGAGACGATCAACCGGTCGTAGCTCAACTCGGCCCGGTCGCCCTCGCCGTCGACGTAGCAGATCCGCCGGTCCGGCAGGTCGATCTGGTCGATCTCGCCGAGCACCACCCGCACGCCGGGCAGGGTGTCCGGCAGCGAGACGGTGACCCGGCGCGGCTCCAGCACACCCGAGGCGACCTCGGGCAGCAGCGGCACGTACAGGAAGTAGTCGGTCGGGTTGATCAGGACGATCTCGGCGGACCCCCGGGCCAGCCGGGACAGGGTACGGGCAGCCTGGTAGCCGGCGAAGCCGGCACCCGCGATGACGATGCGTGGTCGCTTCATACTGATCTCCGATCGGGGTGGGGTGAGAGCGCAAGCAGGTGTCCCCGTGTCTGCCGGACCCGGGCGCCGGGGAGACCGGGCAGACCTGTCGGGGACACCCACCAGAGGGTTTCCGGTGCCGCTCACCGGGCCCGGTGGGCGCGGCGGCGGTCCGGTGGTCAGTTGTTCGGGTCGTCGGTGCTGATGTCGGCCAGCACCGAATCCGGTTCCCACTCGACGGCGAGGTCACCCATGGAGACGACGCCGACCAGCCGGCCGTCGTCGACCACCGGCAGCCGCCGTACCGAGTAGGTCCGCATCAGCTCGGCGGCCGCGACCGCGTCGTCGTACGGCGACACGACCACCACGTCCTCGGTGATGATCTGGCTGAGCTGGGTCATCGACGGATCCATCTCGGATGCCACCGCCCGGACCGTGATGTCCCGGTCGGTCACGATTCCTTGGATATCGCTGCCGTTGGTGACGATGATGTCGCCGATGTCGGCATCCCGCATCTGCCGCGCCGCCGCCGTCAACATGTCACTCGCGTCCATGGTGAACGGCCGGGCCGTCATGAACTCTCCGACGGTCGTCATCGCGCACTCCTCTCGGTGTCGGCGCCGTCTTCGGGGTACCCGGGGTCGGGAGCGGAAAACCAGCGCCCTCCCCCGGTCGGTGGGATCGGCTACGCTCGCAGGTCGAAACGGCCGCGCCGGCACGAGGTGCACGGGCGGGCAGGCCGGGTAGGGAGCACGTCGTGTGGGCACGCCGGGTCAGCTGGCGTAAGCCTCTTTTGCCGGATTCGCGGGTGCCGCACCCGGCCGACCGGTCGTTGCTGCACCGCACCGAGCGCTGGCGCGGGATGCCGCTGGCGTTGGCGCTGATCGCGGTCATCACCGTCATCGACGTGCTGACTCAGACCAACGCGGTCGTTCTCGGGTTCCTCTCGCTGGCCCCGCTGCTCGCCGCCGCCGTCGAGAAGACCCGACGGACCGCGCTGGTCACCGCGGTCGCCTGCGTCGTCGCGTTGGTCGCCGGGCTACCCAGCGGCATGTTCGGCAGCCTGGACCATCTGCTGCGCAGCAGTGTCGTCTTCGCGGTCGGCATCGTGTCGATCTACGTGGCCCGGTCCCGGAACCTGCGGGAGGCCCGGCTGCGCCGGATGACCGAGATCGCCGAGGTCGCGCAGCGGGCGGTGCTGCGCGCACCGCCCCCGCAGCTGGGCGATGTCGCCCTGGTCGCCCGGTATCTGTCCGCGTCCGAGGCGGCCAACGTCGGCGGTGACCTGTTCGCCGTCGTGGACAGCCCGTACGGGACCCGGATCATCATCGGGGACGCGTGCGGCAAGGGGCTGCAGGCGGTCCAGATGTCGGCCACCGTGATGGGTGCCTTCCGGCAGTCCGCCTTCGTGCAGCCGGAACTGTCCGCCGTCGCCGCCGATCTGGACCAGGCGGTGTACCGGGACGGGATAGGTACCGGGCAACCGGCGCAGTTCGTCACCGCCGCCCTGGTGCAGCTCACCGACGACACGCTGACCGTGATCAACTGTGGCCATCCGGCGCCGGCACTGCGGACCTCAGCCGGGACGCTGGAGATCCTGGAGCCCGGCGACCGGCATCCGCCGCTGGGGCTGCGCCGCGACGCGCCGGACCCGCTCCGGTTGACCCGGCCGTGGCAGGTCGGAGACCGGCTGCTGCTCTACACCGACGGGTTGGTGGAGGCCCGCAACGGCCGCGGTGAGTTCCTCGCCTCGGACCGGGTGACCGCGTGCCTGGAACTGCCGGACCGGCGGGAGGCGCTGGACCGCGTCGTCACTGAGCTGCAGCGCCACGCCGGCGGTCAGATCAGCGACGACGCCGCGATGCTGCTCGCCGAACGGGTCGCCGCCGACTGACGACGACCCGTTCCGGCGGTGTAACGGCTGATCGGTTGTGTGTCAGCTGGTCAGTTCGTTTGACGGTTGGTCAGTTCGTTTGACGGTTGGCTCAGGCCGCCGCGCCGATCAACAGCTCGGCGATCTGCACCGCGTTGAGTGCGGCACCCTTGCGCAGGTTGTCATTGGCGCAGAACAGCGCCAGGCCGTGCTCGACGGTCTCGTCGGCCCGGATCCGGCCGACGTACGTCGGATCCTGGCCGGCGGCCTGCAGCGGCGTCGGCATGTCGGACAGCGCCACACCGGGCGCGTCGGACAGCAGCTCGGCCGCCCGCCGCGGGTCGAGCGGCCGGGCGAACCGGGCGTTGATCTGCAACGAGTGGCCGGTGAACACCGGCACCCGAACGCAGGTCCCGCTCACCCGCAGCTCGGGGATGCCGAGAATCTTGCGACTCTCGTTGCGCAGCTTCTGCTCCTCGTCGGTCTCGTCGGAGCCGTCATCGACGATCGAGCCGGCCAGCGGCAGCACGTTGAACGCGATCGGCGCGGCGAACGACCGCGGGGTCGGAAACTCCACCGCGCCGCCGTCGAAGGTCAGCGCCGCCGCGCCCTCGGCCACCTTGCGGACCTGCTCGTCCAGCTCGGCGACACCGGCCAGACCGGCGCCGGAGACCGCCTGGTAGGTCGAGACGACCAGGCTGACCAGGCCCGCCTCGTCGTGCAGTGGGCGCAGCACCGGCATCGCCGCCATCGTGGTGCAGTTCGGATTGGCGATGATGCCCTTCGGGCGGTCGGCGGCGGCCTGCGGGTTGACCTCGGCGACCACCAGCGGTACGTCCGGATCCATCCGCCAGGCCGACGAGTTGTCGATCACCACGGCACCCGCCGCCGCGACCCGGGGTGCCAGCTCCTTCGAGGTGGCCTTGCCAGCCGAAAAGAGCGCGATGTCCAACCCTCGGTAGTCGGCGGTGGCGGCGTCCTCGACGACGATCTCGCCGCCGCGCCACGGCACGGTCCGGCCCGCCGAGCGGGCCGAGGCGAACAACCGCAACTCGTCGACGGGCACCGCCCGCTGCTCCAGTACCTGCCGCATGACGCCACCGACCTGCCCGGTCGCGCCGACAATCCCGATCCTCATGTCGCAACCCCGATCCTCATGCTGCGAAGGTTACCGACGGGCCGGGCCGGGACGGAACCGAGTTGTCCGGCGTCACCTTCCGGCCCGTCGGCGTACCCCCGCGCAGTCAGATCAGGTACGCGTGATCAGTTCAGGTAACGGCGGGCCAGCTGCGGCTGCCGCCACATCGGCCAGAGCAGCGGACCGCCGTCGGGCAGATGGAACGGGGCCGTGGCGGTGAGCCGGTAGCCGAGCCGGGCGTACAGGTCGCGGGCTCCGGGGCTGCTGGCCACCACGTAGGCGGCGCTGCCGGCGGTGTCGAAGATGGCGTGCCGGTGGTTCAGCAACGCCGTACCGAGGCCGTAGCCCTGCCGGTCCGGGGCGACCCCGAGGTACGCCAGGTAGTGATGCTCGCCCACCGGGTGTCGTTCGGCGAGGGCGTTGTCCAGCAACCGGAACCGGTACGCGTACTCACCACAGGTGTCGTCGAGCAACTGCTCGTACTCGACCGGGTTGGGCAGGATCAGGCTGCACGGACGCCACACCGCCACCGCGCTGTAGTCCTCAGTGAGGTAGATACTGCCCTGGCGCAGTCCGTAGTCGATCAGCGCCGGACAGAACCGCTGGTAGACCCGGCGACGGGCGACCGGGTCCGGGATCAGCCAGGACGACTCGGGGGTGTCCAGAAATGCCTCCACCAGTGTCTTGGCCACTTGCGGGGTGTCGGTGTAGGTCGCGTACCGGATCATCACCGACGTGTGGAGCTGGGGCATCAGCGCTCGCCTCTCTGCGGCACATTGCGGACACCCGGGTACAACGGACAACACACCGTCGCGGGTTCGAATGTATTTGCCCGCCTACCGACCGCGAGTCGGTAGGCGGGCAAGTCGCGGTCAGCGCGTGCAGGGTACGCAGTACCGCGCGTGCGGCAGGATCTCCAGCCGTTCCCGGAGGATGTCGCCGCCGCATCTGTCGCAGCGGCCGTAGCGGCCAGCGGCGATCCGGTTCAGCGCCTCGACGCTCTGGTCGTAGCCGCGCCGGGCGGCGACGATCAGCGCGGCCCGGGTGTGCGCTTCGCCTGGGTCACCGGTGTCGGCGGTGAGTTCGGTCAGCTGGGCCCGGTGCGTGTCCAACTGGTCGGCCAGTTTCACCCGCACCTGTTCGATCCATTCGTTGCCGCGGGTGCCGTGCAGTTCGGTGCCCATCGGGTCTCCCTCAACAGAAAAGGGCCGAAGCTGGTCCGCTTCGCCCCTGGTGGCCGTCGTCGTGGTGGTGCGACGGCCGTCCGGAGGACCCCGACCGGTGGGGCGCGGCAGGCCCGGCCGGCCGGCAGCGCCGGGCACGCCGGCACCCGGCACCACGACGCCCGGCACCACGGCACCCGGCCCGCCGATGCGCACGCCGATCGGAGCCGTGACAGTCACGGCTCCGTCGCGCTGCGCAGGAATGATCATCCGACAACCATAGGACGCCCCGACAGGAAAGCCAACACGTTAACCGCCTAACCGGACATACCAGACGGGCCGCGCGGACCTGACGGACGCGATCTAGAAGGATCGTGGTCGATATACCGGCCAGATCCTTCTAGATCGCGGGGTAGGCGCGGCCCGGGAGTGGGTGCCCCGGGGGCGTGGGCTCGGGGTGGCTGGCGGTTGCGGGCAGTTGCAAAGGCGAACTAGTCTGATATACAACTAGTCGAGAAGCGACTTACATCCGGATGCGGACTAGTCAGAGCAGGGAGGTGCGCGATGGGCGGCGCGACCGACCCGGCCGCGAACTGGATCCGGGCCGGACTCGGTCTGGCGATCATGGCCGCGCTCACCGAAGGCGACCGGCACGGCTACGCGCTGGCACAGCGGCTGGCCGAGTTCGGGCTCGGCCCGATCCGCGGTGGCGCGCTCTATCCGGTGCTGAACCGGCTGGAGTCCGAAGCGGCGGTGCGCTCCGACTGGCTGCCGGGCGAAGGCGGCCCGGGCCGGAAGGTCTACTCGATCACCGAGGTCGGCCGACGACGGCTGGCGGACGAACGCACCCGATGGGCCGAGTTCACCGACGCGTTCGAGCGGCTGCTCACGGCGACCGACAACGACGGCAACGGCGACGGCGGCGACGACAACGGCGACGGCAGCGAGGACGGCGACAACGGCGACGGCAGCGAGGACGGCGACAACGGCGACGGCAGCGAGGACGGCGACAACGGCGACGGCAGCGAGGACG
>ENA-ORCZ01000055-ORCZ01000055.1-marine-metagenome-genome-assembly--contig:-NODE-55-length-168443-cov-55.783169_pt1 | contig 168443 bp, 143 predicted proteins | sample MGYA00237785_ERZ508519 | MGnify/ENA primary metagenome ERZ508519 (study PRJEB26189, sample SAMN06268790) | marine metagenome | isolation source: Bioluminescent Bay, La Paraguera, Puerto Rico | place...
AGACATCCAGCCGCCGACCACCAAATCGTTCACGATGTCTTGAGACACCCGTTCACGATGTCCTGAAACCAGACACCTCACTCGCCACCATCTGGAAGCCCCGGTTCGCCGGGGCTTCTTCCGTTGGGCGGGGCGGATGCTCCGGGGCGGCGGGCGGATGCCGGGGCCCCGCCGGTCGAGTTCCACGCGGCGGGTCCGCGGGCGGGCGTAGCGTGGGGGCATGACCCAGAACGCCGCGGTCGCGGCATCCGTCGACCTGCTCGCCATCGCCCGCCGGATCGCGCTCGCGGCCGCCGACGCGGCCCTCGAGGAACGCCGGAGGGGTATCAGCGTCGCCGCGACGAAATCGACGCCGACCGACATCGTGACCGCCGTCGACCGCGACACCGAGGAGCGCATCCGCTCGATGATCCTCGACGCGCGCCCCGACGACGGCATCTTCGGCGAGGAGGACGACACGCACGTCGGCTCGAGCGGGCTGAACTGGGTCGTCGACCCGATCGACGGCACCGTGAACCTGCTCTACGACATCCCCGCCTGGTCGGTGAGCATCGCGGTCGTCGACGGCCCGCCCGACCCCGGGCACTGGCATGCGCTCGCCGGCGTCGTCGTCAACCCCGTGACGGGGGAGGTGTTCGAGGCGCACGCGGGCGGCGGGGCGCGACTCGTCGACGGGTCGGGCGAGCGCGAGCTGCACGTGAACGAGGATGTCCACCTGTCGCGGGCGCTCGTCGCGACCGGATTCGGCTACGCCGCGGACCGGCGGGCGAGCCAGGCGGAGGCGCTCACGCACGTGCTGCCGCGCATCCGCGACATCCGTCGCATCGGATCGGCGGCGCTCGACCTCGGTGCGGTCGCGGCCGGGCGGCTCGACGCGTTCTACGAGTTCGGCCTGAACCCGTGGGATCACGCGGCGGGCGCCCTCGTCGTGCGCGAGGCGGGCGGGCGGGTCGGCGGGCTCGGCGGGGCGGCCGAGGGCCACCGGATGCTCGTCGCGGCGGCGCCGTCGCTGTTCGACGACCTGGTGGGGCTGCTCGAGGAGGCCGGGGCCTGAACGCGCTCTGCGGGGGCCGGGCGCTGCGCCGTGGGCGCCGGGCACTGGCGCCGCGTGGTCGCCGCGCTGTCGCCGCGCTGTCGCCGCGCCGTCGCCGCGCCGTCGCCTGCGTTCGCGCCGAACGCTGCCGGACGCATGCGGACGACCTTCTCCGTATATCGCATCGGCATGGCGAACCGACCACTGACCGGTTACGCTTTATCGATCCGTGATCTCGGCCCTGCCCGGTGAACACGAGCCCGCGTCAGCCCCCCGAACGAGCGAAAGTCCCCCACGTGCCCGAGTCCCCCCTCGTGCCCGACCATTCAGCGCCAGGCACCAGAGACCGATTGCGGTCCGATCGCACGCCGACGCGCCGCGAACTGCGGGATCGTTCCTCCTCTTCCTCCTCACCGGCCGAGCCGGCCGACCGACGGGTCGGCGACTCGGCCGTCGGTGTATCCGGAGGCGTCTCCTTCGAGTCGTACCTGCCGTCGCGGGGCGGCTCGGCATCGGTGACGGGTCCGTCGAGCGAGCCCAGGCGACGGGCGGATGCCACGGGGCCGCTGCGTCCCCGTGATCGCCGCGAGGCGACGGTCGACGCCGGCCCGGCCCACCTCCCGTCCGGCGCCGCGCGCCCGGCGACCCCGGCCGTTGCGCCGACGGAGCCGCGCCGCCTCCGGCGCGACCCCATCCCCGCCCAGGAGCCCGCTCCGACGCGACGCGATGCCACGGCCGCGACGCGGCGCGACGCCGCGGCCGCGCGCCGGGAGTCGCCGGGTTCGCGCCGGGAGTCGCCCGGTTCGCGACAGGGGTCGCCTGGTTCGCGACCGGAGTCGTGGGCGCCGCGACCGGAGTCCTCGGGCTCGTCGTCGTCGGGTTTCGGCTCAACCGCGGCTGCGGGCGCGGGCTCGGGCTCGGCTCCGGCTGCCGCACGCCCTGTCGCCCCGCCGTCGGCCGGATCAGGGCCCACGGACCCCGCACCGCGCACGGGACGGCGCGCTGCCGCCGGTCCGATCGACGGTCCGGGCAGCCCCGGACTTCGCGCCGACCGGCCCGTGCCCGCCGCGCGAGACGCTTCGGAGTCGATGCCGTCGGCGCCGACGTCCGCCGCGCAGGCTCCCGCAGCCCCGACCGCCACGACATCGTCGGCTCGGCAGGTCGGCCGCGCGGCAGCCCCCGCGCCAGCGGAGCGGCCGCACCGACCCGAGGCCGGCGCTCCCGCTCCCGGCTGGACGCCGCAGCGGCGACCGGACGCCCGGACGACCGGCGGCCTCGAGGCCGCGCAGCCCGGCACCGCTTCCCACGCTTCTCCCGCCCCGCACGCTGCTCCCGCTCCGCACGCTGCTCCCGCTCCGCGAGGACCGATGGCGGATCACGCGCCGACGCCGGATCGCCCGCAGCCCGGCGCGCCGCGGCGTCCGCAACCCGACCCGCGCGTCGCCCGACGGGCAGCTCGTCCCGAGCGCGTACCCGGGGCCGGCGAGCGCCAGGGCGGCCCGCGCCCCGCAACTCCGGCGCCCGCAGGGCCGCGCGACCCCCGTCTCGTCGCCCGGCCCGACTCCCAGCCGCGACCGTCACGGCCCGGCGCCGGCGGTGCGCAGGGCGTCGTCGGACGGGAGGCTCCGAGCCTCGACGCCGTGCCGGCCGAGGAACGCCGCGCCGCGGCATCCGACCCTGCCGTCATCACCGCGAACGACGTGCGCGACCTGTTCGGGCTCGGGCATCGCGAGGACCGCGACCTCGACGCGGCCGTCGAGGCGGCTCGACGGAACGACGACGACGCCCACCTCGGCTCGCGCGGACGAGGCGCGCCCGCGGCATCCGCGCACCGTACGCCCGTCGGCCGACGGACGCCGGCGGATCGCCGGGCGCCGCAGCGCCCCGATGGCGGACCGTTCGCCGCGAAGCCCACGCCCCGCCGATCCCGCAGGCGCGCGGTCACCGCGCGCTTCGCGAGCGTCGTCGCCATGGGCTTCGTCGCGATGCTCGCGGTCGCGACATCCGTCCCCTCGCTGTCGCTGCTCACCCCGGCGGACGTCCAGGCGATGGCGCTCTCGCAGACCACCGGCACGACCCTCGACGGACAGCGCGTCGACATCTCGGGCGGCACGCTCGCCGCGGGCATCGGCCGCGAGGACTATCAGGCCCAGACGATCGAGGAGTACGCGCAGGCCGCCGGCATCCGCGCCGAGGCGACCTTCACGAACAACCCGCTCGGCACGGTGCAGTGGCCGTTCGCGGTCGGCGTGCACATCGGCGACCGGTTCGGGTACCGCAACTGCTACGGATGCTCCGTCAACCACCGCGGCCAGGACTTCAACCCCGGTCTCGGGGCGCAGATCCAGGCGATCGCCGACGGCGTCGTCTCCGGGTCGACCGACTCCGGCGGCTCGCTCGGCGTCGTGATGATGATCGACCACGTCATCGACGGCGAGGTCGTCACGAGCGTGTACGCGCACATGGAGTACGGCTCGCGCCGCTTCGAGGTGGGCGACACGGTCGAGGTCGGCGACGTCGTCGGCACGACCGGCAACACGGGCATGTCGACCGGCCCGCACCTGCACTTCGAGATCCGCATCGGCGGGATCGACGGGTACTGGGTCGACCCGCTCGAGTGGCTCTACGCGAACACGAACTGACGCGGCATCCGTCGCCTGCGTCTCGGGTTGCGGGGCTGAGCGGCCGGGTGTGCAGGATGACGCGGGTGGTGGGTCCTGTGGGGGTGGCATGACGCGGCTGGTCCTGCGAACTCGGCGGCTGGGTGGGCGGCTGCGTCTCGGGTTGCGGGGCTGAGTGGCCGGGTGTGCAGGATGACGCGGGTGGTGGGTCCTGTGGGGGCGGCATGACGCGGCTGGTCCTGCGAACTCGATCTGCGCCACCCGCGGCTTCGCGCGAGCGCCTGTGCACAGATGCGGCGCGCGGGCCCGGCGCTCGGCCAGACTCCGGGGCGTGCCCGAATCGAACGCTTCCGCTCGCGCCGCCGCTCCCGCCCACGCTGTCGCTCCAGCCGAGGTGATCCGAGCGAATGGCGGTGCGTTGCCCTATCGCGTGCTGGACGAACTCGGGGTTTCGCGTCGCGCGGTGAAGGCGGCGGTCGCCGACGGGAAGCTCGTCCAGGTGCGGGAACGGTGGTTCGCTGTTCCCGATGCGCCCGATGACGTCGTCCGGGCCGTGCGAGTGGGCGGCAGTCTCACCGCGGCATCCGTCGCCCGTCTGGAAGGGCTTTGGGTCAGGGAGGACGCGCGGCTCCATGTCCGCGTTCCGAGCAGTGCCGGACGGCTGTGGTCGCCGGCGCCCGCGCCGCCGGGCGGCGGGCGCGTACGGCTCGATCGTGCCGGGCACCGTGTCTGCGTCCACTACCGCACGGTGACCGGGCGGCCGACCGCTCGCGACGGCGCCGTGCTCGCCCTCGCGGAGATGGCGGCGTGCGGACCGCTCCTCGACGCGCAGATCGCCATCGACTCCGCCCTGGCGCTGGGCACGATCGGGATCGACGACCTCGACGAGCTCAGGACGTTGCTCGGCGCGAGTCGCCGCACGATCGCCGACCAGGCCGATCCCGGGTGCCAGTCCGGGACCGAGACGATCGTCAGGCTCCTGCTTCGCGGTCGACGAGTGCCGCACCGAACGCAGGCGCTGATCGCGGGGGTGGGGCGCGTCGACGTGCTCGTCGGGGATCGGCTCGTCGTGGAGATCGACGGAGAGGGGTTCCACACCGGTCCGGAGTTCGAGCGCGACCGACGCCGCGACTTCGAGCTGACGATGCGCGGGTATCTCGTCTTCCGCCTCAGCTACTCGATGGTGATGCAGGAATGGGAGGCGGTGCGCGCGGGGCTGCTGGCGCTCATCGCGCGAGGCGAGCATCGCTGGGGTGCGCGGGCGCGCCATCATGAGCGCGACACGCGAGTCTCACTCGCCCGGCGCCACCTGGGGGTGTGACGTGGGGTCGGGTTCGCAGGATGGGGTGCGGGATGGGTGCCGGGTGGCGGGTGTGGGGCGTGTGGTCCTGCGAATTGCGGGGCGCGGGCGCGCCGGCGAGCGGATGCCACGGGGCATCCGCTCGCTGAGCCGGCGCGCCCGAGCGGCTGACGGAGGCCGGACCGGCGCGCGCGCCGCGCTAGGCGGCGAGCCAGGCGGTGGCGTCGCCGGGCAGCGTGCGGCCGTCGAGGTCGACGCTCGCGAGGATCACGTCGCCCGCAGGGAGTTCGACGGGCTCGCTGCCCGTGTTCGCCACGACGACCACGCTGCCGTTGCGCACGGCGAGGACGTCGTCGCCGAACCCGTCGAGCCACTCGAGTTCGCCGGTCGCGAGCGACCGCGCGCGGCGCTCGGCGAGCAGCGAGCGGTACAGCTCGAGCGTCGAACCGGCGACGCCGAGCTGGCGATCGCGCGCGTACTCCGCCCACTGGTCGGGCTGGGGGAGCCACGTCGTGTCGGTCGGGCCGAAGCCGTAGGAGGGCGCGTCGGCCTCCCAGGGCAGCGGGACGCGGCATCCGTCTCGGCCGTACCGCTCGCCGTTCGTGCGGAACCAGGTCGGGTCCTGGCGGGCCTCGTCGGGGAGGTCGATGGCCTCGGGCAGGCCGAGCTCCTCGCCCTGGTAGAGGTAGGCGGAGCCGGGGAGGGCGAGCATGAGCGCGGTCGCAGCACGTGCGCGGCGGAGGCCGACGACGGGGTCGGGCAGGCCCGGGCTCTTCGGCCCGATGCCGTGGCCCTGGAGGCTGTCGGCGGTGAGCGCGAGGCGCGAGGCGTGGCGGATGACGTCGTGGTTCGAGAGCACCCACGTGGATGGCGCGCCGACCGCGCCGAACGTGTCGATCGAGTGGTCGATCACCGCGCGCAACGGTGCGGCGGCCCACGGGGTCTCGAGGTAGGCGAAGTTGAACGCCTGGTGCATCTCGTCGGGGCGGACCCACTTCGCGACGCGCGACAGCGGGTCGACCCAGGCCTCGGCGGCGAGGATGCGCTCGCCCTCGTACTCGTCGAGCACGCGGCGCCAGTCGCGGTACACCTCGTGAACGCCCTCCTGGCCCCAGTACGGTGCGCCCACGTTCTCGTCGTGGATCTCGGGCTCGAGCGGCACGCCGGCCTCGAGGCCGTGCACGTTGCCGCCCATCGAGCCGGCGTCGGCCGGCGGGGTGTAGTCGGGCAGCCCGGCGGCCTTGATGAGGCCGTGGGCCACGTCGACCCGGAACCCGTCGACGCCGCGGTCGAGCCAGAAGCGGAGGATGCGGCGGAACTCCTCGCGGACCTCCTCCTGCTCCCAGTCGAAGTCGGGCTGCGAGCTGTCGAAGATGTGCAGGTACCACTGGCCGGGGGTGCCGTCGGGGTTCGTGGTGCGGGTCCACATCGACCCGCCGAACACCGACTCCCAGTTGTTCGGCGGGAGCTCGCCGTTCGCCCCCTTGCCGTCGCGGAAGATGTAGCGGGCGCGCTCCGGGCTGCCGGGCGCGGCCGCGAGCGCCTGCTGGAACCAGACGTGCTGGTCGCTCGAGTGGTTCGGGACCAGGTCGACGATGACCTTCAGTCCGAGCCGATGCGCCTCGGCGAGCATCTCGTCGAAGTCGGCGAGCGTGCCGAAGAGCGGGTCGACGTCGCAGTAGTCGGCGACGTCGTAGCCCGCGTCCTTCTGGGGCGAGGTGTAGAACGGCGAGAGCCAGATCGCGTCGACGCCGAGGTCGGCGAGCTCGGGCAGGCGCGAGCGGATGCCGGCCAGGTCTCCCATGCCGTCGCCGTTCGCGTCGGCGAATGACCGGGGGTAGATCTGGTAGATCGCGGCGGTGCGCCACCATTCGGAAGTCATGGAGAAAACCTTAAGCCAATCTCAGTTATCTGGAAGCGTTTGCACATTCAGACGCCCCGGAGGAGCCTAGCAAGCCGGTATCGATCGCGTAACGCCGAGTTGTCAATGTGACGAGAAACAGGTATACCTGAAATCGCTTGCAATCACATCGCGGGCAACATCACACGGAAGAACGGCCTTTCGAGCACGGTGCGCGGAACTCCCCACCAGGCGAAGGCGCCGATCTCACGCACACTGAGAAGGGCACACCAATGCGGGTGAACAAGAAGAGCCTCCTCGCGGCCGGCGCTGTCGCCGTCGTCGCGACCCTGGGTCTCGCTGGCTGCGCCGGCGGCGACTCCGGCGAGGGCGACGACAACGGCGCAGCCTCGGGCGGCACGCTGACCGTCTGGGTCGACGCCGAGCGCGTCGACGCACTGAAGGGCGCGGCTGACGCCTACACCGAGGAGACCGGCGTCGAGGTCGAGCTCGTCGGTAAGGACAACGCCACCATCAAGGACGACTTCATCCAGCAGGTGCCGACGGGCGAGGGCCCCGACATCACCATGGGTGCGCACGACTGGCTCGGCGAGCTCTCGACCAACGGTGTCGTCGCGCCGCTCGAGCTCGGCGACTCGGCCGAGGACTACCTCCCCGTGGCGATCGACGCCGCGACCTACGAGGGCACCGTCTACATGCTCCCCTACGCGGTCGAGAACATCGCCGTGCTGCGCAACGCCGACCTCGTCGCCGAGCCGGCCACGAGCTTCGACGACATGATCGAGAAGGGCAAGGCCGCCGGTCTCGAGCAGCCGTTCGTGGTCGAGCAGGGCGCCGAGGGCAACCCCTACCACCTCTACCCGTTCCAGACGGCGTTCGGCGCCCCGGTGTTCGGCACCAACGACGAGGGCTACGACCCGACCGACCTGCAGCTCGGCAGCGAGGGCGGCATCGAGTTCGCGAACTGGCTCGGCAGCCAGGGCAAGACCGGCACCGGCGTCTTCAACACCGACATCGACGGCGACATCGCCAAGCAGGCCTTCCTCGACGGCACCGCGGCCTTCTGGCTCACCGGCCCGTGGAACGTCGGCTCGGCGATCGACGGCGGCATCAACGTCGCGATCGACACCGTCCCCAGCCCGACCGGTGACGCCGCGTCGCCGTTCGCCGGCGTCAAGGGCTTCTTCGTCTCCTCGGAGTCGGAGAACAAGGTCGCCGCGAACGACTTCCTCGTGAACTACATCGGCACCGAGGACGTGCAGCTCGAGCTCTTCGAGGCGGGCAACATCCTCCCGGCGCTGAGCGCCGCGGCGGAGACCGCCTCGAGTGACCCGATCATCGAGGGCTTCGCGGCCGTCGGCCAGGAGGCCGTCCCGATGCCCGCCATCCCGGCCATGGGTTCGGTGTGGCAGTACTGGGGCATCGCCGAGGCGTCCATCATCAACGGTGAGGACCCGACGGCGACCTGGGAGAAGCTCACCGCCGACGTCCAGGCGGCGATCGACGCCAAGTAGGGCCTGAGGCTCCGGGCCGGATGCCACCGCGGCATCCGGCCCGGAGCCACACGCATCCCCGAGCGTTCCACGAGAGAGCCGGACGAGAGAGCAGCAGATGAGCACCACGATCGACGAGGACGTCGCCACGCAGTCGGCGACGCCGCCGCCCACGAAGCGGCAGAAGCGTGCCGCACGCATCGCGGACGCCGCGTCAGGCGGCATCCGCTCCATCCTGGTCAAGCTGCTCCTGCTCGGCATCGTCGACGCCATCGCGGTCTACGCGATCCTCGTCCTCGCGCTCTCGCAGGAGTGGCTCGTCCTCGCAGTCGTCGTGGGCGTGACCGCCCTCGTCAACTGGATCTACTTCTCGCGGAGGGCGCTCCCGGCGAAGTACCTGACGCCGGGCGTGATCTTCCTGGTGCTGTTCCAGGTGTTCGTGCTCGTCTACACCGGCTACATCGCGTTCACCAACTACGGCACCGGGCACAACGGCTCGAAGGAGCAGGCGGTCAGTTCGCTGATGGCGGCCTCGCTGGAGCGCGTGCCGGACTCGCCCACCTACCAGGTCGCCGTCGTCGACCAGCTCGGCACGCTCGGGCTCCTCGTCACCGACCCGAGCGGCGAGGCGAGCCTCGGAACGACCGAGCAGCCCCTGCAGCCGGTCGACCCGTCCGAGGTCGACGGCGGCAAGGCCGTCGCCGTCGACGGCTGGACCACCCTGCAGTTCAGCGACGTGATCGCCCGCACCGACGAGATCACCGAGCTCGCGGTGCCGTTCTCCGACGACCCGAACGACGGCGCCATCCGCACCCCAGACGGCTCGAGCGGCTACCTCTACACGTCGAACCTCGAGTACGACGAGGCCGCGGGCACCATGACCGACCTGACGACGGGCACGGTCTACTCCGACATCGGCACCGGTGCCTTCACCGCCGAGGACGGGACCGAGATCCTCCCCGGCTGGCAGATCACGGTCGGCTTCGACAACTTCGTGCGCGCCGTCACCGACACCCGCCTCGCGGGTCCCCTCGTCTACGTCACGCTCTGGACCTTCGCGTTCGCGCTGATCTCGGTCGCGACGACCTTCTTCCTCGGCCTCTTCCTCGCGATCGTGTTCAACGACATGCGCATGAAGGGCCGCAGGTACTACCGGGTCGCGATGATCATCCCCTACGCGATCCCGTCGTTCCTCTCCGCGCTCGTCTGGGCCGGCATGATGAACGAGAGCTTCGGCTTCATCAACCAGGTGATCTTCGGCGGCGCGTCGATCCCATGGCTCACCGATCCATGGATGGCGAAGCTGTCGGTCATCATCGTGAACCTGTGGCTCGGGTTCCCGTACATGTTCCTCATCTGCACGGGCGCGCTGCAGTCGATCCCCGACGACGTGAACGAGGCATCCAGCATCGACGGCGCCTCGCCGTGGCAGACCTTCCGGCACATCAAGCTGCCGCTGCTGCTCGTGAGCGTCGCCCCGCTGCTCATCGCATCGTTCGCGTTCAACTTCAACAACTTCAACGTCATCTACATGTTGACGAACGGCGGCCCGCGTGACACGGGCGCGCCGATCCCAGTCGGCTTCACCGACATCCTCATCTCGATGGTCTACAAGGTGGCCTTCACCGGCCAGAACCGCGACTACGGACTCGCGGCCGCGTACTCGATCATCATCTTCATCGTCGTCGCGGTGATCTCGATCATCGCGTTCCGACGGACCAAGTCGCTCGAGGAGATCAACTGATGTCCGACCAGACGCCGGTCCCCGGCACGCAGCAGGGTCTCCTCGTCGGCGAGGTGCGCGAGGAGCGCGGCGCGGCGCGCGCGGGCGGCGACCCCGGCCTCGAGCGCACCACCGTTCCCGCGAAGCGCCCGTTCCGCTTCGGCAAGTGGTTCAAGGCCACCGGATGGCGCCACCTCGTCGGCCTCGTCGTCGTCGCGTTCGCCCTGTTCCCGGTCGTGTTCGTGATCTCGTCGTCGCTGAACCCCAACGGCACGCTCACCGGATCGAACGCGCTGTTCTCGCAGATCGGGTTCGACGCGTACGCGCGGATCCTCACGAACCCGCAGGTGCCGTTCACCCAGTGGTTCGCGAACACGCTGATCATCGCGGGCGTCACGGCGATCCTCACGGTGTTCCTCGGAGCGCTCGCGGCGTACGCGTTCTCGCGCATGCGCTTCACGGGCCGCCGGTTCGGGCTCATCACGATCGTCGTGGTGCAGATGTTCCCGCAGATGCTCGCCGTCGTCGCGATCTTCCTCGTGATGACCGCGATCAGCGACTGGTTCCCCGCGATCGGCCTGAACACGCACATCGGCCTGATCATGGTCTACCTCGGCGGCGCGCTCGGCGTGAACACGTACCTCATGTACGGGTACTTCAACACGATCCCGGCGTCGATCGACGAGGCGGCGAAGATCGACGGTGCCGGCCACGCGCGCATCTTCTTCACGATCATCCTGCGGCTCGTCGCCCCGATCCTCGCGGTCGTCGCGCTGCTCTCGTTCATCTTCTCGGTGAACGAGTACGTGGTGGCCTCCGTGATCCTCATCGACACCGAGAACCAGACCCTCGCGGTCGGCCTCACGAAGCTCGTCTCGAACCCGCGCTACGCGGACTGGGCGGCGTTCTCGGCGGGCGCGGTCATCGCGGCGCTGCCGGTCGTGCTGCTGTTCCTGTACCTGCAGAAGTACATCGTGGGCGGGCTGTCGGCGGGCGCCGTCAAGTAGCGCCGTCGCGGAGCGCCGTCGAGGAGCGGAGCACGACGGCGGATGCCGCGCGCGGGAGTCCCCGCACGCGGCATCCGTCGTCTCGGCTCAGCCGAACTCGAACAGGAGGGGCAGGATCTCGGTCGCGTCCCACCGGAGCGGCCATCCGCCCGGGACGTCGGCACCGCCCGTGAGCTCGTCCTCGTCATCGGGAGGGTAGGTGAGCACGCTCGCCTTGGCGAGCAGGTTGGCGCGGTCCGTGCCGTCGAAGGTCGCATCGTCGTCGACCGAGAACGACAGTTCGATGTCGGGGTAGTCGCCGTCCGCCGGTTCATCGAGCGTGCACAGCCGCTCGCGCGGGTCGTAGGTCGAGCATCCGGTCGGGTCGTCGATGAGGTCGATCCGGTCGGTCCAGTCGAACTTCAGCCGGACGATCCGGGAGCCGTCCTCGGCCGCGGTGCGGTCGTCGAAGATCGCGGCGGTCAGCTCCACCGTCGCCTGCACCTCGTCGCCGGCCGCGGCGGTGGCGGGATCGAACTCGACCTGGACCGGGAACACGTCCGTGCCGATCACGAGCGGGCCCGCCGCGGGCGGGACCAGGTCGGCGGCCTCGCGCTCGCCCAGCTCGTCGTCGCCCTCCGTGATGCCGACCGCCTCGAGCGAGACGATGCCCGCCGCGGACTCGTCGGTCGGCACCTGGAGCGGCACGAAGATCCACTGGGTCTCGAGCGCGCCGCCGACCCACCGTCCGCTGTTCTGCTCGGCCGGTGGGACGTCGACCGGGAAGTCGACGACGCAGACGTCGTCGTCGACGTCCACGCACGCGGCCGCACCGCTCTGGAGGAACGCACCGAAGAGGTTCGGCGGATCGGCGAACTCGGGCGCGGTGATCCGGAACGCGAACTGCGCGTCGTCGGAGTCCGCGTCGAGCGTGCGGTGCACGGCCATGACGAACTGCCGGGTGGTCGACTCGGGGTCGGGCCGGTACGCCTCGACCGCCATCCAGAACGGGGGCGGCTCGAGCGTGATCTCGAGTCGCTCGGCGGAACCGGGGCGGATGCCGGGATCGACCTCGGCGACGCGGCCGTCCTCGACGCTCACGAGCCGGCTCGGCTTCGCGCTCACGGTGCCGGAGAACCCCGCAGGCGGCGCGGCGAACTCCAGGTCGGCCTGCGAGCGGATCGCACCGGGATCGATCAGGCACTGGTCGCCGGGGCGGACGAGTCCGGGCGCGCCCGGCTCCTGCAGCTCGTCGGTGGCATCGAGCCACCCGACGCACGAGTCGCCCGTGAGGGCCAGCTCGTCCGGCCAGGAGACCGCGACGGCGACGAGCGAGTCGTCCGGAGCATCCGCCGCGTCGACCGCGACGGTGGCGAGCACGATGCCGTCCGCGGGGTTCGGGTCCGACGCGGAACCGAGTTCGGTGACCACGCTCACGGGCTCGGCCACGGGCGTGACGCTCGGGGTCTCGGTGGCGGGGGAGGTCGTGGCCACCGGCCCTGCGATGCCGGTGAGGCTGTTCCACAGGAGGACCGCCAGCCCGATGATCACGCCCAGCCCGATCACGGCGGCGGCGACGATCGCCGCGACGAAGGTCCAGCCGGGCAGGAGCGGCACCTGCCGGAACGTGCCCTCGAGGGTCGCCGGCGTCTGGTTCTCCGGCGACACCGTCACCGTGAAGTCGTGCTGCTCCGGGTCGCCGCGCCACAGCAGGCTCCGCGCGTGCACCCGGAGGCCCACCTCCTGCGTGGATCCGGCGGGGAGCGCCACCCGGTTGCGGTCGATCGTCAGCTCCAGGTTGCCGGCCGAGACGGCGAGGTCCGCGTCGGCGTGCGCATTCCCGTTGTTGGTGATGGCGATGCGCGTCGTCGCGCTGCGTCGCCCCTCGAGGGCCGGCACGGACAGCACGGCCGAGACGTCGCTGAACGATCGGATCGTCGCGATCGCCTCGAGCACGAGGAAGTCGTCGGGGTGGCCCGTCGGGACGACCTGGAAGCGGACCACCATCTCGCCGACGGCCCAGTTCCCGCTGTGCTCGAGTCGGATCGTGGCGGTCGCCGAGCCGGACTCGCCGGGGTGGAGGAGCAGGGTGTCCGGCTCGACCGCGACGAACTCGGCGGCGTCGTCGATCGCCGTCAGCCGATACGCCTCGACGTCGTCGCCCTCGTTTCTGAGCGTCAGCGTGAACTGCTCCGCCGTGCCGGGTGTGATCGTGAGCGAGGCAGGCTCGATATCGGCGATCGTGGCCATGACTTCGACGCTACGAACGGGCGAGCCGCGCGTGTCGGCCCTCCGACCCGCCTTCCGGGCAGGGGCGGTGCCCTTTCGGTCACCGTCCGGCGGCTCGTCGGCGGTGGTCGGGGTCACCCGCCGATGATCACGTTGGGCGCGCCGGGGCCGGGAACGACGGGGACGCCGTGCATCGAGGGGTCGCCGAGCCGTGCGGCCGGGAATCCGCCGATCAGCACGGTCGCGCTGCCCATCGCGATGCCGTTCGGTGCGGGCGAGGCGCACACGATGCCGCCGGGGATGCCGTTGGCCACGGCTGCCGGCATGCCGGCGATGAGCACCGTCGCGATCGATGCGATCGGTGTGATCGGGCCGCCGACGTGCGGGGTGACGCCGTCGACGAGCGGGCACACGGCCATGTCGCCGACGCGGAGCGCGGGACCGACGGGCATGACCCGAGGCTAGCCGCCGGGCGGTCGTCGCGGCGGGCCGCCCGGGCGGGCGAACAGGCAACGGCCCCGCCCGTTGAGGACATGTTGAGTGCGCGCAGAGCGGGCCCTGCGATGATCCACCGGACGGCATGGGGGTGCCGTCGGATGACCCGGAGGAGCAGGCCATGTCACGCATCGCCGTCCGCGTGTACGCGCGGGATCCCATCTCCGAGGCCGGAGTGACGAGCGCGCTCCGTCCCCGGCCCGAGGTCCGGATCGTGTCCGCCGATCAGGGCGAGCCGCCGGACGTCGTGCTCGTGATCGTCGACTCCGTCGACGACGAGTCGCTCAACACGCTGCGCTTCGTCCGCCGCAACGGCGAGGCCAGGGTCATCCTGATCGCCGCCGAGCTCGACGACCAGGACCTGGTGCGCGCCGTCGAGAGCGGCGCCGTCGGGTTCGTCCGTCGATCCGAGGCGACGACCGACCGGCTCGTGTCGTGCATCGTGTCGGCGGCGGCCGGGGAGGGCACCGTCCCACCGGACCTGCTCGGCCGGCTGCTCGACCAGGTCGGGCGGCTGCAGAGGACCGTGCTCGACCCGCGCGGCATCGCCTTCACGGGCCTGGCCTCCCGGGAGATCGAGGTGCTGCGGCTGGTGGCGGACGGGTGGGACACGGCGCACATCGCGGCCGAGCTCTGCTACTCGGAACGCACCGTGAAGAACGTGCTGCACGACGTCACGACGCGACTGCAGCTCAGGAACCGGTCGCACGCCGTCGCCTACGCCATGCGCGAGGGCCTCATCTGACGCCCGCAGCGCGTCAGCCGACACGTCCGACGCGCCGCGGGCGATCGGGCACCTTGCCCGAGGAGGAATCCGACCCTGCCCCCGCGGATGCCCCGGCCCCACCGACCGCCACCAGGCGGTGGACCGACACTTGACGCATGATCGGCGAGATCGACGACGCGATCCGCGCCCTCGTGCGGCGTTCCGAGGGGATCGCCGCGGACATCGAGGTCGCCCTCGACGCGCCGACCAAGGACTGGGCGGCTCGCCGCAACGCGCCGACGGTCGACCTCTTCCTCTACGACATCCGCGAGGACACCCGCCGCCGCGAGCACGGCTTCACCGAGGTGCGCGACGAGGACGGCGTCGTCACGAGCCGCATCCCCGCCCCGCGGTTCTTCAAGCTCTCCTACCTCGTGACCGCGTGGACCCAGCGACCCGACGACGAGCACCGCCTCCTCGATGCGCTGCTGCGCTGCTTCCTGCAGTACGACGCCGTTCCCGACACCTTCGTGGTGGACACGCTCGCCGAGACCGGCCTGCCGTGCTCGATCAACGTGGCCCTCCCGCCGCCGGAGGATCGCGCGTTCGCCGACGTCTGGTCGTCGCTCGGCGGCGAGCTCAAGCCGTCGCTCGACGTCGTGATCACCGCGCCCATGACGCGCGGCATCTCGTACCCGGCCGGGCCGCCGGTCGACCAGGTGCAGACGCGCATCGGCGCCGCCTCGATCGGTGCGGCCGACCAGGTCGGGACGCGGCCCCGGGTCGGCACGGGCGATGCCCGCTCGGGCGGCTGACATGATCTCCGACCCCGGCATCGTGCACCTGCTGGGTCGGGTCGGCGTCATCGAGGACCGGATCCGACGGCTGGTGGCCGCCCGGCGCGCGGTCGACCCGCAGCCCGACGACCCGTTCCGCGGGCTCTACCTGAGCGACGAGATGGTCGATCGGCTGCTGGCCGGTGCGCCCGGCGTTCCCGACTGGTCGGATGCCTCGGCCCGCCTCGCCGAGACCGAGCAGGCCGCCGACCTCGCCGAGGCCGCGGGGCACCAGCTCCGGCTCCGACGGCTGTCGCAGGCCTTCGGGCTGGGCATCATCGACGAGGACCTGCTCGTGATCGCGCTCGCGGCCGACCTCGACCCGAGGTTCGAGCGCTTCTTCGGGTACCTCAACGACGACGTGGGGCGACGACGGCCGTCGTTCGCACTCGCGCTCGAGCTGTGCGGCGTGCCGCTCACCTCCGCCGCCGACCGGGCCCGGCTCATCTCCGGGCCGCTCGTGGCCGGGGGGCTCGTCGTCGTCGAGGACGACGACCGGCCGCTGCCGGGCCGGGCGGTGCGGGTCCCCGACCGCGTCGTCGGGCACCTGCTCGGCGACGACGGTCCCGACCGCGCGCTCGAGGGCGTCGTCCGCGACCCGTCGTCGGTCGAATGGGGCGACCCGAGCCGCGTGGCGGCCGCGCTCGCCGCGGGCATCCGCCTCATCCACCTGCGCGAGCCGGCCACCGGCTCGGGCGAGGCCGTCGCGAACCGCGGGCTCCGGTCCCGCGGCCTCGGCGCGCTCTTCCTCGACCTCTCCCGGCTCGGCCGTGAGCAGGAGGCGATCCCGCTCGCACGCGCCGCCGTCCGGGAGGCACGCCTGCGCGCGTCGGGACTCATCGTCGGGCCGCTCACGGAGGAGACCCCGGCCGCCCTCGTCGAGGTGCTCGCCGACTCGCCCCAGCCCACGGTGTTCGTCGGCGACTCGACCTGGAACCCATCGTGGTGGCGGGAACTTCCGGCGATGATCGACGTCGAACCCTCGACCGTCGACGACCGGGCACGGTTGTGGCGCGACCTCCTCGGGCCGAGCGCCGAAACCATCGACATCGCCGAGGTGACCGGTCAGTTCCGGCTCCGGCCGGAGCAGGTGCAGCGTGCGGCGCGCACGGCGCGCACGCAGGCCACGGTGTCCCGGACCGGGGAGCTCACCGCGGCCGACCTCGCGGCCGGCGCCCGCGCGGAGAACGCGTCGGCGCTCGACCGGCTGGCGCGGCGCGTGGATCCGAGGGTCGGCTGGGACGACCTCGTCCTCCCGGCGGCGCCGATGAACGCCCTCAGGGAGATCGAGCTGCGGGCTCGTCATCGGGAGCAGGTGCTCGGGGACTGGGGGATGCGGCCGGGGGGAGGTCGCGGCCACGGCGTCGTGGCGCTGTTCGCGGGCGACTCCGGCACCGGCAAGACGATGTCGGCCGAGGTCGTCGCCGGCGGGCTCGGCCTCGACCTCTACGTCATCGACCTGTCGACCGTGATCGACAAGTACATCGGCGAGACCGAGAAGAACCTCGAGCGGATCTTCCGCGCCGCGACGGGGACGAACGCGGTGCTGCTGTTCGACGAGGCCGACGCGGTGTTCGGCAAGCGCAGCGACGTGAAGGACGCGCACGACCGCTACGCCAACGTCGAGAGCGCCTACCTCCTGCAGCGCATGGAGACCTTCGACGGCCTCGCGATCCTGGCCACGAACCTGCGGGCGAACATCGACGAGGCGTTCACCCGCCGACTCGACGTCATCGTCGACTTCCCGATGCCGGACGCCGCCCACCGCTCTCGGCTCTGGGACCGCAGCCTCGGCAGCCGGCTGGGCCGCGACGACGACATCGACCTGGAGTTCCTCGGCCAGTCGTTCGAACTGGCCGGGGGAGCCATCCGCTCGGCCGCGATCACCGCCGCATACCTCGCGGCGGCCGAGCGCGGCACGGTGCGGATGAAGCACCTGATCGTCGCGGTGCACCGGGAGTACCGCAAGCTGGGCCGGCTGGTCGTCGAGCGCGAGTTCGGCAAGTACTGGGCCGCGGTGGGCAGCGGATGACGCGCCTCGGACCCCCGTCGGGCGTGCGATCGCCGCAGCCCGCCGGGCGGGAGCGCGACAGCCGGCTCCCGGCGCGGGGCGGGCCGGTGGGAGCCCACCGCGTCGCAGAGCTGCAGCAGGTCGCCGGGAACGATGCCGTCGCCGGTGTCCTGCAACGACAGGGCGCACCCCCGGTCGCCCCGGTCGCGGCGTTCAAGCCGGCAGCGACGCTCACCACCCTCACACTCGGCGCCCTCGACGACTACGCCCGCGACCGGCCCGATTGGATGACCGACCCGGCACTGTCGGCGGCGACCCGCCGGGACCTCATGGACCTGCTCCGGTGGGCGCGGCGCGGTTCGCCGGCGCCGCTCGACCCGTGCCGGCCGTTCGAATGCGCCGCCCTCGTCGCCCAATCCTCAGCCGACCGGCGCGACCTCGAGGTGTTCGCCCGCGCCTCGCAGCGGAAGGACTCTGCCGAGCCGCCCGACGGGACGACCGTGCTCGCCGACGCGGTGAAGCTGGGCGGCACGATCCGCGAGCTCGAGCGGCGCCTCCCCAGGGCGGACCTCCACCGCGGCCTCGGCGGGACGGATGAGGCGAAGGCCGAGCTCGGCGTGCTCGCCGGCAGTGGCAAGGCCGCCGACCTCGCGTCCTATTTTCGTCGCGCGCACGCGTACCTCGAGGCGGACACCGGCCGCGACTCGAGGTCGTACCGCGAGTGGGGCGCCGACCCCGCCGCGTACATCGGGAAGGTCGCCGACGTCCGGAACCTGCACCGGTTCCAGGAGGCGCTCCTCAAGCAGCTGATCACGAACCGGGCGGACCGGAGCCGGCGCCGGCCGCTCCTGATCATCCTGCACAGCGGGACCGACCACAACGGCGCGTTCCACGACGACGCCCAGCTCACGGACGTCGTCACGAACGCCGCCAACCTGGCGCTGATGATCGAGGGCGCCACGACCCTCGAGGCCGCGGGCTCGCGACTCACCGCCCTGGCCCGCGCGTACGGGCAGGGCGGCCGGGTCAAGCAGGTCATGCTGGCCGGGCACGGCGGGCCGACCGGCATCGAGCTGGCCGGGCGCCCCGGCGCCCCGGACTCCGCCGAGGCCGCCGCGCCCGGCACCACCAGTCGGCGACGGACCGAGCGGTTCATCCGCAACCTCGTCGCGGTCATGGCACCGGGTCCCGACGCCCACATCGTGCTGAACGCCTGCCTGACGGCGGCGGAACCAGTCGCCGACAACCTTCCGGCGAATCCCGCGCTCGCGCGCGCGACGATCCTCCACAGCCTGACGACCAACCCGAGCATCGCCACCCTGATCCGCAACATGGCGGGCGGGCGCACGGTCGAGGGGAACGTGGCCTCCGTCGGCCCGGGGTCGTACATCACGCCCGCGGGCGAACTGCACCAGACGATCCCCGGCGACGAGGCCGCCGCCTCCACGAACCCGGCTGATTACGTCGAGAAGGGCCACGAGCCCGAGGGTGCTGCCAGGAGCCTCGTCGTGCTCTGGGCTCGGGATGCCGCCGCCGCGACCGCGGCCATGACGGCCCGCAAGGGGCACGGCTTCACGTCGTACGGCGACGTGGTCATCGCGGGGATCTTCGACGTCTTCGAGTCGACCGGCGACATCTCGGGCCTCGCGCGCGTGGCCGAGCAGTCCTCGCGCGGTCTCAGCGAGTTCCACGACCCCGACCACCAGACGCCCGATGAGATCTGGGGCATGGAGAACGCGGCCGCATTCGAATCGAAGCTGGCCCCGAAGATCCGGGCGATCGGGACGATCGGCGCCGGTGGGCGCGTCGCGCTCGACCAGGTGCGTCTCGGACCCGACCCGACCCGGGTGGCGGCGATCACCGGCATCGTCCAGGCCGCGACCTCGCTCGATGCCCTCCGGAAGCACTTGTCGGATGCCTGGCTCGCCACGCGGATCGTCGACCTCCTCCCGCACGCGAGCGCCGCCGCGCCCTCGCGGGCGCACATCATGCTCGGCGGCGCGACCTGGCCGCACGCGCACAGCGAGGGATTCTTCCGCGCCAACGCGGGAGGCGGGACGCGGCTGCGTCCGCCGGCCGGCGAGTCCGTCGACCGGCTCACCGATGCCGACCCGTCGGAGAACACGATCCTCACGAAGCTCGGCATCGTGCGGGCCGCGCCGACGCCGCCGGTCGCCGGCGGTGTCGCCGGCGCCGCGGTGGAGTCGCTGTCGAAGGTCGGCCGCACGACGGCCTGGCTGAACGTCCGTGAGGGCCCCGACCTCTCGGCGGCGCGGGTCGACGTGCTGCGGCGCGGGGCGCGCGTCGACATCATCGGGCAGAGCGGGGCTTGGTTCGCGGTCCTCTCGGGCGGGCACATGCGCTACGTGTCCAAGCGGTACGTCGTGGTGCTCCCGTGATCGCACCGGAGATCCTCGAGGGCGCTTCCGCTTGCCCGAAGGGGCAGACCTCGCCCGGCAGCGGCGAAGGGGCGGTGCAATGGAAACGGGCGATCGTGGAGGTGGACCATGCACGCACACGACTGGGACCCCGCCGAACCGGCGGCGGTCCGCAAGCCGGAGACCGCACGCGAGGCGGCGGTCGCGACGGAGGCGGTCGGGCTCGCCGCACGGCGCGCCGACGCGATCGGGCCGGCCGGGCTGCTGCGACTGCAGCGCGAGGCCGGGAACGGCGCCGTCAGCGACCTCGTCGAGGACGGCCGATCGCCCGTGCACGACGTGATCTCGTCGGGCGGCGCCTCGCTCGAACCCGGGCTGCGCAGCGACATGGAGCAGCGGCTCGGAGCCGACTTCGGTGACGTGAAGGTGCATACGGATGCTCCGGCGCACGAATCCGCGCGGTCCGTGAACGCCCACGCCTACACCGTCGGGTCGCACGTCGTCTTCCAGCGGGACGCCTACGACCCGTCGACCACGGCGGGGCGCACCACGATCGCGCACGAGCTCACGCACGTCGTGCAGCAGCGCTCGGGCCCGGTCGACGGGTCGCCGGCCGGCGGCGGGATCAGCGTGAGCGATCCGGGCGACCGTTTCGAGCGAGCGGCGGCCGACAACGCGGCGCGCGTGATGGGCGAGCCGGCCCCCGTGCAGCGGCAGGCGGATGCCCCGGGGTCGACGCCGATCGTGCAACGACAGGGTGAGGACGAGGAGGACGAGCCCGTCCAGGGCCTCTTCGTGCAGCGGCAGGCCGAGGAGGAGCCGGAGGAGGAAGCGGCGACCTGAGCCGCGACCGGCATGCCGCCGACATCCGCCTCGATTCGACCGACGCCCGACACCTGACGGGAGCCGACGTCGATGACGCTCGCCGCGGAGACGACAGCCGATCGGCCGCCTGCCGATCGGCGCCGGCCGGGCGGCATCCGCTCCGCGACGACCGGCGCGCTGGCCGCAGCGCGCCGGAGCCTCGAGCCCGGCACGACCCGGCCGCCGGGCACCGAGTCGATCCTCGCGCTACAGCGTGCGGCGGGCAACGCCGCGGTCAGCGCGCTCGTCGCCGCGAAGTGGCGGAGGCCCGGCGGCGACGCGATCGTCGAGATCGACGCAGCGCTCGTCGAGTTGCGCCGCGACGAGCCCGACGTCGAACGCGTGGAGCGCGGGCTCAGGCAGGCGAAGGCGGTGGGGATCCAGGTCGACCTGGAGGGGGTGAAGCCCCCGGCCTCGGCGCTCGCGGTCCGGATCACCGGCTTCGGTCCCGGCTCGGTGCCGGCCAAGAAGCCCGTCCCGCCGCCGAAGCCCGTGCCGGCGAAGTCGCCGCTCGGGAAGGCTGCGGCGAAGCGCCCGGCGGTCAGGTCCGGTCCGGCCGCGTCAGCACCGCGCACCGCTGCCGACGGGGGCGTGCCGGCGGCCGTGGCGTCGCCGAAGCCGCTGACGGCCGACAAGCTGCTCCTTCCGCCAGTGCCGCCCACCGGCGTCGCGCCGACCAAGGACCCCGCGTTCACGCGCGTCGCGGGCGGGGTGAAGTCGTTCGGCGCGGCGAAGCGCGCCCACCCGCCCGCGGCGTCGAAGGCGAAGGAGGCGCAGGACGCCGCCGTCGCCCCGAGCGACGACCTCGCCGGCCAGGCCAAGGCCGCCAAGGCCGACTCGATCGACGCCCAGCAGCCCGGCACGTTCGACAAGAAGGCGTTCATCGCGGCCGTCAAGTCGGCGATCGAGGCGAAGTCGCCGAAGACCCTCAAGGAGGCTGACGACTACGCGAAGTCGGGCAAGGCCGGCGAGGTCAAGGGCGAGGTGAAGGGGCTCGTCGGCCAGGGCAAGGAGGGTGCGGCGCACGACATCGAGGCAGCCACGGCGGCGCCGCCCGACCAGTCGAAGGCCGTGCCGAAACCCGTCACGCCGATGGCGGCCGAGAACCCGGGCCAGGTCGCCCAGATCCCCGCCGCCGGAGCCGTGCCGAAGCCCGCGCCGCCGGAGCAGCTCAACCTCGAGGCGGGCAAGCACGAGGTCGACCGGGAGATGGTCGACGCGAACGTCACGGACGAGCAGCTCGCGAAGTCGGGCGAGCCCGAGTTCGAGGGTGCGCTCGCCGAGAAGCGGACGGCGGCGGCGCACGCCGACTCGGCCCCGGGCGAGTACCGCGCCGCCGAGCAGGCGACCATCGCCCAGGGCAGGGCCCAGGCCGGCGCCGTCACAGCGGCGGGCGTGCAGGGCATGCAGGGCACCAAGGCGGCCACCCTCGCCAGGCTCGTCGCCGACAAGGGCCGCACGAAGACGAAGGACGAACAGCGGCGGGCCGAGGTCACCGCGAAGATCCAGGGCATCTTCAGCGCCACCGAGACCGACGTGAAGAAGATCCTCGACGGCATCGACCCGAAGGTCGAGGCGGAGTTCGAGCGCGGAGAGGCCGCCGCGAGGGCGCGCTTCGAGACGTACGTCGCGGCGAAGATGTCGGCCTACAAGCGAGACCGGTACGGCGGATGGCTCGGCGGCCTGCGCTGGGCCAAGGACAAGCTCTTCGGCATGCCCGACAAGGTCAACGAGTTCTACGTCGCCGGCCGGGAGCTCTACCTCGCGCAGATGGACGGCGTGATCGATCGCGTGGCGAACCTCGTCGGTGGCGCCCTGACCGCGGCGAAGCAGCGCATCGCGAAGGGCCGCGGCGAGATCGCCGCCTACGTGACGTCGCTGCCGAAGGACCTGCAGCGGGTGGGGTCGGACGCCGCGAAGGAGATCGGCGACCGGTTCGACCAGCTCGAGAGCGAGGTGAAGGACAAGGAGAACGACGTCGTCCAGACCCTCGCGACGAAGTACGTCGAGGCGCGCAAGGGGCTCGACGAGCGCATCGAGGCCCTCCAGGCGGAGAACCGCGGCCTCGTCGACAAGGCGATCGGCGCGATCAAGGCCGTCATCAACACCATCCGCGAGCTTGCCGCGATGCTGCGCAGCGCCCTCGCCCGGGCCGCGAGCGTCATCGGCGACATCATCGGCGATCCGGTCGGGTTCCTCGGCAACCTCATCAGGGGCATCAAGGGCGGCATCGACAAGTTCTTCGCGAACATCACCAGCCACCTCAAGCGCGGCCTGCTGGGCTGGCTGTTCGGCCAACTCGGCGACGCCGGCATCGAGATCCCCGACACGTTCGACCTCAAGGGCGTCGTCAAGCTGCTCGCCTCGGTGTTCGGCCTCACCTGGGCGAACATCCGCAACCGCCTCGTGCGGCAGATCGGCGAGACCGCGATGGCGGCGGTCGAGCGCGGCGTCGAGATCTTCCAGGTCATCAAGGACCAGGGCATCGCGGGGCTCTGGGACAAGCTCGTCGAGAAGGTCGGCGACATCAAGGCGATGATCGTCGACCAGGTCCAGGACTTCGTGATCACGAAGATCATCACCGCGGGCATCACCTGGCTGATCAGCCTCCTGAACCCGGCCGCCGCGTTCATCAAGGCGTGCAAGCTCATCTACGACGTCGTCATGTTCTTCGTGAACAACGCCGCGCGCATCGCGCAGTTCGTGAACACCGTCATCGACGGCGTCGTCGACATCGCGAAGGGCCGGGTCGGCGTCGTGGTCGACAAGGTCGAGAGCGCGCTCGGGCAGATGGTGCCGATCCTCATCGGCTTCATCGCGAGCGTGCTCGGCATCGGCGGCATCGGCGAGAAGATCCGCTCGATCATCCAGGCGATCCAGCGACCGATCAACCGGGCCCTCGACGCCCTCATCAAGGCCGGGCTGAAGGTCGCCGGCCCCATCATCCGGGGCATCAAGGGCATCGGCACGAAGGTGAAGGCGAAGGTCGCGGCCGGCAAGGCCTGGGTGAGGGGCAAGGTCGAGGCGGGGAAGACCTGGGCGAAGGGGAAGGCCGCCGGTGCCGGTGAGGCCCTCAGGAGACTCCGGGATCGGATGCTCGGGATCACGTTCCGCGAGACCTTCGAGGTCGACGGCGAGCGGCACTCGGTCTACTCGAAGAAGGGGGCTCCCCAAGTGCTCTACACCGCGTCGACCCCACAACCCAGCGTCCAGGCGGCCCCCACTCCGACGGTGAAGGACCTCGATCGCAGGTACCGGGCGACGATCGACGAGTACGTCGCCACCGTCCGGCAGCTCGACGATTCGCCTCGGGACGCGGCGGCCAGGGCACGAGCCGAACGTCTCAAGGATCAGGCCGACCAGCTCTTCCGCCAGCTCGTGGACGCGACGAGGGTCTTCGTCACGACGACCGACCGGAAGGGCCGCGGAGAGCCGGTGGGCAGTGCCCCGGGGATCGGGACGATCGGCTTCCACGGAGCCAAGCCCTCGAGCAACCGCGGTGGGCACCGGCTGCACTGGACGGAATCCGAGCACGTCATCCCGTTCGCGGTCGGCAAGTCCGTCTGGGCGGCGCTCCGCCAGTACATGCCGTGGCGAGGATCCCGCGCGGACAACCGGCAGACGACGATCATGATCTACGAGCGAGCTGCTCGCATCAAGACGCCCGCCGACAACGCGATGAGCTACACGATCAAGTCCCTGCTCGTCGATTCGGGGATCGTCGAACGCATCCAGCGGGGACGCATCTCGGGACAGGTGGGACTGACCGATCACGACGCGGAAGACGCGCTCGCCCGGATCGAGGGTGCGGTCGAGACCGCGCGCAAGGACGCCGTCGCCCGTACCGTCGACGCGATCGCCGCAGAGAATCGGATGAAGGAAGGCCGCGCGACCAAGACGAACGGCGAGCGGCGCGGCGACGAGCCTCCGAACCCCGGCGCGAGCCAGGTCGAGGCGGCGTCGAGGACCCAGTACGACAACATCATCGACCTCGTGCGCGAAGAGGTCATGCACGAGGTCTCGGTGAAGGCCAAGGCCGAGCGGCTCGGGCTCTCGCGGGCGGGCCGACGACGCTGATCGAAGCGGCGCCCGTGGTCAGCCTGCCCGATCGCGCAGCCACGACTACCCACCCGCACGCACCGACAGACTGCACGTGGAGGCACGCGCGCGCGGACGCTGGAACCACGTGATCCAGCGAAGGAGCCTCCGATGCCCACCTACCTCTCTCCCGGTGTGTACGTGCAGGAGATCGAGGCCGGCACCCGGCCGATCGAGGGCGTCGGCACCGCGGTCGCCGCGTTCATCGGCCTGGCGCCGAAGGGCCCCGAGAACCAGCCCACCCTCGTGTCCAACTGGACCCAGTACGTCGAGAAGTTCGGCGGGCTCGTCGAGGGGGCGTACCTCGCGTACGCCGTCTACGGCTACTTCCTGAACGGCGGCGGCAACTGCTACATCGTGCGCGTCGGGGCCGGGTCGAGCGACGGCGGCGGCGGCAGGGGCGGCCGCAAGGGGTCCCAGAAGCAGCTTCCCGCCGGTCCGCAGACCGCCAAGATCGGCAACTACGTCTTCACGGCGAAGAACGCCTCGCCCAATGCCAAGCCCGTCAAGGTCGAGGTGAGCGACACCGAGGCCGAGGGGGCCGAAGAGGGCAGCTTCAAGATCGCCGTCACGGTCGAGGGGCGCTCGCCGGAGGTGTACGACGGCGTGTCGCCGAGCCCCGCGAGCCCGAACTTCGTGGTGACGAAGCTCGCGGAGTCGAAGGCGGTCGTCGTCGAGGAGGCCGATGCGGCGGCCGGAGCCATCCGCCCGCAGAACGGCGTCTTCGACCTCGAGGTGCCCGAGCCCGAGGAGCAGCCGGTGGTGCTCGACGGGCTCGCCGCCTCCGACTACATCGGCGATTCGGCCGACCGCACCGGCTTCAGCGGCCTCGAGGAGGTCGAGGAGGTCACGATGGTCGCGATCCCAGACCTGATGGCGGCGTTCCAGCAGGGTGCGATCGACCTCAAGACGGTGAAGGCCGTGCAGCTCGCCATGATCGCCCACTGCGAGCTCATGGGCGACCGCATGGCGATCCTCGACCCGCCGCCGGAGCTGTCGGCGCAGGGCGTCGTCGAATGGCGGCGCAACGACGCCGGCTACGACTCGAAGTTCGCGGCGCTCTACTACCCGTGGTTCACGGTGCTCGATCCGGCGACCGGGACCAACCGCTACGTCCCGCCGTCCGGGCACATGGCCGGGCTGTGGGCGCGCAACGACAGCGAGCGCGGGGTGCACAAGGCACCGGCGAACGAGATCGTCCGGGGCGCGGTCGAGCTCCAGACCCAGCTCACCCGCACCGAGCAGGAACTGCTGAACCCCATCGGCGTGAACGCGATCCGCAGCTTCCCGGGCCGTGGCATCCGGGTCTGGGGGGCGAGGACCCTGTCGAGCGACTCGGCCTGGCGGTACGTCAACATCCGGCGGCTGTTCAACTACCTCGAGAAGTCCATCCTCAATGCGACGCAGTTCGCGGTGTTCGAGCCGAACGACCCGGCGCTCTGGGGCAAGCTCACCCGCTCGATCTCGGCGTTCCTGATCGGCGAGTGGCGCAAGGGCGCCCTCTTCGGCCGTACGCCCGACGAGGCGTTCTTCGTCAAGTGCGACGACGAGACCAACCCGGCCGACGTCATCGACTCGGGACAGGTCGTCTGCCAGGTCGGAGTCGCGCCCGTGAAGCCGGCGGAGTTCGTCATCTTCCAGCTGTCGCAGTTCTCCGGCGGCACGAGCCTCGTGACCGAGTGATCGCGGGAGCGAGCAGGCCCACCATCCCACCCGGACCACCATCCGACCGAACCGAACCCAGGAGCACGCCATGGCACTCGCCGATTCCTTCGATTCCTCACCGGCCTACGCCTTCAAGGTCACCATCGACGGCATCGAGATCCCGAAGGTCACCGAGGTCACCGGCCTCAAGAACGAGGTCGACAAGATCGAGCTCAAGCAGCAGCTCGCCGACGGCAAGTACGTCGCCCGCCAGTTGATCGGTCGCGCGAAGACGGGGGAGTTCACGGTCACCCGCGGCCTCACCGAGTCCAAGACGATCAGCGACTGGCTGAAGGTGGTCATGAACGGCGACGTGGCGGGGGCGCGCAAGAACGCCTCGGTCGAGCTGCTCGACTACGAGGGCGGCACCCTCAAGAAGTACGAGTTCCGCAACTGCTGGGTCCGCTCGGTGGAGATCAACTCGCTGAAGGCGGGCGCGACCGAGCAGGCGACCGAGAAGTTCACCGTCTGCTTCGACGAGTCCGAGGTGACCTGATGCAGCGGGTCATCGCGACGATGCCGAGCGCGGCGGCATCCGGCGCCGAGGACGCGCCGGGGCCGCCGGGCTCGGCGGGCATCGGGTCGGCCGACGACGGCGTCATGCGCACCGAGTTCGCGTTCGAGCTTCCGCGCGGGTACGTCGGCGCGGACGGGACGGTGCACCGCCGCGGCGTGATGCGCCTCGCGACCGCGCGCGACGAGCTGCTGCCGCTCTACGACGCACGGGTGCAGGAGAACGCCGCGTACACGACGGTCGTGCTCCTCGGCCGCGTGATCACCTCGCTCGGCACGCTGCCGTCGGTCGACGGCTCGGTGATCGAGAACATGTTCGCGTCGGATGTCGCGTTCCTGCAGGACTTCTACCGGCGCATCAACGCCGAGGGGCACACCCGGATCGCCGTGACCTGCCCCGAGTGCTCGCACCGGTTCACGGCCGACCTCGCGGGTGGGCGCCTGGGGGAATCATGACGTACCCGGCCGACCGCATCCATGAGGAGGTCGCGTACGTCGCCTATCACTTCCACTGGTCGCTCGACGACATCCTCGACATGGAGCACGGGGCGCGCCGGCGCTACGTGCAGGAGATCGCGGCGATCAACACGCGGCTGAACGAGGGCGGTTGAGCGGTGCGGTGGCCGTGGCAGCGAACCGAACGGTCGGGCAAGGCTGCGGCCCGCCCGGCGCCGACGGATGCCCCGGGCGCCGCGCGCACGTCGGATGCCCCCGCCTCGGCTCCGGCCCCGGCCGGCTGGGCCTTCCTGCCACCGCTGCAGCGTGAGGTCGGCGGCTCCCCGCCCGCGACGTTGCGGACGGGGTTCGTCGACGCGCTGCCGACGAGGGTCGTGCCGTCGTCGCTCGGCACGATGGGGCACCTCGTCGACGGTCGCGCGCCCGCCGGGACCGTCGCCGTCGACGACGCGGCGCTCGGCGCGCCGGTCCAGCGCGCGACGGCGGTCGACCTGCCGCTCCGGCCGGCGCGGCAGGCAGGCGGCTCGGGGTCCGGTCATCGGTCGGCCGCCGCGGTCGGCGTCCAGCGTGATGCTGTGGGCGAGGTGCCGATGGCGGATGCCGCAGCCGCGACGGATGCCGCTGGGGTGACGGATGCCGGCGGCGCGCCGGATGCCGCTGGCATGGCGGACGCGGCCGGGGTGACGGATGCCGCTGAGGTCCCGGATGCCGCTGAGGTCCCGGATGCCCCGACGCTCGGCGCAGCGACGACGACGGGCGATGTCGCCGGCCGGACGGTGCGTGCCGGGGGCCTCGGTCGCGGCGTTCGCGGCGACGACCTGCCGGCGGCGGGATCCGACTCGCGTGGCGCCGACCCCGCCGACCTCCCCGTCCAGCGCGCGATCGCTCCGGGCGGCGAAGCCGCCGCCCACGAGCACGCCGCGCACGAGCACGCCGCGCACGAGCTCTCCGCCGGCGATCAGCTACCGGCGCCCGCGAGCCCGACGGCGTCGCCGGGCGAGGCGTCGGGCGAGCACGCGGCTCCGACCATCGCGGCGCGGTCCATCGAGCGACCGGCGCCGCCGACGACGGCCTCACCGACGGTGTCACCGGTCCTCCCGACGGAGGCGCGCCGACCGGGCTTGGGCGCGCCGCTCGCGCCCGCCGCGGTGCAGCGACTCTCCGAATCGAGCGACCTCCGTTCCGCGGCCGTCGATGTCGGAGCCGACGCCGGAGCCGGACCCGCTGGAGCCGGCACCGCCGGAGCCGGACCCGCGGGAGCGGACCCATCGGCGGAGGCGGTCGAGCGATCGGCCGAGCCGGAGCATCCGCACGATTCGGACGGCGCGTTCGTGGTCGCGCCCGGCCCCGCGACCGGGACGCCCGCGTTCGAGGAGCCGACCGGCGAGGGAGTGCCGATGCGGAGCGACGCGACGGGCACGGAGGCACCGATCCTCGCCGAGCGCGAACCTGCCGCCGGTGCCCCCGCATCGACGCCGGCGGGCCCATCGACGGGATCGTCAGCCGAGGCGGAGCTGACGATGGCGACGGGAATGCGGGCCGCCGACGCAGTCCCCTCGACGCCCGGCTCGCCGACTGCAGGGCCGACCGTCTCCCGGGCGACGGAGGCTCCGACACCTCCGGCGGGCGACGTGTCGGAGTCGGACCGTGGCGGCACCCCGTCCGTGCAGCGACGCACCCCGCTCGACGTCGCCGGTGGCGGAGCGCCCCCGGCGAGCCTCACGACGACCTCGCTCACGCCGGCCCGCCGCATCGTGCCGTCGCTGGCCTCGTCGTCGCCGTCATCGTCCGGAACCGGCGTCGCCCGGCACCGCGTCGTCGCGGCGCGCGTGATCGCGCCCGACGCCCCGCCGACCGCGCACGTGCAGCGCGATCTCGACGGGCGCGGCGACCCACCCGCCGCACGGGATCAGCGCGCGCCGGGCTCCCGCGGGGGTCTCGGCACCGCCCGGCCGGTGGGATCCGACGCGGACCGTTCGGGCGACGCGGGTGCGTCGGAGCTGCGCCCGTGGGAGCTGCGCCCGTCGACCGAGTCGACCGCCCCCGCGCACGCCGTGACCTCCGCCGCCTGGTCGACCGCGGCGGAAATCACGATGCAGCGAGCGGTCGCGGGCCCAGGCCGTCGCGCCGCCGCATCCGCGCCGGCGACGTCGGCGACGCGCGGGTCGCTCGCGGTCCAGCGCTTCGGCCTGCCGTCGCTCCCGTCCGCGCCGAGCGCGGGCGGCCTCCCGGACCTCTCGAGCCTGCGTCGACGCGTGCCCGGCGTATCCGACCTGCCTGACGTGCCCGACCTCGCCGAGGCCGCCGGTGACGCGAGATCGCGGGCCGAGCAGGCTGCGTCCGGCGCGATCGCCTCGGCCCGCGAGGCGGTCCCGAGCGCATCCGAACTCCGCGAGCGCGCCGAGCAGGCGGCCGGCGAGGCGGGCGGCGCTGCCGCATCGGCGCTCGGCGGTGCCGCGGCGGCCGCCGGCGCCGCACTCGGCGGAGGAGCGGCGGGGCCCGGGGAAGTGGAACAGCTCGTGCGGCGGCTCTACGGGCCGCTGGTCCGGCGCATCAAGGCGGAGCTCCTGCTCGATCGCGAGCGCCGAGGCATCCGCATCGATGGGATCTGACCGTCGACGCCGAATCGCCGACGGGACCTGAACGAAGGAGGCGACATGCTCACCGACACCGAGATCGCCGTCGGCGTGCACTACCTCGTGCACCTCGACGAGCACGACCTGGGCGAGTTCTCGACCTGCGACGGCCTGGGCGTCGAGGTCGTGCTCGAGACACGGGAGGAGGGCGGCGCCAACGGCTTCATCTGGCAGTTCCCGACGCGCCTCAAGTACCCGAACATCAAGCTCTCCCGGCCCGTCAGCAAGGACACGGCCGACGCGGTCGTGAACTGGGTCGTCTCGGCGGTGACCGCGCCGTCGCGCGGCACGGGGCGCATCGAGATCCGCAGCGCCGACAACAGGCCCGTCGCCGCCTACGACCTGCACGACGTGATCCCCGTTCGGTGGACGGGCCCGGCCCTGAACCCCGACCAGCCCAAGGTCCTCACCGAGACCCTCGAGATCGCCCACAACGGCTTCGTCCGCACGGGCTCGACGTACTGAAGGCGCCGCCATGCCGATCACGACCACCGCATCCGACACGACGAACCTCGTGCACGCCGCCATCGACGTGCACGAGCCCGGCCAGAAGCCCGGCAAGGTCGGCGCGAAGATCACGACGATCGACTTCCAGCTCAACCCGAAGGAGCTGACCGTCGCCAAGTCGGCGAAGTGGGAGAGCAAGAGCCAGAAGAAGTCGGCCTCGGCGCCGCCGACGACCTACCAGGGGCCCGACCCGCAGAAGATGAGCGTCGAGATGTACTTCGACGAGACGCGGCAGCGCGATGGCAGCGTGGTCAAGCGGGTCGAGGCGCTGTTCGAGGCCTGCACGCCCACGAGCGCGTCGGTCGACGGCAACCGCCCGTCGGCGCCGTGGGTGAAGTTCCGCTGGGGCGTGCTCACGGGCTTCGTCGGGTACATCAAGAGCGTCTCGGCCAAGTACACGCTCTTCTCGCCCGACGGCACGCCGCTCCGTGCGGTGTGCACCGTCGCGCTCGAGGAGCTCGCGAACGAGCCGTCGAAGCAGAACCCGACCTCGGGCGGGCTGCTGCCGCGGCACTCCCACGTCGTGCGCGAGGGCGACTCGCTCGCGGCGATCGCCTACGCCGAGTACGGCGATCCCGCCCGCTGGCGCGAACTCGCCGAGGTCAACGGGATCGACGACCCCCTCCGGCTCCGGCCGGGCACGACCGTGCTGATCCCGACCATCGAGGAGCTCACGCACGCGGACGGCCGCGTGATCGCGAGGAAGGAGATCGCGCGTGCCCTCGTCCGTTGACGCCTACACGAGCCTCATCCTCGTCTCGGTCGCCGGGTCGCCGCTGCCGGCCGAGGTCTCGGCGGTGCTCGAGCGCAGCCGGGTGACGGATGCCGCGAACCTGCCCGACTCGTTCGAGCTGGAGTTCCTGGACTCCGCGGGGACCGTGCTGTCGCAGGCCGGCTTCGAGATCGGGGCGAAGGTCGTGATCGACGTTTCGCAGAACGGCGCCGACGGGCAGCGGAAGCTCCTCGAGGGCGAAGTCACCGCGCTCGACCGCGAGGACGTCGGCGGCGAGCTCCGCACGAGGGTGCGCGGGCTCGACGCCTCGCACCGGCTCTTCCGGGGGCGGCGCATCGCCGCCTACGTCGACATGGCGACGTCCGACATCGTGCGCAAGGTCGCGGAGCGGGCCGGTCTGAAGGTCGGCACGATCTCGGGTCCGCCGACGGTGCGGGCGCACACCACGCAGGACAACGTCAGCGACTGGGTCTTCCTGAAGCGACTGGCGGATGACTCGGGCTGCGTGTTCGCCGTCACCGAGGGGCGTCTCGACTTCGGGCCCCCGACGACCGCGTCATCCGCGTCGGGCGGATCGGCCACGGCGGTCGACGACCCGATCGTCATCGAGCATGGGCGCAACACCGTGTACCTCCATTCGACCATCACGAGCGCCGAGCAGGTGCCCGAGGTCGAGGTCCGCGGCTGGGACGTCGCCGCGAAGCAGAAGGTCGTGTCGACGGCGCCGGCGAAGACGGAGTCGGCCGACCTGCCCACGGTCGACCCCGTGAAGGTGGCGAACGTGTTCTCGAGCCCGCCGTACGTGAGCGGAGCGGGCACGGGCTCGCAGCAGCCGCAGGACCGGCTCGCGACGTCGCTCTCGGCGCGCATCGCCGGCGGGTTCGCGGAGATCGAGGCGCAGATCCTCGGCAATCCCGGGATCCGCTCGGGCACGGCGGTCCGGCTGCAGGGATTCGGGGCGCCGTTCGACGGGCGGTACGTCGTGACCGAGTCGCGGCACGAGTTCACCGCGGAGCAGGGATACACGACCTCGTTCACGGTGAGCGACGCGTCGGACCGCTCGCTCCTCGGAGCGGGCACGAGGCCCGACCGGGACTCGGCTCGTGCGATGCCGGGCGTCGTCAGCGCGCTCGTCAGCGACGTCCAGGGCGGCGGCGGCGGCGCGGAGGAGGAGGGCCGGGTCAAGTTGACCTTCCCGATCCTGTCCGACGACTACGTGAGCGGGTGGGCGCGGGTCGTGCAGGTCGGCGCCGGCGGCGAGCGCGGCTCGATGGTGCTGCCCGAGGTCGGCGACGAGGTGCTCGTGGCCTTCGAGGCGGGCTCGTTCGACCGGCCCGTGGTGCTCGGCGGGCTCTACAACGGCCTCGACGCGCCGCACGGCGGCTGGGCGCCCGCGGTCGAGTCGGGTTCGGTGGTCCGGCGCAGCTTCGCGTCGCGCACGGGCATGGTGCTCGAGTTCGTCGAGCGCGCCGGCGAGGAATTCGTCCGCGTGTCCACCAACGAGGGCAGCCAGCACGTGACGCTCACCCAGACCGCCGAGAAGGGCATCCGCATCATCGCCGCGGGCCCCGTCGAGGTGACGGCCGAACGCGACGCCACGGTCACCGCGAGCGGCGACGTCTCGGTCTCGGGCACGAAGGTCGAGGTCGCGGCGAAGTCGGAGCTGAAGCTGTCGGCGCCGAAGGTCGCGATCGAGGGGGCCACCTCGCTCGACCTGAGCGGCGCGAAGCTCTCGCTCACGGGCACGGCGTCTGCGCAGCTGTCGTCGTCGGGGCCGACGGTCGTGTCGGGCAGCCTCGTGAAGATCAACTGAGGTCGAGTCGGAGGTCGTGATGTCGCAGGAGTTCGTCGGACGGGGCTGGTCGTACCCCGTCCACGCCGACACGGGTGGCCGCATCGCCCTCTCGTCCGGCGACCGCGAGATCGAGGAGAGCATCCGCCTGATCCTCGCGACCTCGCCCGGCGAGCGGCCCATGCGGCCGGAGTTCGGATGCGCCGTGCACGAGTACGTCTTCGCGCCGGCGGACGCCGCGACCGCCGGCGCGGTGGGCGATGCGGTGCGCACCGCGCTGCGCCAGTGGGAGCCGCGGATCGACGTCACCCGCGTGGCGGTCTCGTTCGTGCGCGCCGACGAGGGACTGCTCCTCATCGACATCGGCTACGCCATCCGCGGCTCGAACGACCCGCGGAACCTCGTCTTCCCGTTCTACGTGATCCCCGAGCGCGCATCGGAGGCGACGACATGAGCCTGCAGACACCGAACCTCGACGACCGTCGGTTCCAGGACCTCGTCGACGACGCGAAGCGGCTCGTCGCGCTGCGCTGCCCCGACTGGTCCGACCACAACGTCTCCGATCCCGGCGTCACCCTGATCGAGGCCTTCGCGTTCATGACCGACGAGCTCTTCTATCGCCTGAACCGCGTGCCCGACAAGCTCTACGTCGCCTTCCTCGACCTGATCGGGATCTCGCTCTACCCGCCGACCCCGGCCACGGCCGACGTCGTCATGTGGCTCGCGGCACCGCGCACGGACACCGTCGTGATCCCGGCGCGCACCGAGGTCGGCACGCCGCGCAACGAGCAGGCCGAGTCCGTCGTCTTCCAGACCACCGAGGAACTGCAGATCCCGCCGCGGAGGCTCGCGCACGTGGGGAGCCGGTCGGGCGATGCGGTCACGGTCCGCGGTGCACGGTTGGGCTCCGACTCGATGGAGGTCTTCTCGACGCCGCCGAAGGTGGGCGACGAGCTCCTCATCGGCCTCGACCAGCCCGCGCCAGGGCTCGCGATCGGCATCAGGCTCGACTGCGCGGTCCGCGGCGTCGGCGTCGACCCGCTCGACCCGCCGATCGTGTGGGAGTCGTGGAACGGCGCCGGATGGTCGGCGTGCGACCTCGTCGTCGATCGGACCGGGGGCCTCAACCAGGCCGGCGAGGTGCGCGTGATCGTGGGGCGCGACCACGCGGCATCCGTCATCGGCGACGAGCGCGCGGGGTGGATCCGGTGCCGCATCGTGGAGCGCGAGGAGGGCGTGCCCACGTACAAGCGACCGCCGCTGCTGCGCGAGGCGTCAGCCGACACGGTGGGCGGCGTCGCCGTCGCACTGCACACGCGGACCGTCGACGCGGAGATCCTCGGGCTCTCCGAGGGCGTACCCGGGCAGTCGTTCTCGCTCCAGGAGCGGCCGGTCGTCGACGACGGGGACGCGTTCCTCGTCGAGGTCGGCTCGGGGAGCGGCTGGCAGGAGTGGTCCGAGGTCGACTCCTTCGCCGGCTCCCGCGACGGCGACCGTCACGTCGTCGTCGATCGCGCGACGGGCACGGTGTCGTTCCCGCCCGCGGTGCGCGAACCCGACGGGAGCCTCCGCCGCTACGGCGCGGTCCCGCCGAAGGGCGCCCCGCTGCGCGTTCCGCGGTACCGCGTCGGCGGCGGGCGCGACGGGAACGTCTCGGCGGGCAGCCTCTCGGTGCTCCGGTCGACGGTGCCGTTCGTCACGGGGGCGATGAATCGCAAGGCCGCGCACGACGGCACCGACGGCGAGACGGTCGAGGAGGCGAAGGTGCGCGGTCCGCTCGCGTTGCGGACGCGGGATCGCGCGGTCACGCTCGGCGACTTCGAGCAGCTCGCGAAGCGAGCCGCGCCGGGGGTGGGGAGGACGCAGGCGCTCCCGGTCGACGACGGCGGCGGCGCAGGGGTGCGGCTGCTCGTCGTGCCGACCGTCGCGGTCGCACCGGACGGGCGGATCGAGTACGCCGACCTCCAGCCCGGTCCCGAGCTGCTCGAGGCGATCGCCGACGACCTCGAGACGCGCCGGATCGCCGGCACCCGCCTCGTCATCGAGCCGCCCGAGTACCGCGGCGTGATCGTCGCGGCGCAGATGGTCGCCCGACCCCGCGTGGCCGTCAAGCGACTGCAGGCCGAGGCCCTCGCGACGCTCTACCGGCACCTCGACCCGATCCGGGGCGGCAACGACGGCGACGGATGGCCGTTCGGGCGACCGGTGCTCGCCGGCGAGGTCTTCGCGGTGCTGCAGTCCCTGCCGGGGGCCGAGCTCGTCGAGGACGTGCTGCTGTTCGAGGCGGACCCGGCGACCGGCGAGCGCGGCGAGCCCGTGCAGCGGATCGTCCTCGGGCCGACCTCGCTCGTGTACGGCTTCGGGCACAGCATCCGGGTGACCTCGGGGGTGTGACGATGCGGGGGATCGTGCACGACCGCGTCAACGGGCAGCCGCTCGCCAACCCGGTGCCGCTCGGAACGCGGCTGCCGGGCATCCTCCAGGAGGACCAGTTCCTCATGCAGTGGATCCGCGCGTTCGACGACTCGATCGCGCCGGTCTACGCGGTGCTCGACAACCTGGACTCCTACGTCCGCCCCGCGTCCGCCCCGGCGGACTTCCTCGACTGGCTCGCGGGGTGGGTCGACGTCGCGCTCGACGACGCGTGGTCGGAGGAGCAGCGGCGCTCCATCGTCGCGGGGGCCGCGGCGCTGCACCGTCGTGCGGGGACGCCCGGCGGCATCCGCGAGGCGTTGCGCCTGGCCGCTGGACCCGACGCCGAGGTCGAGGTGGAGGAGTCGGGGGCGACGGCGTGGTCGCCCACGCCGGGGGCACCCCTGCCCGGTGCCGACGAGCTGCGCCTGTCGATCACGATCACGGTCCCGAAGGGCGACCGGGCGGAACTCGAGCGGCGCTACGAGCGCGTCGCGGCGGCCGTGGTGCCGGCGCACCTGCCCGTGCAGCTGACCGTCGTGGTCGCGGGCTGAGCCGCGGGCTGGGCCCGTCGAGCGGGTGGCCCGCCGCCGCTCGTCAGCTCAATCGACGCCCAGCTCGACCCGCATGCGCCGGTAGCCCTCCGCGGCGCGTTCGGCGGCCAGCACGTCGCCGGAGCGGCGCTGCACCTCGACGAGCGTGCGCCAGGCCTCGTCGAGCCACGGGTTGATCTCGACCGCCCTCGTCGCGGTCTCGACCGCCGCGCGCGCGGAGCCCAGGCGGAGCTCGAGGTGCGCGAGCGAGGCCGCGGCCTCGGAGGCGCGCAGACGATACCGCTCGCGGGCCCCGGTCACCCACTCGGCCGGGCCGTCCTCGGGCAGCACGTCGCCGGCGTACCGGTCGAGCGCGGCGCGCAGGTCGTGCGCCGTCGACTCGGCGTCGCGTCGACGCTTGGCCGCCGCCGCATCCGCGAGGTGGTCGTCGAAGTCGGCCAGGTCGCAGTCGCGACGATCGACGATGCCGAGCCGGTAGGCCTCGCCGACGCGTTCGACGATCGAGCTGTCGACGTCGGCGCGCGGGCGGGGGAGTGCGCGTCGCAGGCTCGACACGCTCACGTGCAGCGCGTGCACCGCGGAGTCGGTGCCGAGGTCGCCCCAGAGGATCTCGGCGATGAGCTCGCGGTGGACGGGGGCTCCCGAGTTGAGTGCGAGCATGCGGAGGAGCGCGCGGGCCTGCGGCCGCACCCGCCGGAGGTCGATCTCGGCGCCGTCGGCGAGCAGGTGGAATCCGCCGAAGCACTGCACGGTCAGTCGTGGCAGGCGCGACGACGAGCCCACGATGAGGCGGGGATCGGCGGCGCTCGGCCTCCGCGCCACGGCGTCGGCGACGAGCGAGGGCAGTCGGGGCAACCCGGTGTCGAGCGCGCGGCGGCGCCAGGCGGCGGACGAGATCGCGGACGCGCCCGCACGCTCCGGGGCCAGGGCCTGCGCGATCTCGAGCAGCGCGTGCGCGCCCTCGACGCCCGCCGCGCGCGCGCATCCGTCCGCCTCGACGATGAGCTCGCGAGTGTGCGTCGAACCCGCCGCCGCCGCGGTGAGCGCACCGCACGATCGCGCCCAGGCCGCGACATCCGCGTAGCCGAGCCGGTCGAAGCGGTCCGCGACGGCCGCGGTCTCCGCGCTCGTCGCCTGTCCGCGCCGGATCCGTACCACCAGATCGATCCCCGATATCGCCGCGGCGGCCAGCGCGTCGCGATCCGCGTCGGCCGACGCGACGGCCGCGCGCACCGTGGCGTGCGGCAGGCCCGCGACGGCCGCGATCGCCCCCTGGCAGACGCGCGCGAGTCGCGCATCGGCCGACTCGACGCACTCGCGCTCGAGCGCGCCCAAGGCGTCGAGCGTCTGGTGACGCGGCGCGATCGGCTCGCGGATGACGAGCAGCGCGAGGCGCGCGGCCCGCGCCTGCGACGGGTCGCCGCGGTCGACGATGCTCCGCAGGAACGGGATCGCCCCGACGACGTCGCCGCGGCGAAGCCGTGCCAGGGCCGCGTCGAACGGGTCGCCGCCCGGCGTCGGTGGCCGGGACGAGGTCGGTGCGCTGCCCGTCGATGCCGCCCCGGTCGCGGGGACGGCCGGCGGAGGGATGACCGCCGCCGGGCCGCGGTCGCCGTCGGCGTCGGCGTCGGCGTCGGCGGACGCGAGCGCTCGGCACGCCGCCAGGTGCCGCCTGAGCACCGGCGGCAGGACGCGATGGCCGAGGACGATCTCGTGCACGACCGCACCCGCGTCCACCGCGGTGAGCAGCCCGCCGGCAGCGGATGCCCCGATCACCCGCGCGCACGCGGCGAACTCGAGCCGCGGCAGCGCGCCCACCGCCTCGAGCGATCGGCGGAGGTCGGCCGGCAGCGCGTCGATCGCGGCCTCGAGCGATCCGGCGGCGAAATCGGTCGCGAGGTCGGACTCGACCATCGCCTCGAGGGCGTCGGGGTCCACCCGCCGGGCACGCTCCGCGAGCAGGGCGACGAGCGCGGGCCAGCCGGCGGTCTCCCGGACGACGCGCGACGCGCAGCCGAGCCCGAGCGGACGCCCGATGATCTCGGCGAACCGCAGCGCGACGTCGTCGATGCGCAGCGCGAGTTCGGGGGCGGTGATCATCGCGGCACGATCGCCCGCAGCGTGGACGATCGACGCGGGCAACGGCACACGCGACGCGAGCACGAGCCGCGGCATCCGTTCTCGACTGCCGACCAGGCTCGCGAGCACCGGCTCGGCGGGCGTGCCGAGCACGGACTGGACATCGTCGAGCGCGATGGTCGCCGCGCCGTCGGCCGCGGCATCCGCGATCGCCGCCCGCAGTCGCGCCGGGTCGCGATGGTCGACGTCGAGCGAGACGACCGCGGTGCTGCCGAGCTGGGACTCGAGCCGGGCGAGGAGCGTGGACTTGCCCGCCCCGACGGGAGCGACGACGAACACGCGGGCGGCGCGCAGACGTGTCGCCAACCGGCCCGGGATCATCCCCCCGGGCGGACGCGCGTCGACTCCCGTGCTCGCCATGGTGCAGCAGGTTCCCTCGCCATGCTCCCGCAACGGATCCCCGGTCCGCAATCACGGCATGGTCGATGTTCCGGTTCCTGCGTACCGGGGTGCCGGCCGGGTCGCATCCGTGCGGTCCCTGAAGTCGCGTCGAGGGCCGACGAGCACGCTCCGGCTGTCGGCGACGGATGCCTCGCCCCGTCGTCGCCCGGGCGATAGCATGGCGGCCGGAGCCACCTCCCTGCACCCCGAACCCATCTCCCCGCACCCGAACCGGAGCAGCCCGCCATGAGCGCCCAGACGCCCCCGCCCCTCCCGCCCGCCCCTCCGGTCCCTCCCGTTCCGCCCGCCCCGCCCTCGGCGGCGACCGACGCTCCCACGCTCCCGTACGGCACGGCACCGCTCGTGGCGCCTGCGGCGCCCGGCCCCGTGGCATCCGCCCCGGCCTACGGGGCTCCTGCTGTCTCGTCCGGCACCCCCGCCTACGGCGCCCCCGCCTACGGCACGCCTGCCGGCGGGCCCGGCTACGGCGCGGCACCCGCGGCCTGGGTGCCGCCCGTCGCACCCCCGCAGAACGTGCTGGCCTGGGTGGCGTTCGGGCTCGGGCTCGGCGCGCTGTTCCTCGGACCGATCAGCTCGATCGCAGCGATCGTGTGCGGCCATATCGCGCGCGCGCAGATCCGGCGCACGGGCGAGCAGGGCGCTGGCGCGGCGCTCACGGGCCTCATCTTCGGCTACGTGCTGACCATCGGAATGCTCATCGCGATCGTGCTCTACGTGCTGTTCTTCGTGGCCATCTTCGCGGGCGCCGCGTACACGTCGGGCGTGCCGACGAGCCTCTGATCGAGGCGCCGACCGCCGATTTAACGCACGCGCATCGAGGTGATATTCTCGTGTGGTTGCCGCGACAGCGGCGCACGCCCCGATAGCTCAGTGGTAGAGCACTTCCATGGTAAGGAAGGGGTCGTCAGTTCAATCCTGACTCGGGGCTCTGGTTCCTCCGGCTCGCCGGAGAAGCCTCGCGGCGGGGTAGCTCAGGTGGTTAGAGCACACGGCTCATAATCGTGGTGTCGCGGGTTCGAGTCCCGCCCTCGCTACCGCAGAACCCCCGGTCATCCGGGGGTGTTCTCTTTTCTCAGCGCCTGGCGTGCGAACGGCTACGGCGAACGCGATGCGACGTCGACCGCATCGACCGCGCAGCGACGGCACGACCGCGGGGGCCGCGCCGACCGGCACGACCCCCGCGATATCGATGCGCGATGCGACGCGTCAGACGCGCGCGCCGCGCCGCACCACGTCGCCGAGCGCGTCGGCGTCGAGCGCGAACAGGTCGCGCGACCCGGCCGTCGCGGGACCGACGAGGCCCGAGACCGCCGGGAGCAACTGCTCGGCGTAGAACCGGGCCAGCGGCAGCTGCGTCGCGCCGATGGGGTCGCCGTCGAGGTCGCGAGCGGCGAGCGCGGACTTCGCGAGGAGCCAGCCGCCGACCACGAGCCCCCAGATGCGCAGGTACGGGCTCGAGCCCGCCAGCACCGAGTTCGGGTCGGAGGCGCCGGTGCTCAGCATCCACGCCGTCGTCTGCTCGAGCATGTCGAGGCTCGTGCTGAGTTGTGCCCGGATGGACGCGAACTCGTCGCCCGCGGAAGCCAGCTCGCCGTCGAGCTCGCGCATCGTGGCGATGAACTCGAGGAACGAGGCCCCGCCCCGGACGCCGAGCTTGCGCCCCACGAGGTCGGCGGCCTGGATGCCGTTCGTGCCCTCGTAGATCGCGGCGATGCGCACGTCGCGGTAGTGCTGGGCGGCGCCGGTCTCCTCGATGAAGCCCATGCCGCCGTGGATCTGCAGCGCGAGCGACGTGAGTTCGTTGCCGAGGTCGGTGCCGAACGCCTTGCAGATGGGGGTGAGGAGGCCGACGATCTCGTCCGCGCGGGCGCGGGTCGCGGCATCCGGGTGGTGGGTCGAGATGTCGACCTGCACGGCGTTCAGGAGCATCATGCGGCGCAGCGCGGCGATGTACGACTTCTGCGTCATGAGCATGCGGCGTACGTCGGGGAAGTCGATGATCGGCGAGTCCTCCGTGGCGCCGACCGCCCGGCCCTGGATGCGCTCCTTCGCGTAGTCGAGCGACTGCTGGTACGCGCGCTCGGCCACGGCGAGGCCCTGCGTGCCGACCGAGAGGCGCGCGCTGTTCATCATCACGAACATGATGCGCATGCCGAGGTTCTCGTCGCCGATCAGGTACCCCGTGGCGTCCTCGTACGACAGCACGCAGGTGGGCGAGCCGTGGATGCCCATCTTGTGCTCGACGCCGAGCGTGTGCACGCCGTTGCGCTCACCGAGCGAGCCGTCGTCGTTCATGAGGAACTTCGGCACGATGAAGCACGAGATGCCCTTGGTGCCGGCTGGCGCGTCGGGCGTGCGTGCGAGCACGAGGTGCACGATCTGCTCGCTCAGGTCGTGGTCGCCGAAGGTGATGTAGATCTTCTGGCCGGTGATGCCGTAGGTGCCGTCGGCGCGCTTCACGGCCTTCGTGGTGAGGGCGCCCACGTCGGAGCCGGCGTGCGGCTCGGTGAGGTTCATCGTGCCGGCCCACTCGCCGGTGACCATCTTGGGCAGCCACGCCTGCTTCTGGTCGTCGCTGCCGTAGTGCAGGAGGGCCTCGATCGCGCCCTGCGTGAGCAGGGGAGCGAGCGAGAAGGCCATGTTGGCCTCCATCATGAGCTCCTGGATGGCGAGCCCGATCGTGCGCGGGAAGTCGCCGCCGCCGAACGCCTCGGGCAGCGGGACCGAGCCCCAGCCCGCGTCGACGTAGGCGGCGTACGCCTCCTTGAACCCGGTCGGCGTGGTCACCGTGCCGTCGGCGTTGAGGCGGGCGCCCTCGAGGTCGCCGGAGCGGTTCGTGGGGGCGACGACCTCGGCCATGAAGCCGCCGACCTCCTCGAGGATCTCGGTGACCATGTCGAGGTCTGCGTGTTCGAAGCCCGGAAGCTCGGCGACCCGGTCGTAGCCCACGACGTGCGCGAGCGTGTACGACAGGTCGGCGACGGGCGGACGGAAATCAGTCATCTTCGGACTGTAGGCGCGGTGATGCGTGTCCGGGCCGATTCTGTCGCTCTCGACGAAGCGCGTCGGCCGAACCGGCGCGGGGATTGTGCCCTCCGCCAGTCGCACGCCGCCGCGCCGGGCATCGATGCCTGCCTGTTGGGGCACAGGTCTGGCCGCGCCTGCGCGGGGTTCCCTAACATCGGTTCCACGGCATCGTCGGCGATGCGGCGTCGCGATGCCGTGAGCGGGGGGACGGATGGCCGATCGCAGCTGCTGGAACTGCGGTGCGATGAACGCGCCCGACGCTCGATGGTGCACGAACTGCAACTCCTACCTGGGCTGGGACAAGGAGGCCCCCGCGTCCGGAGCGAGCGGCGGAGCGAAGCCGGAGGAGCCCGGCCCGACCGGCCCGCCCGAGCCCCCTGACGGGGGAGGGGAGACGGCGGAACCCGCGCACGGCGATGGCGAGCCCGTCACGCCCGACGGCACGGCGACGACGGATGCCGCGGCGCCGGCGCCCGGCTCGCCGGTCGTGACCCTCGCCACGCCCCAGGTCACGGTCACGCGCGACGAACCCGCGCGGGTCGAGCTCGAGATCGAGAACCCGACGAAGGTCGTCGACGGGTACGACGTCAGGATCCTCGACCAGCCGGACTGGATCGACCTGGTGAGCCCCGAGGTCCACCTCATGCCGGGCGCCTCGGACGACGTCGAGCTGGCCCTCGCGATTCGCCCCGGGCCGATGGTCGTCGCCCAGCGCGTCGAGCTGTCGCTTCGGGTCAGCTCGGAGGAGGACGCAGGGCGCTACGCGGTGGTCGTGGTCGTGGTCGACGTGCCGCCGTACGGCCCACGGGTCGGCGTCACCGCGAGCCCGGCGATGATCCGGCTGGAGGACGTCGGCGAGGGCGCGTTCACGCTGCACCTCGACAACCGTTCCGCCAATCATCCGCAGACGCTGGCGCTGGCGGGCGACGATCCCGAGGACGTCGTCGACTTCCGGTTCTCGACGCCGACCGTCGAGGTCCAGGCGGGGTCCACCGCGGACGTGCAGGTCGAGTTCACCGCTCCGCAGCCCCCGCCGGGACAGCAGCGGAACCGGCAGCTCGCCGTGACGGCGACCGACGACGAGGGCCCGATCGCGACGACGATCACGCTGGTCCAGGCCACGGCGGCGGCCCCGGTCGACGAACCGATCACGGTGCAGGTCACGCCGAGCACCATCCGCCTGGAGGACGCGCACGACGCCGAGTTCGACGTGCTCATCGACAATCGCGGCGGGCACTCGGGCGTCATCGTCGGCCTCACCGGCGTCGACCCCGAGCAGCGGCTCTCGTTCGCGTTCATCCCCGCGCGCTTCGTCGCGGCGCCGGGCAAGGTCACGCAGGCGAGGGGTCTCGTCCGCGCCGACCCGCCGCCGCCGGGCTCCCAGGCGACGCATCCGTTCACCGTGGTCGCGAGCGACGGCACGACGGATGCCTCGGGGCAGGCCCAGCTCGAGATCACGAGCTCGGCGGCGGCGATCGCGACCGCCGAGCTGCGGGCGAACCCGGAGCGCCTCGACCTCGGCCATCACCGGCAGGGGCAGGTCACGGTGGAGATCGACAACCGGCGCGGAGTCCGACCGCTGAACGTGGCGATCTCCGGTCGATCCGACGACGGCGCGGTACGCGCGACCTTCGCCCCGTCCACCGTGGTGGTCGCGCCGGGCGCGATCGGGTACTCGAGGGTGTCGCTCACGAGCCCGTACCCACCCGCCGGCCAGCAGGGCATGCGCCGGCTCCACGTCACCGCGTCCGACGGGAGCCAGGACCTCGACGCGAGTGTGGAGATCGCGCAGACGCGGCCCAATCACCGCCCGGCCGTCGGGCGATGGCTGATCGCCCTCGGGGCCGTCCTCGTCATCGTCGGCGCGTTGCTGCTGCCGTGGTTCGTCGGGGTCGCGCCACCGCAGCTGAACCCGGTGGCGATCGCGCAGACCATCCTCACCTCCAGTGGCCTGCAGTCCGAGTTCGTCGAAGGGCCGGTCCGCATCCTCCTCGTCGTGCTCGGCGTGCTCATGCTGTTCGGCATCGCGGGCAAGGAGGGAGGGCTCTCGCGCAAGTCGGCGGTGCTCGTCGTGCTCCTCGCGGCCGGCTACCTCGTCTTCCTCGCCGTCACCCCGGGAATGGTGCTGTCGGCACTCGACATCGGGCTGCCCTTCATCTGGATCGGCGCCGCGATCGGCTACGCCGGCGGCATCCTCGTGCGGATGCGGGACTGACCGCGCAGCAACCGCGTCAGCGGAGCGTCCAGCAGGAACAGGAGGAACGCCGCCGACCCGACCCACGGCGCGATGACCACCACGGCCGCGGAGATGATGACGGCACTCAGCGATCCGCGGCCGAAGCGGTCGACCTGGGCATCGTCCACGTCGGGGAGCATCACGCTCCGGTGGCGGACGGCCCAGAGCCACTGCAGCCATCCGCAGAGGATGGCGAGGAAGAACGTGATCGGCATCGCGAGCCGCCCGGCGAGGAAGTCGGAGTACTCCGTCGTGAGGTTGGTCGCGAAGGGGACCAGCACGATGAAGAGGAGCCGCACGCTGTTGAGCCACAGCATGGTCGCGTCGACGCGCGCGATGACCTCGAACTGCTGCACGTGCACCATCCACAGGAGGCACAGCAGCAGGAAGCTCAGCGCGAACGTGACCAACCGACCGCCCATCCCCGCGATCGCGTCCCACATGGCGGCGTCGGAATCGATCGCGCCGAGCGAGTGCGTGGTCAGGTCGAGCACCAGCAGGGTCGCCGCGATCGCGAAGACGCCGTCGGTGAAGGCCTCGAGCCGCAGCGTCCGCTGCGTCGCGGCGGGATGCCGTCGTCGCCGGATCATGCGTTCAGGGTAGCCACGTCGCGCCGGTGTGCGGGCGAGACTCGTCCGGCGGCGAGTGCGGAGCCGCGACGCCGGCCGGAGGCGGAGCGCTCGTGCTAGCGCATGACGCGCCCGTCGTCGACCGCCTGTGCGCGCCGATCGTCGCCGCCTACCGTCGAACGGGGAGGTGGTCGAGTGCAGTCGAGCGAGGAGACGGAGGAACTCCGCGCGCGGGCGGACGAGCCATCCGGTGCCGCCTCGACCGTCGCTGACGAGCGCACCGACGGTCGACCCGCCGATGACCCGCCCGAGGCGGAGCGCGTGAACGCGGCCGAGCGACTCGCGGCGCGCCTGGACCGGCCGATGGGAGTCCTCGGCGTCGTGTTCCTGTTCATCGTGCTCGGGCAGGTGCTCGCACGCGACCCCACCCTCGTGACCGTCTTCTCGGTGCTCGGGTGGATCTTCTGGGGCATCTTCGTGGCGGAGTTCGCGCTGCGCGCCGTCGTCGCCCGGTCCGCCGCGTTCTGGCGCCGCAACTGGTGGCAGGTGCTCTTCCTCGCGGTCCCCTTCCTGCGGTTCTTCCGCGCGCTCACCCTCATCCGCGTCGCGCCCGTCGCGCGCCTCGGCGGCATCCTCACCGCCGGCGTCCGCGGATCCAGGTCGACCGGTCGGCTGCTGTCGAACCGCATCGCGTGGCTCGCCGCGATCACGGCCGTCGTCATCCTCGCCGCGAGCCAGCTGCACTACCTGCTCACCGACGATCTCAGCTACGGCGACGCCCTCTACCAGGCCGCCCTCGCGACGGTCACCGGTGCGGCGCTCGACGGCGACGCGCTCCTGACGAGGATCCTGCACGTCGTGCTCTCGGTCTACTCGGTCGTCGTGTTCGCGACGCTCGCGGCCTCGCTCGGCGCGTACTTCTTCGAGCGGCCGGTGCAGCGTCGGGTCACGGCGCAGCGCCAGGCGACCGCGGCCGAGGAGGCGGACGCCGTCACCGACGTCGAGGGCACGCGCCGCGAATAGGCCGCTCCGGGCCGGGCGCGGTGGGGGCCGGCGGACTGCGATCGGGAATGGAGTCCGCATCACCGCGTTGACTCTGAGGGAGCGTTGCACGTCGACGCTCCGGCGAGGAGGGCGCGTGACCGAGCAGACCGCCGTGGGACTGCGATCCGAACGCGGGCCCGTGCTGGCCGCGCTGATGCTCTGCACCGGCCTGGTCGCGATCGAGGCGACGATCCTCGCGACGGCGGTGCCGTCGATCGTGGCCGACATCGGCGGGTTCGCGCAGTTCCCCTGGCTGTTCTCGATCTACCTGCTCGCGCAGGCCGTCTCCGTGCCGGTCTACGCGAAGCTGGCCGACACCGTCGGCCGCAAGCCGATCATGCTCGTCGGCATCGGCGCGTTCCTCGTCGGTTCGATCCTCGCCGGCTTCGCATGGGACATGACCTCGCTCATCGTGTTCCGCGCGGTCCAGGGCCTCGGCGCGGGGGCGGTGCTGCCGGTCTCGATCACCATCACGGGCGACATCTACACGGTGCGGGAACGCGCGCGTGTGCAGGGGTACATCGCGAGCGTGTGGGCCGCGTCATCCGTCATCGGACCCTCGCTCGGCGGCCTGTTCGCCGAGTTCCTGTCGTGGCGCTGGATCTTCTTCGTCAACATCCCGCTCAGCATCATCGCCGCGTGGATGCTCATCCGGAACTACCACGAGACCGTCGAACGGAAGAAGCACCGCATCGACATCGCGGGAGCCGCGGTCCTCACGGTCGGGCTCACGCTGCTCATCCTCGCCGTCCTCGAGGGCGGGCAGGCGTGGGCGTGGAATTCGTGGCAGAGCATCGCGGCGTTCGGCGTCGCGGCACTCCTCCTCGTCGTGTTCGTGCTCATCGAGCGACGAGCGGCCGAGCCGGTGCTGCCGCTGTGGGTGTTCTCGCGGCGCCTCATCGTCACCACCTCCCTGATCTCGCTCGGCGTCGGCGCCGTGCTGATCGGGCTGACCTCGTACGTGCCGACCTTCCTCGAACTGTCGGCGGGCGCGACGCCGATCATCTCGGGGCTCGCGGTCGCCGCGCTCACGCTGGGGTGGCCGATCTCGGCGTCGCAGTCGGGCCGGCTGTACCTGCGGACCGGGTTCCGGAACACGGCGTTCCTCGGGCTCGGCATCACCGTGCTCGGCGCGGCCGGGCTCGTCGCCGCGACGTTCGTCCCGAATCCGGTCACGGCCGCGCTCGCGTGCTTCGTGGTCGGGCTCGGGCTGGGACTCGTGGCCTCGCCGACGCTCATCGCCGCGCAGTCCTCCGTGCCATGGTCGGAACGCGGGGTCGTCACCGGGGCGAACATGTTCCTCCGGTCGATGGGCAGCGCGGTCGGCGTCGCGATCTTCGGTGCGATCGCGAACCACGTGATCGGCGAGTCCGGTCTCGGCGCGCATTCGGCCGCGGCGATCCAGGCGGCATCCGCTGCCGTGTTCATCGGCGTCGCGATCGCGGCGGTCGCGACGATCGCGGGCGCCGTGGCGATGCCCCGGGCGCACGTGGACGACATCGAGCACCGTCCCGCCGAGCAGACGGCCCCCGCCACGACGACGTGAGCCGGATGCCGCCTGCCCACCGCCGTAGGTCGGAGGTCCCGGTGCCCGTGCGCCCGCGCGTGGTCTGATGAGCCCGGCGAGGGGGTGCGTCGATGGCGAAGACGAGCGCGGCGGCGGCTGAGCGGTGGCGTGAACGGCGGACGCCGCGCCGCGCCGTCTCGCACCTCCTGGAGCGGTGGACCGTCGTCGACGGGGTCGACGTCTTCTACCGGGAGTCGCCGGATCCACCGCCCGGTGCTCGGGTGATGCTGCACGTGCACGGGTTCGGCATGTCGGGTCGATACCTCCTGCCGACCGCCGAACTGCTCGCGGACGAGTTCCACACCTTCGTGCCCGACCTGCCCGGATTCGGACGCAGCGGCCGGCACCCGCAGGGCCTCGACATCCCCGACCTCGCGCGGGCGGCCGCCCGGTTCCTCGACGACCGCGGTGTCGAGCGCGCGACCCTCGTCGGGAACTCGATGGGATGCCCCGTCATCCTCGAGTTCGCCGATCGCTTCCCGGACCGCATCGAGCGCGCCGTGCTCGTCTCGCCCGCGGGCGGCGCCTTCAACCGTCCGCTCTCACGGGCGATCCGCCAGCTCGCGCAGGACGGCACCCGCGAACCGCCGCGGATGGCGCGCGTCGCCGTGCCCGACTACGCACGCTTCGGCGTGCCGAGCACGCTGAAACTGTTCCGCGCGCTGACCCAGTACCCCTCGCTCGACCGGCTGCTCGGGCTCCGGATCCCGTCGCTCGTCGTGCTCGGCGACCGCGATCCGCTCATGCCCGGCCCGGCCCGCGTGCAGGAGGTCGCCGGGCAGATCGACAACCACGTGCTCGCCGTGACCATCGAGGGCGCCGCGCACGCCATCAACTTCAGCCACGCCCGCGCGCTCGCGCACCTCATCCGGCGCTTCATGGACGACCGGTCGATCATCGACGATCCCACTTGGACGGGCGGGGCCCGCGTGGTCGAGATCCACCGCGGCGTGCACCACCCGTCGGCGAAGGACGACTGAGCGGATCGGAGCGACCGATGGCCGGACCGACCACGACCGACCGACTGGACCGGGGCGCCATCGTCACCCTCGTCGCGCTCTCCCTCGGGATCCTCGTCGTCGCGAACGACTTCACCGCGCTGACCGTGGCGGTGCCGAGCATCGAGCGCGACCTCGACACGACCCTGAACCGCGCGCAGTGGGTGATCAACGGGTACACCGTCGTGTTCGGCGTGCTCATCGTCACGGGCGGCCGGCTCGCCGACCTCTTCGGCCGGCGGCGCATCTTCGTGATCGGCGCGCTCGTCTTCGGCGCGTTCTCGCTGCTCGGCGGGCTCGCGCCGAACATCGGCCTGCTCATCGCCGCCCGGGCGCTCATGGGCATCGGCGGCGCGATGATGTGGCCGTCGGTGCTCGGCATGGTCTACGACATCATCCCGAAGTCCCGCAGCGGGGTGGCGGGCGGCCTCATCATCGGCGTCGCCGGGCTCGGCAACTCGATCGGGCCGCTCCTCGGCGGCATCCTCACCGACACCCTCGGCTGGCGATGGATCTTCTTCGTCAACGTGCCCGTGGCGCTGCTCGCGGTGCTCGTGGTGCTGCGCAACGTGCCGGAATCGACGCGCGGCCACGGCATCCGGGTCGACTACGCGGGCATCGCGAGCCTGTCGGCCGCCGTGGTGCTCGTGCTCGTCGCCCTCGACGTCGGCAGCGCGAGCACCTTCGCCTCGCCGTGGGTGCTCGGCATGATCGCCGTCGGCGTGCTGCTGCTGCCGGTCTTCGTGCTCATCCAGCGGCGCCAGGGCGACGACGCGCTCGTGCCGCGCCGCGTGGTCGCCAGTCGGCAGTTCAGCGGCGCGCTGATCTCGATCCTGCTCCTCGGTTCGGTGTTCTTCGGCGTGCTCGTCTACGTGCCCCAGTACCTCGAGAAGGAGCTCGGGTGGAGCGCCTTCGCCGCGGGTGCGGGCCTGCTGCCGATGATGCTCACCTTCGCCACCGTCTCGTTCGCGGCCGGCCCGCTCTACCACCGCATCGGCAGCCGGCTCGTCGTCGGGGTCGGCGCCGCGTGCCTCACGGCCGGCGTCTTCGTCATCGCACTCGTCATCGGCACCGGCTACCTGCCGCTCGTCCCGGGGCTGGTGCTCTGCGGGATCGGCGTGGGGCTGTACTTCTCGGCCGTGACGACCGCCGCCGTCACCGCAGTGCGACCGGAGGACTCGAGCCTCGCGGGCGGGATCGTCTACATGGGCAACGTGGCCGGCGGCTCGCTCGGGTTGGGTGTGAACACCGCGATCGTGCTCGCTGCGGCCGCGTTCACAGTCGGCATCCGCAACGCGTTCCTCGTCGACGCGGCGCTCGGCGTCGTGGGGACGATCGTGGCCGTCGCCCTCATCCGCTCCGAGGGGTCGCGGACCCGGGTGCCGTCGTAGCGGCGCGCAGGGCCCTCCGATCGCGCTCGCCTGACGGCCGGCGCGACCTGACCGCCCCGAACGCGACGACGGGTCGGTCCTGCCGAACCGAAGTCCGGCGGGACCGACCCGTCATCAGTGTCGCCCGAGAACGGGCGCGACGTCAGAGCGCCTGCGGCAGGATGTCGAAGGACACGCGTCCGTCCTCCGCGACGCTGGCGTCGAGCGTCTTGTCGTCGAGCGCGATGGTCGCGCGCTCACCGAGGTACACCCGCGCGCCCGACTGCTCGACCACGGCATCGCCCGATTCCGGGGCGGGCGTGATCGAGACGCCGAACTGGGTGGCGTCCTGGTCCTCGGCCTCGATGCGCAGCCCCGATCCCTCGGGCGCGCCGTTGCCGGCGACGATCTCCTTCACGACGGTCGCCGCGGTGTCGGTCAGTGTGAGCATGTCGTCCTCCTCTGATCGCGAGTCGGCCACGATTCCAGATCGTGCGGAGGACCGCCACCCCGCAGCGGACGTTTCGCTCGTCGCGTACCCTTGCGCCCTCGCGCGTCGCGCCCGACTTCCGCGCTCGACTCGCGCGGTTCCGAAGGCCGAGCGGATGCCGCGGGGCGGCGCTCAGGCGGGTGGAACGGGTTCGCTCGTGCCGCGCAGCAGCACCGGCAGCGTGCGCATCGCATAGGGGGACGCGTCGAAGTCCTCCTCGCGGTTGCCCATGAGCAGCCAGCTCTCGAAGGAGCGCTCGTAGGTGTCGACGACGACGCGCACCGCGAGCGTCGGCGACCACGTGAACCGCCGGTCGAGCTTGGCCATGAGGTCCTCGAACACGGGAACCAGGCGCTCGACGAACGACCGCTCGGCCGCCGCCGCGGCGTCGCCGCCTCCGCCCTGCGAGGTGAGCGCGCGCAATCGCCGCTGGGCGCGGATGATGAGGCCGCCGCGGTCGAGCGGCCACGAGTCGGCGAGCATGCGCGCCGCGACCTCGATCGGGTCGGCCGAGCCGGCATTGCCTGGGTCGGCGTCGGCCGAGTCCGCATCGCCTGAGTCGACGTCGGGACCTGACCCCACGACGTGGATCGCGTCGAACGCGTCGACCGCGGAGCGCAGGCGGCTCACGCAGTCGTGCACCAGTTGCTCGTTCACCGCGTCGAGGAGCGCGTCGTCGGTGGCGAAGAACCGGCGGAACGCCGTCGGGTGCACGCCGTTCTGCTCGCAGATGTCGGCGATCAGCCGGTCGTCGAGCGCTCGCCCCGACCCGAGGGCGACGCGCGCCGCCCTCGTCAGCCGGTCGATGGTCACCTGACGCTGCTCGCTCCCTCGGCTCACGCCCGGCCTCCGCTTCCGTCTCGTCCCGATCCCCGACGAGCGTACTCCGCCGGTGCGCCGGTCGCCCGGGCGCCCGTGCGCCGGTCGCCCGGGGCGCGTAGGCTCACGCACCGTGCAGGAACCTCCGGCCTCCGACCCCGATCCCGCCCTCGCGCCTGCCCTCGCGCGCGCGCTCTCGCCGCTCGGTCTCGGCCTCGCCGCGCTCGGTCGTCCGGCCTACCTCACTGCGGGCCGCACCGCCTCGCTCGGCGACGACCGCACCGTCGAGGCGATGCGCGCTCGAGCGCACGCGATGCTCGACGCGTCGTGGGACCGCGGCATCCGCTTCATCGACGCCGCCCGGTCGTACGGACGGGCCGAGGAGTTCCTCGGCTCCTGGCTCGCCGCGCACCCCGGACGCCGTGCCGAGCTCGCCATCGAGTCGAAGTGGGGCTACGCCTACGTCGGCGACTGGCGCATGGATGCCGACGTGCACGAGCGAAAGGAGCACTCGCTCGGCATGCTCGAGCGCCAGTGGCCCGAGACGCTCGCCGCCCTCGGCGCCGCGCCCGACCGGTATCTCGTGCATTCGGTGACCCCCGAGAGCCCGGCGCTCGCCGACGAGGGGATCCTCGACCGCTTGCGGGAGCTCGCGGCATCCGGCGTCGCCATCGGACTCTCGACGAGCGGGCCCCATCAGGCCGACGCCCTGGACGCGGCCTGCGCCCTGCAGGATTCGCCGTTCCGGACGGTGCAGGCCACCTGGAACCTGCTCGAACCCTCGGCGGGGCCCGCGCTCGCGCGGGCGCACGACGACGGCTGGTTCGTCGTGGTGAAGGAGGCGGTCGCGAACGGGCGGCTGACGCCCGCCGGCGATGAGACGGATGCCGCCGCGCTCGCCGCGGCCGACGGCCAGTCGCTCGACGCGTTCGCGATCGGCGCCGCGCGCGCCCAGCCCTGGGTCGACGTCGTGCTCTCGGGGGCGATGACGCCCGGACAGCTCCACGCGAACCTCGCCGCGCGAGCGCCGACGACGGATGCCGCGGCCCTCGCCGCGCTCGCCGAGCATCCGGAGGCGTACTGGTCCGCGCGGAGCGCGCGCGACTGGACGTAGGAGGAACGCGCGGGCGCGGCATCCGTCACCGCATGGGGCGGTTGCACAGGGCGGAGGTCTACCCTGAAATGTGACTTCCGACGACATCTCCACCGAGGCCGAGGCTCCCACCGAGCCCGAGACGCCCACCTTCGCCGACCTGGGACTCGAGGGGGCCGTGCTCCGCGCGCTCGACGACGTCGGCTACGAGACGCCCTCCGCGATCCAGGCGGCGACGATCCCGACCCTGCTCGAGGGGCGCGACGTCGTCGGCCTCGCGCAGACCGGGACCGGCAAGACCGCCGCATTCGCGCTGCCGATCCTCGCCCGCCTCGACACGTCCGACCGGAGCCCGCAGGCGCTCGTGCTCGCCCCCACGCGCGAGCTCGCGCTCCAGGTCTGCGAGGCGTTCGAGAAGTACGCGGCGCACCTGCCCGACCTGCACATCCTGCCCGTCTACGGCGGCCAGGGGTACGGCGTGCAGCTCTCGGCGCTCCGCCGCGGCGTGCACATCGTCGTCGGCACGCCCGGCCGCGTCATCGACCACCTCGACAAGGGCACGCTCGACCTCTCGGGCCTGAAGTACCTCGTGCTCGACGAGGCCGACGAGATGCTGAAGATGGGCTTCGCGGAAGACGTCGAGACGATCCTCGCCGACACCCCCGACGAGAAGCAGGTCGCGCTGTTCTCCGCGACGATGCCGCCGGCGATCCGCCGCATGTCGGAGCAGTACCTGAACGACCCCGAGCAGATCACGGTCAAGACGAAGACCCAGACCTCGGCGAACATCACGCAGCGGGTGCTCGTCGTCGCGCACGCCCGCAAGGTCGACGCGCTCACCCGCATCCTCGAGGTCGAGGACTTCCAGGGCGTCATCATCTTCGTGCGCACCAAGAACGCCACCGAGGAGCTGGCCGAGAAGCTCCGCGCGCGTGGCTACGAGGCCGCGGCGATCAACGGCGACATGGCCCAGGCGCAGCGCGAGCGCACCGTCGAGGCGCTGAAGTCGGGCAAGCTCGACATCGTGGTGGCGACGGATGTCGCGGCCCGCGGCCTCGACGTCGAGCGCATCACGCACGTGGTCAACTACGACATCCCGACCGACCCCGAGCCCTACGTGCACCGCATCGGCCGCACCGGGCGCGCGGGCCGCACGGGCGACGCGATCAGCTTCGTCACGCCGCGCGAGCGCGGCCTGCTGAACCGCATCGAGAAGACCACCAAGCAGCAGATGACCCCGATGCAGCTGCCGAGCGTCGACGAGATCAACGAGTCGCGGCTGTCGCGGTTCGACGACCGCATCTCGGCGGCGCTGGAGCAGTCCGAGCGCATCGAGGGCTTCCGCGACATCATCGCGCACTACGTGCGCCACCACGACGTGCCCGAGACGGATGTCGCCGCAGCGCTCGCCGTCGTCGCGCAGGGCGATTCCCCGCTGCTCATGGAGCCCGAGCCGGAGCCCGCGCCCCGCGAGCGCGGCCGCGACCGGTTCGACCGCGACGATCGCGGCGGGCGCGACGACCGCTACGGCGACCGGGACCGGGGCGACCGCGGACCGCGCCGACCCCGCGAGGGCATGGCGACCTACCGCCTCGACGTCGGCAAGCGCCACCGCGTGATGCCCGGTCAGATCGTCGGTGCGCTCGCCAACGAGGGCGGTCTTGCGCGCGACGACTTCGGCGCCATCCGCATCCAGGCCGACTTCTCGCTCGTCGAACTGCCCGCGAACCTGCCGAAGGACGTGTTCGACCGGCTGGCCGACACGCGCATCTCCGGACGGCTCATCGACCTCCGCCTCGACACCGGCGGGCGGCCGCGCCGCCAGCACGACGACCGGCGCGGCGGCGGGCGCGGGTACGACCGGGATCGCGGGTACGACCGCGGGCGCGGGTACGACCGCGATCGCGGGTACGACCGTGACCGCGGGTACGACCGCGACCGGCGCGACGGCGACCGGGATCGCGGGTACGACCGGGATCGCGGGTACGACCGCGATCGCGGCTACGACCGCGATCGGCGTGATGGAGACCGGGACCGCGGGTACGACCGCGACCGGGGCCAGGGCGGTGACTCCGGCGACCGCAAGCCGCGCAAGCCGCGGCACGGCAAGCCCTGATCCCCTGATCCTCACTCGTGCATGAAGATCCGGTGGATGCCGCCGCACGGCGGGCCGCGGGCCGGATTCTCATGCACCGGGGCCGAACGCGGGCGGCGGTCACGTGCGGCGGGCGAGCTCCTCGCTGCGCCAGCGGTCGTAGCGGTCCCACGGGTCCTCGAGGCCGGACGCGAGCTCGGCGACGTGCCGCACGATCGGCTCGTCGAAGCGGAACCACTCGCCGCCCGGCCAGCGCGACGCGGCGAACTCGGCGTGGCGGCGCTGCTCCAGAGCTCGTCCGCCGCGCTCGAACGCGAGCACCTCGTCGTGCGGGATCGTCGCGAGCCGTCGCCGCGGGTTGGACGAGGTGCCGATCTTGACGCGCTCGCGCCAGCGAACGTAGTACACGACGTCGACGCGCGGCGGCGGGAGCTCGCCATCCGGAACCTCGCCGACCCGCCATTCGCAGACCGCGCACACCCACCCCGACGGATACCGCACGCCGACCCGTGACGCGCAGACGAGGCATGCCCCGGGCAGCACGTCGGTCACTCCGTGCTCGCGCGCGACCCAGTCGTGCGCCACGAGCAGGTGCGTCGTGCACAGCGCGAGCGGTGCGCCGGCCTCGGCGGGCGCGCCGCACGGTCCGTGTTCGTCGATCGCCGTGCAGGCCGCGGCATCCGTCGCCATGCCCGGCACGCTACGCGGCCCCACCGACGCCCGCCGCCCGCCGACGGCGCCCGCCGAAGTGCGATTTCTGGGGTGGAGTGCGTTCCCGAACCGCACTCCACCGCAGAAATCGCACTTGGATGGACGAACGAGGGCGGGGGGACGGCGGGCGCCAGGCGGCGCGCCGGCGCCGCGTCAGGCGTCGCCGTGCGAGCGCCGCTCCATCTGGTAGATCGCGGCCTGCGTGCGGCGCTCGAACCCGAGCTTCGACAGCAGCCCCGACACGTAGTTCTTCACGGTCTTCTCCGCGAGGCCGAGCTGCTCGCCGATCTGCCGGTTCGTGAGGCCGTCGGCGATGAGGGCGAGCACCTGGCGTTCGCGGAGGTTCAGCGCGCTGAACCTCGGGTCGTCGTGCTCGTCGGCCTTCGCCTGCTGCGAGACGCGCGCCGCGATCGACCGGTCGATGAGCGAGCGGCCGGACGCCACCTTGCGCACGTCCTCCACGATCGTCGTGCCGCGCACGTTCTTCAGCACGTATCCGGCGGCGCCGGCGAGCACGGCCGACATCGCCGCCTGGTCGTCGTCGTACGCCGTCAGGATGAGGCAGGCGAGCTCCGGATGCCGCGACCGCAGCTCCCGGCAGAGATCGATGCCGTCGCCGTCGGGCAGTCGCATGTCGAGCACCGCGACATCCGGCGACGTCGCCTCGATCCGGGCGAGCGCCTGGGCGATGGTGCCCGCCTCGCCGACGACCTCGAGGTCGGGCTCTCGATCGAGGAGCTGGGCGACGCCCCGACGGACGATCTCGTGGTCGTCGACGAGGAACACACGGGTCATGTCGTCGGGTCTCCTTCCGGGGAGGTGATGGGGGCGCTCCACCGGGCTCGCGTCCCGGCCGGGCTGCTGTCGAGGTCGAACGCGCCGCCGAGCCGCACGGCGCGGACGCGGAGGTTCTCGAGGCCGCTCCGCCTGGCCGCGTCTCCGATGCCCCGCCCGTCGTCGGACACCTCGGCGGTCACGCGCTCGTCGGCCGCCACGATCGAGAGGGTGACGGAGGTGGCGCCCGAGTGCTTCACGGCGTTGGAGAGCAGCTCCCTCACCGACGCCGCGAGCTCGTCGGCGAGCGCACCCTCGGCGAGCAAGTCGACCGGGCCCGCGAACGAGACCGTGACGGGTTGGGGAAGGTGCCGCGAGGCCGAGCCCGCGAGATCGAGCACGCGGTGGCGCAGGGTCGGCGCGCCGCCGTCCTGCGGGGTCAGCGCGAACACGATCGTGCGCACCTGCGCGATGGCCTCGTCGATCGCCTCCACGGCGGAGCCGAGCCGTTCCGCGACGGGCCCGGGGGAGTCCGCCGACGCGGCCTCGAGGTCGAGTCCGGCGCCGTAGAGCTGCTGCACCACGTGGTCGTGCAGGTCGCGCGCGATGCGCGCCCGGTCCTCCAGCAGCAGGCCGCGCTGCTGCGCCTCGCGGGCCGCGGCGAGCTCGCGGGCGAGCGAGACCCGGTCGGCGAGGTCCTCGGCGATGCGCATCTCGGCCGCGGTGAAGTGCGGCGCCCCCGGCCGCCGGGCGGCCGCGATCACGGCGCGCGGCACGCCGCCCGAGCGGAGCGCCGCGAACAGCACCGGCCCGCACGATCCGTCGTGGTGGAGCGCGAGGGCGTCGGGCGGCTCGACACGTCCGCCCGGGGCGGCCCGGGTCTCGCCGCCCTCGAGCACCACCGCGCCGAGCGTCCGCTCGGCGTCGATCACGGTCCCCGCGAGGCAGGAGTCCGCCTCCTCGCCGCGCACCTCGAGCACCCGGACGGAGGTGCGGTCGTCGCCCACCAGGATCGCGACGCGATCCGCGGCGCCGCGGTCGACGAGCTCGTCGGCGAGCAGGGCCGCCGACCCCTCGACCGAGGAGGTCAGCAGGGCCGAGACGACCTGCGCGGATGCCGCGGCCCACGCCTCGCGGGTCCGCGCCTCGGCGTATCGGCGAGCGTTGTCGATGGCGAGCCCGGCGGCGGTGGCGAGGGCGGAGATGAGCTCGACGTCCTCGTCGCTGAAGCTGCCGCCGCGCCGGTTCGTGAGGTAGAGGTTGCCGAAGACCTCGTCGCGGACCCGGACGGGAACGCCGAGGAAGCCGCTCATCGGCGGGTGGCCCTCGGGGAAGCCCACCGAACGGGGGTCGTCGGCGATCGCGTCGAGCCGGATGGGGTCGGGGTGGTCGATGAGCGCACCGAGCAGCCCCCGGCCCTCGGGGAGGTGGCCGATCCGCTGGACGGCGTCGTCGGGCATGCCGACGTGGATGAACTCCTCCAGACCGCCCTGCGGCGCGAGCACCCCCAGTGCGCCGTAGTCCGCGTCGACGAGTTCGACGGCCGACGAGACGATGCTCCGCAGCACCTCGTCGAGTTCGATCTCGCCGATGACGGAGCGCGTCGCATCGAGCAGTGCCCGCAACCGGCCCTGCGTGCGCAGGACCTCGCCCGCGCGCTCCACGAGTTCGGCGAGGGCGCGATCCAACTCGGATCGCGGACCCTCGGGGAACGACAGCGGCGCGGGGTGCGGCATGCCACCTCCCTCAGGCGGATGCTGCGAATCTACCATCCGGCGTGTCGCGGCCGGGCGAGGGACCAAAGGCCCCGGTACGGGGGCCACCGGCGCGGATGCTGGAGCCATGACGATCGTGGTCGGCGCGGATGGGAGTGTTGCGAGTCGCGCCGCCGTCGAATGGGCGGCACGGCGGGCGCAGGCCACCGGCGACGCCCTCGTCCTGATCACGGTCGCCGACGACGGCTGGGGGAGCCTCGGCGGGTCGGCGCTCGCCGAGCTCCGTGCCACCGTGGAGGATCGTGCCGATCGGGAGGTCGACGTCGCCCGACGGTTCGCGCCCGAGGTCGACGTCCGCGGCGTCGTCGCGGTGGGAAGCCCGATCCTCACGCTCGCCGAGGCGTCCCGCGACGCCGACCTCGTCGTGGTCGGCACGCACAAGGTGGGGTACTTCCACGGCCGCGCGATGGGCTCGCGCAGCCTGCAGCTCGCCGCGGTCGCCGCGTCGCCGAGCGCCGTCGTGCCGGTGACGTCGTGGCGGGGACGCTCGGGCGTCGCGGTCGGGGTCTCCGAGGGGCCGGACAGCGACGACGCCGTCGGCTTCGCGGCGGAGGAAGCCGCGCGCCTGGAGGAGCCGCTCGTGCTCCTGCGCGCCGCGGATGGCGATGAGGTGCACGAGCGGGCGCTCGCGCGGGCGGCCGAGCTCGTCGCCGAACGAGCGCCCGACGTCCGGATCGACCTCCGCAGCATGGGCGGGGACGCCGCTGAAGCCCTCATCGCGGTGTCGCGCCGTGCCGTGCTCACGGTGACCGGGCGTCGCGTCGCCAGTCGGGGGTTCCTGCCGCTCGGCCGCACGAACTCCGACCTGCTCATGAACCTGGCGGGCCCCGTCGTCGTCGTGCCGCAGGTCGCGGTCGAGGCGTACCTCGTCGGCTGGGCGGTCGCCTGACCGGTTCGCCGGCGAACGGATGCCGCATCCGGCCGTGTCAGTCAAGACCCCCCGTTCGGGAGGCGTCCGGGCCGACCCGCAGGTATGCTGCTGCACTGCGACGGAACGACGGACGAGGCGATGGACGGCATGGAAGACCCGGGGGCGAACCCCGGCGCGGGGCGGCGCGGCCGGCACGCGGCTCCGCCGACCGGTCCTGCAGGTCCGCTGAGTCGGGCGGTCGCGGCCCTCGGAGCGATGACCGCGTCGGCGCTCGCGGCCGTCTCCGGCTGGATCGCCCGGTTCCGCGCGGGGCCGGTCCTCCCGTGGATCTCGGCGCACCGCATGCTCGTGCTGGTCGTCGGCGCACTCGTCGTCTCGGGTGCCGCATTCACGGCGACGGCCGCCGTGATCGCCCAGCCTCCGGTGGCCGAGAGCGGTGAGCCGGACGACGACGGCGCGAGGCCCCAGCCGGGCTCCGGGTTCGTGATGCCGAGTCCCGTGACCGGCTCGCCGACGCCGTCGACCGCGCCGCCCACCGCGCCCGCGACGCCCTCGGCGCCGAGTCCGAGCGCGCCGGCGGATGAGGCGCCGGTCGACCCCGAGCCGACGACGGATCCCGAGCCGACCGCCGAGCCGGAACCGACCGAGGAGTCGAACGGCAACGGCCGACCGGATCCCCCCGGCGCCGAGAACCGGCCCGACAAGACGAAGGACTGAGCGCCCGGCGCCTCCGGTGCGGGTCCGTCGCGTTCAGCTCCGTCACACTCCGCCGTCACCGGACGTTCGGATCGGTGTGGTGCGCTAGCGTCGTGTCCACCCGGACGTACCCCGCAACGATCGGAGCCCACGTGAGCACCCGGCACGCCGAGCACCCGCGGCCGTCGCACTTCCTCCTGCACGTCAGCGACACGCACCTGCTCGCCGGGGGCGGCCGGCTCTACGACCGCGTCGCCGCCGACCGGCACCTGCAGGAGCTCTTCGAGCAGTTCGAGGCATCCGGCGGTCGACCCGACGCGATCGTGTTCACCGGCGACCTCGCCGATCGCGGCGAGCCGGAGGCGTACGAACTCATCCGGCGCATCGTCGACCCCGTCGCGGCGCGGCTCGGCACGCGGGTCGTCTGGGTCATGGGCAACCACGACGAGCGCGACGCCTTCCGCCGCGGCCTCCTCGGCGACGGCATCGGCGGGCAGCGGCCCGTCGACCGCGTCGACGACGTCGACGGCCTGCGCCTGATCACGCTCGACTCGACGGTGCCGGGCCACCACCACGGCGAACTCACGGGGGAGCAGCTCGACTGGCTGGCCGAGGAGCTCGCCATCCCGGCGCCGCACGGCACCATCCTCGCGATGCACCATCCGCCCGTTCCGAGCGTGCTCGACCTCGCCGTCTCGGTCGAGCTCCGCGACCAGGGCGCGCTCGCCGAGGTGGTCGCGGGCAGCGACATCCGCTCGATCATCGCCGGGCACCTGCACTACTCGTCGACCGCGACGTTCGCGGGCATCCCGGTGTCGGTCGCGTCGGCGAGCTGCTACACGCAGGACCTCACGGTGCCCACGGGCGGCACGCGCGGATGGGACGGGGCGCGGGCCTTCAACCTCGTGCACGTCTACCCGACGACCGTCCTGCACTCGGTCGTGCCGCTCGGCGACCACGCGCCGCTCGACTTCATCGACGCCGAGGAGTCGGCCCGTCGCCTCGCGGCCGACGGCATCGTGATCCCGCCCGTCGAGACCCCCGTCCCGGCACGCGGCTCCGCGTCGTCGGCCGATGACCGCGCCCACCTCGTCGTACCGCCGTCGACGCTCGCGCTCCGACCATAGGCGGGCGGCGCGCCGCCGATCAGGCCGTGAGGCTCGGCCGCTCGTCCGACGCGTCGCGCCCCGCCGCGGCATCCGCCTCCGGCTTCTCCCACGGCGCCGCGAACGGGAAGTAGCGCTCGAGGAAGTCGATGACCGCCTCGGTGCGCTCCTCGACGGAGATCTCGGGGAAGCTGCCGTCGTTCAGGCAGAACATGTCCATGTCGCGGCGCTTCAGCAGGCGCTTCATCGCCGGCAGCGCGCGCTGCAGGGTGGTCTCGATGTACTTGACCTTCGCATCGGTCTGCACGACCGCGCGGCCCGTGAGCAGCGCGAAGTAGTGGTACAGCGAGTTCGTGACCGAGATGTCGGTGGCCGAGCGGAAGCGGCTCGCGGCGGTGCGGCGGAACTCGTCGGGGAAGGTCGCCTCGAGCTCGGCCATGACACTGCGGCGGAGCGGTGCGGCGCAGTGCTCCAGGTGGCGCGTGGTGACCTTGCCGAACCGCTCGTGGAGCAGGGCGCGGTTGACGCGCGCCGCGTTCTCGAAGCCGGAGCGGCTCGGGTCGGAGTCGCCGAGGCCGATGCGCGTGCCCGCCTCCACGAACTTCGTCACCCCGCCCGGCGAGAAGAACAGGTCGGGCGAGACGGGCCGCCCGAAGAACATGTCGTCGTTCGAGTAGAGGAAGTGCTCGGCGATGCCGGGGATGCGGTGGAGCTGGCTCTCGACCGCGTGCGAGTTGTACGTCGGCAGCACCGAGGTGTCGGCGAACATGTCCTCGGCGCGCACCACGGTGACCTTCGGGTGCTTGGCCAGCCATGCCGGCGGTCGCGAGTCGGTGCAGATGAAGATGCGCCGCACCCACGGTGCGAAGAGGTACACGGAGCGCAGCGCGTACTTGAGCTCGTCGATCTGACGGTAGCGGGCCTCGGAGTCGTCGCCCTCGCCGACCACATAGGTCTGCATGCGCCGGGCGCGCTCGCGGAGGAACTCGACGTCGGAGCCGTCGACCCACGAGAAGACCATGTCGATCTCGAAGTCGACGTCGCTCGCGAGCGGCTGCCACATGTGCTCGAGCGTGCGCCAGTCGCGGCCGTGCAGGTGCACCGTCTCCTCGACGGCCTCGCCGCGCGGCAGCGTTCGCCGCATGAGCGCGTTCTCGATGGGCGCCTCGATCACGTCGTCGCCGAAGCGCCAGAACTCGAGCTGGACCGCCGACTCCGCGCCGTAGCGCAGGCGGCCGACCGGTTCGATGCGCGGCCGGTAGAGGCGCACGGCGAGCGGCTTGCGCGCCGACGAGAGCGTGCCGTCGGCGACGAGCACGTCGGGCGCCGAGGCGGCCTTCTCGGGGATCAGCGTCGCCGAGTAGAACGGCTCGTTCGCGAAGGAGATCGCGAGCGAGCGGACGACGTGCTTGCGGTCGCGCCGGTCGACGGCGATCACCGGACGTCCGCCGTCGCGGCGCACGAGCAGGTAGTCGACCCGGGCGTCGTCGAGGGCGGATGCCACGGCGAGGAGGTCCTCGACCATCGACTCGTGCGGGGTGGCGTGGCCGTTCCGCAGCGCGAACTGCCCGCGACGAACCACCAGGTCGTCGCGGTCGAACCGCGTATGCGCGGCGTCGGGCTCGACCAGGACGAGCTCGGGCACCCCGCTGAGCTGCAGGCCGCGGCCGTCGGGGACGCGCCGGTGGAAGGCGTCGCCCTCGATCGGCGTGCGGTCGTCGCGGGGCTGGTCGGGCTCGTTCGTCGTCACGTCGTGGGGTGCTCCGGTTCGGTGGGCGGATGGCGCGAGCGCGCCGGCTGGGTCAATCGTACGACCGCGCGAGCACGCGCCAGTGGCGCTCGGCGGCGGCAGGGTGTTGCGCCCCGTGTCGCGTCGTGACGCCGGGTGACGGCCGCCCGTTGAGGCGCCGGGCGCGGCTTCCGTAGCCTCGACGGACCCGCCAGCCAGGAGGCGTCATGACCAGCACCGCGACTACCGCGCCCGCCGTCGCTCCCGCGCCGGATGCGCCCGGCGCGACGGGCGCGTCCGCGCTTCGCGCCCCGCGCGTCGCGCCCGGCCCGCTCGCCGAGCTCGTCGACGCCGGACTCGAGGTGCCCGTGCTCGGTGGAGCGCGGGTCCGGCACGTGAACCTCGATGTCGCGGCATCCGCCCCCGCCCTCGCGGCGGTCGCCGCGCACATCGCCGCCGTACTGCCGTACTACGCGAGCGTGCACCGCGGCACGGGCTACGCGTCGCAGGCGTCGACCGCGCTGCTCGAGGACGCCCGCGTCGCGGTCGCGCGGCACGTGGGCGCCCGGCTCGACGACCTCGTGGTGTTCACGCGCAACACCACCGACGCGCTGAACCTGCTCGCCGGCGCCGTGCCCGGCGAGACCGTGGTCCTCGACATCGAGCACCACGCCAACCTGCTGCCATGGGAGCGGCGCGGCCGTCGCGTGGTCGTCGCCCGCCCCTCGTTCGCCGCGACCCTCGAGGCGCTCGACGCCGAACTCGGCCGCCGTCCTGCGGCCCTGCTGTCGGTGACGGGCGCCTCGAACCTCACGGGCGAGGTGCTCCCGCTCGACGTGCTCGCCGACCTCGCGCACGCGCACGGCGCGCGACTGGCGGTGGATGCCGCCCAACTGCTGCCGCATCGACGCGTCGCCCTCGCGGCATCCGGCATCGACTACCTCGCATTCTCGGGGCACAAGGCGTACGCGCCGTACGGGGCCGGAGCGCTCGTGGGGTGCGCCGACTGGCTCGATGCGGCGCCGGCCCACCTCGCCGGCGGCGGAGCCGTCGAAGCGGTGACGGTCGACGCCGCCTCGTGGAAGGCAGGGCCCGAGCGCCACGAGGCGGGAACCCCGAACGTCATCGGCGTCACGGCGCTCGCCCGCGCCCTCGTCGAGCTCGAACGCCTCGGCGACGACGCCCGCGCCGCTCACGAGGACGCCCTCGCCGCCCGGCTGCACGACGGGCTCGCCGCGCAGCGCGGCGTGCGCGTGCTGCGCGGGTTCGACGACCTCGGCGACCGACTCGGCATCGCGACCATCGAGCTCGAGCGCGGATCGGTCGGGCTCGTCGCCGCCGCGCTCGCCGCCGAGCACGGGATCTCGGTGCGCGCGGGGCGCTTCTGCGCGCATCCCTTCTTCGACCGTCTCGCGTCGCGCGCCAACGGCCTGCGGGTCAGCCTCGGCGCGGGGTCGTCGGCCGACGACGTCGACCGCTTCCTCCGGGCGCTCGCGAGCCTCGTCGCCGACGGTCCGGCGTTCGCGTACGACCGGACGCCCGCAGGGTGGTGTCCGCGGACCGACGACCGCCCGCGTCCGAGCTTCGCCTGACGCTCGCCGGCCCGGCCGACGCGCCTACACTGGTTCGGGTCGAAGGGGGGTCGGATGCGTCCGCTCAGCGAAGACGAACTCCGGACGTCGTTCGTGAACGCGACCGATCGGGAACTCGAGGAACTCGAACTGCCGCTGGAGTACCTGCTGGTCGACTGGGAGCACGTCGACGCACTCGCCTGGCGCGACCGCAAGGCCGGCCGCCGCGGCTACCTCGTGACGCTGATCGACGGCGAGCCCGTCGGGATCGTCCTCCGCGCGGCCGATCCGCCCGCGTCGCGTTTCCGGGCCGGCATGTGCAACCTGTGCCACACGCAGCAACCGGCGAACCAGGTCACGATGTTCTCCGCGCGCCGCGCCGGCGAGGCGGGCCGCAACGGGAGCACGGTGGGCACGTACGTCTGCAGCGACCTGTCGTGCCAGGAGAACGTGCGCCTGCGCGCACCGCTCGCGCCCGCCGAAGTGCGGAGCGGATCGCACGCCTGGGCGCGCATCGACGGGCTCGCGCGCCGCACGCGCGCGTTCGTCGAGGGCGTGCTCGCCGACTGACCGACAGGCTGCCGCGCAGCGCGACGGCGGTCAGTCGTCGAGCGCGACGGGTTCGAGCGTCGGCCGCTTGGCGGTGCGGCCGTCGCCCGACGAGCGGCCGGTGAGCCGTCGGCCGATCCACGGCAGCACGTACTCGCGGTAGTACGTCGCGGTGTTGCGGCTCTTCTTGCCTGCAGGGGCTGCGGCGACCTCGGCCACGCCCCACTCCTCGGGCACGGGCACGCCGAGCGCCGTGAGCACGTTCGAGGCGACCTTCGCGTGCCCGAGCGAGTTGAGGTGCAGCTTGTCGGCCGACCAGTAGCGGATGTCGCGGAGCGACCGGTCGCTGAAGTTGTCGACGAACGTGACGCCGTCGAGCTGGGCCAGGTCCTGCAGCGCGACCGTGAGGCGCGCGCCGCGCGCATCGAACACGCGGCCGAGCGGCAGGTGGTCGGTCGGATTCGCGCCGCTCAGCATGAGCACGTGGATGCCGGCGTCGCGGATGCGGTGGATCGCGAGCCGGAACCGGTCGGCCACGATCATCTCGGGCATGCGCGGGCGCAGCATGTCGTTGCCGCCGCCGTTGAAGCTGATCACCTCCGGGCCGAGCGCGATCGCCGCCTCGAGCTGTTCGTCGATGATCGGGCCGAGCTTGCGGCCCCGGATCGCGAGGTTCGCGTAGCGCACCGGCTCGGGCGCCGCCGCCTTCGCGAGGCCGAGCGCGACGAAGTCGGCCCAGCCGCGGGAGACGCCGTCGGGCAACTCGTCGCCGACGCCCTCGGTGAAGCTGTCGCCGATCGCCGCGTACGAGTGGAACATGCCCTCCACGCTAGCGTGCGGCATCCGTCGCCCGGACTCCGGGCCGTCGCAGGAGCGCGACGGAGTCAGTCCGCGTGCTCGAGCTCGCAGTCCGCGCCCGGGTAGAGCAGCGCCTCGTGTCCGTCGTCGAAGCGCACGTAGTACGGCGGTGCGCCGTCGGCGCCTCGGACCTCGAGGACCTCTCCGTGCTTCTCCGCGCTGCCCACCTGCTTGCCGTGGATCACCAGTCGGTCGCCGACCGTCGCCTGCATCGCGAACCTCCTCATCCCTGTCGTCAGGGTACGCCGACGCGTCCGGGGCCGGTAGGGCGGTGCCGATCTTCCGTGCTGGGATGCCGATCCGTCAGCACCGGGAGCGCGATCTCCATCACGACGCCGGTCGCGCCGGTCCCGAACTCGGGGTGGTAGACCTCTCGATCGGGCCCTGAGCGAAGACGGTCGTACTTCGCGGCGAGATAGTCGTGCACGGCGACCACCAGCCGCTGATCATCGGCGGAGGCTTGGTCGAGGCTGACGGACCGTTCCTCGTGGGCCGGATCCAGCGTGATGTCCATACCCGCGGGCGGGGAGATCGCGCCCTCGAACGGGGCGCAGAGTCGGACCTGCCCGGCGAACGTCTCGGTGGCGCGTGAGCGGAACTCCGCGTAGAGCGGCCCCGCGAGCGGTGCATCCGCCTCGATGAGTGCGGAGAACAGCCGACCACTCAGCTCGGCGAGCACCGATGCCATCGCCGGCAGCGCCGCCTCTCCGCTGATTCGCAGCACCGACCGGTCCGGAACGCTGCGCCGCCCCTCCTCGAGCCCGTCCGGCAACGCGGGCGATCCGGTCAGCGCGCCTCGGACATACTCGCTCGCTCGGGCTGCACGTGCGATGTCTCCCCGACGCGCTTCCCAAACGAGGTCGTACGTCGCGACCGGATCGAGAGCGTCCAGCACCGCGCGTACCTCGGCCAGCGAGAAGTCGAGCGTGCGAAGGAGTGCGATTCGACGTGCGCGGTCGATCTGATCGTCGGTGAACACGCGGTGGTTCGCGCCATCTCGGTGAGCGGCCAGCAGCCCCCGATCGGCGTACATGCGGACGGCCTTCTCCGAGAGTGCTGCCCCTGCGGCAACCTGACCTGTGGTGAGCATGGCCTCACGCTAGGGCCTCCCCTCGGGGTAGGGACAACCGCGCCTGCCGTCGTTCCCCGGCGCGCGCACGAGGCCCGAGAGACCGCTGGCGCCGGTGGGGCGCAGACGCGGCGCGACGGCATCCCGCGCCGAGCCCGGCGTCACTCGGTCGCGAGCAGGGCCGCCCACAGGTCGGCGCGCGCGTGGAAACCCGACAGGTCGCGGCCGAGGAGCTTCTCCGCGAGCGCGATGCGGCTGCGCACCGTGTGCCGGTGCACGCCGAGCTCCTGAGCGGTCGCGTCGAACTGGCCGCCGTGCTCGAGCCAGGTGCGGGTGGTCTCGAGCAGTGTCGTGCCCTGCTCCCGGTCGTACTCGATGAGGGGCTCGAGCGTCGCACGGGCGACCGCGCGGGCGTCGGTGCGGGCGAGGAAGGCCAGCACGCCCTGGCGGCTGATGTCGTCGAACCACACGACCCCGGGCGTGGTCTCGCGGGCGCGCTCGACGGCGCGCAGCGCCTGTTCGTGCAGTCGCGCGAGCTCGGCGACGGATGCCGCGTCCGAGATGCCGACGGGCACCTCGAACTCGTTCGCGAGCTCGTCGGCGACCTCGCGGTCGGCGTCTTCGCAGACGATGACGACCGCCTCGCCGTCGCGACCGAAGAAGAGGCGGCCGCCCCGGTCGTCGACACGCAGCTCGAGGAACTCCGCGAGGCGGTCGGCGTGATCGGGCGGCAGGTCGGCCACGACGACGCGCACGGGGTCGGCGGGCAGCGGGCCCCACATCTCCGCGGAGACCTCGGCCGCGAGCTCGACGTCGCCCGCGAGCATCGACCGGAGCAGGCCCGAGCGGAGGTGGCCTCGCGCCCGGTCGAGGTCGCGGTTCTGCTCGAGGGCGAGGCCGGCGAGCGCGATCACGGCGGTCACCACCTCGCGACCGGCCTGGTCGAGCTCGGGGGAGTCGCCGATGGCGAGCACGCCGCGGAGCGCGCCGCCGGCGCCGAGCGTCTGCAGGGTCATCCGCTGCGCACTGCCCACCGAAGCGCCCGCCTCGAGCGTGCGGCTCGCGCGCTGGCCGCGGCGCAGCATCGAACGCGCCTCGCCGACGACCTCCCCGAGTGCGGGCTGACCGAGTCCGCCGAGCGGGGCCTCGCGGTCGAGGGCGCCCGCGGCATCCACCAGCCCGACCCACGTACCCAGCCGGGTGCTCAGCTCGCTCAGCGTCGCCCCGAGTCCGTCGGGGCGGAGCGCGGCGAGCGAGATGGCGCGCTGCGCCTGCAGCGCCCACGCCTGACGGGCGTTCGCGTCGGCGGCGTTGAGCTCGGCGATCGTCCGCGCGACGCGGATGAACGGGGTGCGGTACGGCACCTCGAAGAGCGGGACGCCGTGCGTCGCGCACGCGGCGACGAGGAGCGCTGGGGTGCCGTCGCGGACCACCTCGGTGCCGAAGCCGAGCGCGGAGATCCCGGCGCCCGCGAGACGCGCGACGTACGCGTCGAACCCGGCCGGGTCGTCGCTGCCGGCGTCGGCGCCGAACTGGGTTCCGGTCGTGAGGAGCACCTGACCCGGCTCGATGAACGGGGCCGGGTCGTCCAGGTCGGAGTTGTGCACCCAGGGCACCGCGGCGTCGAGGGCGGACCCGGGCAGCGACGACTCGTCGGTCAACAGCCTGAGGGCGAGGTCGTCGCGGCCGAGCAGGGTGCGCACGGTGGGCTTCATCGGGTGCTCCTCGCGTCGGTTCGGAATGTACGACGAGTCGAACATTCAGCGCCGAGTGTACAACCCGGTGGATCGGAGCCGCCTCAGGTGACGGCGCCGCGACGCCCGAAGCGCGGGTCGCGCCACTCCTCGCTCGACAGGACGTCGTGGAGCACGTCGACCGCGTCCCACACGTCCGCGTGCGAGACGTACAGCGGCGTGAAGCCGAAGCGCATGAGGTCCGGCGCGCGGAAGTCGCCGATCACGCCCCGCTCGATGAGCGCCTGCATGACGGCGTAGCCGTCCTCGTGGCGGAGCGCCACCTGGCTGCCGCGGAGTGCGGAGCGGCGCGGCGTCACGACCTCGATCGGCCACGGCGCCAGCCGCCGGTCGACCAGCGAGATGAACAGCTCCGTGAGCCGAAGGCTCTTCTCACGCACGAGGGCCATGTCGACGTCGTCCCAGATGTCGAGGCTCGCCTCGAGTGCCGAGAGCGAGAGCAGCTGCGGCGTCCCCACCCGGAATCGCCCGATGCCCGGAACCGGGTCGTAGCCGACCTCGAAGTCGAAGGGCCGGGCGTGCCCGTGCCATCCGGTGAGCGCCGGCCGCGCCGTGTCGTGATGGCGCGCCGCCGCCCACATGAAGGACGGCGATCCCGGGCCGCCGTTCAGGTACTTGTACGTGCACCCGACCGCGAAGTCCGCGCCAGCCGCACCCAGGTCGACCGGCACCGCTCCGACGCTGTGGCAGAGGTCCCACACCATGATCGCCCCGGCCGCGTGCACGCGGGCCGTCACCTCGGCGAGGTCGTGCATCCTCCCGGTGCGGTAGTCGACGTGCGTGAGCACGACCACCGCGACGTCGTCGTCGAGCACATCGTCGAAGGTCGGGCCATCGTCGTGCACGAGCCTGCGATCGAGCGGCGAGGCGCCGCCGACCGTCGCCTGCACGCTCTCCAGCACGTACAGGTCGGTCGGGAAGCTGCCCCGCTCCGCGACGATCGTGCGCCGCTCCGGGCGGAGCCGGGCGGCCGCGGAGACCACCTGGAAGAGGCTGGCGGAGGTCGAGTCGCCGAGCACGACCTCGCCGGGCGCCGCCCCGATGAGGGGGGCGATGCGATCGCCGATCGCCTGCGGCTTCGCGAACCAGCCGGCGTCGTTCCAGCTCCGGATGAGTCCCACGCCCCACTCCTCGGCGATGACCCGGTCCACGTGCGCGCGGGTCGCACGGGGGAGCGCGCCGAGCGAGTTCCCGTCGAGGTAGACGACCCCGTCGGGAAGGTCGAACCGATCCCGGAAGCCGACCAGGGCGTCGGCGGCGTCGAGGGACTCGCAGGTGGCGCGGTCGAGCGTCCGCTCGTCGGATGGCGCTCGAGTGGTGTGCAGCATGATCGGCCTGCCTCTCAGTCGTGGTGGTTCACAGCGCCAGGAATCGCCGGGCGTTCTCGTGGAGGATCGCGGCGCGCTGCGCCTCATCCAGTCGGTCGGAGCGCTGGACGACGCTGCCGACCGGCCGCTCGCCGAGCGGGTAGGGGTAGTCGCTGCCGAGCATCACCTGCGACGCGCCGAGCGTGTCGACGAGCAGGTGCAGCGCGGCCGGGTCGAAGACGACCGAGTCGACGCTGAAGCGATCCAGGTACGCGGAGGGCGGACGATCGCTGACGCCGACGAGATCCGGCCGCTGGTGCCACGCGTTCTCGAACCGGCCGAGCCAGAAGGCGAACGAACCGCCGCCGTGCGCGAACGCGATCCGGAGCGACGGCGGCACCCGGTCGAAGACGCCGCCCAGGATCATCGCGATGATCGACAGGTGCGTCTCGGCCGGCATGCCGGTGAGCCAGCGCGCCATCCATCGCTCGAGCCGCGGCGAGCCGGGCATGTCCCACGGGTGAACGAACACCGGGACGCCGATCGCGGCGCAGTGCTGGAGGACGGCGACGATGCCCTCGTCGTCGAGGTCGCGGTCGCCCACGTGGTTGCCGATCTCGATGCCGCGGTGCCCCGACGCGATCGCTCGATCGATCTCGGCGCACGCGGCATCCGTGTCCTGGAGGGGCACCTGGGCGAACGGGATCAGCCGGTCGGGCGCCGGCGCGCAGACCTCGAGCGCGAGGTCGTTGAAGATGCGCGCGACGCGGGCCGCCCGGTCGCCGGGCTGGTCGTAGGAGAAGAACACGGGGGTCGGCGAGACGACCTGGATGTCGACCCCGTCGCGATCCATGTCCGCGAGCCGAGCGCCGGCGTCCCAGCAGTTCGCCTCGATCCGACGGAACTCGGTGGAGCCGACGAGGATCATCGCCTCCCGTTCGGAGTCCACCCGAAGCGACGGCCAGGTGCCCGGCCCGACCCGGTCGTTCAGGTCGGGCCAGCTCCGCGGCACGAAGTGCGTGTGGACGTCGATCGAGCCCACCCGGTCAGCCCTTGCCGGGGTGGACGGCGCCGCACTTCGGGCAGGTGCGGCCCTCCTCGCTCTCGTAGAAGTCGCGGAAGACGGGCGGGAGGTCCTCGACGATGTCGCGCACCTGCAGCTCGACCTCGTGCACCTTCGTGTCGCAGTCCGGGCAGAACCAGGCGAACTTCTCGAGGGTGCCCTCCTCGCGGATGCGCTCGATCACGATGCCGATCGATCCGGCCTCGGGTCTTTGCGGAGAGTGGTAGACGTTGCCCGGCAGCAGCCACATCTCGCCCTCGCGGATGTCGATCCGCTGCGGGCCGTCCTCGGTCATGACGTTGACATGCATGTCACCGCGGTACTGGTAGAACCACTCCTCGTAGGGGTCGAAGTGGTAGTCGGTCCGCTGGTTCGGGCCGCCGACGACCTGCACGATGAAGTCGCCGATCGGCTCCCAGGCCTGCTTGTTGTTGACCGGCGGCTTCAGCAGGTGCTCGTGCTCGCGGATCCAGGCGGCGAAGTCGATGACGGGCGGGATGGTGGTCACGGTTCCTCCTCGGTGATGGTGGTGCTGGAGTCGGTTGGAGTCCGGGCGAGAGCCACGGCCTGGATCTCGATCCGCAGGTGCGGGTGCGGGAGCGCGTGCACGGCGACCGTCGTGCGGGCCGGACCCGACTCGTCGAAGTACTCGGCCCAGACGGCGTTGTACCCGGCGAAGTCGTTCATGTCGACGAGGTAGGCGGTCGCCTGGACGAGGTCGTCGAGCGTGCACCCCGCCTCGGTCAGGATGGCGCGGAGGTTCTCGAGGACCGCTCGGGTCTGGACGGCGATGTCGAGCCGGGTCGCGCCGAACTCGTCGGCCTCGGCGCCCGCGATCGTGTTGTCGGGGCGGCGGCTGCTCGTGCCCGACACGAAGACGAGCTCGCCGGCGCGCCTGGCGTGCGGGAAGCGGCCGCGCGGCGTCGCTCCGCCGCGGACCGTGATCGCCTCGACGGTCATCACGATGCCTCCTCGCCGACGTGGACGACGACGCGCCCGAGACCGTGCACCTCGGCGGAGACCGCGCCGCTCGGCGGCATGGGCACCGCGGCGGTCGCCGCGCCCGCGAGGAGGATCATGCCGTCTCTGAGGTCGAGGCGGTGCGCGCGTGCGAGCCGCAGGGCGGCGGCGACGGCACGCACCGGGTCGCCGAGGATCGCCGCGGTCGACCCGGTCGCCACGGCGCGGCCGCCGAACTCGAGGGCCACGGCTCGGTTGTCGATCGGGCCCGTCTCGCCTGCTGCCCGCCACGGCCCGATGGCGAACGCCGAGGCCGACGCGTCGTCGGCGACCACGTCGCCGAGATCGAACCGGAAGTCGCGGTACCGGGAGTCGATGACCTCCAATGCCGGCGCCACGGCGACCATCGCCGTGGACGGGTCCGCGCTCGGGTCGGCGGCGGCCGGGCCGAGCAGGAACGCCAGCTCGGGTTCGACCCTCGGATGGATGCCGCGTCCGGCCGGCACGCGTCCGCCGTCGTCGATGCGCATCGCGTCGGTGAGGGTGCCGATGATGACGTCGTCGACGCCCATCTGCCGTGCCTTCTCCCGGCTCGTGAACCCGAGCTTCAGGCCGACGACGCGCTCGCCGCGGGCGACGCGACGGGCGACGAGCGCGCGCTGCACGGCGTACGCCGCGTCGAGGCCGAGCGCACGCTCGGCGGAGGGCTGCACGATCGGCGTCCCGAGCAGCTCCGCCTCGTCGAGCGTGCGGGCGAGGCGGTCGGTCTCGGCGCGCTCGGCCGAGGTCGGGGCGACGGATGCCACGGCGGCGATGTTCGTGCTCATGCGGCGCCCTCCTCGTCCCGCTCGACCTCGTCGCGTGCCGCCACGAGGTCGAGCGCGACATCGACGATCATGTCCTCCTGGCCGCCGATCATGCGCCGCCGCCCGAGCTCGACCAGGATGTCGCGGGCATCCAGGCTGTGGCGTTCGGCCGCGCGTTCGGCGTGCAGCAGGAAGCTCGAGTACACGCCCGCGTAGCCGAGCGTGAGCGTCTCGCGGTCCACGCGGACCGGGCGGCGCTGCAGCGGGCGGACCAGGTCCTCGGCGGCATCCTGCAGCGCGAAGAGCTCGGCGCCGTGCGACCAGCCGAGCAGGTCGGCGACCGCGACGAACGCCTCGATCGGGCAGTTGCCGGCGCCGGCGCCCTGGCCGGCGAGCGAGGCGTCGACCCGGGTCGCGCCGTGCTCGACGGCGGTCACGCTGTTCGCCACGCTCAGGGAGAGGTTCTCGTGGGCGTGGATGCCGATCTCGGTCGAGGGGTCCAGCTTCTCGCGGTACGCGTCGAGGCGATCGGCGACGTCGCGCATCGTGAGGCGCCCGCCCGAGTCCGTCACGTAGACGCAGTCCGCGCCGAACGACTCCATGAGCCGGGCCTGCTCGGCGAGGCCGCGCGGATCGTTGAGGTGGCTCATCATCAGGAAGCCCGAGACATCCATGCCCTGGTCCTTCGCCCAGCCGATGTGCTGCGCGGCGACGTCGGCCTCGGTGCAGTGGGTCGCCACGCGCACGCTGGTCACGCCGAGGTCGCGCGCCCGCGCGAGGTCGTCGATCGTGCCGATGCCGGGGAGGATGAGGGTGGTCAGCCGTGCGCGCCGCAGCACCGAGGCGGCGGCCTCGATCCACTGCTCGTCGGTGCGGGCGCCGTGCCCGTACGCGACGCTCGATCCGCCGAGCCCGTCGCCGTGCGCGACCTCGATCGCGTCGACGCCGGCCGCCTCCAGCGCCGACGCGATCGAACGCACCTCGTCGACCGAGTAGCGGTGGGCGATGGCGTGCATGCCGTCGCGCAGGGTGACGTCCTGGAGGTACACCCGTGGCGTCGTCGCGGTCATGCCGGCACTCCCGTCCGCTCGGTGATGAGGCGCTCGGCGGTGCGCAGCGCCGCCGAGGTCATGATGTCGAGGTTCCCCGCGTACTCGGGGAGGTAGTGGCCCGCGCCCGCCACCTCGAGCATGATCGTGATCCGGGTGCCCCGGAATCCCCGACCGAGGGCGGGCACGTACGGTTCGTCGACGGGGTCGAACTGCACGTCCTGCTTCAGCCGGTAGCCGCCGACGTACCCCTGCACGTCGGCGACCATCCGCTCGACCGAGCCTCGAACCGCGGCCTCGTCGGGGTCTGCCGCGACGAGGCAGTAGACGGTGTCGCGCATGATCAGCGGCGGATCGGCGGGGTTCAGCACGATGATCGCCTTGCCGCGCTCCGCGCCGCCGATCGCCTCGATGGCGCGCGCGGTGGTCTGCGTGAACTCGTCGATGTTCGCGCGGGTCCCGGGGCCCGCCGACCTCGACGCGATCGACGCGACGATCTCGGCGTAGGCCACCGGGGCGACCCGGGAGACGGCTGCCACCATCGGCACCGTTGCCTGGCCGCCGCAGGTGACCATGTTGACGTTGGTCGCGCGGAGGTGCTCGTCGAGGTTCACGACCGGGACCACGTAGTGGCCGATCGCCGCGGGGGTGAGGTCGACCACGAGGCGCCCGCGATCGCGGACCACGGCGTCGTTGCGGGCGTGCGCGGCCGCGGACGTCGCGTCGAACACGAGCTCGACGTCGTCGAACTCCGGCAGGCGGACGAGGCCGTCCACGCCTTCGTGGGTCGTCGCGACGCCGAGGCGGCGCGCGCGCGCGAGCCCGTCCGAGTCCGGATCGATGCCCGCCAGGGCGACCACGCGGAGGGTCTCGGAGAGGCGCTTCACCTTGATCATGAGGTCGGTGCCGATGTTGCCCGAGCCGATGATCGCGACCCCCGTGGTCATGCTGCTCCTCCTGTCGTGGCGGCGACGGCCGTCGCCGCATGCCCGGTGAACTCCGTGCGGACCTCTCCGAGTCCGTCGATCCGGGCGTGGAAGACCCCCGGGGTGGCGTCGACCATCGGGCCGAGCGCGCCCGAGAGGACGACCTCGCCCGCGCGGAGCGGGCGGCCGTGCCGCGCGACCGCTCGTGCGAGCCAGGCCACGGCGATGACCGGGCTGCCCAGGCACGCCGCGCCGGCGCCCGTCGAGACCGGCCCGTCATGGTCGAGGCGCATGCCGGCGCCCGCGAGGTCGAACCCGTCCAGCCGGCGCGGGGTGGTTCCGAGGACGACCGCACCGCTCGAGGCGTTGTCGGCGATCGTGTCGGTGATGCGGATGTCCCAGCCGGCGATCCGCGAGTCGACGACCTCGATCGCCGGAAGCACGAACTCGGTCGCCCGGATCACGTCGGCGACGTGGGTCGTCGGCGAGTCGAGGTCGCGTCCGAGGACGAACGCCACCTCCGCCTCGACGCGCGGCTGCAGGAACCGGCCGAGGTCGAGCGGCTCGCGATCGTCGGCGACCATGTCGTCGAGCAGCACCCCGTAGTCGGGCGTCGAGACGCCGAACTGCGCCTGGACCGCGGGCGAGGTCAGGCCGATCTTGCGCCCGACGGTGCGGGCGCCCTCGGCGACCCGTCGGGCGATGCTGAGGGACTGGACCGCGTACGCGGCCTCCTGGTCGGCGTCGCCGATGAGCCCCCGGACCGGGGCGCAGGGGATCCTCGCGCACGCGGCGGCGCGGAGGAGCGACTCGGCGGCGTGGACCGGATCGGCGTGGGGGGAGGTGGTCGCGCTGCGCCGTGAGGTCGTGGTCGTCGTCACAGTTGCACGCACACGTTCGTCGGCTCGGTGTAGAACGCGAGCGAGTGCAGGCCGCCCTCGCGGCCGATGCCGGAGAGGCCCACGCCGCCGAACGGGCTCCGGAGGTCGCGCAGGTACCAGGTGTTCACCCACGACATGCCGACCCGCAGGCGCTGGGCGACCCGGTGGCCGCGGGCGAGGTCGGTGGTCCAGGTGACCGCGGCGAGCCCGTAGTCGGTGTCATTCGCGAGCGCGATCGCCTCCTCCTCGGTGTCGAAGGGGATCAGGACCGCCGCCGGGCCGAAGATCTCCTCGCGCACCGTGCGGTGCGAGTTGTCGAGGCCGGTCCAGAGCGTCGGCTCGATCCACGACCCCGCGTCGAGGCCGTCGCCGAGGCTCGGGACGCCTCCGCCCGCCAGCAGTTCGGCGCCCTCGCGGATCGCGAGGTCGTAGTACGAGAGCACCTTGTCGCGGTGCGCGGCCGAGATGAGCGGGCCGGCGGTGGTCGCGGGATCCTCCGGGCGGCCGAGCCTCAGGCGCCGGGCGTGGGCGGCGAGGCCGTGCGCGACGTCGTCGAACACGGCCCGCTCGACGTAGATGCGCTCGGTGCACAGGCATACCTGGCCGGTGTTGAGGTAGGTCGAGCGGGCGAGACCGGCGATCGCCGCGTCGAGGTCGGCGTCGGCGAACACGACCGCGGCGTTCTTGCCGCCGAGCTCGAACGACACGGGCCGGACGCGGGGTGCGACCGCACGCATGATGGCCGAGCCCGTGCTCGACTCGCCCGTGAACGTGACCCCGTCGATGCCGGGGTGGGTGGTGAGGTGCTCGCCGGCCGAGCCCGGCCCGAACCCGTGCACGACGTTGACGACTCCGTCGGGGACCCCGGCCTCGGCGAGGATCTCGGCGAGCAGCGTGGCCGACGACGGCGTCTCCTCCGACGGCTTCACCACGACGGTGTTGCCGGAGGCGAGCGCGGGCGCGAGCTTCCAGGAGAGGAGCAGCAGCGGGAGGTTCCACGGGACGATCACGGCGACCACGCCGAGCGGGGCCCGGACTGCGTAGTTGAGCGCTCGGCGTCCGTCGGGCAGTTCGGTGAGGAACGAGTCGAGGCCGGCCGTCGCAGCCGTGTCTGCGAACGAGCGGAAGTTCGCCGCGGCCCGCGCGACGTCGAGGTCGCGGGCGAGCGTCTCGGGCTTGCCGGTGTCGCCGACCTCGGCGGCCACGAGCTCCTCGCTGCGGCGCTCGACGACGTCCGCGACGCGGCGGAGCAGCCGGGCGCGCTCGGCGACCGGCATGCGACCCCACGGACCCTCGAGTGCCGCGCGCGCTGCGGAGACCGCCCGGTCGATCTCCCGCGGTCCGGCCTCGTGCACCACGGCGACGAGCGTGCCGTCGACCGGGTCGATCTTCTCGAAGGTGCCCACCCCGTCGACGGACCGGCCGCCGATCACGTTGCGGAGCTCGCGCGGGGTCGAGCTCCGCGTCGGGAGAGGGACCGTGATCGGTGCCGGCGTCGTCGGGGAGGGCATGCGTTCAGGCTAGGAAGCGCGAACGATGCCGACAAATGCCCCTTTGATGCGCTGCCATGCCCATCCGGCTATAGTCCCGGCCATGGTCACCGATCGACTCCTCGACGGCCGGCTCAAGCTCCGGCACCTCGTGCTCATCACCGCCATCGCCGACGAAGGCACGCTCGTGCGCGCCGCCGAGTCGCTGCACATCACCCAGCCGGTCGTCACTCGCGGCCTTCGCGAGGTCGAGGACCTCCTCGGGGTGCAGCTGTTCGAGCGGATGCCGCGGGGCGTCGCTCCGACGCAGTACGGCGGGCCGTTCATCGAGCGCGCTCGGTCGGTGCTCGCCGAGCTCCGCGCGGCCGACGAGGAGGTCCGCCTCCTCCAGACGGGCCAGCTCGGCACCGTGACGGTCGGCACCCACCTCGCCGGTTCGAACCTCCTCCTGCCCCGTGCGATCGCCGCGCTGAAGTCGGAGCATCCGCGCCTGACGGTGGTCGTCCGCGAGGGCACGCCCGACACGCTGCAGCAGCTCCTGCTCTCGGGCGACCTCGACCTGACGGTCGGCCGGCTCTCGCCGACCGTACCCGTGCGGCTCGAACAGGAGCGGCTGCACCAGGAGCCCATCCGGCTCGTGGCGCGCGCGGGGCATCCGGTCCACTCCGGCACGAGGGGAACCTCGCTCGCCGAACTGCTCGCCTTCCCGTGGATCTTCCCGGTCGCGCAGACCGCCCTCCGCGCCGAGCTCGAGGCGGTGTTCTTCCACGAGGGGCTCCCGCTGCCGGCGGATCGGGTCGAGTGCACGTCGATGCTGACGCTCCGGAGCCTCCTGGTGTCGACGGACGTCATCGCGGTGCTGCCGATGTTCATCGCCGTCGACGACCGCGACGTGAGGATCCTGCCGACCCCGCTGAGCTCGATCCGTCGATCGGTGGGGGTGACGCTGCCGAAGGACCGCACGCCGTCTCCGGCGGCCGCCGCCCTCCTCGTCCACCTGCGGGAGGAGGGCGCGCGGCTCGCCGCGCTCGAGCGCGAGTACGCGACGGCGGATGCCGCGTCATCCGCCTGATATGCCCATATGGTCATGGCAACGACCCGTATAGATATTGGACAGCATCGATCCAGCCGATGACGCTGAAGGGGTCGACGCATGGAGGCGTCGACCCCGAATCCTCTCCCCACTCTGGAGGCGTCATGGCCGGATCCCCGTACGTACCCGATGCGAAGAAGTACCGCCCCGGTGACTTCGAGCGGGTCGCCGGCGAGCCGACCGACCCCGAGCCCGGGACGTGGGGGATGCAGCCCGACGGGACCTTCCTTCCGCCCTCGTCGACGCCGTCGGTGCCCCGCGACGTCTTCGTCGACTGGCCCGGCCAGCTGGACTACCGCGACCCGGAGACCTACGCGCTCAACGCGACCGCCGAGGCGTTCTACCCGATCGTCGTGAACACGAGCCACTCGTGGCAGTGCATCTACGACTGGGACGGCACGCGCTACATGCTGCACTACGGTGGCGGCAATCACTGGAAGCTCTACGACATCACCGACCCCCGCGACCTGAAGATCGTCGACGAGGAGCAGTGGGGCTGGACCGACCCCCGCCCCCAGTTCGGCGCGACCACGGTGCAGTGGAACGAGAAGCTCGGTCGGCACATCGCGATCCAGGCCAGCGAGACGCCCCGCTACTTCCTCAAGGGCCGCGTCGCGAACAAGTGGACCGACGACACCGTCGAGGGCCAGCTCCTCGAGTGGGAGGGCCTGCGGGGCTTCCGCACGTTCGAGATGAACGGCCCGAGTCCCCGCGACTGGACCCTCATCACGGAGACCTCGACCGACCCGAACCACGGGCCCGACGAGATCCAGGAGGGCAACGGCGTCCTCGACCTGCCCGTCTACTACGGCGACAGGTACCTCTTCGTGGCGACCGCGCCCGACAACACCTTCACCAACCAGCCGTACAAGACCACGCTCTGGGCCGCCGGGCACGCCGCCTACGACGTCTCCGATCCCTCGAAGCCCGAGCTGCTCTCGACCTGGTGGGTCCCCGGCACCCGCGCCGGCGAGGAGGCCGACTCCGAGTACCTCGCCGGCAACGACCGGTGGAACAACAAGACCTCCTGGTTCGGCTCGCGCATGGGCGTGTTCATGCCGCGCTCGGTAGAGTCGGGCTGGCGCTACGCGTACGCCGCCCAGGGCGGCCAGGGGTTCTTCGTGCTGGACGTCTCAGACCCGTCGAACATCCACCACGTCGGCTGGTGCGCACTCCCGACCAGCGTCGCCGGGACCGAGGGCGACAACGTCGACACGACCCAGGTCGAGGAGACCGGCTACGTCTACGTGTCGGGCTACCCGATGAACACCGACTGCTACGAGCCCGCCAAGGAGATCTACCAGGTCGACGTGAGCGATCCCACGAACCCCCGCGTGGTGCGCACGCTCCCGCGCCCGCTGCCGCCGGCCGAGGCGAAGTTCACCGACTGGGCGCAGCGCCGCGGCTCGTTCGGGCCGAAGCGCTCGGGCTACTTCACGAACACCGGCACCCCGCACGGGGGCGTGATCCCCTACGCGTTCTACGCCGCGGGCCTGCAGATCTTCGACGTCCGCGACCCCGACGACCCGAAGGTCGGCGCCTACTTCGTGCCGCCCATGGGCCTGAAGAACGACGACGACCTCGCCGCACCCGTGCACGGCATCTTCGTCGAGTGGGACCGCAACCTCATCTGGCTGTTCGCGAACCACGGCATCTACGCCGTCTCGACGCCCCTGCTCGGCGACCCGGTCGTGGGCCTGCCGGGCGCCGACCGACCCGACGCGACCTGACTCGCCGAGCCGTCCACCTGCGAATGCCGACCATGAACCGGAGCACCAGACCCTGGCCCGCCCTCTGGGCGCTCGTCATCGGGTTCTTCATGATCCTCGTCGACACGACGATCGTGTCGATCGCGTACCCGGCGATCCTCGCCGACCTCGACACCGACCTCACGACGGTGATCTGGGTCACGAGCGCGTACCTGCTCGCCTACGCCGTCCCGCTGCTGATCACCGGGCGGCTCGGCGACCGCTTCGGCCCGAAGCGGGTCTACCTCGTCGGGCTCGTGGTCTTCACGCTCGCGTCGCTCTGGTGCGGGCTCTCGGGCGAGATCGCGATGCTCATCGCGGCGCGGGCCGCGCAGGGCCTCGGCGCCGCACTCATGACCCCGCAGACGATGGCCGTGATCACGCGCGTCTTCCCGCCGAACCAGCGCGGCGCGGCGATGGGCCTGTGGGGCTCGGTCGCCGGCGTCGCGACGCTGCTCGGCCCGATCCTCGGCGGCCTGCTCGTCGACTCGTTCGGCTGGCAGTGGGTGTTCTTCGTCAACGTGCCGGTCGGCGTCATCGCCTTCATCGCCGCATGGCGGCTCGTGCCGAGCCTCGAGACGCGCGTGCACCGGTTCGACTGGCTCGGCGTGCTCCTCAGCGCGGTCGGCATGTTCCTCATCGTGTTCGGCGTGCAGGAGGGGCCGACCTACGACTGGGGCACGATCGTCGGCCCGGTCACCGTCTGGGGCGTCATCGCGGCGGGCGTGGTCGTGATGGCGGGATTCGTCGCGTGGCAGGCGCTCACCCGCACCGAGCCGCTGCTGCCGCTCGTCCTGTTCCGCGACCGCAACTTCGCGCTCTCCAACGTCGCGATCTCCCTCGTCGGCGTCGCCATGACCGCCATGCCGCTCCCGCTCGCGTTCTTCCTCCAGGTGGCGCGCGGGCTCACGCCGACCCAGGCGGCCCTGATGCTCGCGCCGATGGCGGTCGTGTCGGGGGTGCTCGCGCCGTTCGTCGGTCGCGCGAGCGACCGGATCGACCCGAAGTGGGTGGCCTTCGCGGGGCTGTCGACCTCGGCCGTCGCGCTCGGCTGGTACGCCGTCGTCCTCCGACCGGATGCTCCGCTCTGGCTGCTGCTCCTGCCGTCGGCGTTGCTCGGAATCGGCATCTCGGGCGTCTTCGCGCCGCTCGCCTCGACGGCCACCCGGAACCTCGCACGCGAGCACGCGGGCGCCGGCTCCGGTGTCTACACGCTCACCCGGCAGGTCGGGTCGGTGCTCGGCTCGGCGGCGATCGCCGCGCTGATGAGCGTCCTGCTGGCGGCGCAGCTGCCCGGCTTCGATGCCGACGAGGCGACTCCCGGTGGGAGCGGTGGGCTTCCGGCCTCGTTCGCCGACGGCTTCTCGGTGGCCATGGGCCAGTCGCTCCTGCTCGCGGTCGCCGCCTTCGCCCTCTGCGCGGTCGTCGTGCTGTGCTTCGCGAAGCCCAGGGTCACGGTGGGGTGGGGCGAGGTGCGCGATGCCGCGAGCACCGCCCGCGGCGGAGCATCCGGTTCGCTCGACGTGCCCGCGGGCGCAGGGGCGCCGGCTCACGGCGGGGCATCCGCTCCCGCCGGGGCATCCGCTCACGCCGCGCCCTCGAACTCGGGGGCCGCACGCTGATGCCCGCCGCACGTTCCGCCGAGGCGCTCGCCGAGACGTCCTTGGATCCAGAATACAAAGATCGTCGAAGGAGGCAGGCCGTGACCACGACCGCCGACATGACCGAAGCACGCGGAGGCGGCCGACTCGTCGTCGACGGCCTCGAGAAGCACTACCGCCTCGACGGTGCCGAGGTCCAGGTGGTGAAGGGCGTGAGCTTCACCATCGAGCCCGGAACCTTCACCTCACTGCTGGGGCCGTCCGGGTGCGGCAAGACGACCACGCTCCGATGCGTGGCGGGCCTCGAGACGAGCGACGGCGGCGCGATCTCGCTCGACGGACGGGTGCTCTCGACCGGAAGCGAGCACGTCTCGCCCGACAAGCGCGACGTCGGCATGGTGTTCCAGAACTACGCCATCTGGCCGCACATGAGCGTCTACGCCAACGCGGTCTTCCCGCTGCAGGTCTCCGCCGGGAAGCTGCCCAGGAAGCAGGCCCGGCAGCGGGCGATGGAGGCCCTCGAACTCGTGCAGCTCGACGCGTACGCGGACCGACCGGCCACCGCCCTCTCGGGCGGCCAGCAGCAGCGGCTCGCACTCGCCCGAGCGCTGGCGCACCGACCGCGGCTCCTCCTGCTCGACGAGCCGCTGAGCAACCTCGACGCCAAGCTCCGCGACACCATGCGCAACGAGCTCCGCGGCCTCCAGCAGCGACTCGGGATCACGGCGCTCTACGTCACGCACGACCAGTCCGAGGCACTGTCGATGTCCGATCGCGTCGCCGTCATGAACGGCGGGCGGATCGTGCAGGAGGCATCGCCGAAGGACCTGTACTTCGCACCGACCGACCGGTTCGTCGCCGACTTCGTCGGCCGCGTCAACCTCATCCCCGCCGTCGTGCGGGATCGCGACGCGAACGGCGATGCGCTGGTCGAGGCGTTCGGGACGAGGCTCGTGACGCCGTGCCCGGCGGGGAGCGGGACCGGTGCCGAGGTCACCGTGACGGTCCGACCGGAGAGCGTGCGCTGGCACGAGGCATCCGTCGACCGACCCAACCTGCTGCCCGCACGCGTCGCCCGGGTCGAGTTCCTCGGCGAGATCGTCGAGTACGAGGCCGAGATCCTGCACGAGCGGACCACGGTCGGGCGCATCGTCGCCCGCGGCGCCCCGATGGACTCGCCCGCGGAGGGCAGCTCGATCTTCGTCGAACTCGCGCCCCGCGCCTGCCGGGTCCTCGCGGCCTGATCCGCAGCCCACCCGCTCCACGACCCCGAACGCACCACGACCCACCCGCACCATCCACCATCCGTTCCATCGACAGAGAGGCATCAGCCATCATGAACGTACGTACCGTCAGGGGCGGAACCATCGCCCTCGCCGCAGTGGGCATGCTGCTGCTCAGCTCCTGCAGCTCGAGCCGTTCCGAGGCGCCGTCAGCGCTCGAGCCGGCCGCCGACGCCGCCACCGGCGCGACCTGCGACGCCGTCGAGGTCGGCGCATTCACCCGCTGCGAGAACTTCTACGAGGACTTCTGGCCGGAGATCGACCGGCAGATGGACGCCCTCTACGAGCAGGCGAAGGAGACCGACGGCGGCCGGCTCGTGGTCTGGGACTGGTACGAGCTCGCGCCCGAGGTGATCGCCGAGTTCAACGCCCGCTATCCCGACCTCGAGATCGAGACGCGCGGCCTGACCTACAACCTGCCCTCCGCGGTCATCTCCGCCGAGGCCACCGGAGGCCGCAACACGGACGTGCTCTCCGGGTCGCTGCTCTCGGCGGCCGCGATGACGGACGAGGGCTACTGGGACGAGGTCGACTGGACGCAGTTCGGGGTCCCCGAGGAGTTCCTCCGGCTCGGCGCCCCCGAGATGCTGCCCGACAGCATGAACGGCTCGCTCATGCAGGTGAACACCGACCGGATCGAGGCCCCGGCCTCCCTGGACGACCTGCTCGCGCCCGAGTTCGAGGGCAAGGTCTCGATCGCGAACTACAACCCGATCGTGTTCTCCGGGTACGGCATGGCCGAGGGCGAGGACGCCATGGTCGAGCTGATCGGCGAGCTGAAGTCGTCCGGCACCCTCCAGGTGCTCGAGGACCAGAACTCGCCGCTGTCGAGCGGCGACGTGCCGATCGCCCTGAACCAGACGCTCTTCAACCCGAACCCGAGCCTCGCAGCCCGGCCGTTCGACCACTCCGGCGTCTTCGCCCAGTTCTCCGGCGTGAACGTCGATGCCGCGAACAAGCCCGGCGCCATGCTGTGGGCGCTCTGGAACGCCTACGACCCGACGTGGCTCGAGCTCCGCATGACCGACGAGCGGTTCGCCACGACCCAGGTGCCCTACCCCGGCCTGCCGTCGTCGCTGTTCGAGCAGGCGACCGGCCTCATGAAGACCAACGCCGACGCGCTGCTGCAGAGCATCGAGAACGGCGCCGAGACCGAGACCGAGGCGACCCGCGACGAGTGGATCGCCCTCACGAACGCTGCCGACGCGGCGCTGAACGGATAGCCATGTCCACGGAGGAACGGGCCACGAAGGCCGGGCGAACCAGGCCGACGACGATGACCGTGGCGACGGTCGTCGCCGGGACGGTGATCTTCCTGCTGCTCGCCATCCCGTTGGCGGTGCAGGTCATCACGGCCTTCCGTGGTCCGTTCCTCCCGTTCGGCGTCTCGTCCGCACGTTGGTCGGTCGACAACTTCGTGACGCTGTGGGGGCTGCGCGAGGACTTCTGGGCCGTGCTCGGGTCGACCGCGGCCTTCGTCGGCGGCTCGACCGTGCTGTCGCTGCTCATGGCGTTCGGCCTGGCCTGGGTGACGGTGCGGACCGACGCACCGTTCCGGCGGGTGATCTCGCTACTGGTCATCGTGCCGTTCATCGTGCCGCCGATCGTCAAGGCGCAGGCGTACCTGCTCATGCTCTCGCCCGAGTCGGGCGTGCTGAACCAGCTGATCCACCTCGTGCCCGGCATGTCCGAGGTGACGATCGACCCGTACTCGTTCTCGACGATGATCGTCATCCAGTCGCTCACGAACGTGACCTTCCCGTACCTGATGATCGTGCCGATCCTCACCGGCATGGACGGATCGCTCGAGGAGTCCGCACGGGTCTCGGGTGCCAGCTGGGGGCAGACCCTGCGTCGAGTCACGCTGCCGATGCTCTGGCCGGGCCTGCTCGGCGTGACCGTGCTGACGTTCATCCTGGGCCTCGGCAGCCTCGAGGTGCCCCTGCTGTTCGGTCAGGAGTCCGGGAAGTCGATCTTCGCGCTGAAGCTCTGGACGCTGATCAGCGCCGGCGCGGGCGAACTGCCGCAGTACGGGCTCGCCGCAGCCTGGGGCTGCGTGTTCCTCGTGATCACGACGATCGCGTTCGTCATCTACCTCCGCGCGACGCGCGACGCGGAGCGGCGCGCGTCGATCTCCGGCAAGGGCTTCCGGCCCACCACGATGAAGCTGGGCGGATGGCGCATCCCCGTGCTCCTCGCCATCCTCGTCTTCACCCTGCTGACGGCCGTGCTGCCGCTCTTCGCCCTCCTCTGGTCGGCGATCACCCCGTACCCGCTGGCGTTCTCGCTCGACGCCCTCCGCACGCAGACGCAGTTCGGGGCGTTCGGCGAGGTGCTCGCCGACGGCGAGTTCTGGGCGTCGCTCGGGCGGACGTTGATCATCGCCGGCGGCAGCGCCACGATCGCGTGCGGCGCGGCGACCGTGCTGGCGTACGGGATCGCGCGGAGCCGTGCGACGGGGTGGACGAGGAGCATGGACCTGTTCGCGTCGTCCAGCGTCGCCATCCCGGCCGTCATCGCCGGGTTCGCGATGTTCCTCACCTTCATGGTGATCAACCCGGTGATCCCGCTCGCCGGAACGATCGCAGCGCTCGTGATCGCCTACTCCTACCGGGTGTCGATCGCCTATCGCGCCGGCTACAGCGCGACGCTGCAGATCCGGAAGGAACTCGAGGAGGCGGCCGTGATCAGCGGCGCGAGCCGACTCGAGGGGTTCCGGCGCATCGTCGCGCCGCTGCTCGCACCCACGGTCTTCGCGGTGTGGATCCAGATGTTCATCCTCGGCACCAACGAGTTCACGCTGCCCGCGTTCCTCGCCACGCCCGAGTCCCGTCCGCTCTCCGTCTACATGTACGCGATGATCAACCCGCGTTCGGCGCAGCTCTACGCTCCCGACCAGGGCGCGGCCATGGCGCTCATCTTCACGCTGCTCGTCTTCGCGATCGGCTACGGCCTGCAGTGGCTCGTGTCGCTGCGTGCGATCGGTCGCGCCTCGCGACGCGTGCGGGTCGTCGAAGTGGCGTCCGATGCGCTGGCGGCCCCGCCGGCGGTCGAGGCGACGGATGCTCCGGACACGCGTTCCGTCGCCGTGCAGGAGGTGCGGGAGTTGTCGCGCCGCTGAGCTCCCGGCGCGCTCCGATTTGTACGACGTGGCCGGTCCACCCCCTCTCGATGTACATCCGGGAGGGGGTGGCATCCGTTTCGGGCTGCCTACCATTGCCCGACATCGCCACCGTCGTCACCGCATCGGAGCACCCCATGACCATCGTCGAACCCACGGCCACCACCGTCGGCGGCCCCGCCCTCCCGCAGGAGCGCCGCCTCGTCACCAGCATCCCGGGCCCGCGCTCGCAGGAGCTCATCGCCCGCAAGGCGCAGGCCGTCGCGAAGGGCGTCGGGCACACCATCCCCGTCTCGGTCGTCGCGGCCGGCGGCGGCGTCATCGTCGACGCCGACGGCAACTCGATCATCGACCTCGGCTCGGGCATCGCCGTCACGGGCGTCGGCAACTCGAACCCGCGCGTCGTCGACGCGGTCAAGGCGCAGCTCGACGCGTTCACCCACACCTGCTTCACGGTGGCACCGTACGAGGGCTACGTCGCCGTCGCCGAGAAGCTCAACGAGCTCACCCCCGGCGACCACGAGAAGCGCACCGCGCTCTTCAACTCGGGCGCCGAGGCCGTCGAGAACGCGATCAAGGTCGCGCGCCACCACACGAAGAAGATGGCGGTCGTCGCGTTCGACCACGCGTACCACGGCCGTACCAACCTCACCATGGGGCTCACGGCGAAGAACATCCCGTACAAGAACGGCTTCGGCCCGTTCGCCCCCGAGGTGTACCGCGCGCCGCTCAGCTACCCCTTCCGCGACGGCGGCCTCTCCGGCGCAGAGGCCGCGGCCCGCGCCATCACCCAGATCGAGAAGCAGATCGGCGCCGAGAACCTCGCCGCCATCATCATCGAGCCCATCCAGGGCGAGGGCGGCTTCATCGTGCCCGCACCCGGCTTCCTCCCGGCGCTCGTCGAGTGGGCCAACGCGAACGACGTCGTCTTCATCGCCGACGAGGTGCAGACCGGCTTCGCCCGCACGGGCGCCTGGTTCGCGAGCGAGCACGAGGGCATCGTGCCCGACGTGATCGTCACCGCGAAGGGCATCGCCGGCGGCCTGCCGCTCTCGGCCGTCACCGGTCGCGCCGAGATCATGGACTCGGCCATGGCCGGCGGCCTCGGCGGCACCTACGCGGGCAGCCCGCTCGCGTGCGCCGCAGGTCTCGCCGCGATCGAGGCCTACCAGGAGGACGGCCTGATCGAGCGCGCGAAGCAGATCGGCTCGGTGCTGATCGGCCGCCTGAACGCGCTCCGCACGGCCGACCCGCGCATCGGCGACGTCCGCGGCCGCGGCGCCATGGTCGCCGTCGAGCTCGTCGACCCGACGACCGGCGCGCCCGACGCGGCGCTCACGGCGAAGGTCGCCGCGCACGCCCACGCCAACGGCGTGCTCGTGCTCACGTGCGGCACCTACGGCAACGTGATCCGCTTCCTGCCGCCGCTCACGATCTCGGACGAGCTGCTCGTCGAGGGCCTCGACGTCGTCGCGGAAGGGCTGCGCAGCGCATGAACCCCGTGACGGCGACGACGGCGTCGCCCGTGATCCTCGCCGGCGCGGCATCCGTGCCCGCGCTCGCGGTCGCCGACGCCGAGCCCACCCCGCTCGTCGACGCCCGCGCCCAGCTGGCCGAGGCGATCGAGCTGCTCGGCTACGGCGAGGGCCTGCACCGCATGCTCGCGACCCCGCGTCGCGAGATGGCGGTCGCGGTGCCGCTGCGCCGCGACACCGGTGAGACCGAGGTGTACCTCGGCTACCGCGTGCAGCACAACTTCAGCCGCGGTCCCGCCAAGGGCGGCCTCCGCTACGCGCCGAACGTGAACCTCGACGAGGTCCGCGCGCTCGCGATGTGGATGACGTGGAAGTGCGCCCTGCTCGACGTGCCGTACGGCGGCGCGAAGGGCGGCATCGCCATCGACCCGCGCGACCACTCGGTCGGCGAGCTCGAGCGCGTGACGCGCCGGTACACGAGCGAGATCCTCCCGATCATCGGACCGGAGCGCGACATCCCCGCGCCCGACATCGGCACCGACGAGCGCACCATGGCCTGGATGATGGACACCTACTCGGTGAACTCCGGGTACACCGTGCCCGGCATCGTCACGGGCAAGCCCATCGCGCTCGGCGGTTCGCTCGGCCGCGCGTCGGCGACCTCGCGCGGCGTGACCCACATCGCGCTCGCCGCGCTGCGTCACGCCGGCATCGAGCCCGGTCGCGCCACCGCGGCCGTGCAGGGCTTCGGCAAGGTCGGTGCGGATGCCGCGCGGTTCCTCGCCGAGGGCGGGGTGCGCGTGACCGCGGTCAGCGACCAGTACGGCGCGGTCGTGAACGCGGGCGGCCTCGACATCGAGGCGCTCTCCGACCACGTGCGCGAAACCGGCTCGGTCGTGGGCTTCGCCGGCGCCGATGCGCTCGACCGCGACGCGGTGCTGACCCAGGACGTCGACCTGCTGGTCCCGGCCGCCGTCGAGGGCGTGCTGCACGGCGGCAACGCCGCGGACGTGCTCGCGAAGGTCGTCGTCGAGGGAGCCAACGGCCCCACCACGCCGGCCGCCGATGCGATCCTCCGGGAGCGCGGCGTGCTCGTCGTCCCCGACATCCTCGCCAACGCGGGCGGTGTCATCGTCTCGTACTTCGAGTGGGTCCAGGCCAACCAGGCGTACTGGTGGCGGGTCGACGAAGTCGAGAGCAGACTTGAGGAGCGGATGCTGAACGCCTGGCGTCACGTCCTCGGCTACGCCGAGGCCCGCGACCTCTCGCTCCGCACCGCCGCCACGGCCCTCGCCGTCGAGCGCGTCGCCGAGGCGCACCGCCTCCGCGGCCTCTACCCGTGATCGAGCGCTCAGCGCACACCGAACGAAACGGACATCCGAGCATGACCACTGCAACGCAGGAATCCGCACTCCTCGACCAGGTCGCCGACGGCCTCTACATCGGCGGCGAGTGGGTCGCCGCCGAGGGCGGGAAGACCTTCGAGGTCCGCGACCCCGCCACGGGCGACGTGATCAAGACCATCGCCGACGCGTCGGCCGCCGACGGCATCCGCGCGCTCGACGCGGCCGTCGCCGCGCAGGAGTCGTGGGCGGCGACCGCGCCGCGCGAGCGCGGCGAGATCCTCCGCCGCGCCTTCGACACGCTCATGGAGCGGGCCGACGACTTCGCGCTCCTCATGACGCTCGAGATGGGCAAGCCGCTCGCCGAGGCGCGCGGCGAGGTCAAGTACGGCGGCGAGTTCCTCCGATGGTTCAGCGAGGAGGCCGTGCGCATCACCGGCCGCTACGGCTGGAACCCCGAGGGCACCGGCCGCATCGTGGTCGCGCAGCGCCCCGTCGGCCCGTCGTACTTCATCACGCCGTGGAACTTCCCGCTCGCGATGGCGACCCGCAAGATCGCGCCGGCGCTCGCCGCGGGCTGCACCGTGGTCGTGAAGCCCGCCGCCCTCACGCCGCTCACGACCATCGCGTTCGTGCAGCTGCTCGAGGAGGTCGGGCTGCCGAAGGGCGTCGTGAACGTCGTGACCACCACCAGCTCCTCGAAGGTCTCGGCGCCGATCATCGCCGACCCGCGCCTGCGCAAGCTCTCGTTCACGGGTTCGACCGAGGTCGGCCGCAAGCTCATCGAGCAGTCGGCGCAGGGGATCCTCCGCACTTCGATGGAGCTCGGCGGCAACGCCCCGTTCGTCGTGTTCGAGGACGCCGACCTGGACAAGGCGGTCGAGGGCGCGATGGTCGCGAAGTTCCGCAACATCGGCCAGGCGTGCACGGCGGCGAACCGATTCATCGTGCACGAGTCGGTCGCCGCCGAGTTCGCCCGCCGCGTGACCGAGCGCGTCTCGGGCATGAACGTCGGCCGCGGCACGGACGACGACGTGCACATCGGGCCGCTGATCGACGACGACGCGGTCGCGTCGACGCACGAGCTGGTGACGGACGCCGTGGACAAGGGCGCGACCGTCCTCGCCGGGGGAGCGCCGATCGACGGCGCGGGCTCGTTCTACGCGCCGACCGTGCTGCACGACGTCGCGGCCGACGCCCGCCTGCTCCGCGAGGAGATCTTCGGGCCGGTGCTCGGCATCACCACGTTCGCCGACGAGGACGAGGCCGTGCGCCTCGCGAACGCCACCGAGTACGGCCTCATCTCCTACGTGTTCACGCAGGACCTCGCCCGCGGTCACCGCATGATCGACCGCCTCGACACCGGCATGATGGGCCTGAACACGGGCCTCGTCTCGAACGCGGCGGCGCCCTTCGGCGGGGTGAAGCAGTCGGGCATCGGCCGCGAGGGCGGCTTCGAGGGCATCCACGAGTTCCTCGACACGAAGTACACCCTGATCCCGGCCTGACCGCCGGGGCGACGGATGCCGCGGCCCGCGCCGCACGCAGGCCGCGAGCCGCGGCATCCGCCCACTCTTCGCTCCGCTCGGAGCGTCAGCACGAAGAACACAGAAAGCACTCCCACCATGCAACGCATCGAGACCGACGTCGTCATCGTCGGCGCAGGCGCCACCGGCCTCACGGCCGCGACCGAGCTCGTGAAGGCCGGGCGCGACGTCGTCGTGCTCGAGGCCCGTGACCGCGTCGGCGGCCGGCTCTGGACCGGCGACGTCGACGGCGCCATGCTCGAGATCGGCGGCCAGTGGGTCTCGCCCGACCAGGACGCGCTCATCGAGACGCTCGACGAGCTCGGCCTCGAGACCTACGAGCGCTACCGCGAGGGCAAGAACGTCTACATCGCCGAGGACGGCGAGCGCCGGCTCTTCGACGGCGAGATCTTCCCGGTGCCGGCGCGCACCGAGGGCGAGATCGTCGGGCTCATCGAGAAGCTCGACCAGCTCGTCGCCGAGATCGATCCCGAGCAGCCGTGGGCGCACCCGCGGGCGAAGGAGCTCGACGAGATCTCGTTCGCCGAGTGGCTCGGCACGCAGACCGACGACGAGGAGGCGAAGCTCAACATCGGCATGTTCATCGCCGGTGCGATGCTCACGAAGCCCACCCACGCGTTCTCGGCGTTGCAGGCCCTGCTCATGGCGGCCTCCGCGGGCTCGTTCTCGAACCTGGTCGACGCCGACTTCATCCTCGACAAGCGCGTCGTGGGGGGCCTCCAGCAGGTGCCGCTCCGCCTCGCCGAGCGCCTCGGCGACGTCGTGAAGCTCGGCCAGCCGGTGCGCACGATCCGGTGGGACCCCGAAGCGCCCGAGGCGGGCGTCACGGTGATCAGCGACTCGCTCGAGGTGCACGCCTCGCAGGTGGTGCTCGCGCTCGCGCCGATCCTCTACGACCGCATCTCGTACGAACCGCCGCTGCCGCGCCTCCAGCACCAGATGCACCAGCACGTCTCGATGGGCTTCGTCATCAAGGTGCACGCCGTCTACGAGACGCCGTTCTGGCGCGAGCAGGGCCTGTCGGGCACCGCGTTCAGCCCGTACGAGCTCTCGCACGAGGCCTACGACAACACCAACCACGGCGACACCCGCGGCACGCTCGTCGGCTTCGTCTCCGACGAGGCGGCCGACGAGGTCTTCCGACTCACCGCGGAGGAGCGCAAGGAGCGCATCCTCGAGTCGCTCTCGCACTACTACGGCGAGGAGGCGAAGCATCCGGTCGTCTACTACGAGTCCGACTGGGGCTCGGAGGAGTGGACCCGCGGTGCATACGCCGCGAGCTTCGACATGGGCGGGCTCGCGCGCTACGGCGCCGACCTGCGCACGCCGGTCGGTCCGATCCGCTTCGCGTGCTCCGACATGGCGGGCAAGGGATACCAGCACGTCGACGGCGCCATCCGCATGGGCCGGCTCGTCGCGTCGCAGGCGCTCGACGCGCTCGAGGCGCTCGGTGCCCCCGAGGCGCGCGCGGTGCGCGCGTGAGCGCGGCGGGAATCCTCGTCGGCTACACGGCGAACGGCGCGGGCGCCGACGCACTGGCCGTCGCCAGCCGCCTCGCCGCGGCCGCCGACGCGCCGCTCGAGGTCGTCATGGTCCTGCCCTCCGAGGCCGGCAACTCGAGCGTCCCGGCCGATGCCGGCTACGAGCGGCACCTGCGCGCGCAGTCGCGCGAGTGGCTCGCCGAGGCGTCCACGCACCTGGGCGCGGATGTCGCCTCGAAGCTGCACCTCCGCTACGCAGAGTCGTTCGCCGAGGGGCTCATCGACGCCGCGCACGAGTTCGACGCGCGCCTCATCGTGATCGGCACCGCCCGCGGCGGCCTCCTCGGCCGGTCGCGCATCGGCTCGGTCGCGAACGAACTGCTGCACTCCTCCGACGTGCCGGTGCTGCTCGCCCCGTCGGGCTCGCGAGAGCTGCCCGCCGCGCAGGGCATCACGCGCATCACCGCCGCGGTCGGCACGCGACCCGGAGCCGACGCGCTCCTGGAGTCCGCGATCCGACTCGCCCGCGCGACGAGCGCGCCGCTGCGCCTGCTCTCGCTCGTGCCCATCGACCTTCCCGCCGGCCTCGACGCCGACCTCGCCGCGCTCACCAGCTCGGTGCACGCCGAGGAGGTGCTCGACGAGGCGCGCCAGGCGCTCCCGGAGGGCATCGAGGCGACCGTCGAGACCGCGACGGGCGAGACCATCGAGGACGCCGTGCGCGCCCTCGACTGGCACCAGGGCGAGCTCGTGCTCGTCGGCTCGAGCCGCCTCGCGGCGCCGCGCCACCTGTTCCTGGGTTCGACCGCGGCGAAGATGCTGCGCGAGCTCCCGGCACCGATGATCGTGGTGCCGCGCACCACCCGCTCCTGAAAGACGCTGCAATGTCGCAACAACCCTCCAACCCGGCCCCGCTCACCGAGGCGACCCGCGCGGTCGACTCGTCCGACCACGGCATCACCAAGAAGGGCCTGTCCGCGGGTTCGGTCGGCCTGATCGGCGCCATCGTCATCGGCATCTCGTGCATCGCGCCGGCGTACACGCTGACCGCGGCGCTCGGCCCGACCGTGTCCGAGGTCGGCACGCAGGTGCCGGCGATCATCCTGCTCGGCTTCATCCCGATGCTCCTCGTCGCATTCGGCTACCGCGAACTGAATCGCCGCATGCCCGACTCGGGCACGTCCTTCACCTGGGCAACGCGGGCCTTCGGCCCGTGGATCGGGTGGATGGCCGGTTGGGGCCTCGTCGCGGCGACGATCCTCGTACTCTCGAACCTCGCGGGCATCGCGGTCGACTTCCTGTTCCTGCTCATCTCGCAGGTCGTGGGCAACCCCGAGATCGCCGGCATCGCGGCGAACCCGTTCGTGAACGTCGTCGTCTGCCTGCTCTTCATGCTCGGCGCGACGATGATCTCGTACCGCGACATGCGCACCACGCAGAAGCTGCAGTACTGGCTCGTCGGCTTCCAGGTCGCCGTGCTCGTGCTGTTCTCGGTCGCGGCGCTCGTCGAGGTCGCGAACGGCAACGCGTTCGACGCGACCCCGATCGAGCTCAGCTGGTTCAACCCGTTCGCGGTGAGCGACTTCAGCGCACTCGCGGCGGGCCTCTCGCTGTCGATCTTCATCTTCTGGGGCTGGGACGTCACCCTCACGATGAACGAGGAGACCAAGGGCGCCGAGAAGACCCCTGGGCGCGCGGCGACGCTCTCGGTGCTCATCATCGTCTCGCTCTACCTGCTCATCTCGGTCTCGCTGATCTCGTTCGCGGGCGTCGGCACCGGCGAGTACGGCCTCGGGAACCCCGACATCCAGGACAACGTGTTCTTCGCGCTGGCCGGTCCCGTGCTCGGTCCGCTCGCCGTGCTCGTGTCGCTCGCCGTGCTCACGTCGTCCGCGTCGAGCCTCCAGTCGACGTTCGTGTCGCCCGCGCGCACGCTCCTCGCGATGGGGCACTACGGCGCCCTGCCGCCGAAGTTCGCGCAGGTCAGCCCGCGCTTCTTCACGCCCGGGTACGCGACGATCGTCTCGGCGGTCGTGGCATCCGTCTTCTACGCGGTCATGCGCTTCGTGAGCGAGAACGTGCTGTGGGACACGATCACCGCGCTCGGCATGATGATCTGCTTCTACTACGGCATCACGGCGTTCGCGGCGGTCTGGTTCTTCCGCAGGACCTGGTTCCGCTCGGTGCGCGAGTTCTTCTTCACGCTCCTGTTCCCGCTCGTGGGCGGCGTCATCCTGTCGGTGCTCTTCGTGACCACGCTCGTCGACAGCATGGACCCCGACTACGGCAGCGGGTCGAACATCGGCGGCGTCGGCCTGGTGTTCATCCTCGGCATGGTCGTGCTGCTCACGGGTGTCGTGATCATGATCCAGCAGGCCATCAAGCGCCCGGCGTTCTTCCGCGGCGAGGTGCTCTCGCGGGCGAGCGCCGACTGAGCCCGTGCGGGGCCGGCGTCTCCTCACCGTGCCGGCCCCGCACGTGAACGCGAACCGCCCCGCCGGCGACACCCGGCGGGGCGGTTCGGCGTCTCGCGCGGCGGCAGCGCGTCTCGCTCGGCGCGCGGCGCGCCTACTCGGGCATCGGCGCGGGCTCGGCGCCCGTGTACATGCCGTAGACGAGGTCGGCTGCGGCCGACGCGGTCGCGGGGTCGGCGCCGGCCGCGACATCCGCTTCGGCCCAGCGGTCGGCGCTCAGCCGCATGAAGGCCCTGCCCTCGTCGGTCTGCAGCCACTCCTCGGAGTTGTCGGGGCGGATCTCGCGCGTCGTGAAGTGCAGCGCGAGACCCAGGAGGGCGCCGTCCCAGCCGATGCCGGTGGGGGAGGGGCCCATCTGCTCCCACATCTCGTCGGTCACGTCGGCGGCCCGGGCGACGTGCTCGAGCTCGAAGCGCGTGTGCTCCGCGTCGACCTCGGTGAGCCGGGCGGTGATCCACGTGGTGCCCCCGCCGTACTCCCAGGTGGCGGTGAACGAGTTCGGCGCGTCGCACGCGGTGATCGTGCCGCCCGCGTTGCCCTCGAGCTGGTAGGTGCCGCCGAGGCGGAGGTCGCCGCTCACGGGCAGGAACCAGCGGGGGATGCGCTCGGCCGTCGTCAGGGCGTCCCAGACGTCGTCGATGGGTGACGGGTAGGTCTGCGCGAGGGTCTGCACGCGCATGCGCTCGCCGTCGCGCTCCTCGATGCCGACGCTGCGGTCGACGGCGTCGATCTGTGCTCGGTTGTCCATGTCAGTGCTCCTGCTCGGTCGGATGCGCCGCGGTCGTCGGGTCGGGACGGCCCGGGCGCGGTGTCGTGGGCGGCTCGGGCCCGTCCGGGGGGCCGGGCGGCGAGGGCGGGGCCGGTTCGGCGGATGCCGCGAGTCGGCGTTGCCGGCGGCCGCGCGCGAGCTCGGTGCCGAGCGCGTCGAGCCGCGGCTTCCAGAACCGCTCGAACGGCGTGAACCACTGCGCCGCCTCGGCGAGCGGCTCCGGATCGAGCGCGTACAGGCGCCTGGTGCCCTCTGCGCGCACGGTCGCGAACCCGGACTCTCGCAGCACGCGCAGGTGCTGCGAGACGCCGGGCTGGCTGATGCCGAACTCGGCCTGCACGATGCGCCCGACGTCGCCCGCGGCCAGTTCGCCGTCGGCGAGCAGCTCGAGGATCCGGCGTCGGACCGGGTCCCCGAGGATGTCGAGCGCGTGCATGGCTCCATTGTTCGCCCGCTGCTTATATAAGTCAAGCGTCAATGAAGAAACGCAGGAGATCCCGCCCGATGCCCGCCGTGGGACGGTCATCGGGCGGGATCTCCTGCGAACTTCGGGCGAACCGCCATCCGGTGCCCCCGTCGCGCGACGCACGACCGGGCCCGCGACGCCTATGCGACCGCGCGATCGGCCTCCCCGTCGGCCGCAGCCACCTCGTACGCCGTCCGCCCCGCGACGACCGTGCGGATGACGCGGGCCTCGAGCAGCGCGTCGTCGCCGAGCGCGAACGGATCGCGGTCGATCACGGCGAAGTCCGCGGCGAGCCCAGGAGCCAGCCGGCCGCGCACGCCCTCCTCGCGACACGAGTACGCGGCGTCGCGGGTCGCGTGTCGCACCGCGTCGGCGAGCGGCACGGCGTACTCGGGGTGGTTCGCGGGGAACGAGTCGTCGAGCGCCGATCGCCGGGTCGCGGCGACGTACAGGTTCGGCAGCGCGTCGTGCGGCGCCGTCGGCGCGTCGGTCGAGAACGCCAGGACCGCGCCCGCGTCGGTGACCTCGGTCCATGGGAAGCCGCGATCGGCCCGCTCGTCGCCGAGCATCGCCGCCCAGTTCGCCCAGATCGCCGGGTCGGCGTGCACGGGCTGCATCGATGCGACGACCCCGAGGCGCGCGAGCCGCGCGACATCCGCCCGCTCGACGTACTCGAGGTGCTCGATGCGGTGCCGTCGGTCGCGCTCGCCATTGACGGCGTGCGCGTGCTCGAGCGCGTCGAGTGCGAGGCCGCTCGCGGCGTCGCCGATCGCGTGCAGCGCGATCTGCAGGCCGGCCGCGTCCGCGGCCGCGACGACCGGCTCGAGCGCGTCGAGCGGCCAGATCGGGTCGGCGTTCGACCCGTCGGCGTACGGATGCCGCATCGCGGCCGTGCATGCGTCGATCACGCCGTCGAGCACGAACTTCACCCCGGCGACGCGGAGCCACGGCGTCGCGACCTCCCTCGCGAGCTCGACCGCACGCGTGACCTGGGCGAGGTTCGCCTCGGCGTCGCCGGTGTTCGCGATGAACCAGTGCGCGACGACCCGGATCGGCAGGGTGCCGCCGCGACGTTCGGCGGCCCGCTGGAACGCGGCGAGGTCGAGCTCGCCGAACGCCATGTCGACGGCGCCCGTGACGCCGGCCGCGAGGTAGGCGGCGATCGTGCGTTCGACGGCGGCGTCGCGGTCGGCGTCCGTGGCCTGCTCGGCGAGATGCTCCCAGACGTGCTGCTGGGCCGCGGTCTCGTAGAGCATGCCGTTCGGCTCGCCGGCGGAGTCGCGTCCGATGCGCCCGCCGATCGGGTCGGGCGTGTCGCGCGTGATGCCGAGTTCGGCGAGCGCGGCGGAGTTCACCCAGCACGAGTGGTAGTCGTTCGCGTCGAGGTAGACGGGCACGTCGGGCAGGACCGCGTCGAGCATCGCTGCAGTGGGCGCGCCGCCGGGCACCGAGTCGAACAGCCAGCCGCGGCCGAGCACGCGCGGCGCGCCGGGTGCCGCGGCGCGCGCCGCGACGAGCCGCGCGCGGATCTCGTCGAGCGATCGTGCGTCGGTCAGGCCGACCCGGCCGAGCGCCTCGCCCATCATGACGAGGTGCGTGTGGGCGTCGATGACGCCCGGAAGCACCAGCCGCCCGTCGAGGTCGACGACCTCGACGTCGGGGCCCCCGACGTCGGAGCCCGCAGCGGCAGTGCCCGCCCGGTCCGCGGCGGCAGCGCCCGCGGCGGCCCGCACGTCGGCCTCCGCGCCGACGGCGAGGATCGGCCCGCCCTCGACGGCGATCGCCTCCGCCCACTCGGATTCGTCGGCGGTGAACACGCGCGCGTTCACATACACGGTGCGGCGGCTCATGCGCGGACCTCCCGTGCGTCGGCGGCCGCATCCGATGATCGCACGCCCGCGGCATCCGTCGCCGCCTCGGCGGCCTGCGCCTCGCGCGAGAAGCGGGCGACGAGGACCACCGGGGTGATGAGCGCGAAGCTCGCGATGCCGAGCACGATGCCGAAGCCCGCGAACCCGAACGCCTCGACGAGCGCGGCGCCGATGACCGGGGTGAGCGCCGAGCCGACGAGGTAGACCGCGAGCAGCGGCCCGGACCAGCGCCCGTCGGCGTCGAGCGCCGCGGCGGTCGAGACGAAGTAGAGGAACGCGATCGCGTACACGGTGTTCCACGCGATGAACACGACGATGAAGGCGGTCGGGTCGGTCACGGTCGATTCGACGATCTTCAGCACGCCGCCCGTCGCGAGGAGGATCGCGAGCGGCAGGGCCCGGCCGAACCGGTTGCCGACGACGGTGATGAGGATGGCGCCGAGGATGCCGCCCGCGGTCGCGCCGCTCAGCGCGAGGCCGAGGCCCTCGGGGGTGAGGGCGGCCTGCTCGGCGCCCATGACGCCGGCCATCGCCCAGAGCGAGTCCTCGCTCACGGCCCAGAGCGCGAAGCAGACGAGCAGCGCGAGTCCGGCGACGGTCACGCGTCGCGAGCCCGCTGAGGGGCCGGTGACGGATGTCGCGTCCGCGTCGCTCGCGACGGGTGCGAGGATCGGCGCGGCGGGCAGCCAGGCCGTGGTGGCGAGCATCGCGAGCGAGAATCCGGCGAGCACGCCGAACACGCTCGCCGGTGCGAGGCCGATCACAGGCACGACCGCGAGGATCACGGTGATCACGGCACGGTTCGCGAGGCCGTTGACGCCGGCGACCCGTTCCGGGTTGATGAAGGCGGCGAGCGCGGCGCCCGAGGAGGCGACGGCGCCGCCTGCGCCGATGCCGCCGGCGATGAGTCCGCCGACGACGAGCGCGGGGACGGGGACGAACGCCGCCACGCCGAAGCCGGCGGCGGCGATCACGAGCCCGATGCGGGCGACGGCGAGTCGCCGCGGGCCGGCGCAGAGCCGGGCGACGACGAGGCCGGTGATGGCGGTGGCGAGGAGCGTCGCGGTGACGATCCAGCTGGCGGTGAGGACGTCGGCGCCGAGCGCGGCCTGGAGCGCGGCGATCATGTACGGCGAGAGGTTCACGCCGAGGTAGCCGGCGATGCCGATGCCGAAGGTCGCGACGGCGCCCGGGAGGCGGAGCGGCACGCGCGCGGTGGGAGTGTGGTCGGTCACGGGAGTCTCCTGTCGGGTGTGCACGTCGTTGTGCGAAGGGGGAGGATTTCGCGGAGCGCCGGGTGCGGCATCCGCTCTAACGAATGGTGTTCGTTTATTATTCACGCCCACCCTGCGGAAGGGAAGGGGTGATTCGGAATCCGCGGCGACGCCGCCCTAGGCTGGGCGCGACGAGGAGGTGCGCATGCCGAGGCCGAAGGTGCCGCTGCTGTCCGCCGACCGCATCGCCGACGCGGCCCTCGAGCTCGTCGACTCCGGGCGCCCGTTCGGCGTCAACGCGCTCGCACGCGCCCTCGGCGTCACGCCCTCCTCGCTCTACAACCACGTCAGCGGGCGCGACGAGATCATCGAGCTCATCCGCGGCCGGATCGCGGCGCAGTACCTGCCCGACCTGCCCGAGGGCACGTGGGACGACGTCGTGGCGTCGACGATGCGCGCCCAGCGGCGGATGTACGCCGAGCACCCCAACGCCATCCCGCTCATCGTCGGCAAGACGATCACGGATCCGTTCACCATCGCCAGCTACGACAACCTCGCCACCGGGCTCCTCGGCGCCGGCTTCCCCGAGGGCGAGGTGCTCACCGTCGTCGCGATCCTCGACTCGTTCGCGCTCGGGTTCGGGCTCGACCTCGCCTCGCCCGACGACATCTGGCAGCCGCAGGGGCCGACGCAGACGCTCGGGCGACTGCTCGCGGGTGCCGAGCGCGGGGCGGCGCGTTCCGACCGTGCGTTCGAGGAGGGACTGGAGCTGCTGCTCGACTCGCTTCGGCTGCGACTCTCGCGGCTGCGCGAGGACGACTGACGCACGGGGTGCGGGCGCCCGACGGGGTTCCGCACGCCGTCGCCGACGGCTAGCGTGAGCGTGGACGCCCGGGGGGAGGGCGCACGGGGAAAGGACGGGCCGTGGCCTCGTACGACGACATCATCGCCAACATCCCGATCGCCGACCTCGCCTCGCGGCTCGGCGTCGACGAGGCCACCGCACGCGCGGCGGTCGACCAGGCGCTGCCGGCGCTGCTCGGCGGCATGGGGGCCAACGCGCAGGGTGCCGCGGGCGCGGCCTCGCTCGAGCGCGCCGTGCAGCACCATCCGCCGCAGCTGTTCGAGGGCGGCGTGGACCTCGACGAGGTCGACGCGGACGACGGCGACAAGATCGTGCACAACGTCTTCGGCGCGAACACCGACCAGGTCGTGCAGAAGCTCGGATCGAGCAGCGAGAAGGCCGAACCCGGCCTCATCCAGAAGCTGCTGCCGATCCTCGCGCCGATCGTGCTGAGCTTCCTGGCTTCGCAGTTCACGAAGCGCCAGCAGGGTTCGCCCGCCGACACGTCGACGGGCGGAGGCGGCGGCATCGGCGACCTGCTCGGCGGGCTCCTGGGCGGCGCGGGCGGCGGCTCCTCGGCCGGATCGGCCGGCGGGCTCGGCGGGCTCGGCGGGCTGGGCGACCTGCTCGGCGGACTCCTCGGCGGCGGAAAGCGCTGACGTCCCGTCCCTCGACGTGCGGGCGGCCGCATCCACTCGGCGGACGCAGGGCGGAGGCCCGGACGGCGGGACGCAGGTGAGAGGCCCCGCGAAGGGGCTGCGTAGACTGTCACGGTGCCAGTGAACCCCGAGCTGCAGGGGCGCGAGTTCGCGCCGACCGCGCCGTACCTCGTCGGCCGCGAGAAGGTGCGCGAGTTCGTGCGCGCCGTCTTCGCGACCAACCCGATCAACCACGACGTCGACGCCGCGCGCGCGGCCGGGCACGCCGACATCGTCGCGCCGCCGACGTTCGCGGTCGTCGTGCAGGAGCACACGCTCGCGCAGTTGCTCGCCGAGCCCGACGCCGGCATCGACTTCACGCGCGTGGTGCACGGCGACCAGCGGTTCACGTCGACGAGGCCGATCGTGGCGGGCGACGAGCTCACCGCCCGCCTCACCGTCTCGAGCGTCAAGACGCTCGGCGCGCACTCGATGGTCACCGCCGAGTCCGTGATCACCGACGCGGAGGGCGCGCACGTCGTCACCGCGATCTCCACCCTCGTCGTGCGAGGAGACGACTGATGCCCGAGACCGTCGCGGCGCCCGCCGCCCCCGACTTCGACGCGCTCGCCGTCGGCGACGTCGTCGCCGAGCGCGAGTTCCACCTGACCCGCGACTCGCTCGTGCGCTATGCGGGCGCATCGGGCGACTTCAACCCGATCCACTACCGCGACGACGTCGCCGCGTCGGTCGGCCTCCCGGGCGTGCTCGCGCACGGCATGCTCACGATGGGCCTCGCCGTGCAGCCCGTCGTCGACTGGGCGGGCGACCCCGCGCGCGTCGCGGACTACCAGGTCCGCTTCACCCGGCCGGTCGTCGTCGACCCCGAGTCGGGGGCGGATGTCTCGGTGTCGGCGAAGGTCGGCCAGCTCGACGCGGAGGCGCGCTCCGTGCGCGTCGACCTCACCGTGACCTTCGAGGGGGCGACGGTGCTCGGCAAGGCGCAGGTGCGCGTGGTGCTCGCCTGACATGAGCGAGCCAGGCACCTTCGAGGGAAGCGCCGAGCGCCCCGCGCCCGACGCTCCGGCCGGCACCGCCGAGCAGCACGGCGTTCCGTTCTCCGACCTCACCACCCTGCGCGTCGGCGGCCCGATCGACCGGCTCGTCACCGCGACCACGCAGCGCGATCTCGTCGACCGCGTGCGCGAGGCCGACGCGTCGGGCGAGCGATGGATGGTCGTCGGCGGCGGCTCGAACCTGCTCGTCGGCGACGACGGCTTCGCCGGCACGGTGATCCGGATCGCGACGAAGGGCATCGAGGTGGTGCCGGGCGCCCGGCCCGGAAGCGTGCACGTGCACGTGCAGGCGGGCGAGGTCTGGGACGAGCTCGTGGCGTTCACCGTCGACCGGGGCTTCTCGGGCCTCGAGGCGCTGAGCGGCATCCCCGGCTCGGTCGGCGCGGCGCCCGTGCAGAACATCGGCGCCTACGGCCAGGAGCTCTCCGACGTGCTCGTCGGCATCGAGTTCCTCGACGAGGGTGCCGACCGTCCGCGCCGGATGTCGGCCGACGAACTCGAACTCGGCTATCGCACGTCCGTGCTGAAACAGGGCCTCGCGGGCGTCGTGCTCTCGATCGAGATCGCCCTCCACGACACGACCGCCGAGCGCGAGGTGCTCGGCCAGGCGCTCGGCACGCCCGTCGCCTACGCGCAGCTCGCCGGCGCGCTCGGCGTGCAGCTCGGCGACCGCGTGCCGATCGCCGACGTGCGCGAGGCGGTGCTCGCGCTCCGCTCGGGCAAGGGCATGGTGCTCGACCCCGACGACCCCGACTCGGTGAGCGCCGGCTCGTTCTTCACGAACCCGATCGTCTCCGAGCGCATCGCTCGCACGCTCCCCGGCGACGCCCCGCGGTGGTACCTCGAGCCGGAGGAGCCCGACGAGGTCGTGCCGCTCGCCGAGCTCGAGGCGCAGTCGCCGCTCGACGCGTTCCTCGTCCACCAGGCCGAGGTCGATGCGGCCGAGGCGCACGCGCACCGCGATCCGAGCGAGCCGCTGGTGAAGCTCTCCGCCGCGTGGCTGATCGAGCACAGCGGCATCCGTCGCGGGTTCGCGCTCCCGGGATCGCGCGCGGCGATCTCGTCGAAGCACACGCTGGCGGTGACGAACCGGGGCGGGGCGAGCGCCGACGAGCTCGCCCAACTCGCGCGCTTCGTGCAGGGCCGCGTGCAGGCGGAGTTCGGGATCGTGCTGCACCCCGAGCCCGTGCTGGTCGGCGTCGAGCTGTAGGCGAGCGACTCCTTCCGCCCTGGGTGCCGAGCGCGCCCGCCTCGATATCCCGCATGGGCGCCGCAGTTCGGGCCGGTGGCTCTCGGCGACGTGCCGCGCGCGAGTTTGACTGCTCCGTCCGCGTGTGCGAGATATATTGCATGCCGATCCCCAGCGACACCCCGGGCGTGAAGCGCCCGCTGCTCAGGGACGACGTCTTCCAGCGCCTCCGCGCTGCCATCGTCGACGGGACCCTGGAGCCGGGCGAACAGCTCAAGGACGGTGATCTCGCCGCCTGGCTCGGCGTCAGCCGGACGCCCGTGCGGGAGGCGCTGCTGAGGCTCGCGGAGGGCGGGCTCGTGGTCGCCCAGCCCGGACGCTCGACCACCGTGAGCGAGATCGACCACCGCGCCGCGCGCGACGCGCGCGACGTGGTCGCGGCCATGCACCGCCTGGCCGTGGGGGAAACCGCCCGGCGCCTCTCCTCCGAGGACCTCGCGGCCATGCGCGACGCGAACGCGCGTTTCCGCGCGGCACTCGACGCCGGCGACGTCCGAGCCGCCCTCGATGCGGACGACGACCTGCACGCCGTTCCGGTCTCCGTGTCCGGGAACCGTGCGCTCGCGGCCGTACTGGACCAGTTCACGCCGCTCGTGCGACGCGCCGAGCTCCTGCGGTTCTCGTCGCTCGTCGGCGCCGCCTCGGTCGAGCGACACGAGGAGTTGATCCGACTCTGCGAGGAGGGCGACGCGGACGGCGCGGCATCCGTCGCATTCGACATCTGGCACACCCTCAACGCGACCTGATCCGCCGCGAGGAGGCGCTCCGCGCGCTCGTCGCGGCTCGTCAGCGCATCGACGAGTCGACGCGTGCCGCCGGCCGGTAGACGTCCAGCGCGCGGGGAACGACGCGGATCCGGGTGCGATAGCCCGGGGCCGACAGGTCGGCGGATGCCGCGGCCGGCGCGTCGAGCGCGACCTCGCCGTCGTACACGAACCCCGGCAGCTGTCCGTTCCGCGGTCGCACGTCGACCGTGAGGTCGGTCGCCGTGAACGCCTCGACCCGTTCCGGGACGAGCCGCAGCCCGCGCAGCACCGCGGCCGTGCGGTGGCCGAACGCCAGCGCCGCGATCGCACCAGTCCGCGAACCGCGGTGCAGCACGCGCACGTCGAGCACGCCGTCGTCCAGCTCCCGCCGCTGCAGGGGCGCGTGGATGCCGCGGTCGTTGCGACCGACCCCGACGAACAGCGCCCACACCTCTGCCCGGCGCCCGCCGATGACGACCGCGACCGGCTCGGATCGTCGCAACACGCGCTCCGCGGCCACGAGCCCCGCGAGCCATTTCCCGAGCCGCGGCCTGAGCCGCTCGCGGAGAGCGATCACGTCGGGGTAGACCCCGACGGACGCGGCGTTCATGACCGTGATCGGATCGGCCTCGCCGAAGGCGAGTTCGGCGACATCCGCCCGCACGCCCTGACCCGCCTGGACGGCATCGACCGCGTCGTCGGCGGACGCCACGCCCGCCGTGCGGGCGAAGTGGTTGAACGTGCCGCCCGGCACGACGAGGAGCGGCACCTCCGCATGCCTCGCCACGTGCGCGATCGCGCCGACCGACCCGTCGCCGCCGCAGATCCCCACGATCCGCGGCCGCCCCGTCTTCCGCGCGAGCGCCTCGGCGACCACGGTCGGGGGGTCCTCGCCGGGTTCGAGCACGTGCAACTCCGCACGCGGCAGGCGCTCCCGCAGCACGTTCGCGGGGTCGGTGCGGACCACGCTCGTGCCTGCCGACCGATTGAGGACGACGAACACGCCCTCGCCGTCGGGCGACGCCGGCAGGGTGCGGTCGACGCCTGGCGGGAGCGCGGCAGGAGCGACACGCCTCGCGTCGCCCGTGCGCCCTGCACCCACGGTGCGCAGTGTCGCTCGGCCGGATCCCACCGCCTCAGCGTACGGGTCTCCACGCGCCGCTGCCGGGTGCCCCGCACGACCGGGCGCGACGGGTCAGAGCAGCCCGAGCTCCATCGCGCGGGTGACGGCACGCGTGCGGTCGCCCACATCGAGCTTCTCGAACACGTGGATGAGGTGCGTCTTCACGGTCGCCTCGCCGATGTGGAGCATCCGTCCGATCTCGGGGTTGGAGCGACCTTCGGCGACGAGCCGGAGCACCTCGAGCTCGCGGGGCGACAACGAGGGCGCCTGCGCGGCGGGGGTCGCGCCCGTGCGGACGCGGGCGACGAGCTTGGCCGCGATCGACGGTGCGAGCACGGTCTCGCCTGCGGCGACCGAGCGGATGCCGGTGAGGATCTCCTCCTGCGGCGCGGCCTTCAGGAGGTAGCCGCTGGCGCCCGCCTCGATCGCGGCGAGGATGTGGTCGTCGGTCTCGTACGTGGTGAGCACGAGGACGCGCGTGGCAGGGCCCGCCCCCGCTCGGCCCGCGGCGAGGATCCGCTCCGTCGCGGCCGCCCCGTCGAGCACGGGCATCCGGAGGTCCATCAGCACCAGGTCGGGGCGCAGCTCGGCGGCGAGCGCCACGGCCTCGGCGCCGTCGACGGCCTCGCCCACGACCTCGATGCCGGGTTCGGACTCGAGGAGTCCGACGATGCCCGCCCGGACGATCGGATGGTCGTCGGCGACCACGACCCGGATCGACCCGCTCATGCGCCGGCCTCCGTGGTCGCGTCGCGTCCCTCGAGCGCCTGCGGCGCGGGCACGACGACGCGGAGCACCGTTCCGCCGTCGCGCCCGGCACCGAACTCGATCCGGCCGCCGACGAGTGCCACGCGATCGCGCATGCCGGCCAGCCCGAAGCCTCCGTCGCCGGGCGCCGCGTCGCCGGGGCCGACGCCGTCGTCGCGCACCGCGAGCACGACCTCCGGGGGAGTCCCCGCGGTCGTCACGACGATGTCCGCCGCACGCGCGCGGGCGTGCTTGCGGACGTTCGCGAGCGCCTCCTGCGCGCAGCGCAGCAGCACGACCTCGAGCTCGCGGTCCAGCCCCGCGGCATCCGTCGTCACCGACACCCGCACGTCGGTCTCGCGCTCGAACGTCTCGGCGAGCCGGCGCAGCGCCTCGCCGAGGCCGCCGTCCGATTCGATCGGCGCGAGCGAGGCGACGAGCCCGCGCGCCTCGGTGAGCGCCTGGCGCGCCATCTGCTCCATCAGCTCCACGTCCCCACGAGCGGATGCCGCGTCCGCGCCCTCGACGCCGGCGAGTCGTCGCTCGGTGCGCTGCGCGACCATCACCATGCCGGTGAGGCTCTGCGCGATCGTGTCGTGGATCTCGCGCGCGAGGCGCGCCCGTTCGTCGGCGACGCCCGCGTCGCGGTGCATCGTCGCCAGCTGCCCCTGCGCGGCCTGCAGTTCCTCGAGCAGGCGCGCCCGCTCCTCGCCGAACTGCGCGATCCGCGTGATCCAGAGGCCGAGCGCGATGCTGAAGCCGACGGACAGTGCGGCGACCGCGGCGCCGACCGCGAGGCCCGCCGGCCACGACCGCACCGCGTAGCCGATGACGATCGCGACGGCGATGGCGAGGTTCGCGATGATCGCACTGCGCGTCGACGGCGACGTCGACCACACGAACGGATAGAGGAACGCCTGCAGGATCGCGACCGACGGCTCGATGGCGGTGCCGACCGCCAGGACCACGGCGTACGCGATCGAGATCGCGAGGTGCATGCGAGGCGGGGCCACCGGCACGCACCGGCGGCCCCAGGCGAAGTGGACGATGAGGAAGACCCCGGCGACCGCCCAGGTGCCGACGTCGTCGGCGCCGAACGGCGGGTCGAGCAGGGAGATCGCGGCGATCACGACCGCGACCGCGACCGCCGCGGCATCCCACCACCGCACGTTCTGCATGGACTCAGGCTCCCACAGGGTTCTCGCGTCGCGCAGCGATCACGCGTCGCGGCGGATCCACCGGAAGGTGAGGCGGCTGAGGATCAGGCCGATCACGAGCCACACGAGGAGGGCGACCGCGACCCAGCCGAGGTCCCACGCTTCGTTCTGCTCGAGCACCGCGAAGTCCTCGGGCAGGAACACGGCGCGCATGCCCTGCGCCATCCACTTCAGCGGGAACAGGCTCGCGAGGTTCTGCATCCACTCGGGCAGCGCGTAGAACTGCAGGTAGACGCCCGAGATGAACTGCAGGACGAGCAGGATCGGGATCACCACGGCGGCGGCCGACTTGCCGGAGCGCGGCACCGACGACAGGGCGATGCCGAGGAACGCCGATGTGGCGACGCCGAGCACGAACACCCAGGCGAACGTGGCCCACTTCTCGGGCTCGGTCGGCAGCGCGATGCCGAACAGCGTCGCCGCCGCGACGAGCAGGAGCGCGGCCTGCAGCACGCCGGTCACGAAGACCTGCCCGAACTTGCCGATGAAGTACGACACCGGCGAGAGCGGTGTGCCGCCGAGCCGCTTCAGCGTGCCGTCGCCCTTCTCGATCGCGATGTCGATCGCGAGGTTCTGCACGCCCGAGAGCAGCATGCCCGCGGCGAGCAGGCCCGGCAGGTAGTACGCACCGACCGAGATGCCCTCCGCTCCCGGGCCCGGCTGGATGTCGCCGGAGGAGCTGAACGCGGCGGTGAAGATGCCGAGCATGATGAACGGGAACAGGAACGTGAAGAACACCGCGTCGGGCGAGCGGAAGTAGCTCTTCACCTCGTAGCCGATGCGGGAGACGCCGAGTGCGACGCGCCCGGGTCGACGGATGCCGCGGGCGGTTCCCGTCGCGGCGGTCGGGTCGCTCGTGGTCAGGCCGGTGGCGCTCATGCGCGTGCCTCCTCGGTCTCGCGGGTCTCCGCGCCGGACGCGCGGACCAGGTCCAGGTAGATGTCCTCGAGGCTCGGACGGATGACCTCGAGTTCGGCGGGCTCGGTGCCGAGCTCGCGTGCGACGGATGCCACGATCTCCGCCGGTCGCTCGGTGCGGACCTCTCGGATGGTGCCGTCGCGGTCGCGCCAGCGGACGATCGGCACGCGCGCCTCGGCGCCGCCGAGTTCGTGCACGAGCCCGACGTCGATGAGCCGGCCGCCGATGATGATGCCGGCCCGGTCGCCGAGCTGCGCCGCCTCGTCGAGGTAGTGGGTCGTGAGGAGGATCGTCGTGCCCTCGCGCTTCAGCGACCTGATGAGGTCCCAGAACTCGCGTCGGGCCTCGGGGTCGAATCCGGTCGTGGGCTCGTCGAGGAAGAGCAGCTCGGGCCGGCCGATGATGCCGAGGGCGACGTCGAGGCGCCGCCGCTGCCCGCCGGAGAGCTTCGCGATGCGCGTGCGCGCCTTCTCCTCGAGTCCGACGGCGGCGATCACCTCGTCGACGTCGCGGGGGCGCGGGTAGAGCCCGGCGAAGTGCGCGAGCTGCTCGCGCACGGTCATCGCCCCGCTCTCGGTGCCCGACTGGAGCACGATGCCGATCCGCGACTTCCAGTCGAGGCCGCCGTGGGCGGGGTCCACGCCGAGCACGCTCGCCTCGCCGCCGGTGCGCAGCCGGTAGCCCTCGAGGATCTCGATCGTGGTCGACTTGCCGGCGCCGTTCGGCCCAAGGAGGGCGAAGGTCTCGCCGCGCGCGATGTCGAGGTCGATGCCGTCGACGGCGGCGACCGCGCCGTACTGCTTGCGGAGTCCGCGCATGCGCACGGCGGGCGCTTCGCGGGGCGTTGTGGTGTCCATGCCTCGATGCTCCTCCTCGCGCGGGCGGAGCGGCAGCCGTGGAGCGGTCGATTCTCGCCTCCACCGATCGGTGGATGCCGCCGGCTCCACCCCGCCCGCCCACCCCTGCGGATATACGATCCGGCGCGCCGAGCATCCGGCTCGATCGCCGGGGTGCCGGATCGTATATCCGCAGTTTGGGACGGGGGCGTCAGCCGACGTGGAGCTCGGCGAGCCGGCGCTCGAGGAACCGGCGCTCGGGGGTCGTGCGCGCGAGCGCGATCGCCTCGCGGTACCGCGACGCCGCGGCATCCGTCTCGCCCTGCCGTCGCAACAGGTCGGCCTGCGCAGCCGGCAGCAGGTGGTAGCCGGCGAGCCGGCCGGATGCCTCGAGCAGCGCGAGGTCGTCGAGGCCCGTCTGCGGCCCGAACGCCATGCCGCGGGCGATCGCTCGGTTCAGTGCGACGAACGGCGAGTCGGCCAGCATCGCGAGGGCGTCGTAGCGTGCCACGATCGCAGGCCAGTCGGTCTCGTCGGCCGTGCGGGCGCGAGCGTGCACGGCCTGGATCTCGGCCTGCAGGCGGTATGGGCCGGGCGGTCGCGTCGCCGCGGCCTGCCCTGGCGCGCTCGGCGTCGCGCTCCGTCTCGCGTTCGTCGCCGGAGCGAGCAGTGCCAGTCCCTCGGCGAGCTGGGCCGCGTCCCACGTCGAGCGATCCTGCTCGGGCAGCGGCACCAGGTCGCCCGCGGCATCCACGCGAGCGGCGGAGCGTGCGTGCTGGAGCAGCATGAGCGCGAGCAGGGCTCGCGCCTCGTCGGCGTCGGGCATCAGGGCGACGACGAGCCGTGCGAGACGGATGGCCTCGGCGGCCAGGTCGAGGCGCAGCAGGGCGTCGCCGTGCGAGGCGAGGTAGCCCTCGTTCGCGATGAGGTAGAGCACGGCGAGCACGCCGTCGAGGCGTTCGGGCAGCAGGTCGGCGGTAGGCACACGGTACGGGATGCCGGCGTGCCGGATCTTGCGCTTCGCCCGCGAGATGCGCTGCCCCATCGTCGCCTCGGGCACGTGGAACGCGCGAGCGATCTCGCCGGTGTCGAGTCCGCCCACGGTGCGCAGCGTGAGCGCGACGCGCGACTCCATCGGCAGGGCCGGATGCGCGCACGTGAACACGAGCCGCAGGCGGTCGTCCCACGCCGGCTCCCCGCCGAGCGCGTCGCCCGCGAGATCCGCGGGGTCGGGCGGCCCGCCGCTCCACCTCGAGAGCTCCTCCATCGCGATCCACTCCCTGACCTTGTCGGCCTCGACCCCGCGCCGTCGCAGCCGGTCGAGCGCGAGGTTCCGCGCCGTCGTCGTGAGCCACGCGCCGGGGTTCCGAGGGATGCCGTCGCGCGGCCACGTCTCGGCCGCGCGCGCGAACGCGGCGGCGGCGGCATCCTCCGCGACGTCCCAGTCACCCGTGGCACGGATGAGCGTCGCGACCACGCGCGCCCACTCCGCCGCGTACGCGTCGCGCAGCGCGGCGGCGACCTCCGGCGCCAGCGGGATCGTCACGGCCTCGGCTTCCGACGTGCCGATGTCGCCGGTCGCGAGCGGTCCGGGACACTCGCGACCGGCGCTCCGGCACCGCGCTCGACGGCTCGGCGGTTCAGCGGGCGACCCCCGCGAGCGCCTCGGTCGCGGTGGGCTCGAGTCGGAGGCCGCGCTCAGCGGCCTCGCGCTCGGTGCGCGCGACGTGGTCCTCGTACACGTCGAGCGGCCACAGCGGGCGCAGTTCGATCGCCCCGCCGCGCGCCATCGGATGCTTCGAGGCGACCTCGATGGCCTCGGCGAGGCCGCCCTGCACCTCGATGAGGTCGAAGCCCGCGATCCACTCCTTCGACTCGGCGAACCCGCCGTCGGTCACGAGCACCTCGCCGTGGCGACGGCGCACGAACGTGGCATCCGCCGGTGCTCGCAGGATCTCGCCGAAGAGTCGCACCCCGCGGTCGTCCATCTCGCGCACCCAGGCCTCCGGGCCGCCCTCCTCGGCCTCGCCGCCATCGGCCGCGGCGCGCTCGCCACCCGGCTCGACGACGACGAGTATGAGGTACCGGCGCCCGCTCGCGGGCCGATCCGCGAACCCCGCCGGCACGATCCGCGAGTCCGGGGCGGCATCGGGCCACCGCACGAACGGCCGGATCTCGACGCGGCCGAACGCGGCCACCGGATGTTTCGACGCGATCTCGATCGCCTCGTCGAGGTCGCGCGCGTCGATCACGTCGAAGCCGCCGATCGACTCCTTCGACTCGCTGAACGGCCCGTCGACCACGAGCACCTCGCCACCGCGCACGCGCACGGTCGTGGCATCCTGCTCGGGGCGCAGCCGCTCGCCGTACTCCGAGACGCCGCGCGCCTCGACCTCGTCCACCCACTCGCCCACGTTGTCGTCGGCGGGCACGTAGGGCAGCGCGTCGGCGCCCTCGGCGTAGAACAGTGCGTACTCCATGACGGAATCCCTTCTCTCGGTCACGCTACGCATGTACGACGAACGGGGGAACCCGGTTTCGACACGTCCGCTCCACGCCGTCGCTCCCGGTACCGTCGCCCCCCGCCGTCGCTGATGGGATCGTGGCCGTGCCCTCGCTCATGGGCCGTCGCCCGCGGGGGCCGCCGCCTCGGTCAGGGCGCCGTCCGCCCGGCCCCCTCCGGGGCCCGGGCTCGGCCGGCACCCCGGCACCCGGGGACCGTTCCGGTCGTGACGCAGGGAGAACGGTATTCCCGGGATACCGTTCTCCCTCGAATGACGGGGAGACCATGTCGCCTGCCGAGGTTCCGAGGCGGCGACGGGTTCGTCGGCGGGCGCCCCGATGGATCGGGCGTCCGGAGGTGAGCGGATGCCGCGCCCGCCCGGCGTGCGGGCGCGGCATCCGCTCGCTCAGGCGCCGACGAGCAGGCGCGGGTGCTGCGCCTCGACCACGTTGGGGTGGGCGCGGAGGCGGCTCTTCAGCCAGTTCTCGCCGAAGACGGCGTGCAGCGGGTTCGCGGGGTCCTCGGTGACGCCGGGCGCCTCGGCGGCGAGGTCCGACGGGAGGTCGATCGTCGGGATGGTCGCGTCGAGCGACGGGCCGTGGAAGTAGGGGATCGAGATGCGCTCGGTGCCGGGCTCCGGCGAGACGACTCGGTGCAGCGTCGCCTTGAGGTAGCCGCCCGTCGCGATCTCGAGGAGTTCGCCGATGTTCACCACGAACGAGCCGGCGGGCGGGGTGACGTCGATCCACTCGCCGTCCTTCTCGACCTGCAGCCCGGCCTTGCCCTCCTCGACCGAGAGCAGGGTCAGCACGCCGAGGTCCTTGTGCGCGCCGACGCCCTGCGCGGGCTGCTCGGCGTCGACGCCGGGGTAGCGGACGACCTTCATGTACGGCGACGGCGTCGCGAACGCGGCGTCGAAGGTGTCGGCCGGCGCGCCGAGCGCCTCGGCCCAGGCGCGGAGGAGCCGTGCGCCGACCTCGTCGAGGCGCCGGATCCACTCCTCGGCGACCTCGCGCAGCTCGGGGAGCGCCTCGGGCCAGAGGTTCGGACCCTGCAGCACCCAGTAGTCGGGCGTGTCGGGCCCGACGGGCACCGCGGGTCGCTCGGCGCCGATGTCGATCTGCTCGCGGATGTCGACGCGCCCGAGCGTGCGCTCGCCGCCCATCCGGGTGTAGCCGCGGAAGTGCGGGCTCTTGACGTTCTCGATCGCGAGCTTGTGCGATTCGGGAAGCGCGAAGAACGCGCGGGCGACCTCGTAGGCGCGGTCGATGAGCTCGGCCGGCACGCCGTGGCCGACGAGCGAGAAGAAGCCGACCTCGTGGGTCGCGCGGCGGAGGTCGGTGCGGAACGCCTCCTGCTGCTCGGGGGTGCCGTTCAGCAGGGAGAGGTCGAGAACGGGGATGCTGGACATGTGCTGGTCCTTTCGAGGGTGCCGGGATGGTGGTGCGCCGACGATGCGGCCCCGGCATCCTTGGACGTCGGCCCCGTGGCATCCGATCTCGTCGCCCCCGTCGGGACGGGACGGTGGTGAGACGGATGCCGCTGGGCTGACGCGGACGCGTCGGATGCGGCGTGAGCTGGGCTGCGGTCGGCGGCGCGTGAGGAATCGCGCCTTGGGATCGTCGGGGAGGACGATCGCCTAGCGGCGACAGCAGCGACAGGTGTCAGTACTCACGATGCGGACACGGTAGCACGGGTCGGGCCGCGCTCCGCAATCCCCTGTTCGGGCGCCCACTGTTCGGGCGCCCATCGTCGAGTTCGCAGGATGGCTCGGACGATGGTCCTCCTCCGAGCACCGATCGGCGGCGTCATCCTGCGAACTCGCGGTGGTTCGCGCGGTGCTCGCGGTGGTTCGCGCGGTGCTCGCGGTTCGCGCGGTGCTCGCGGTGGTTCGCGCGGTGCTCAGGCCGGCAGCACGAGCGAGGCGGCGATCGCGAGCATGACGACCGCGATGATCCCGTCGAGCACGCGCCACGCGCGAGGGCTCGCGAGCACGCCGCCGAGCAGGCGCGCGCCGTACGCGAGGCCGAAGAACCACACCGCGCTCGCGATGGCGGCGCCGAGGGCGAACGTCCATCGGGCGTCGCCGTGCGTGGCGCCGACGGACCCGAGCAGCACGACCGTGTCGAGGTAGACGTGCGGGTTCAGCCAGGTCAGGGCGAGGCACGTCAGCACGACGGGGAGGAGTGCGGTGCCGGCGGGTCGCGTCGCGGTCGTCGTCGCGGTGCCGCGGGCGGCGGCCGCGGAGGCAGCGATGCCGGACGGCCCCGCCTCGGCCTCCTCGACCACGAGGCCGGCGTCGGTGCCCCGCAGCGCGCGCCGGGCGGCGAGCACCGCGTACCCGACCAGGAAGATCGCGCCCGCCCACCGGGCGACGCCGACGAGCCACGGCACGGCCTGCAGCATGGCGCCCATGCCGCCGACGCCGGCGACGATGAGCAGCGCGTCGGAGATCGTGCAGATGGCCGCGACGACGAACACGTGCTCGCGACGGATGCCCTGGCGCAGCACGAAGACGTTCTGCGCGCCGATGGCGATGATGAGCGAGAAGCCGAGGCCGAGGCCGGCGGCGAGCACGGAGAGTTCCACGACCTCGACGCTAGGCCGACCCCGCCATGAACTCCAGCTCAGGATTCTTCATGGGCATTAGCATGGCTTCATGCAGATCCCGCTCGATCTCGCCCGCACGCTCGCCGCGGTGGTCGACGGCGGCACGTTCGAGGCCGCCGCCGCCGAGTTGCGCGTCACCCCCTCGGCGGTCTCGCAGCGCGTGAAGCAGCTCGAACAGCGTCTCGGCCGCGTGCTCGTCGTGCGCTCCAAGCCCGTGCGTCCGACCGAGGCCGGAGCCGCCGTGGTGCGCCTCGCGCGTCAGCTCGCGCTGCTCGAGCACGACGCGCTCGCCGCCTTCGGCGGCGACGACGCGGCATCCGCCCGCCCGACGACCGTGCCGCTCGCGGTCAACGCCGACTCGCTCGCGACCTGGTTCCTGCCCGCGCTCGCGCGCATCGCCGAGACGCACGCGGTCGTCTTCGACCTGCACCGCGACGACCAGGACTTCACGGCGGGCCTCCTCGAATCCGGCACCGTCATGGGAGCCGTGACCTCGCAGGCGAGGCCCGTCGCGGGATGCCTCGTCCGACCGCTGGGTGTCATGCGCTACACCGCCGTCGCGACGCCGGCATGGATCGCGCGATGGTGCCCCGGGGGAGCGGATGCCGCGTCGCTCGCCGCGGCACCCCGCGTCGACTTCGACCGCCGCGACGACCTGCAGGGCGAGTACCTGCGGCACCTCGGGGCGGATGCCGCGGAGCCGCCCCGGCACTTCGTGCCCGCGTCGAACGACTTCGCCACCGCGATCAAGCTCGGGCTCGGCTGGGGCCTCCTGCCCGGCTTCCAGTCGGACGCCGAACTCGCGGACGGTCGGCTCGCGGCGCTCGGCGGACCGCCCGTCGACGTGCCGCTCTTCTGGCAGCAGTGGAACCTCGGCTCGCCGCTCCTCGATGCGATCGCCGACGGCCTCACGCGCGACGCACGGCGAGCGCTCGAACCGGCCGCCGCGAGGTGACCGGATCATCCGGTCGCCGACACCGCACGTGGCGGTGAGCCGACACCGCATGGTGTGGTCAGCCGACGCCCGTCGGTGCGGCCACTGGCGACAGCGAGAGGCGGATCCCGCCGCTGGTCAGAGGTTCTGGCCGATGTCCCAGAGTCGGTCGGGGCGACCGTCGATGGCCTCCGAGACGGCGAGAGCCTGGTCGTCGGACAGCGAGGCGATGTAATCGACGACACCGCGTCCCACCCCGAGCGCCTTCACCTCGGACGCGTCGGGAACCGGCACCGCCTCCGGACGCGTCGTGCGCAGCTGCGCGTACCCCTCGGTCGCGATCTCGACGAGCTCGCGGAGCCGGAGCGGCACGCGATCCCGGTCGTCCTCGTCGCGGAGCCATGCCGTGAGGCCCTTCACCGCGCGCGTGATGACCCGGCTGAGGCCGCGCTGGTACATCACGATGTCGGAGCGGTCGAGGATGAAGTGCCGGTGCACGAACTTCAGGATCTCGACCTCGTGCCACGCGCGTTCGTCGAGGGTGACGAGCCCGGAGCGTGCGATGCCCTCGGGCGCCGGGACGACGGACGACTGCAGGTGGTCGATCCAGCGGTTCGTGAACGACGAGAGCGCCCGCTCGGCCGCGATCGAGCCGTCGAACGGGCTCGCGAGCAGGCCGTCCACCAGGTCGTCGGCGACCACGCCGACCGCGGCGCGGAACGCCTCGTCGCCCGCGATCCACGGGTCGGAGGCGTGGAGCTTCCGGCGCAGCGCCTCGAGCGCACTGCCGGGCGGCGCACTGCGCCGGGCGAGCTCCGCGTCGTCGAGCTCCCGCAACCGCAGGCCCGACTCGATCCAGCCGCGGAACTCGCGCGCCACGGCGCCCTGGCCGAGGAGCCCTGCGCGGTGGAAGTCGTCGACGTCGTGGATCGAGTACGCGATGTCGTCGGCGATGTCCATGATCGAGCACTCGAGCGACTGCCGAAGCGGCGGATGCCCCTCGCGCGCCTCGTACAGGTCGGCGGCGTCGATCCCGTAGGCCGAGAACTTCAGCACCTCGACGCCGCGGTCCGTGCGGCGGAACCCGCGCGGGAGCGGCCCGTCGCCGAGCGCGGCGACGTCGACGTGGCGGGTCCACGGGTACTTCGCCACCGCGCTGCGGACGGCGGCCGTGAGGTTGAGTCCGCGCGGCGCGACCTCGCTGACGTCGAGCGCCGAGATGATCCGGTAGGTCTGCGCGTTGCCCTCGAACCCGTCGGGCAGGCCGAGCGTGTCACGGGCGAGTCGGTCGAGCACGCGCTCGCCGAGGTGGCCGAACGGGGGGTGGCCGAGGTCGTGCGCACTGGCGGCCGCCTGCACGACGACGGCGTCGCAGCCGTGCGCGAGGGCGAACGCGCGCGTCGGGGACGCGGCATCCGTCATCTTGACCGCGATCGCCCGCGCGACCGCGGTGACCTTGATCGAGTGCGTCAGCCGGTTGTGGATGAGCGGCCCGGCACCGGGCTGCCCGATCACCTGCGTGACGGCCGACAGGCGCGAGAAGTAGGGCGAGAACCGGACCCGCTCGAGGTCGAGGCGGAACTGCGAGTGCTCGCCCACGACGTCCGCGCTGCTGCGCGGCTCGTGCGCGTGGCGCGCCGCGCGATCCATCGACGGGATCCCGGTCAGGAGAACAGCTCCTGGAGTCGCTGCACGCCCTCGAGCAGCGGGTCGTCGCCGAGCGCGTAGCTGAACCGCAGGAAGCCGCTCGGCCCGAACGCCTCACCGGGCACCGCCGCGACCTCCGCCTTCTCGAGCATCAGGTCGGCGAGCTCGAGCGAGGTGGTCGGCGTCACGCCGCCCCACTCGCGACCGAGGAGGCCCGACACGTCGGGGTAGACGTAGAACGCGCCCTCGGGAACGGGGACGGACATCCCCTCGATCTTCGAGAGCTCGGAGACGATCGTGCGGCGGCGCCGGTCGAACGCCCGACGCATCTCCTCCACGGGTTCCTGCGGTCCGGTGAGGGCCGCGATCGCCGCGCGTTGCGAGATGTTCGACACGTTCGAGGTCAGGTGCGACTGCAGGTTCGCGGCGCCCTTCATGACGTCGGCGGGGCCGACCATCCAGCCGAGGCGCCATCCGGTCATGGCGTAGGTCTTCGCGACGCCGTTGACCAGGATCGCCTGCTCGGCGAGGCCCGGGACGGCCTCGACGATCGACACCGCGCGCGGCGGGGCACCCTCGGGGTCCTCGGAGTAGGTGAGGTTCTGGTAGATCTCGTCGGTCACGACCCAGATGCCGTGCTCGAGCGCCCACTCGCCGATCGCCCTCACCTGCTCGGGCGGGTAGACGGCGCCCGTCGGGTTCGACGGCGAGACGAACAGCAGTGCACGCGTGCGATCGGTGCGTGCGGCCTCGAGCTGCTCGACCGTGACGAGGTAGCCCTGCTCCGAGCCGGCGAAGACGTCGACCTGCCGCCCGCCGGCGAGCTTGATCGCCTCGGGGTAGGTGGTCCAGTACGGCGTGGGCACCAGCACCTCGTCGCCCTCGTCGAGGAGCACCTGGAAGGCCTGGTAGACGGCCTGCTTGCCGCCGTTGGTGACCACGACCTGGTTCGCGCCGACCTCGAGGCCCGAGTCGCGCCGGGTCTTCTCTGCGACGGCCGCACGCAGGTCGGGCAGACCCGCCGCGGGCGTGTAGCGGTGGTTGCGCGGGTCGCGGACGGCCTCGAGCGCGGCCTCGACGATGTGCGCGGGTGTCGGGAAGTCGGGTTCGCCGGCGGCGTAGGAGATCACCGGTCGTCCCTCGGCCTGGAGGGCCTTGGCCTTGGCATCGACCTTGAGGGTCGCGGACTCGGCGATGGCGGAGATGCGGGCGGAGAGACGGCGCTGATCGGTCACGGCTCCCAGCCTACGGCCCGGGCCCGCGCGGCGACACGGTGCGCTCGACCGATGGCCCGCCGGGGCCCGGACGGATCGTCCGGGCGCGCGGATCGGACCAGGAGTGGGACGATCGTCCCACTCGTGTTACGCTCCGCGCGTGATGACGCACCCCGGCCGGATCCTGCGCGTCGGGATCGCCGCACTGGTCCTGCTCGCCCTCGGCGGCGGGATCGCCGTCGCGCTGACCGATGCCCTCGGCATCCGCTCGGAGGCAGCGGACGTGCCGGTCGAGACCTCGGCCGTCGCCGACCCCGTCCCGTACGCCGCGCCTCCCGTGTTCGCCGCGACGCGCGCACCCGACGGCCCGCGCATGCGCGCGGCGCTCGACGAACTCGACGCCGCCGTGGGCGACGCGACGCGCACCGACGGCACCGCGACCCTCGCGGTCGAGATCGCGGGGGCGCCCGGCGGCGATCCGTCGGGCGGCGCCGACGAGACGTACCGAATCGACGGGTCCCGCACCGACCTCCGCATCGTCGCGGCGACCGAGGCGGGCGCCGTCCGCGGCGTCTACGACCTCGCGTCCGCGGTCCGCGATGGCCGTCCGGTCGACGAGCGCGCCGGCGAGACGGTGACCTCGCGGCTCGGATTCCGCATGGCCGACCTCGGCGCGGTCGGCGTCGCCGTCGACGAGGCCGCGCACGCCGCCGGCACCGACTACTCGCACAACTCCCTCGCCTTCGAGGACGTGATCCTCGCCGAGGCGCCCTACATCGACGAGGAGGCGCTCGACCGCGCGCGCGCCGAGTTCGACGAGTACGTACGCCATCTCCTCGCGGAGGGCTACACCGCGATCACCGTCCCCGGCCTGCTGGAGTACGTGACCTTCTCCGACCTCGGCGACGGCACCGAGGTCTACGCGGCCGACGACGACCACGTCGCGCGCGCCGTGGCCATGCGGGCGGCGTTCGGCTCGATGTGGGCGTCGGCCCACGAGGCCGGCCTGCAGGTCTTCCTCCGCACCGACATGCTCGTCGTCACCACCCCGCTCGAGCGCTACCTCCAGGAGCGGTTCGGCGGCTTCGCGACCGAGGATCCGGAGTTCTGGGAGGTGTACGCCGCCGGACTCGACGAGCTCTACCGCGAGATGCCGTACGTCGACGGCGTCCTCATCCGCATCGGCGAGGCGGGACAGGTGTACGACCTGCCGGAGTGGGACTACCGCAGCGCGCTCGCGGTGACGACCGTCGACGCGGTCCGCGCGATGCTCACGACGCTGCTCGACCAGGCCGAGCGCGCCGATCGCGAGCTCATCTTCCGCACCTGGAGCGTCGGCGTCGGCGCGGTCGGCGACATGCACACCAACGCGGACTCGTACCACGCCGTCCTCGACGGCATCGACTCCGACCGGCTCATCGTCTCGACCAAGTACTCGCTCGGTGACTTCTACAGCCACCTGCCGATCAACGACACCCTCGAGATCGGCGACCAGCGCCGCATCATCGAGTTCCAGTCGCGGCGCGAGTTCGAGAACTTCGGCGCCTTCCCCAACGACCTCGGCCCGCTGTACGCGCAGGTCTTCGATCGCCTGCTCGCGGCGAACCCGAACATCGAGGGCATCTGGACCTGGACGCAGGACGGCGGGCCGTGGCGCGCCGGGCCGCTGTCGCTCGAGCTCAGGGCGGGCTTCTGGCAGCTGGCCGAGCTCAACACCGAGCTCGCGGTCCGCCTCGCGCGCGACCCCTCGCTGGATCCCGCGGTGATCACCGCCGACTGGGCGAGACGGTGGTTCTCGGACGACCCCGGCACGGTCGCCGCGATCGGGACGGCGATGGCCGACTCACGCGAGGCGATCACCGAGGGGCTCTACATCGGGCCGTTCGCCGACCGCCGCGTCTTCGCGATCGGCCTCGAGCCGCCGCCCATGATGTGGATCTTCGAGTGGGACATCCCGACCGGCGACAGCGCCTCGCTCGACGTGATCTACGCGATCTCGCGCGATCGGCTGGACGAGGCGATCGACGGCGGTGCCCGGGCCCTCGACGCCGTCGAGCGCATGCGCGCCGCGATCGAGGCGACGGATGCCGCGGCCTGGCATTCCCCGCAGCTGCGCACCGAGTTCCTCGGCACGCTCGACTACGAGGCCGACACGCTCGGCATGCTCGCCGACTACCGCGCGATGGTGCTGCGGAAGGCCGAGTGGCACGACACCCGCTCGGCCGAGGCGTACGCCGGGTGGGATGCCGCGCGCGCGGCGTTCCGCGAGTCGTCCGCAGCGCACGAGGCCGCCTACGGTGGCGACCCGTATCGCCCGGCGTTCAACCTCGAGGCTGCGCGCCTCGGCGCGGAGCGCGCCGAACGGGATCCGGCGATGGCGTGGTCGGCGGGCGCGCTGCTCGTGCTCGTGGCGGCCTGGATCGGCTACGGCGTGGCGGGCCGCTCCGAACGGGTCGGGCGGTGGCCGGGGGCGCGCGCTGCGCGCGCCATGTGGATCGCCGCCACGAGGCCCTGGCGCGCCGTCGAGGTCGCCGCGGGACTCGGGGTCGGGGAGCGGGTCGTGCTCGTGGCCGTGCCCGCCGTGGCGCTCGTCGCAAGCCGCGGCATCCTCACCTGGTTCGCGGCCCCCGCGCACCTGGTCGCCACGCTCGGAGCCTGGGCCGTGTTCGTGCTCGTGCTCCTCGCGGTGCTGCGCGTGCTGCGGGTGCCGTGGCCGGCCGTGGTCGCCGCGGTGGGGGGCGCGGCGATGCTCCGCATCGCGTTGCTGTCGGCCGTGCTCGTGCCGTCCGGCCCCGGCGGCTACTGGTTCGGGTTCTGGACCGACGAGCTGCAGCGCAGCACCTACGTGGTCGTCTCGTTCGCGCTGTTCGGCTGGGTCCTGGTTGCGGCGGCCTGGTCGGCGGCGCCCGTGGTCGGGGTGCGGAGGGCCGTGGGAGCCGTGGTGGCCGCATCGGGCGCCGCCGTCGTCGCGGTCGCGCTGCTCGTCGCCGCCGTTGGACTGGAGGAGGCGCTGACGGCGTGGAACGACCAGATGGCCCTGCTGCCCTGGGGGCTGGCGCGCATCCTCGGGATCACGGTGTACCTCGACATCCCTCAGGACGCCGCGTGGTGGGCCGCACTGTTCGGAGCCGTCGTCGCGATGTGCGGTGCGGCGCTCCTCCTTCCGCGCCGTGCGCGCCGATGCACGTCTCGGACGGCGCCGGCCTGACGCGTCCGGGCGGGAGGGACGCCGCGGCGGTTGTTCCCCCGAGCCGCGGCGTCCGGCGCCTGCCCCCACAGGCGCGCTCCCCGAAACCTGTCTGCACCGCCGAAGCGGTCCACATGACCCACGATACGCCGATCCCCGCCGGATGGGAGGGACGTACGTCCCGTGTCCCGGGGGCGCGCGCCCGTCGACGCCGGCCGGCGGTTTGGCGCACCTTCGTGCGTCGCATACACTTGGTGAGGTTGTTGAAGTCAGCCAAGATCGACTGCGCCTTCGAGACGGGTGACCTGCCTGTCACGGAAACGGGTCGGGCTGGCTTCGACCCGAGGTGATCCGGTTCGCCGGAACGCTGAGGGCGGTGGCTCAATTGGTAGAGCAGCGGTCTCCAAAACCGCAGGTTGCAGGTTCGAGTCCTGTCCGCCCTGCGAGCCGGCCGGCGAAGGTCGGCCCATGAAAGGTGTACGAGGTGGCCCGGAAAGTACTCGACGAACCCAGCGAGGAAGTCGTCGCCAATGCCAAGCGCGAGAGCGCGGCGCGGCGCAACCCCTTCGCCCGGATCGCCCTGTTCATCCGACAGGTCATCGGCGAACTGAAGAAGGTCGTCACCCCGACGCGCAAGGAGCTGGCGAGCTTCACGGTTGTGGTGCTGGTCTTCGTGGCCATCATGATGGCCATCGTCTATGGGCTCGACCAGCTCTTCTCGTGGTTGGTCGTGTTCGTCTTCGGAACGCCGGGGGTCTGATCGGGCCGTCGGCCCGACACCTGTCCGCCGGATTCCGGCGGCACGGCAGAAAGAAGGATTGAGGAAGTGTCGAAGAACGAGCGCCAGGACGTCGACTGGGCGACCGCCGCCGAGCAGTCCTCCGAAGAGGACGAGGCGCAGGAGGGCAACTCGCTCGAGCGCGACGAGAACTCCGCAGAGCCGGCCGAGCACCGCGCAGTGCACGTCGTCGACGACGAGGGCAACGACGTCGACCTCGACGCCGTCCTCGACGCGATCGCCGAGGCGACCGATCCGGAAGCCGATGCCGTCGTCGACGACGCCCTCGAGGTCGACTCCGCCGACGAGGCCGAGGCGGCCTTCGAGGCCGTCACCGAGGAGGACGAGGACCACGACCCGTACGAGGCGTTCCGCAATGAGCTGCGCTTCCTCCCGGGCAAGTGGTACGTCGTGCACTCCTACGCCGGCTTCGAGCGCCGCGTGAAGGCGAACGTCGAGCAGCGCCGCGAGACCATGGCGATGGCCGACTACATCCACCAGGTCGAGGTGCCGATGGAGGATGTCGTCGAGATCAAGAACGGCCAGCGCAAGATGGTCACGCGCGTGCGCGTGCCCGGCTACGTGCTCGTCCGCATGGAGCTCAACGAGGAGAGCTGGTCGGTCATCCGCCACACTCCCGGCGTGACCGGCTTCGTGGGCAACGCCCACAACCCGACGCCCCTCCGCTTCGAGGAGGCCTTCAACATGCTGAAGAGCCTCGTCGACATCAAGGACGTCGCGCCCGCGAAGGGTGCGAAGGGTGCCGCCACGGGCGGCGCTGCACGCCAGATCCCCGCCGAGGTCGACTTCGAGATCGGCGAGACCATCACCATCAAGGACGGCTCGTTCGCGGGCCTGCCCGGCACGATCAGCGAGATCAAGCCCGAGAGCGGCAAGCTCACGGTCCTCGTCTCGCTCTTCGAGCGCGAGACCCCGGTCGAGCTCAGCTTCGACCAGGTCACCAAGCTCTAGGGGCTCTCAGGGCCCCCGCAGCAACCCTCCGGTATCATCGGAGGGTTGTGCTGCGTCACGGACACATCGCACAACAGGCCACCGCGACCGGAACCGCCGGGATCGCGGGAGAGTGCCCCGGCCGATTCGGTCGGGCGTTCGAAACAGGAAGAGAGAAATCATGGCACCGAAGAAGAAGGTCACTGGTCTGATCAAGCTTCAGATCAAGGCCGGCGCCGCCAACCCGGCCCCGCCGATCGGCCCGGCCCTGGGTCAGCACGGCGTGAACATCATGGAGTTCTGCAAGGCCTACAACGCGGCCACCGAGGCTCAGCGGGGCAACGTCATCCCCGTCGAGATCACGGTCTACGAGGACCGCTCGTTCACCTTCATCCTGAAGACCCCGCCCGCCGCCGAGCTCATCAAGAAGGCCGCCGGCGTCGCCAAGGGCTCGGGTGTCCCGCACACCACCAAGGTCGGCAAGATCACGCCCGACCAGGTGCGCGAGATCGCCGAGACGAAGATGGCCGACCTCAACGCCAACGACATCGACGCCGCGTCGAAGATCATCGCGGGCACCGCTCGCTCGATGGGCATCACGGTCGAGTAAGGCCTTCCCGCCGATCACGTCGGTCCCCGGGACCCACCATGATCGGCGAAACGGATGCCACGCGGCATCCGTTCACCAGAACTCTCATTCGTGGCAGCGCCCGCCAGGCGCGATGACCACACTCTCGCAAGGAGAACCAACATGGCACAGAAGTCCAAGGCCTACCGGGCCGCGGCCGAGAAGATCGAGGCCGGCAAGTACTACACCCCGACCGACGCCGTCGCGCTCGCCAAGGAGACCGGCTCGGCGAAGTTCGACTCGACCGTCGAGGTCGCGCTGAAGCTCGGCGTCGACCCGCGCAAGGCCGACCAGATGGTGCGCGGCACCGTCATCCTCCCGCACGGCACCGGCAAGACCGCCCGCGTCATCGTGTTCGCGACCGGCCCCGCGGCCGAGGCCGCGATCGCCGCGGGCGCCGACGAGGTCGGCGGCGCTGAGCTCATCGAGAAGGTCGCCGGCGGCTACACCGCGTTCGACGCGGCCGTCGCCACCCCCGAGCTCATGGGCCAGGTCGGTCGCCTCGGCAAGGTCCTCGGTCCGCGCGGCCTCATGCCGAACCCCAAGACCGGCACCGTGACCCCCAACCCGGCGAAGGCCGTGGAAGACATCAAGGGCGGCAAGATCGAGTTCCGCGTCGACAAGCACGCCAACGTGCACTTCGTCGTCGGCAAGGCCTCCTTCACGCAGGAGCAGCTGAACGAGAACATCAGCGCCGCCCTCGAGGAGGTCGTGCGCCTCAAGCCGTCGAGCGCCAAGGGCCGCTACATCCAGAAGGGCGCCGTGTCGACCACGTTCGGCCCCGGCATCCCGCTGGACGTCAACGCCATCTGAGTCGCCTGACTCGCAACGAGGGGCCCGCCGGTTCGCCGGCGGGCCCCTCGTCGATGTTGCGGCGGCGGCGAGAGCGGCGGTACCTTCCACCACGACGGCCGAGGGGCCCGGACGCCCCGGGGCGGCCGCTGGGGAGCGGAGATGACCTCGCCGAGCACGCTCGATGCCGGCCGCGCTGCGGCGGTGGATCGGCGCTGGGCGGACGCGGTCGAGTACCTCGGCCGCGCCGACGCGGACGGCGGGCTCGAGGCATCCGACCTCGAACTGCTCTCGACGGCCGCGCTGCTGCGGGGCGAGGCGCCGCTCGCGGTGGATGCCGCGGCCCGCGCCTACGCCGAGCACCTCGTCAGGTCCGATCCGGCGGCGGCGGGGCGGGTCGCCGGATGGCTCGCCCTCGAGATGATCGAGCTCGGGGACTTCTCGGGCTCGGTGACCTGGTCGGCCCGCGCGATGCGCGTCGCGAGCACGGTCGGCGACCCGCGGCTCATCGCGTTCGCCCGGATGGGACCGGGCGTCGCGCAACTCGGCAGCGGGGACGCCGCGGAGTCGCGTCGCACGTTCGAGGAGGTGCGCGCGGTCGCCGAGCAGTACGGCGACGGCGAACTCGATGCGAACTCCTCGCTCGGGCTCGGCAAGTCGCTCATCGAACTCGGCGAGGTCGCGGACGGGTTCGCGAGCTACGATCGCGCGATCGCGGCGATCGAGGCGGGACACGTCGGACCGGTCTCGACGGGGGTCATCTGCTGCGCCGTCGTCTCGGATGCCACGATGGCGCAGGACCTCCGGCGCGCCGACGCCTGGCTCGACCTGCTCGATACGTGGTGCCGTGCGCAGCCGTCGCTCGTGACGTTCAGCGGCCAACGGCACGCCTTGCGTGCGGCGCTGCAGATCGTCCGCGGGGCCTGGGACGAGGCCGCCGCGTCGAGCGAACTCGCGCTCGGCAGGTTCCGCGCGGGGGACTACCGGGCCGTCTACGGTGCGCCGTACTCGGCCGCGGAACTGCAGCGGCTCCGCGGCTCGTTCCGGGCGGCCGAGGAGTCGTACCGTCGTGCCCGGGAATCGGGATGGGAACCGCAACCTGGCCTCGCCCTCCTTCGGCTCGCCGCCGGGCGGGTCGCGGAAGCGCAGACGGAGATCCGGCGGAATGCGGCAGGTGCGGACCGGTTCACGCGCCGATTCGTCCTGCCCGCTGTCGTCGAGATCGAGGTCGCGTCGGGAGATCTCCGAGCGGCGCGGCAGGCGCTCGCCGACCTGCGTGCCGCGAGCGAGTCGATGCCGACGCCGATGCTGGAGGCGGTGATCGAATCGGCCGAGGCGCGTTTGCTCCTCGCCGAAGGCGACGCGCAGGGCGCTCTGGACGCGACGCGGGACGCATCCGCGCGATTCCTCGAAGTCGATGCCCCCGTTGAGCGAGCGCGCGCCCGGGTCCTCGCCGGGCGCGCGTTGCGCGCGCTCGGCGATCGTGCGGGGGCCGCCCTCGAGTTCGATGCGGCACGTGACGTGTTCGCCGCGATCGGTGCCGAACCCGAGATGGTCGAACTCGCTGAGGTGATGGGCCAGCGTCGATCGGGGGTGCTCACCGAGCGGGAGGTCGAGGTGCTCCGACTCGTCTCGACCGGCCTCACGAATCGGGGTGTCGCCGAGCGGCTCTCACTCAGCGAGAAGACGGTCGCGCGGCACCTCAGCAACATCTTCGGCAAGCTCGGGATCGCGACGAGGTCGGCGGCGACGGCGTACGCGTACGAGCACGGACTCGTCTGACGATCACGTCTCTCCAGCCCTCGAGGGCCCGGCCGGACCGGCGCGTCGCTCCGTGCATCGTTCTGCCCATCAGCCGGAACGCGTGATGGGTGGTCCGGCCGACGCGGCGGCCGCGCAGGGTTCGTAGCGTCGCTCCCGAGGGTCCGGTTCCGCGCCGGATCCGGAGTGGGAGGACATCATGGATGCCACGCGCGCGCCGCGACCCACGGAGGGTGTGGCGGTGAACGGGACGGAGGATCACGACACGGTCGTCGTCGGAGGCGGGCAGGCCGGACTCACGATCGGCGCCGAACTCGCCGGGCGCGGCCGCGACCACGTGATCCTCGACGCGCACGAGCGGGTCGGCGAGGCCTGGCGGCGTCGCTGGGACACGCTCCGGTTGAACACCCCGGCCAAGTACGACGCGCTGCCGGGCATGCCGATCGGCCCTGACGGGCTCGCCTTCCCGACGAAGGACGAGTTCGCCGACTACCTCGAACGGTACGCGGCCGAGAACGGCATGCCGATCGAGACCGGAACCCGGGTGGACGCGCTCGATGCCGTCGGCGGCCGCTACGTGCTCCGCACGGCGGACGGGCGACGGTTCCGTGCGGCGAACGTCGTGATCGCGACCGGTCCGTATCACGTGCCCCGCATGCCGTGGTTCGCGGACCGGCTCGCGCCGCACATCGTCAGCCTGCACTCCGACGAGTACCGCAACGCAGGGCAACTCGTCCCGGGTCGCGTGCTCGTGGTCGGGTTCGGCAACTCCGCCTCGGAGATCGCGCTCGATGTCTCGCGGTCGCACGAGACGTGGATCTCGGGCCGCCCGAGCGGCGAACTGCCGATCCGGCACGGGCGCGCCGCAGCGCGGTTCGGGTTCCCGATCGTGCGGTTCTTCGGCCTGTACGTCGCCACGGCCGACAGTCCGCTCGGCCGTCGGATCCTCGCGCGACGGCACGGCCGCGCGGAGCCGCTGATCCGCGTGCGGCGTCGCGAGCTCGCCGCAGCCGGCGTGCGGATGGTGCCGCGGACCACCGGCGTCGAGGGCGGCCGACCCGTCGTCGACGGTGTCGTGCTCGACGTCGCGAACGTGATCTGGTGCACCGGGTTCGACGAGGACTTCGGGTGGGTGCACCTGGACGCGTTCCGAGGCGGACGGCGTCCGCGTCACGATCACGGTGCCGTGGACGGCGCGCCGGGCGTGTACCTGCTCGGCCAGCACCTGCTGCAGTCGGAGGGTTCCGGGACGCTCGTGGGCGTCGGCCGCGACGCACGGCGGATCGCGCAGCGGATCGTCGCGACGCCGGCGGTGGCGACGCGAGCCGACCCGGGGCGGACGGCGTTGCAGGCGGCATCCTGACGCGCCGCGCATGCCCGGCGGGCGGATGCCCCATGCCGAGCACAGGTGCGACAGGGGACGCGGGGCCTTGCCGCTCGCCGGGGCGCGCGGTACCGTGCGCGAAGGGGCGGCTCCCGACGGCCGACCGGCCGCGCGGGCCGATCCGAGGGCGATGGTCGCTTCGACGAATCTCGAGCAGGCGCGCACCGCGTACGCGGAGCGCAGGTGGAGCGACGCGGTCGATCGCTTCGAACGCGTGGACGGCGGGCCCGCCGCGATGTCGGGGGACGACCTCGACCGGTACGCCATGGCCTGCGACCTCGTCGGGCGCGGCGAGCGCGCGATCGAGGTGGGTACGCTCGCCCACGAGGCGCACCTCGCCGCCGGGCACCCGGACCGCGCCGCGTACATCGCGACCTGGATCAGCCTCGAGTCGATGAACTCCGGCAACCCGTCGCAGGGCATGGGGTGGCTCGAGCGCGCGAAGCGCGTCGTCGACGACCTCGACGAACCGGGGCCTGCTGCCGGATTCGTGCTCATCCCGGAGGCGCTGGCGGCACTCTACGCAGGGGATGCGAGCCGGGCGCTCGAGCTCTTCGGCCGCGCCGGCGAGATCGCTCGGCACACGGACGATCGCGACGTGGCGGCGTTCGCCCTCCTCGGCAGCGGCCAGGCGGAGATCATGACCGGCGACCAGTCCCGCGGGATCCGGTTGTTCGACGAGGTGATGGTCTCGGTGACTGCGGGCGAGGTCGGCCCCGTGCCATCCGGGATCGTCTACTGCGCGGTGATCGGCTACTGCCACCTCACGTTCGAGGTCGCGCGGGCCGTCGAGTGGACGCGCGCGCTCGATCGGTGGTGCCGCGACCAGCCCTCGCTCGTGGCGTTCAGCGGGCAGTGCCAGGCCCACCGGGCGGAACTGTTCCGGCTGCACGGGGCGTGGGCGGACGCGATGGCGGCGGCGAAGCTCGCCGAGGAGCGACTGCTCGCCGGCGATGTCGGGGCCGCGTTCGGCGCGCACTACCAGCAGGCCGAGGTGCTCCGGCTGCGGGGCGAGTTCGACGAGGCGGAGGCGAGGTACGCGAAGGCCGCCGAGTCCGGCTGGGACCCCGAACCGGGGCTGGCGCTGCTGCGGCTGGACGAGGGCCGCGCGGCGCTCGCGCAGAGCCTGATCCGGCGGAGCGCCGAGAGCGCCGACGACGCCACTCGCTGCCACCTGCTGCCCGCGATCGTCAGCATCGAGGTGGCGGCGGGCGACCTGGACGCCGCGCGGGCCGCGGCCGACGAGCTGGCCGCGATGCAGCAGGCGAACGCCTCGGTCATGCTGCGCGCGCTCGCAGCATACGCCGACGGGGAGGTCCGCCTCGCCGCGGGCGACCCGTCGGGGGCGTTCACGCGTCTGCGGGCCGCTCGCGAGGCGTGGGTCGAGGTCGGGGCGCCGTACGAGGTCGCGCGCTGCCGTGTCCTCATGGCGCGGGCGCGTCGCGCCCTCGACGAGGACGAGGCCGCGGAGCTCGAGGAGGACCTCGCCGAGGCGGCGTTCACCGAGCTCGGGGCGGACGCGGCGCGCGAAGCCCTGGCCCGGGAGCGGGGAGCCGTCGGCAGCGGAGACCGGCTCCTGACGGGCCGGGAGGTCGAGGTGCTCCAGCTGGTGACACGCGGGATCACGAACCGCGAGATCGCTTCGGAACTCCACCTCAGCGAGAAGACGGTGGCCCGGCACCTGAGCAACATCTTCACGAAGCTCGACGTGCCGAGCCGAGCCGCCGCGACGGCCTACGCGTTCGAGCATCGCCTCGTGTGAGCGCCGCGGCCCTGGCGTGGGTAGAACGACCCATCGACGCTGCCCGTGACGTTGCGTGCTTCTCCCGACGCGGCCCGCGCCCGGCCACCGTAGCGTCAGGAGCATGGATGTCCCGGTGCTCGCAGGAACGGTCGCGGCCGTCGTGTTCGCGATCGCCAACCTGCCGATGGTGTGGAAGGCCCTCCGCACGCGTGACGTGGGGTCGTACAGCCTTGGGAGCATCGTGCTGATCAACGGTGCGAACGCCGTGTACTCGATCTACGTGTTCAGCCTGCCCTTCGGACCGATCTGGGTGCTGCACTCGTTCTACCTGATCGCCTCGGCGATCATGCTCGTGCTGTGCGTGCGCCAGCTCCACGCGCGCCGCGCGCGCGGCGGCGCCCGTGGTGCCGGTTCGCCGACCCGGAGCACGCCCGAGCGCGGCCTGCCGACGCGTCCGGCAGCGGGCTCCGGCCGAGCCGCGCCGGGGCGTCGCGCGCCGCTGCGGCGCCCGGCTCGGCCCGATCAGCGGGTGCCCGTGTCGATCGGTGGGTGATCGCGTCGCCCGGTCGACGGACCGACGTCCCGGACCGACGGCGGCATGGTGCGGGTGGTCGGAGCCGACGGCACGCGTCGGCCGCGACCCGGTGCCCCCAGTCGCCGCCGATGCGCCGGCGACGCCTGTGGAAGCGCCCCGGGTCAGTCCCCGCGCTCGGCCGGGTCGACGCGCGTGGCCGGGTCGACGGGTCGGTCGGGCTCGTCGTCGAGGTCGATCTCCTCGTCGGCGAGATCGTTCTCCGCGTAGCGCGGTCCGCGCTCGCGCGGCGCACCTCCGGTCTCGCCGTCGTTGCCCTCGCCGCGGCCGGGCAACACGGTGTCGCCCGCCACCGGGTCGTTCGCCACGGTCTGCTTCGCCGCCAGCTCCTCCCGTCGCGCCGCCTCGGCAGCCTCCAGCGCGTCGTCGCGTCCGTCCGTCATCGCTCGGTCCCCTCGTCGTCCTCGTCCTGATCGGTGATGACCCCGGTCTCCTCGGCCTCCACCACCGTGTGCTGCGTACCGAGGACCTCGGCCAACTGCCGACCGGCGGTGATCGCCTCGTCCCGGCTCCGGAAGCTCTGCGAGAGCTCCGATTCGCCGATCACCCGGTTGACCCACTGCCCGCGCTTGGACAGGGTCTCCACGTCTCCGTCCGCCATGCGTCCGGCTCCTTCCCCCGCCGCGCCCCCCCCGAGGGGCGGCGGATCGCTTCCATTCAAGGCGCGTCGGCGGGGTGCGTGAAGGCGTTGACAGTCGCGGCGCGGGTGCGGCAGGGGCGCGGCATCCGCTCGTCGTCAGCTCAGGACGCGGAAGCCGCGCTCGCCCGTCGGGTCGAGGTCGGCAGTGCTGAGCGACGTGACGTCGGCACCGGGCGGGCCCTCGTCGAGCCACGCGAGCATCGCGTCGACCGATGCCGCCTCGCCCTCGATCTCGGCCTCGACCGCGCCGTCGTTGCGATTGCGGATCCAGCCCGACACCCCGAGCCGCTGTGCCTCGACGCGCGCGCTGAACCGGAAGCCGACCGCCTGGACGCGGCCGTGGACGATGACGCGCTGCCGGATCATGCGACCCCCTCTGCGACGAGGGTAGACCGCGTGTCGCGCGACCGCACGGACGCCGCGCCTGCACCCCGCGCGTACGATGACCGGCATGGGGGAGGTCACCGAGTACGTCGCCGGGCTCCACGAGCCGGCGCGGTCGGCCGTCGAGGGCGTGTTCCTCGTCGCGCGCGAGGTCGTGCCGGAGGTCGAGGAGGGCCGGAGCTACGGCATGCCCGCCCTCCGCTACCGGGGCAAGCCGCTGCTCGCCGTCATGGAGGCGAAGGACCACCTCGGGCTCTACCCGTTCAGCCCGGCCGTGATCGAGGCGTCCGCCGACCTGCTCGAGGGATTCGACCGGTCGAAGGGCACCGTCCGGTTCGCCCCGGAGCATCCGCTGCCCGAGGAGGCCGTGCGCCGCATGGTGGGCCTGCGCCGCGACGAGATCGACGCGGCATCCGGCCGCCGGCGCGCGTGAGCGCCGACGAACGGCCGCGCCTGCTCGGCGCCGCCGTCGATCGCGTGCTCGCCGAGACGCTGCGGGAGGTCGCGGGACGCGTCGCCGACGGCCGTGTCGCCGACTACATCCCCGAGCTGGCCGACGCCGACCCGGAGGCGTTCGGCGTCTCGATCGCAAGCGTCCTCGGTCGCGCGTACGGCGCCGGCGACGCCGACGTCGAGTTCACCATCCAGTCGGCGTCGAAGCCGTTCGTGTACGCCTTCGCGTGCGAGGAGCTCGGCGCGGAGGCGGTGCACGAACGCGTCGGCGTGGAGCCGAGCGGCGAGCCCTTCAACGCGATCAGCCTCGACGAGCGCGGGCGGCCCGAGAACCCGTTCATCAACGCCGGGGCGATCGTGACCACCTCGCTCGTGCCCGCCGGCGACGCTGACGACCGCTTCCGCCGCATCCGCGACGCGCTCTCCCGCTTCGCCGGGCGCGAGCTCGACCTCGACGACGAGGTCCACCGGTCGGAGGCGGAGACCGGGCACCGCAATCGGGCGCTCGCCGGACTCGCGCTCGCCGCGGGATCGCTCGCGACCGACGACGTCGACGCGGCGACCGACCCCTACTTCCGACAGTGCGCGCTGCGCGTGACGACGACCGACCTCGCGATCATGGGCGCCACGCTCGCGAACGGCGGCGTGAACCCGATCACGCGCGACCGCGTGATCGGCGAGCGGGCCGCGAGGGACACGCTGTCCGTGATGGCGACGTGCGGCATGTACGACCGGTCGGGAGCGTGGGCCTTCCGCGTCGGGTTGCCCGCGAAGTCGGGCGTCGGCGGCGGGATCGTCGCCGTCCGCCCCGGCGAGTTCGGGGTCGGCGTGTTCGCGCCGCCGCTCGACGAGGCGGGCAACAGCGTCCGCGGGGTCGCCATGCTCGAGGCGCTCTCCGACCGGTTCGGGCTGCACATGTTCGACCACGTCGCCGAACCCGTCTCACCGGTCGCCGAGGTGGACCTCGACGCCGAAGCCGGGACCGTCACCTTCGACCTGCGCGGCGAGCTCGACTTCGTCGCGGCCGAGCAGATCGTGCACGACGTCGGCCGGGTGCTCGAGCACACCGACGCGCGCATCGTGCGGCTCGACTTCGGCGACGTCACGGTCGTGTCCGGAGTCGCCGAACAGCTGCTCGGCGAGACCGCCGCGGCGGCGGAGGAGGTCGGCATCGAGGTGCACGCGGTCGGCGCGCCCGACCGGGTGCTGGCGCAGTTCGGGCTCGCGGACCGGACCTGAGTTCTCCGGCTCGGACGATCCGAGGCGGGCGGCTCGGGGACCACGTCTGCGAACGCGCGGCGAGGCCGACGACGAAGCGCCCCGGAGCGGATGCCCCGGGGCGCTTCGGCGATGCGACGGCCGATCAGCCGATCAGCCGATGCGGATCATCTTCTTGTTGACGAACTCGTCGGCGCCGAAGCGGCCGAGCTCGCGGCCCGAACCGGAGCGCTTCACGCCGCCGAACGGCAGCTCGGCGCCGTCGGCGAGCACGAGGTTCACGAACACCATGCCGGCCTCGATCGAGTCGGCGACGCGCATCGCCTGCTCCTGGTCGGTCGTGTAGACGTACGAGCCGAGGCCGAACGGGATGTCGTTCGCGAGGCGCACGGCCTCGGCCTCGTCGGCGGCGCGGTAGACCTGCGCGACGGGGCCGAAGAACTCCTCCTTCGAGGCCGGGTTCTCGGGGGTGACATCCGTCAGCACCGTGGTCTGGAAGAACGCGCCCTCGCGCGAACCGCCGTGCACGAGCGTGGCGCCGTGCTCGACCGCCCGCTTGACCTGGTCGTCGAGGCCCTCGGCGGCCTTGAGCGACGACAGCGGGCCGAGCGCCGAGTCGGACGAGGTCGGGTCGGTCGCCTCGACCTCGGCGATCTTCGCCGTGAACTTCTCGAGGAAGGGCTCGTAGAGCTCGTCGATCACGATGAAGCGCTTGGCCGCGTTGCAGGACTGGCCGTTGTTGTCGAGGCGCGCGTCGACCGCGTTCTGCACGGTGGCGTCGAGGTCGTCGGTCGAGAGCAGGATGAAGGGGTCGGACCCGCCGAGCTCGAGCACGACCTTCTTCAGGTGCTTGCCCGCGAGCTCCGCCACGGCCGCACCGGCGCGCTCGGAGCCGGTGAGCGAGACGCCCTGCACGCGCGGGTCGGCGATGACGGTCGCGATCTGGTCGTGCGACGCGTAGACGTTCACGTAGACGCCCTCGGGCGCGCCGGCGTCGCGGAAGATCTGCTCGATCGCAGCGGCCGACTCGGGGCACTGCTCGGCGTGCTTCAGGATGATCGTGTTGCCGATGATCACGTTCGGGCCCGCGAAGCGCGCGACCTGGTAGTACGGGAAGTTCCACGGCATGACGCCGAGGAGCGGTCCGAGCGAGCTGCGGCGGATGATCGCCGAGCCCTCGCCGTCGAGCAGGTCGACCGGCTCGTCCTTCAGGAACTCGGCGGCGTTGTCGGCGTAGTACTCGTAGATCGCCCCGGCGAAGTCGGCCTCGCCGAGGGCCTGCTCGATGGGCTTGCCCATCTCGCGCACGATGATCTCCGCAAGTTCCTGGCGGCGCTCGACGTGCAGTTCGCCGACGCGGCGGATCAGGGCGGCGCGCTCCTCGACGCTGGTCGACTTGGCCCACGTGCGGTGCGCCTCGTCGGCGCTCGCGATCGCGGCCTCGAGCTCGGCGTCGGTGATGGTCGGGTACGTCTTGACCGTCTCTCCGGTGGCCGGGTTGACGACGGCGTAGTTCGTCATGGGACTCCTCTGGGTGATTGGTGCACTCGTCAGCCCGGACGGCGACGACGGTGCACGCCGTCTCCAAGCCTAAGCGGATCTCCGCGGAAGGCGATCGACGTGATGGCGCATCGGCGGGAACCGATGGACGCGCTGTACAACAGGGCCTCCGAAGCCCGTGGGTATGGTGACGGAGGGACCCGCGTGGGCCGGGTCCGAGCGCCGAGGAGGGCGGATGGCTGAGCCGGACCGGGTCGCGACGGGCGCGCTGCGCGGCATCCGCGTCGCCGACTTCTCGCGCGTGCTCGCCGGGCCCTACGCGACGATGGTGCTCGCCGACTTCGGCGCGGACGTCATCAAGGTCGAGCCGCCCGCGGGCGACGACACGCGCCACTGGAGCCCGCCCGTCGACGCGACGGGCCGCGCCACCTACTTCGGCGGCGTGAACCGCAACAAGCGCTCGGTCGCGCTCGACCTGACGGATGCCGCGGGGCTCGCCGAGGCGCGCCGGCTCTCGGCATCCGCCGACGTGATCGTCGAGAACTTCCGCCCCGGCGTCATGGCCCGCTTCGGGCTCGCCTACGACGACGTCCGCGCGACGAACCCGGGCGCGGTCTACTGCTCGATCACCGGCTTCGGCACGGGCGAGGGCGCCGCGCTCGCCGGGTACGACCTGCTCGTCCAGGCCGTCGGCGGGCTCATGAGCATCACGGGCGACCCGGACGGCGAGCCCTCGAAGGTCGGCGTGGCGCTCGTCGACGTGCTCACCGGGCAGAACGCCGTGGCCGGGATCCTGCTCGCGCTCCGGGAGCGCGACCGCACCGGGGCCGGATGCCTCGTCGAGGTCAACCTGCTGCAGAGCCTGCTCTCCGCGCTCACCAACCAGGCGTCGTCGACGCTCGCGACGGGCGCCCCGCCCCGCCGGCTCGGCAACCAGCACCCGAGCATCGCGCCGTACGCGGTGTTCCGCGCGGCCGATCGCGAGCTCGTCATCGCCGTCGGCAACGACCGCCAGTTCCGGGCGCTCGCGGGGGTCATCCGCCGGCCCGGCCTCGCGGACGATGCGCGGTTCCGCACGAACGCCGACCGGGTCGCGCATCGCGACGAGCTCCGTCAGGCGCTCGAGCAGGCGCTCGCCGGGGCATCCGCTGCGCACTGGGTCGGCGAGCTCAGGGCGGCCGGCGTGCCGGCCGGGCTCGTGAACGACGTGGCCGAGGCGATCGCGTTCGCCGACGCGCTCGGCCTCGACCCCGTCGCCGAGACCCGTGAGGCCGACGACGCGTCACCGCCGCACCGGTCGATCGCGAACCCCATCCGCCTGTCCGGCGACGGTACGACGTATCGCACCGCGCCACCCGCACTCGACGCCGACCGGGGCGCCGACTGGCTGCCGCGCGGCTGACCGCGACATCCGCCCCGGCCCACGACCACATGGAAGGACCGACATGACCGCCACCGAACCCGACGCGATCGTCACCGCCCCGCGCATCGACGCGGTCTTCGACCTCGACGCGTTGCTCACCGACGACGAGCTCGCCTGGCGCGACCGTGCGCGTCGCTTCGCCCGGGAGCGCATCGCGCCGGTCATCGAGCAGGACTTCGAGGACAAGCACTTCCGCCGCGAGCTCGTGCGCGAGGCCGGGGAGCTCGGCTTCCTCGGCATGCACCTGACCGGGTACGGATGCGCCGGGGCCGGCGCCGTGGCGTACGGGCTCGTCTGCCTCGAGCTCGAGGCCGCCGACTCGGGCTGGCGCACCTTCGTGTCGGTGCAGGGTTCGCTCGCGATGAGCGCCATCCACAAGTACGGCTCGGAGGCGCAGAAGGAGCGCTGGCTGCCGGGCATGGCGACGGGCGAGCTCATCGGATGCTTCGCGCTCACCGAGCCCCAGGGCGGCAGCGACCCCGCGGCGATGACGACCACCGCGCGACGCGAGGGCGACGAGTGGGTCATCGACGGGGCGAAGCGCTGGATCGGACTCGCCTCGCTCGCCGACGTCGCCGTCGTCTGGGCGAAGGTCGACGACCCCTCGGGTGACGACCACGGCGTCGTGCGCGGGTTCCTCGTGCCGACCTCGACGGCCGGGTTCACGGCGACGCCGATCGACGGCAAGCTCTCGATGCGCGCGTCGGTGCAGTGCGACGTGACCTTCGAGGGGGTGCGGCTGGCGGCCGACGCGGTGCTGCCCGGTGCGCGCGGGCTCTCAGGGCCCTTCGGATGCCTCAACGAGGCGCGCTACGGCATCGTCTGGGGCGCCATGGGTGCGGCGCGGTCGTGCCTCGAGTCCGCGCTCGGCCGGTCGATCACGCGCGAGGTCTTCGGCAAGCCGATCGGCGCGAACCAGCTCGTCCAGGCCAAGCTCGCCGACATGCTCGTCGAGGTCGAGAAGGGCGTGCTGCTCGCGCTGCACCTCGGACGGCTCAAGGAGCGCGGCGCCCTGACGCCAGCCCAGATCTCGGTCGGCAAGCTCAACTCGGTGCGCGAGGCGCTGCGCATCGCGCACGAGGCGCGGGCGATCCTCGCCGGCGACGGCATCACGAACGAGTTCCCCGTCATGCGGCACGCCGCGAACCTCGAGTCCGTGCGCACGTACGAGGGCACCGACGAGGTGCACCAGCTCGTCATCGGCCGCGCGCTCACGGGCCTGAGCGCCTTCTAGGCCCGCACCGCCCCGGCCGCGCCCGCGCCGCGCGCGCCCGCGGCCGCGGCGCGCCCGCCCGGCGCGCGGTCCCGTCGCGCGGTCCCGTCCGGCGGTCCCGGCCGCCGGTCCCGGCCGGCGGTCCCGGCTGGCGGGCCCGGTCGGCGAGGGTATGGCGAACGTCGGTTTCCGGGGCATCCCGGGCGTCGTTCGGCATACCCTCGTTGCTCCGGCGCGGCATGATGCCGCGGAGCGCGCGAGCGATTTGTGGGAAACCGACGACGAACGGGCGGACGGGCGGTGCGCGACGCCACACTGGACCGATGCGCATGACCCCACGACGCCTCGCGATCGGCATGAGCCTCTGGGCTCCGAACCTCTTCAGCGGGATCCGGGTGCGGCGCTTCGCGCCGGACTGGACCAGCGCCGAGGTCGCACTGCACGTGAACGCCTTCACCCGGAACTACGTGAAGACCGCCTTCGGCGGATCGATGTCGGCCATGACCGACCCCTACTTCTTCATGCTCGTGCGCCACCAGCTCGGCCGCGACTTCGTCGTGTGGGACACGCGGGGCGAGATCGAGTTCGTGAAGCCCGGCCGAGGCGTCCTCACCGCCCGGTTCGAGGTGCCGCGCGAGCGCGCCGACGAGCTGCGGCGTCGTGCGGACGGCGGTGCGAAGGTGCTCGAGTGGTTCGAGACCGACATCGTGGACGCCGACGGCGACGTGGTCGCGCGCGTGCGTCGCGAGGTGTACGTGCGCGAGAAGCGTCGCGTCACCGAGGCGCGCGCCGCCTGAGGTCCGCTCCGGAGCCGACGAGGCCGGCACCCTCGCGGGTGCCGGCCTCGGTCGCGTCTTGCGTCGGCGCCGGACTCCGTCAGCTGTTGACGCCGGGGATGACCAGCCAGCGGTTCTCGAGCACGATCCAGATCGCGATGAGCACCAGCGCGATGATCGTGAGGGTCATGCCGAGGCGTCCGCGCATGATCAGCGCGACGACGAGCACGACGAGCGTCGCGATGCCGAGCACCAGCGACCCGAAGGGGATGCCGGGCAGGAACAGCGACAGCACGAAGAGGCCGGCGACGACGATCTCGATGATGCCGATCACCGTCGAGCCGCCGCGGGCGCGCAGGCGCCAGATCCCGTCGACGATCGCGAGGACGCCGCCGGCGAGGGCGATGAGGAGGAGCCAGGAGAGCGTGATCAATTCAGGTTCCTTCGTTCTGCGGGGGCAGTGCGACGAGGGGATCCGCCCCTCGACCGCGCCAGCCTAGCCACGCGGAAACGGGCCGTGCCGCCCATTGCGGAGCGAGCCCGGAACCGTGTATGCCCGCGCGCGCATGAGCTGGCGGTCGCCGACCCACGAGCGACCGAACGCGACGAGTCGCCGAGGAATCACGCCGCGTCGGAAATGAAACGCGGCGTCGCTCGGTTTCACCTCGTGGCCCCGGCCGTGCTGGACTCACCTGGCATCCGCCGGGGCTCACCGCCGTCCGCGGTCGGCCCCGACCGGCCGGCGCCCGCCGGCCGACACGATTCCACCGGACCCCTCGGGGCCCGCCCACGTCACGAACACGGAGCACCACATGACTCGCACCCGCACCCTGCTCGGCCTCGCCGCCGCATCCGCCGCCGTCCTCGCACTCGCCGCATGCGCGACGTCCGACGGCGCCTCGGACGGGGCGGATGCCGCGGGCGACGGGTACGGCCTCGTGCAGGCCGGCACGCTCACCGTCGCGACCGAGGGCACGTACCGTCCGTTCAGCTACCACGAGGACGGCTCGGGCGACCTCGTCGGCTACGACGTCGAGGTGGCCGAGGCCGTCGCCGAGGAGCTCGGCTTGGAGATCGCCTTCCAGGAGACGCAGTGGGACGCGATCTTCGCGGGCCTCGACGCGGGCCGCTTCGACGCGATCGCGAACCAGGTGTCGATCACGCCCGAGCGCGAGGAGCAGTACCTCTTCAGCACGCCGTACACCGTCTCGCGCGGAGTCATCGTCGTGAACGAGGGAGACACGTCGATCGGCTCGTTCGAGGACCTCGCCGGAAAGACCGCGGCGCAGTCGCTCACGAGCAACTGGTACGAGCTCGCCACCGAGTCGGGCGCCGAGGTCGAGGCCGTCGAGGGCTGGGCGCAGGCCGTGTCGCTCCTCGAGCAGGGCCGCGTCGATGCGACCATCAACGACCGGCTGACCTTCCTCGACTACCTGAACACGACGCCCGATGCCGCGATCGAGGTCGCCGCCGAGACGGACGAGACCTCCGAGAGCGCCTTCGCCCTCACGCAGGACAAGGAGGCGCTCGTCGCCGCCATCGACGAGGCCCTCGCCGAGCTCGCGGCCGACGGCACGCTCGCCGAGATCGGCGAGAAGTACTTCGGCGCCGACGTCACCGAGTAGCCTGTCGCCGTCCCAGGAAGGCGGTGACCCGTGAACGAGGGCCTGCAACTGTTCCTCGAGTCGTTCTGGCCGATCGTGTGGGGCGGGATCACCGGCACGATCCCGCTCGCACTCGCATCGTTCGCGATCGGTCTCGTCCTCGCGCTCGCCGTGGCGCTCATGCGGCTGTCGAAGAACCGCGTGGTGTCTGGCATCGCCCGGTTCTACATCTCGGTGATCCGCGGCACGCCGCTGCTCGTGCAGCTGTTCGTGATCTTCTACGGGCTGCCCGCCGTCGGGCTCGTGATCGATCCGTGGCCGAGTGCGATCATCGCCTTCTCGCTGAACGTGGGCGGCTATGCCGCCGAGATCATCCGCGCCGCGATCCTGTCGGTCCCGAAGGGGCAGTGGGAGGCGGCCTACACGATCGGCATGTCGCCGTCGACGACGCTGCGCCGCGTCATCCTGCCGCAGGCGGCCCGGGTCTCGGTGCCGCCCCTGTCGAACACCTTCATCTCGCTCGTGAAGGACACCTCGCTCGCGTCGCTGATCCTCGTGACCGAGCTGTTCCGCGTCGCCCAGCAGATCGCCGCGTTCAGCCAGGAGTTCATGCTGCTCTACCTCGAGGCGGCGCTGATCTACTGGCTGTTCTGCCTCGCGCTCTCTGGCGGGCAGATGCGCCTGGAGAAGAGGTTGGATCGCTATGTCGCCCACTGATGCGCCCGTCCCGCCGGCGGGCGGCGACTCGTCGGCACCGCGCGACGCGGGGGCGACGGATGCCGCCGTGCTGTTGTCGGCACGCGGCATCCGCAAGTCGTTCGGAGCGAACGAGGTCCTGCGCGGCATCGACTTCTCGGTGCGGCGCGGGGAGGTCGTCACGCTCATCGGACCGAGCGGGTCGGGCAAGACGACCGTGCTGCGGTCGCTCAACGGGCTCGAGACGCCGGATGCCGGCACGCTCGAGTTCGACGGCGGCCCCGCGATCGACTTCGCGCGGCCTGCCGACAAGGCCGCGCGCCTCGCCATGCGCGACCGGTCGGCGATGGTGTTCCAGCACCACAACCTGTTCCCGCACATGACCGTGCTCGAGAACGTGGTGGAGGGTCCGATCCGCGTGCAGCGCGTGCCGAAGGCACAGGCGCTCGCCGAGGCATCCGCCCTGCTCGAACGCGTCGGCCTCGCCGAGAAGCACGACCAGTACCCGCACCAGCTCTCGGGCGGCCAGCAGCAGCGCGTCGGCATCGTGCGCGCGCTCGCGCTGAAGCCCGACCTGCTGCTCTTCGACGAGCCCACGAGCGCGCTCGACCCGGAGCTCGTCGGCGAGGTGCTGCACGTCATCAAGGAACTCGCCGACGAGGGCTGGACCATGGTGGTCGTGACCCACGAACTGCAGTTCGCGCGGCAGGCCGCCGACGAGGTGCTCTTCATGGACGGAGGGGTCGTCGTCGAGCGCGGCGCGCCGAAGGACATCTTCACGAACCCGCGCGAGGAGCGCACCCGACGCTTCCTCGACCGGATCCTTCGGCCGCTCGACTGACATCGCCGGGCCGACCGGCGTATCCACGACGGGCGTGGAGCCGGGGCGACTACCGTGAGGGCATGTCCGCGCGCGTCCCCGGCTCCGGTGCCGGGGTGGCGAGCGCCCCGACCCCGCCGGCACCGCCGAGCGCGCCGGGACCGTCGGCGGTCGCCGACGCCCACCTGACATCGCCCCCCGGCGAGCCGCCCGGGGTCGCGGTCGTCCCGCGCGCGCTCGCGCGCACCACGAGGTCGCGGCGCGCGCTCGGGGTGTTCCGGCTCGGCATCGCCGTGACCGAGATCGTCGCGCTGATCGCCAACTACCAGTACGTGCTGGAGTTCCCCCTCTTCGCATCGGTGAACTTCTTCAGCTACTTCACGATCCAGTCGGCGATGCTCGCCGTCGTGGTGCTCCTCGTCGGCGCCGGCTACGCGCTGACGCAGCATCGCGACCCGCCCGTGCTGGCCGCGTTCCGGACCATCGTGACGGTCTACCTGCTCGTCTCCGGGATCGTGTTCGGGCTCATCGCGGTGCAGGCGTCGACGCGCGACTACCGGCTCGACGTGCCGTGGTCGGATACGCTCCTGCACTTCGTGGTGCCCGTCCTCGCCCTCATCGCGTGGACCGTCGACGCCGTCATCGCCGTGAACCCGCCCGTGCCATGGGCGACGATCGGGCTCGTGCTGATCTTCCCGGCCGGATGGCTCGTCTACACGCTCATCCGCGGTGCGGACATCGGGTGGTACCCGTACTTCTTCCTCGACGCCGGCCAGGTGGACGGCTACCTCGGCGTCGCCGTGTACTGCGTGCTGGTACTGGTCATCTTCGTCGGGCTGACCGCCGTGCTGGTGGGGGTGCACCGTCGGCTCGCCCTGCGCGGAGTGCGCCGACGGGTCGCCGCGCAGAACCGCGCGACCGAGGTCGTGACGGCCGACGCCGAGGGCTGAGACCCCTCGACGCTAGGAGGCGGCGAACGGCTCGAGTGAAGCCAGCACCGCGGCGAGAGCGTCGTCGTCGTCGAGTTCCGCGATGCGGCGAGCGTGCTCCGCCGCGAGGATGCCGAGCAGGACCGGACGGCGCGGGTCCACCCCGATGTCGAGCCACGCGGCGACCGTCGGGGTCGCTCCGACGAGGGTGAAGACGTTCGCGTCGGCGTCGGTCCTGGTGGAGGCCTCGTCGTCGGCGGGAGCGGCGGGAGCTGTCGGCGCGGCGGCAGCGGTGGGAGCGGCGGGCTCGTCGGTCGAGCCGTCCGCACCCGTCGCCGTGTCGTCGGGCGAGCCCGCGGCATCCGCTCGCCAGAAGGGCTCGTCGAAGGCGAGCCAGACGACATCGGCGGCGCCCATGCCGAGCACGCCGATCGCCCGCTGGTGCAGGAGCGGCAGCGGCGGTTCGAACGTGATCGTGTCGGTCTTCAGCACGCCGACGGATGCCGTCACGATCACCCGCTGCATGCGCAGCGACTCGCCCGTGTCCAGGCGGAGGCCGACGCCGTCGTCGCCGGCCGTGATGGTCGTGACGACGCTCGACCCCGCGATGGCGAGGCCGTCGGCGAGGCGATCGATGAGGGCGGTCCACCCGCTCACCACCCGCGAGGTCGGCCGCCACACCCGGTCGGGGTCGAAGCGCTGCGCGGAGACGCGGGTCGGTGCGGCGCCCGTCGTCGGTTCGACGCCGGTCGTGATGGCGTGCCGCAGCCAGTCCCTCGGGCTCAACCCGTCTTCGCCCGGCGCGCCCGAGATCGGGACCGCGCCCGAGCGGATCAACGCATTCGTGAGGGAGACGTCCGTGGAGTTCCCTGCGGCCCACTCCTGCGCAGTGGCGATCGCGTCCCACCCAGCCGTGGACGGTTCGACGATGGTGCCATCCGGCGTGCGCGCCTGGATCACGGGCACGAAGGGGCGCGTGGCCACGCCCGCCTCAGCGAGGATGGGCCGGAGCTCGGCGCCGTCGGAGGCGAACACGCTGCCGAGCACGACGGGCCCGCCGAACGCGTCGTCCTCCACCGTGCGCAACCGTCCGCCGAGGGCCGTGCCCGCCTCGACGACCACGACGTCGTACCCCGCGTCGGCGAGCGTGCGCGCGGCGGCGAGCCCCGCGATGCCGGCGCCGATGACCGCGATGCGGTCGCCGTCATCGGCGAGGTCGGCGATGGCGCGCGCCGCCCGCACGCCCTCGGCGTACGCGCCGTGCACCGTGCCCGGCGCGTCGGCCGAGGTGCCCTCGCCTGCGATGACCAGCCGATCGGCGATCGGCTCGGCGAGGGCCCGTCGCAGCTCGGGCGTGGAGCCCACCGCATCGAAGCTGAATGCCCCGCGCGTGAACGGGTCGCGGCTCCAGCGCGAGCGCAGGAACGCCTCGGGGGCCGGCACGCTGCCCGGGGTCGGCGTCGGCGACGGGGCGGGGGTTCGCGTCGGGGTGGGGGTGGGCGTGGGGCCGCCGTCGGTGCACGCGGCGAGCGCGACGGCGAGGCCGCCGAGGGTCGCGGCGAGGAACGCGCGCCGCGGCATCCCACCGGCGGGCCCGCGTGCGTCCATGTGCCTCAGGCTAGCCGCTCGGGCCCGGGGTGCCCGGGCATGCGGGCCGCGGCGCGGGCGGGCCGCCGTCGGCGCTCGCCTCTGCGGATATACGATCCGGCTCGCCGGCCGACTCGGCGATCTCGCGGCGCGCCCGATCGTATATCCGCGGAAACGGACGGAGGAAGTGGCCGGGAGGGGACGCCGACGGCGTGGGAGGACGGGGCCGGGCGTCGCCCGAGGTGGGCGACGCCCGACTGGGGCGGGCCGCTAGCCCGCCATCTCGGCGTCGGCGACGTCGAGCGCCGCGTCGATGATGTCGAGCCCGCGGACGAGGTCGGCCTCGCTGATCACCAGCGGCGGCGCGACGTGCATGCGGTTGAAGTGGATGAACGGCCAGAGGCCCGCCTGCTTGCAGGCCGCGGCGACCTTCGCCATCGGCGCGGCATCCGCCCCCGACGCGTTGAACGGCACGAGCGGCTCGCGGCTCTCGCGGTCGCGGACGAGCTCGATCGCCCAGAAGAGGCCGAGGCCGCGCACCTCGCCGACCGAGGGGTGCTTCTCGGCGATCTCCGCGAGGCGCGGCCCGACGACGCGCTCGCCGAGGTCGCGGACGCGCTCGAGCAGCCGATCGCGCTCGAACACCTCGAACGTCGCGACGCCCGGGGCGCACGCGAGCGGGTGGCCCGAGTACGTCAGCCCGCCCATGAACGCCACCGTGTCGAAGTGCGACGCGATGCGCTCGGAGATCACGACGCCGCCGAGCGGTGCGTAGCCCGAGTTCACTCCCTTGGCGAAGGTGATGAGGTCGGGCGTCACGCCGAAGTGGTTCACCGCGAACCACTCGCCGACGCGGCCGAAGCCGACCATGACCTCGTCGGCGATGTAGACGATGCCGTACCTGTCGGCGAGCGCCCGCACGCCCTCGAGGTAGCCGGGCGGCGGCACGAGCACGCCGTTGGTGCCGACCACGGTCTCGAGGATGATCGCCGCGATCGTGTTCGCGCCCTCGAGCACGATGACCTGCTCGAGGTGGGCGAGCGCGCGCTCGGTCTCCTCCGCCTCGTTCGAGGCGTTGAACGACGAGCGGTACGGGTACGGGCCAAAGAAGTGCGCGACGCTGCCGTCGCTCGGCTCGTTCGCCCAGCGGCGCGGGTCGCCGGTGAGCGAGATCGCCGTCGCGGTGCCGCCGTGGTAGCTGCGGTACATCGACAGCACCTTGCGGCGACCGGTCACGGCCCGCGCCATGCGAACCGCGTACTCGTTGGCGTCGGCGCCGCCGTTGGTGAAGAACACCTTGTCGAGGTCGCCGGGCGCGACCTCGGCGATGCGGCGGGCGAGCTCGCCCCGCACGTCGGAGGCCATCGACGGCTGGATCGTCGCGAGGCGACCGGCCTGCTGCTGGATCGCGGCGACGAGGTCGGGGTGCTGGTGCCCGAGGTTGAGGTTCACCAGCTGCGAGGAGAAGTCGAGGTAGGCGTTGCCCCGGTAGTCCCAGAAGGTCGCGCCCTCGCCCGCGGCGACGGGCAGCGGGTCGATGAGTGCCTGCGCGCTCCACGAGTGGAACACGTGCGCGCGGTCGTCGGCGCGCACCTGCGCGTCCGCGGCGGTGTCGGGCAGCGGATGCCGCGTGCCGAGCCGGTCGACGTACGACGGCGTGGTGGCGGCGTCCGCCGTCTCGGCGGCCGCCGTGGGGATGAGCGTGTCGGTCATGATCGTCGTCCTCGCCGGGTCAGTGGTTCTGGGGGAAGCCGAGGTTGATGCCGCCGTGGGTGGCGGGGTCGAGCCAGCGGCTGGTGATGGCCTTCTCGCGGGTGAAGAAGTCGAAGCCCTGCACGCCGTAGGCCTTGCTGTCGCCGAAGAGGGACTGCTTCCAGCCGCCGAAGGAGTGGTACGCGACGGGGACGGGGATGGGCACGTTGATGCCGATCATGCCGACCTGGACCTCGTTCTGGAAGCGGCGCGCGGCGCCGCCGTCGTTGGTGAAGATCGCGGTGCCGTTGCCGAACTGGCCGGAGTTGATGAGGTCGAGGCCCTCGTCGTACGAGGCGACGCGGACGACCGAGAGCACCGGGCCGAAGATCTCCTCGGTGTAGGCGCGGGAGGTGGTCGGGACCTGGTCGAGGAGGGTGGGGCCGAAGAAGAAGCCGTCCTCGTGGCCGTCGACCGTGTAGCCGCGGCCGTCGACGACGACGGTCGCGCCATCCTGTTCGGCGATGTCGACGTAGGAGGACACCTTGTCGCGGTGCACGTCGGTGATCAGGGGCCCCATGTCGGGCTCCACGCCATCCGTTCCCGCGCCGTTGCCGATCCGGAGCCGGCCGATGCGCTCGGAGATCTTCTCGATGAGCTCGTCCGCGACCGGCTCCACCGCGAGGACGACGGAGATCGCCATGCAGCGCTCGCCGGCGGCGCCGTAGCCGGCGTTCACGGCCTGGTCGGCGACGAGGTCGAGGTCGGCGTCGGGCAGGACCAGCATGTGGTTCTTCGCACCGCCGAGGGCCTGGACCCGCTTGCCGTGCCTGGACGCGGTCTCGTAGATGTACTGCGCGATCGGGGTCGACCCGACGAACGAGATCGACTGCACGACCGGGCTGGTCAGCAGTCCGTCGACGGCGAGCTTGTCGCCCTGCAGCACCGTGAACACGCCATCGGGCAGGCCGGCCTCCTTCCACAGCTCGGCCAGCCACAGCGCCGCGGACGGGTCCTTCTCGGAGGGCTTGAGCACGACGGCGTTGCCGGCGGCGATCGCGATCGGGAAGAACCACATCGGCACCATCGCGGGGAAGTTGAACGGCGAGATGACGCCGACCACGCCGAGCGGCTGCTTGAGCGAGTACACGTCGATGCCGGTCGAGGCGTTCTCGGAGAACGCGCCCTTGATCAGGTGCGGGAACCCGGTCGCGAGCTCGACGACCTCCTGCCCGCGGAGGATCTCGCCCATCGCGTCGGAGAGGACCTTGCCGTGCTCGCGCGTGATGATCTCCGCCAGCTCGCCCTTGCGCGCGTTGAGCAGCTCACGGAACGCGAACAGCACGCCCTGCCGCTTCGCGATCGAGTAGTCCTTCCAGACCTGGAAGCCCCGCTCGGCCGACGCGATCGCCTCGTCGATCTCAGCCTGGTCGGCCAGGGCGACCTCGGCCTGCACGGCGCCCGTCGCCGGGTTGTACACCGGCGCGGTCCGGCCGGACGTCGAGGCGCGCATCGCGCCGTCGATCCAGTGGCCGAGCTGCGGCACCCCGGTCGTCGAGGCGGGCGATGAGGTGGTCTCGGTGAGGCTCATGACAGTCCTTCGGTGGGTCGTGACGACGGATGCCTCGGCACCGCGTCGTCGGGTGGTCGGCCCGCTCGAACGTCAGGATCGGACAGATCGACCGACGTTCGTCTATGCTGGCGTTTCCCCAGTCTTACAGAGGCAGAGAGGCCGAGCCGATGCCAGAGCGTCGCGAAGACGAAGCAGATCGTACGGATCGTCCGGGTGCTTCCGCGGGTGGGCTGGCGGGTGCTGCCGGCGCGTTCGGGACGGACGACGCGCTGCCGACGGTGCGCGAGATCCTCGCCCTCGACGCGGTCGCGGCGGGCGTTCCCGAGGTGCTCGTGGGCGACACGGCCCTCGATGCGCGCGTGCGATGGGTGCACGTCTCCGACAGTGCGGGGGTCGCCCGCCTCCTCGACGGCGGCGAGCTGCTGCTGTCGACCGGGTCCGGCTGGCCGACCGAGCCCGAGGAGCTCCGGGCGTTCATCGCCGGGCTCGTCGAGGTCGGCGTCTCGGGGCTCGTGCTCGAGCTGGGTGCGCACTATCGCTACGTCCCGGCAGTCGTGCACCGGGCGGCCGCCGAGCACGGGCTGGCGCTCGCCGCCCTGCATCGCGAGGTGAAGTTCGTCGGGCTGACCCAGGCGGTGCATCGTCGGATCATCTCGGAGCAGACCGCGGCGCTGCACGCACGCGACGAGGTGCGCGAACGGTTCACGGCGCTCGCCCTCCGTGGGGCGCCGGCGGACTACATCGTCCAGCAGCTCGCGCAGACGCTCGACGCCCCGGTGCTGCTCGAGAACCTCGCGCACGAGGTCGTCGCGGCCGACCTGCCGCCGGAGTCGGAGGAGGAGGTGCTCGCGGGCTGGCAGCTGCGTTCGCGCGATGCGCATCGCCGCGCCGCGACCGGGACCGTGGGCGGGGGCTCGGACGACTGGCTGATCGTGCCCGTCGAGGCCCGCGGCATCCGCTGGGGGCACCTCATCGCGCTGCCCGGGCCGACGCACCCGGCCGGGCGGACGAGCGTCCTGGAGCAGGGTGCGATCGCGCTCGCGCTCGGCCGCCTCGCCGACGGGGACGAGGATGCCTGGGGTCGCATCGGCCGGCAGCGGCTCGTCGAGCACCTGCTCGGCGGCCGGTTCGCGGGGCCCGGCGGCGCCGTGGCACGGCTCGAGGCGTCGGGTCTCCCGGTGCACGGCGCCGACCTGTACGGCGTGGTCGTGACGGGGCGCGGCGCGGACGGCGATGCGGATGCCGCGGCGCGCGGACTGGGCGGGCGCGCGCTCGACGGGCGTCCGGTGGCCGCGGGGGCGGCGGCATCCGCTCGGGTCCTGCTGCTCTCGCTGCCCGCAGGAACGCGATTCGACGACGACGCGGCGCGTCGATTCGCGACGCAGCTCGCCATGAGAAGTGACGGGCTGGCGGATGCCTCGGGCGTCGCGCTCTCGATCGGCGCGCGAGCGGGCGACCTCGACGACCTGCTCGTGTCGGCGCAGGAGGCGCTGGACCTCGCGCGTACGCCCGTGCCGCGCGGCGCTCGGGGTCCGGTCGTGCGACGTTCGCAGGATCGGCCGCTCGTGCGCCTGGTCACCGCGCTCCGCGACGACCACCGCCTGCAGGAACTCGGCGAGCGCATGCTGGCGCCGCTCATCGAATACGATCTCGCGCGCGGCGGCGACCTGCTCGACGTGCTGGCGGCGATGCTCGCGCACCCGGGCAATCGCACCGCGGCGGCGCAGGCGAGCCACCTCTCGCGCTCGGTGTTCTACCAGCGGCTGGCCCTGATCGGCGACCTGCTCGACGCCGACCTCGACGACGGCGAGACGCTCACGGCGCTGCACCTGGCGCTCCTGGTGCGGCGCAGCGGGGTGCGCTGACGCCGGTCGTACGGAAACTTCTACTTGCTCTTGACAAGTTAACTTGCAAAGAGCAAGCTAACGGATGTCGGCTGATCCGTCGGCATCCAGACCATCCAGGGGGAGACCATGACCACCAGCATCTTCGTCAACCTGCCGACCGGCGACCTCGAGCGCTCCAAGACGTTCTACGAGGGCCTCGGCTTCACGATCAACCCGGCGTTCACCGACGAGAACGCGGCGTGCGTCGTGCTCGACGAGCACATCTACTTCATGGTGCTCACCCGCGAGTACCTCGGAACGTTCACGGACAAGCAGATCATCGACCCGTCGACCCACGCCCAGACGGCCATCTCGTTCACGCGCGACTCCCGCGAGGAGGTCGACGCGATGCTCGCCAAGGGACTCGCGGCGGGCGGCAGCGAGCCGCGAGACGCGCAGGACTACGGCTTCATGTACTCGCGGGACCTCGAGGACCCCGACGGCAACATCCTCGGGTTCCTGTTCATGGAGCCGGCGGCGGCCGAGCTGGGTCCGGAGGCCTACATGGCCCAGCAGGGAGCCGCGGCGCCGGCGGCGGGCGCCTGACCGGCGCGTCGTGGCGGCACGATCCCCGCGCGGCTTCGGCCAGTACAGCGGGGTGGCGCGGGCCATCGAACGGGTCGGCGAGCGGTGGGCGCTGCTCATCGTCCGCGACCTGCTCGTCGGCCCGCGCCGGTACGGCGACCTGAAGTCGAGCCTGCCGCGGATCCCGACGAACATCCTCGCCGACCGCCTCAAGGAACTGCAGGAGTCCGGAGTCGTCCGACGCGTGCCGACCGTGCGCGGCGGCTACGAGCTCACGCCGCTCGGCCGCGAGCTCGAACCCGTCGTGGTGGCACTCGAGCGGTGGGGCTGGTCGGTGCTCGGCGAACCCGGCGACGAGGAGCTGCTGAGCCACGAGGCGCTCGTCTTCGCGCTGCGCTCGGCGTTCCGCGCGGATGCCGCGGCCGTCGAGCCGGCGACCGAGTACGTGCTCCACGTCGGCCGCGCCTCGGTCGCGGCGGTCGTCGACGGCGGAACCCTCGACGTCGTGCCCATCGGTCCGGACGCGGTGCCCCAACCCCGTCCATCCGCCGGCGCCGGCGCGGCGACCGCGAGCGTCGAGTTCGCGCTCGAACCCGCCGAACTGCGCGACCTGATCGCCGGGCGAGCGGATGCCGCGACCGTGCCGGTGCTCGCCGGCGACGCCGACGGGGTGGCGCGCTTCGCGCGCACGTTCCGCATCGACCCCGTCCATCCGCCGGAGGACGCGGTCGGCGGCGCCGCGGCATCCGTCGCCTGACCCGACGGCGCGCCGATCGCAACACCGTGACGTGCGGAGGTCGGGCTTCGGCTGGGGCATCCATCGCCTGAGCGCGCACGTCGCATCGTGCGCGAGGTGCGGTGCGGGCGGCGCACCCTTCCCGTGAGACGAGGGGGAAAGGCATACCGCGGCTCCCGTTCTCCCTCGATGCCGAAGTGACCATCGCCGGATCGCAACCCCGTGACGCGAAAGGGTGAACCGGGGTAGAACAGCGTGATGGCCTCCCCGCTGATCCTCGGTCCGATGCTCCGCCACGTCGACGAGACCTCCGCGACGATCTGGGTCGAGACCGACGACGCCGCGACGGTGCAGGTCCGCGCCGGCGGCCGGACCTGGCAGGCGCGGACCTTCGCCGTGCACGACCACCACTACGCGCTCGTCGAGGTCGACGGGCTCGAGCCCGGTGCGGTGCTGCCCTACGAGGTCGACGTCGACGGCGAACCGGCATGGCCCGAGGCCGACTCGGAGTACCCGGCATCCGTCATCGCGACCTGGGAGCCGGGCAGGCGACTGCGCCTGGCGTACGGGTCGTGCCGCACGAGCGTGCCGCACGACCTCGAGGGCAACCTCACGCACGGCGTCGACGCCATGCGCGCCTTCGCGCTCGCGCTCGCCGAGGGGTACGCCGAACGCCCGGACCTGATGATGTTCCTCGGCGACCAGGTGTACGCCGACATCACCACCGACGAGATGCAGGACTTCATCCGGAACAAGCGGGACATCGACGAGGAGCCGGGGGAGGAGCTGAAGGACTACGAGGAGTACGCCCACCTGTACCGGCTCGCGTGGTCGGACCCCGCCAACCGCTGGCTGCTCTCGACGGTGCCGACCGCGATGATCTTCGACGACCACGACGTGCGCGACGACTGGAACGCCTCGCACGACTGGAAGCAGAAGATGGAGGCCACCTCCTGGTGGCACGGGCGCATCGTCGCCGGGCTCGGGTCGTACTGGGTGTACCAGCACCTCGGCAACCTCACGGCCGAGGAGCGCCCCGACGACGAGTTGTGGAGGCGGGTCGCCGGTCACGACGGCGACGACGAGCTCGACCTGACCGACGCCGTCGACGCGTTCGCCGATCGCAGCGACCAGGAGCCGACGAGCGTGCGCTGGAGCTACACGCGCGACTTCGACGACATCCGCCTCGTGGTCGTCGACTCGCGCGCGGCCCGGAAGCTCGATCCGGACGACCGGGGCCTGCTCGATCCGGAGGAGCTCGAGTGGCTCGACGGCCAATTGCGCGGCGAGTTCCGGCACGTGCTCATCGCGACCTCCCTGCCGTTCCTGCTGCCGATGGGGCTCCACCACGTCGAGGCGTGGGACGAGGCGATCTCGCAGGGGGCATGGGGCAGGCGGCCCGCGCGCATCGGCGAGACGCTCCGCCAGGCCGTCGACCTCGAGCACTGGGGGGCCTGGCAGGACACCTTCCAGAAGGTCGCGCGGATGGTCCGGGAGCTCGCCGCAGGCGAGCGCGGGCCGGCCCCGCAGAACGTCCTCTTCCTCGCCGGCGACGTGCACTACTCCTACCTCGCCCAGGTCGACCGCGACGACGTGCCGGGTGCTCGGATCCTCCAGGCCGTCTGCTCGCCCATCCGCAACCCGCTGCCGCGCGTCATGCGCTGGTTCTCGGTCGTGATGTCATACGGCGCCGCGACGCCGATCGGCAGGCTGGCCGCGCGGTCGGCCAAGGTGCCCGACGCGCCCTTCCGTTGGAGCACCGTGAAGGGTCCGTGGTTCGCGAACAACCTCGCCCTGCTGGTCGACGCGCCCGACGAGCTCCGGCTGTCGTGGCACACCGGCGTGGTCGACGACGGCGACCAGGAGCATCCGCACCTCGAACAGGTGGCCGACGTGCGCGTGCCGGCCGATCCGCGGGCGCGCGTGACGTCGGGCTGATCGGGGCTGATCGCTCAGCGGGCGATGAAGAGCTTGCGCAGCGTCTCGGTCACGGTCCAGACGGTCGACATGCCCGCGTCGAGGCGCACGATCGACCCGGGCCGCAGCTCGATCGAGGGCAGCGCCGGTTCGACGAACTCGACCGTCGCGCGACCCGCGATCACGAGGAACACCTCGTCGACCTCGACGTCGCGCATGGCGCCCGGCGTCATCTCCCAGACGCCGAGCTCGCCCGCTCGCCCGCCGTCGGCGGGCTCGTCGAGCGCGACGTAGCCGGTCGAGGGCGAACCGGCGACGACCTGCTCGGCGGGAACGGGTTCGTGCGCGAGCGCGAGGCTCGCGGCAGCCGTCATCGCACCTGCGGCGAGGCGGGTGAGCGCGGGCTCGGGCGCGCTCACGAGTCGAACCCGAGGCCGAGGGCGTCGAGGGTCTTCAGCAGCATGTTGCGTCGTCCTCCGTCGTGGTCGGCGCGGTCGAGCGACCAGCGCGTGGCGTTGATGCCGAGTGATGCCGCGGGCTCCGGCGGGAACGGCAGCGGCCGCGTCCTCACCATCTTCAGGCGCGTGCGCTCGGTGTCGCGGCCGGCGAGCAGGTCGAGCATGGTCTCGGCCATGAAGCGCGTCGACGCGACGCCGAGGCCGGTGAAGCCCGACGCGTAGGCGACGCGGCCCTCGCGCGCGAGGCCGGTGAACGCCGTGAACTGCGTCGACGTGTCGATCGCGCCGGCCCATCTGTGCGTGAAGCGGAGCCCCTCGAGCTGCGGGTAGGTCGTGAAGAAGTGGCTCGCGAGCTTCTCGTAGCTCTCGGGGCGGTCCTCGTAGGTGTCGCGGACGCGGCCGCCGAAGTGGTAGATCGCGTCGTAGCCGCCGTAGAGGATGCGGCCGTCGCGCGTCATCCGCGAGTAGTGGAACTGGTTCGCCATGTCGCCGATGCCCTGGCGGTTCGCCCAGCCGATGGACGCGCGCTGCTCGTCGGAGAGCGGCTCGGTCATGAGCACGTAGTCGTAGACGGGCACGGTCATCAGCCGGTTGCGCTTCAGCAGCGACGGGAAGACGTTGGTTGCAAGCACCGCGCGGGTGGCGTCGATGCGACCGTGCTCGGTCACGAGTCGCACGGCGCCGGTCGATCCCGGCGTGTCGAGACGGGTGACCGGCGAGTGCTCGAAGATCTCGACTCCCGCTTCCTCCGCGACGCGCGCGAGCTCGGCCGCGAGCTTCGCCGGGTGCAGGATGGCGCTCGTGCGCGTGTTCCAGATGGCGCCGAGGTAGGTAGGGGAGTCGACCTCCTCGCGCACCTGGTGCTCGTCCAGGAGCTTCACGGTGTCGTCGCCGCGGGACGCGGCATCCGCCGCCGCCTCGTGCAGCCACTCGACCTGGTGCGGCTCGATCGCGACGTCGAGGGCGCCGTTGCGCTCGAACTCGAAGTCCATGCCGAACTCGGCCTCGGACGCCTCGATCGCGTCGAGGTTGGCCAGGCCGAGTCGGTCGAGCTCGTCGATCTCGTCGGGCCAGCGCGACAGCCCGTTCTCGCGGCCGTGGGTGAGGCTGGCCTCGCAGAAGCCGCCGTTGCGGCCCGACGCCGCCCAGCCGATGCGCTTGGCTTCGAGCAGTACGACGTGCAGGTCGGGGTTGGCGCGCTTGGCAAGCACGGCCGTCCAGAGGCCGGTGTAGCCGCCGCCGACGACGGCGAGGTCTGCGACGACCGTGCCGTTCAGGCGGGTGCGCGTGCCCTTCGCCTCGTCGGCGAGGTCGTCGAGCCAGAACACGCGGTGGGCGGTGTCGGCGAGGCTGCGGTCGATGACGGATGCCGCGGGGCGGCGGCGTTCGAAGACGGTCGTTCCCATGCGCGGGATCACTCCAAGTCGGTCTGGTGCCCTCCATCCTGCCCCATATTGCACATCTGGACAATAGACGGTTCATCAGGAGGACGCCCGCCGATCGGACAGGCTGGCCGGGGTTGGTCGGCGGTTCGCCCGCTGCTGTGGATGAAGGTCCCTCGTGTCGGCGGTGTGAGGGAGGATCGGGCGCATGCCCGCAGTGCCGCCCGCTCCTCCCGTGCCGCCGCCCGCCCCCGACCTGCTCGAGTTCGACGCCGATCTCTCCGGCCCCGAGCTCGACCTCGAGCAATGGATCCCGCACTACCTGCCCCAGTGGTCGAGCCGCGACCGCACCCGCGCTCGCTACGACGTGGCCGATGGCGTCCTGCGCCTCCGGGTCGACGCCGACCAGCCGCCGTGGTCGGTCGAGTACGACGGATCGACGCAGGTGTCGAATCTGCAGACCGCCGTGCGCTCGGGACCGGTCGGATCCGCTTCCGGTCAGCATCCGTTCCGCGAGGGCCTGGTCGTGCGCGAGGCGCAGGCCGACCGCCGGCTGTTCACGCCGCACTTCGGCCGCGTCGAGGTCGTCGCCGCGATCGACGGCATCGATGAGCACGCGATGGCTGCCCTCTGGATGATCGGGATCGAGGAGGAGCCGTCGCAGTCCGCCGAGATCTGCGTGTTCGAGGTCTTCGGGCGCGACATCGCCGATGACGGCAGCGCACTCGTCGGCATGGGCGTGCACCCGTTCAACGACCCCACCATCACCGACGACTTCGAGCAGGTCCGCGTGCCCGACGACGTGCGCGAGCCGCACCGCTACGCGGTCGACTGGCGGCCCGACGAGGTCGTGTTCTCGATCGACGGTCTCGTGCGCAAGCGCGTCGCGCAGTCGCCGCAGTACCCGATGCAGCTCATGCTCAACGTCTATGCGTTCCCGCCTGAGCCGCCCGCCGCGGCCGGGTACCCGGAGTCGTTCGCGGTGCACGCGGTGCGGGGGTACCGCGCCGAGTGAGCCGGGCCGACCGGCCGATCACGCGCGAGCCGCCTGCTGCAGCGCCCGCTCGATCTCGATGAGGGTCATGAAGCTGCGGCGCATCTCGCGGGTCGACGCGAAGTTGAGGACGATGTCGGCGTCGTGCACCGGGTCGTGGAAGACGTGGGTCGCGAGCACGCCGATGTGGCCGGTCGGACGGGGGAGTCTCGCGAGGAACGGCGAGAACCCGCCGAATCGGAGCTGCATCATGCCCGCGCCGTACCGGATGCCCGGGCGGAAGCGGTTCCGGGGCTCGGCGAGGTGTGCGAGCGTTTCCGGCGTGATGAGCGAGCCGTCGTGGAGCGCTCGGCCGAACGCGAGCAGGTCGCCCGGCGTGCTCACGATGCCGCCGCCCGCCCAGTCGCAACTGAGGCTCGTGAATCGGCTCGCCTCGACGCGGCCGAGCCGGAGCGGTGCGATGGCCGGGCGCGTCCGGGCGGCGACGCTCGGAGCGGCAGCGGGAGCGGCAGCGGCAGCGGCAGCGGCAGCGGGAGCGGCGCCGGCGGTCGTCTCGCCGCAGGTGGCGGCGTGGTCGCGGTCGGGCGTCGAGTGGAAGAGCAATGCGCTGTCGCGCATCCCGACCGGCCGGAAGATGCGCTCGTGCAGCACCTCGTGGAACTTCCTCCCGGTCGACGCCTCCACCATGCGCCCGAGCAGCACGAACCCGGTGTCCGAGTACTGGAAGCGTTCGCCCGGCCGGCCCACCGGGTGCTGCCGCTCACGGGTGAACGCGAGCAGGTCGGCGGGTGCCCAGAACCGGTCGGGTTCGGCGACGACGAGGTCGCGCATGCGCGACCCGCTCGCGACCGGTCCGTCGAAGTAGTCGGCGACCCCGGCGGTGTGCGACAGCAGGTGGTCGACGGTGGCGCCGCCCGCGGCATCCGTCGTCTCGGTCGCCTCGAACAGGCCGGCGATCTCCTCGTGCGGGAGGAGGTCGGCCACCGGGGTCTCGAACGCGAAGGCCCGTTGCTCGACGAGTTGCGCGACGAGCGTGGCGGTGGCCAGCTTGCCGACGCTCGCGACGTGGAAGCGCGCGTCGGCCTCGCCGAAGCGGTAGTCGATGCCGAGCCCCGGTGCTCGGACGGCGACCTGAGGCGGTCCGAGCTCGCCGCGCCGCCGGGTCGCGCGGGCGAGGTGTCGTTCCAGGCGTGCGGTGAACGGCTCGGCGGGTCGCATCTGCGAGAATCCTCTCGTCTCGAATCGTGATATCTCGACTGGTGATATAACGGATAGGAATATACGGCGTCGGCGGGCGGTCGACAAGACCTGGTGCCCCGACGGACGACGACGTGGAGGGAGCGCTCGATGGGCAACGTGATCCTCGGGTTGCTGATGCTGCTCGGCCCGCAGACCTTGTACTCCCTGAACACGCAGTTCCAGCGCGGGCCGTCGCTGTTCTATCGGGCGAGCTTCGGAAGCCTGCAGAGCGCCCTGCGCGGCCTCGTCTCGTCGGGGTACGTGACCGTCGAGGGCGTCGTCGAGGGCGGCCGCAGCAAGAAGATCCACACGATCACCGATGAGGGCGCGGCGGCGTTCCATGCATGGATCCGATCGCCGCTCGCCGGCGGCGACCTCGAAGTCGCCGCGCTCAGCCGGCTCTTCCTGCTCGGGCTCGTCGACGATCCGGACGAGCGACGCGACATCCTCGACCACATCGTCGCGGAGATCGAGCGAGAGCTCGCGCGCCTGGAGGAGTTCTCCGCCTCCCTCGATGAGCAGGCCGGCGCGGTTCCCGACGAGTACCGCGAGGTGTTCCGGTACCAACGCGCGACGCTCGACTACGGGCTCATGGCGCACCGCGCCGGGCTCGCCTGGTTCCGCGAGCTCGCCGCCGCTCCCGGCGCCTGACGCCGGCCGCGCCGCGTGCGGCGAACCGGCCGAGCGACGATGCGGCGAACCGGCCGAGCGACGATTGGACGGGAACGGGCGGCGCGGGCCGCCGTCAAGCGGCCGAAATCCGTCCTCTCGCGCGGGGGGGGGGGGGGGGGGGGGGGGCGGGGGGCGTCAGGCGCGGGGCGCGTGCGCCTCGAGGAACTGGTAGACCTCGGTCTGGTCGACGCCGGGGAAGGTGCCGGTGGGCAGCGCCGCGAGGAGCGAGGTCGGGGTTCGAGCGGCCGGCCACGAGGCATCCGCCCACTTGCCCGACAGCTCGTCGGGCGCTCGCCGGCAGCACGACTCGTCGGGGCACCGCGACACCGCACGATGCGGTGTCTCGCGACCGCGGAACCACTTCACGTGCTCGAACGGCACACCGACCGACACCGAGTACTCGCCCTCCTTGGCCTTCTCGATGCGCGACGTGCACCAGAAGGTGCCCGACGACGTGTCGGTGTACTGGTACCAGGGGCTGAAGCGGTCCTCGACGTCGAAGACGGTGCGGGCCGTCCAGTTGCGGCAGACGGTCGTGCCCTCGACGGCGCCGAGCGCGTCGGAGGGGAAGCGCACCGAGTCGTTCTCGTACGCCTTGATGATCGTGCCCGACTCGTGCACCTTCATGAAGTGCACGGGGATGTCGAGGCGCGCCGTCGCGAGGTTGGTGAAGCGGTGCGCCGCGGTCTCGTATGAGACCGCGAAGTGGTCGCGGAGCTCCTCCATCGAGATGCGTCGCAGGTTCTTCGCCTCGGTCAGATAGCGCACGGCGGCTTGCTCGGGCAGCAGGATCGCGGCCGTGAGGTAGTTCGTCTCGATCCGCTGGCGGAGGAAGTCGCCGTAGTTGCCCGGCTCCTCGTGGCCGAGGAGGTGCGACGCGAGCGCCTGCAGGATCGGCGAACGCGAATCGCGCGACGGCGACTGCTGCGTGGGCAGGTAGATGCGGCCGTTGCGCTTGTCGGTCACGGAGCGCGTCGAGTGCGGCAGGTCGCCGACGTAGTGCAGCGAGTAGCCGAGGTGGCTCGCCATGTCGGCGACCAGCTGGTGCGAGACGGGGCCGCCCGCGTGCCCGACGGCCTCGAGCAGTTCGGCCGCCTTCGCCTCGAGCTCGGGGTAGAAGTTGTCGCGGGCCCGCATCTCGGCGCGCAGCTGGGCGTTGGCGCGGCGCGCCTCCTCCGGGGTGGCTGCACGTTCGCGGTGGAGCCGATCGATCTCGTTGTGCAGCGCGAGGATCGTCTCGAGGGTCTGGTCGCTCATGGTCTTCGCGACGCGGAACGGTTCGAGGCCGAGGGCGGAGAACACCGGGCCGCGCTGCGCGCGCTCGACGGCGATCTCGAGGGCGGCGCGCTCGGACGGAGCATCCGGGCGCAGCAGTTCGTCGGCGGTCGTGCCGAGCGCCATCGCGATGGTCCGGAGCATCGACAGGCGCGGCTCGCGCTTGCCGTTCTCGATCGCGGAGACCTGGCTCGGCGCCCGGTCGATCGCCTCGGCGAGCCGGCCCAGGGTCATGCCGGCGGCGAGGCGGCGCTCGCGGATGCGGCGGCCGAGCGTCAGCGCGTCGACCTCGTCGGGTCCCGGCTCGGGCGCGGCGGCGTACGCGGCCTGCGGGGTCGCGATGCGGATTCGATCGGCGGTGACCATGCCTCATGCTCACATGCGCACTCGGATGGCGCAAACCGAAGAACCGCAGAACTTCTGCTTCAGCGTCGCGTTCTTCGCGTTCCGGCAGATCTGCAGGACCGGATGGAGCTGAAGAACGACGTGAATTCCGTCCGCCGACCCTTATCGCAGTGAAGTGGGACCGCCGGTCAGCGCCGACCGCGACGAGGCCGTCGCGCTCGCGCGCGACGGTGGGGTTCGGTCGCGACGAGGTGCCTGAGGGCCCATCCGCGAAGTTGCTGGGAGCCCATGCAGCGGTGGATCGGCCCGTGGCAGGCTGTTCCGGGTCCGCCGCCGCTGCGGACTCGAACGGAGGACCCGAACATGACCCTGCGCACCACCTCCGCGCTCGCCGTCCCGGCGATCGCGATGCTCCTGCTCGCCGGCTGCGCCGGCGGTCCCGTCGGCGGGACGGCTCCGACGGAATCGGACGGAACGTCGGCCGGCTCCGACCAGACGGTCGACGAGGCGTGCACGGAACTCCGCGCGGGTCTCGACGAGCTCTCCGCGGTGGACGGGACCGCACTCCAGAGCGACCTCGTCAACGATCCCGCGTCGGCGATCGCCACGATGGACGAGGTCGAGTCGGCGATCGTCGCGGCGACCACCGCCGTCACGAATCCGGAGCTCCGGCCGTCTGCCGAGGCCGCCGCGGACGCGGCGACGTCGTTCTTCGACCAGGCCCGCGCAGCCGCACAGGATCCGACGACGGCCGACCCGGTCACCCTGCAGGCCGGACTCAGCACGCTCGCCTCCGCGGTCGGCGAGCTCCAGGCGGCCTGCGAGAGCTGAGCTCGCCGCGGGTTCGACCTGACTCTCGTCGTGCCATGGACCTCGTGGACGCGTGCCCGCGCGAGTCGTCTCCCGAGCGGAGCAGGTGGAGCGCGAGGTGCTGCTGCGCCTCGAACGCGACCGCTTCGTTCGCCCGGACTGGCCCCTCGAGGTCGACGGCTTCCACGACGTCGCGCGAGCGCAGCTGGGCGCCTGACTCGCGCGGGACGAGGACAACGGGTATTCAGGCCGCCCGCACGGCCCCCGCGTCATCCGCCGCGTAGACCCGCTCGCCCTCGACGAACGTCTGCTCGACCCGCGTCGCGCCGATCTCGTCAGCCGGGCCCGCGAACGGGTCGCGGTCGAGCACAACCAGGTCGGCGTACTTGCCGACCTGGATCGTGCCCGTGACGTCGTCGAGGTGGTTCACCCACGCCGAGCCCGCCGTGTACGCCGTGAGGGAGGTCGCGAGGTCGATCGCCTGCTCGGGCAGGAACGCCTCGTAGTCGCCCTCGGCGTAGGCGGGCGCCGACTTCCGGTTGACGGCCGTGTGGATGGCGGCGAGCGGGTCGGGCGTCGAGACCGACCAGTCGCTGCCCGCCGCGAGCACCGCGCCCGAGCGCAGCAGGTCGCCGAACGGGTACTGCCACGCGCTCCGCGGGTCGCCGAGGAACGGGAGCGTCAGCTCGACCATCTGCGGCTCGAGCGCCGCCCAGAGCGACTGCATGTTCGCGGCGACGCCGAGCTCGCGGAACCGCGGGATGTCCTCGGGGTGCACGACCTGGATGTGCGCGATGTGGTGGCGATGGTCGTTCCGGCCGTTCGCGGCGATCGTGTGCTCGACGGCGTCGAGGCACTCGCGCACGGCCCGGTCGCCGATCGCGTGGAAGTGCAGCTGGAAGCCGAGCCGGTCGAGTTCGGCGGCGGCCGGGTTCAGCACGGACGGGTCGACGAAGGAGATCCCCGTGTTGTCGGTGAAGTGCCCGTGGCCGTCGCAGTACGGCTCCAGCATCGAGGCCGTGAAGTTCTCGGCGACGCCGTCCTGCATGATCTTGATGCTCGTCGCCGCGAACCGGCCCGCGCGGTACGCGTCGCGCTTGGCGACGAGGTCGGGGATCTGCTCGATGCCGCGCGTGCGGTCCCACCAGATCGCCCCGACGACGCGGCCGGTGAGCGTCCCGGCGTTCGCCGCAGCGACGTAGGCGGGCCCCGGGTCGCCGGCGTCGCCGTAGGTGCCGACGATCGCGTCCTGCCAGGCGGTGACGCCGTACGAGTGCAGGTACCGCTGGCCGAGGAGCACGGCCTCGGTGAGCGTCTCCAGGCTGGTCTCGGGGAGCAGGCGGTTCACGAGCGCCATCGCGCCCTCGTGCAGCGTGCCGCTCGGGTGGCCGTCGGCGTCGCGCTCGATGCGCCCGTCGGCGGGGTCGGGGGTGTCGCGGTCGATGCCGGCGAGTCGGAGTGCTGCCGAGTTCACCCACGCGCCGTGGCCGTCGCGGTTGGGCAGGAAGGCGGGCCGGTCGGGCACGACCCGGTCGAGCGCGGCGGCGGTCGGCGTGCCGCCGGGGAACGCGCACATCGACCAGCCGCCGCCCAGCACCCACTCGTCGTCGGGGTGCGCCGCGGAGTACTCGGCGATGCGCGAGAGGTACTCGTCCTGCGTCGAGAGCTCGGCGAGGTCGCAGCGCATCAGGTCGAGTCCGCCCCAGACCGGGTGCACGTGCGCGTCCTGGAATCCGGGCACGAGCAGCCGCCCTCGGAGGTCGACGACCTCGGTCGACGCGCCGACCAGGTCGCGAACGTCGTCGTCCGAACCGACTGCGACGATGCGGCCGCCTCGGACGGCGACCGCGCTCGCGCGCGATCGGACCGTGTCGGCCGTGAAGACGGGACCGCCGGTGAAGACGAGGTCGGCGTGGGTCATGGCGCTGGGCTCCTTCGTGTCGTGGGCACGTCGTGATCGAGGCGGGTGGGGGGATGAGCGGATGCCGCGCGGCCGCGGCGTTCGGGTCGGGACCGCGGCCGCGCGGGGTCTCGGTTCAGCCGCCCGACATGGTGCGGGCGATCTGCGTCGCCGAGTCGCCGGCGCGCTTCAGCACGACCGCGACGAGGGCGAGCGCCGCGAGCGTGAGCAGCAGCATCACGGTCGAGACCGCGGCGATCTCGGGGCGGAGGCCGCCGCGCAGCGCGCTCAGCACGTACACGGGCCACGGCGTCGAGCCGGAGACCTGCACGAACGCCGCGACGACGGTGTTGTCGAGACTCAGGGTGAACGACAGCAGCAGGCCGGCGAGCACCGCCGGCATCGCGAGCGGCAGTGTCACCCGACGGAAGGTCGTGAGCGGCCTGGCGTACAGGTCGGCCGAGGCCTCCTCGAGCTGGGCGTCGAGGCCGACGAGCCGGGCGCGGACGATGTAGGTCACCACCGCGGTCGAGAAGAGCGAGTGCCCGACCACGAGGCGCACGGTGCCGTCGTTGAAGATCGAGAGCCCCGCGTCCTGGCCGAGGAACACGAGCCACGGCAGCAGGGCGACCGCGTCGACGATCTCGGGCGTCACCGAGACGAGCAGCAGCAGGCCGATGAACCACAGCGCCCACTTGCCGGGCTTGCGGGCGAGGGCGATGCCGGCGAGCGTGCCGAGGAGGGTCGCGAGCACGGCCGCGATCGCCCCGGTCCGGAGCGACACGGCGACGGCGTCGCGGACCGCCGGCTTCTCCCAGAGCGCACGGTACGGCTCGAAGCCGAACTCGTTCCACGCGATGAGCAGGCGCCCGTTGTTGAACGAGTACACGAGGATCACGATGATCGGCGCGAACAGGAACAGGAAGACGAGCACGCTCCACACCGTCAGGCCGATGTCGACCGGGGAGCGTCGCGCGCGACGCGCGAGGGGTGCGTCGGTCGTGCGTGGGGCGGATGCCTCGGGGGCGCGGGACGCGGCATCCGTCGTCGTCTCGGGTGCGGTGGTGGTCATGCCGAGGCCTCCAGGACGACGCGGTTGCGGGCCCGGAACGGCAGCGAGACGAGCCACAGCTGGAGCCCGATCGCGGCCGCCGAGACCATGATCACGAGGATGAGCAGCACCGCCATCGCGGAGCCGAGCGCCCAGTTCTGCGCGGCCTGGAACTGGCTCGCCACGAGCTGGCCGACCATGTTGCCCTGCGCGCCGCCGAGCACGGTCGCCGTGATGTAGTCGCCCATGAGCGGGATGTAGACGAGCAGCAGGCCCACGATGATGCCGGGGCGGGCGAGCGGGAACGTCACGCGCAGGAACGTGCTCACGCGGTTCGCGCCGAGGTCCTTCGAGGCCTCCCGCAGCGCCGGTCCGACCCGGTCGAATGCGACGTACAGCGGGAGGATCATGAGCGGCAGGTAGTTGTACACGACGCCGATGAGCACCGCGGTGCGGGTGTAGAGGATCTCGAGCGGGCCCTCGGTGATGCCGACCGTCTGCAGCAGCTGAGACATCCACCCCTCGGGGGCGAGGATGATCTGCCAGCCGATGGTGCGGACGAGGAAGTTCGTCCAGTACGGCACCATCACGAGCGCGATGAGGAGCCCGCGGCGGTTCGCGGGCGCCTTCACGGCCATCCAGTACGCCACCGGCAGGCCGATGGCCAGGCACAGCAGCGTTCCGGCGATGCCGACCCACAGGGTGTTCATGAACACCTCGAAGAAGGTCGGCGAGAGCGCCTCGGCGTACCGGTCGAACGAGAGCACGTCGGTCGCGTGGGTGCCGAAGATGCCCGGCTTGTAGCCGAAGCTGAAGTACAGCACCGCGCCGACCGGTACGACGAAGAAGGTGACGAGCCACGCCCACGCGGGGATCGCGAGGGCGAAGCTCGGCAGGCGGAGACTACGCACCGGCGGCGGCCTTCGCCTTGTTCCAGATGTCGACGTTGGCCTGCTGGGCGTCGTTCACCTCGCCGTCGCGCATGGTCGCGATCTGCTCCTCGGTGAAGAAGACCAGGTCGAGCATCTCGAGGCCGGCCTCGGACGCGGCCTCCTCGATGCCCGCGGCGCCCGTGTGGTAGCCGATGTAGTCGACCTGGAGCAGCTGGTTCTCGGGGACCATCGTCCAGTCGATGAACGCGTGCGCCGCCTCGGGGTGCGGAGCGCCGACCGGGATCGCCCAGTTGTCCATCCAGAGTTCGGTCGCGGGCGCGCCGAGCACCCACTGCCAGCGGTCGGGGTCGGGCGACTCCATGATGCCGATGCGCGCGTCGCCGTTCCACGCCTGCATGAGCACCTGCGTTGCCTGCGGGATCGCCTGGCCGCCCGGGTAGGAGTCGAACGCGGAGATGTGCGGCGCGAGCGTGTTGACGATGAAGTCCTCGCAGGCGGCGATCTCGGCCTCGTCGGTGGTGTTCCAGTCGATGCCGTTGGCCCAGTAGTAGAGGCCCGTGACCTCGGCAGGGTCGTCGAGCACGCTCGTCCGGCCGCTCGCCTCGTTCTGCGCGGCGTCGAGGAAGTCGTTCCAGTCCTTCAGTTCGCGCGTGATGACGGTCTTGTCGTAGACGAAGCCGGTCGTGCCCCACGCCTTGCAGATCGAGTACTCGTTCTCGGGGTCCCAGCTGCGGCCGAGGAACGCGGGGTCCATGTGCTCGAGGTTCGGCAGCAGGTCCTTGTTGAGGGGCTGGATGATGCCGTTCTCGATCATCTGCGGGATGAACGCGCCGGTCGGGACGATGATGTCGTAGCCCGACGTGCCCTTCGCGGCGACGAGCTTGGAGATGAGCTCCTCGTTCGAGCCGTAGGAGTCGAAGGTGACCTTCGGCCCGAAGTCGGAGGTGAACGACTCGACGACCTCGGGGGAGTCGTAGTCGCCCCAGGTGTAGATGCTGAGCGAGTTCTCGAGTGCGCCGCCGGTCGCGACGGGCGCGGAGGAGGTGCTGCCGCCCGACGACGAGCACGCCGCGAGGAACGCCGTGCCGCCCATGGCGGCGGCGAAGCTCAGGAACCGGCGGCGGTCGATCGCGCGCTGGAGGATCGGTACCTGCTCGGTGCTCGCGAGGATCCGGATGGGGGTGGACTTCTCGGCCATGTCGCTCCTTGGGGGTCGGGCGGATTGCGGGGTTTCGGTGGGTGCGTGGGGTGCGTTCGGCTGGATCGGGGCCGGGCGGTGGGGAGGGCGCTCGGGTCAGTGGGTCGGGGGCGCCACGTAGCCGCCGGCGGCGGCCGCGTCGTCCGAGGGGAAGACCTGCACGCTCGCGTCGCTCCACGAGCACGACACGGTCGAGCCGACCGCGAGGTCGGGGGCCTCCGGCGTGGGTCGGCGGGCGATGAGGCTCTGGTCGTCGCCGAGGCGCACGAGGTACTGCATGGTCTCGCCGAGGTGCGAGACGCCGAGGAGGGTGCCCTGCACGCGATTCGCGCCGGTCGCCGGGGCGCCGGCCGCGGCATCCGCCTCGATGCGCACGAATTCGGGGCGCACGGCAGCCTGCACCGAGGTGCCGTCGGCGATGGGCGCCAGGCGGTCCGAGCGGATGCCTCGCACGAGGCCGTGCACGGACTCCACCGCCGAACCGCCCTCGACGGCGGTCCCGTGGAAGAAGTTCTGCTGGCCGACGAACGCGGCGACGTACGCCGAGGTCGGGCGGGCGTAGATCGTGTCGGCGTCGGCGAGCTGCTCGATGCGGCCGTCGCGCATGATCGCGATGCGGTCGCTCATCGAGAGCGCCTCGCCCTGGTCGTGCGTGACGAAGACGAACGTGATGCCGAGCCGCGACTGGAGCAGCTTCAGTTCGAGCTGCATCTCCTCGCGGAGCTGCCGGTCGAGCGCGCCGAGGGGCTCGTCGAGGAGCAGCACCGACGGGCGGTTGACGAGCGCGCGGGCGAGCGCGACGCGCTGCTGCTGTCCGCCCGAGAGCTGCGTCGGCTTGCGGTCGGCGAAGCGGCGCATCTGCACGAGGTCGAGCGCCTCGGAGACCCGCTGGCGGACCTCGGCCTTGGGCGTGCGGCGCTGCTGGAGTCCGTAGGCGACGTTCTCGGCGACGGTCATGTGCGGGAAGAGCGCGTACGCCTGGAAGACCGTGTTCACGTCGCGGCGATACGGCGGCGCTCCCAGGACGGATCGTCCGGAGATGCGGATGTCGCCCGCGTCGGGCTGCTCGAAGCCGGCGATCATGCGCAGCGTCGTGGTCTTGCCGCAGCCGGACGGGCCGAGCAGCGAGATGAACTCGCCGGGCTGGATGGTGAGCGAGAGGCCGTCGACCGCGGTCGCGTCGCCGTAGCGCTTCGTGACCTGCTGCAGTTCCACGGAGCCCGATGCGGCATCCCGCTGCTCGGAGTGTGAGACGGTCCTCGCCTCGGTCGCTGTCGTCACCTGTGGGCACCTCCGGTTCACTGACGCCGCGTCGCGTCCGGCCATTCAAACCCCTGTTGCACGCCTGTGCAATGGACGCGTGGATAACCGGACGAACCATCGCCCGCGGCGGCTGCGCCTGACAGATCGTCCGGAGGATCGTCACGCCGCCGAAACAGCGCGACCCGATCCGTCATGCGCGCGAAACGCGGCGCGGGCTCACGCGAAGCCGAAGAGGGGCGGGAACACGAGCACGACGACCGCCGACCATCCCAGGTAGACGGGCAGGTACGCGGTCTGCCAGCGCTCGAGCCGCAGGAACGCGGTGCGCCCGCGCAGGAAGCCGAGCTGCAGCCACGCCGCCCGGCCCAGGTTGACGAGCAGGATGAGGTTGAGTCCGAGCGAGGCCGTCTTGTTCGCGCTGACGCCGAACTCGCCGATGCGCCCGAGCATCGCGACGAGCACGACGAGGTCGACGACGAGCGCGCCGACCAGCATCACGAACTGGATCCACTCGAACCACCCGGCTCGGAGGAGCGGGTCACGGGCCGAGTACGAGTAGACGAGGAGGGCGAGCACGACGACGAGCACGAGGTCGAACGCGATCAGCAGATCGCGGCTGGCATCCACGAGGTTCCACTGCAGCGCCGCGGCGACGAGGAGGGCGAGCAGCATGAGCGCGAACAACGGCGTGAACACCTTCGTGAGCACGGGTGCGATGTTCTCGATGACGCGCTGCTTCGCCTCGACGAGCCACGCGGCGACGAGCACCGCGCCGGCCGCGCCGCACGGGATCACCCACTCGCCGACGAACGGGAGGATGTCGACCCCGATCGAGCCGAACACCGCCACGGCGAGCAGGGAGAGGCCGCCGCCGACGATGGCGATGAGGAGGTAGTAGACCGCCCACTCGCCGCTGAAGCGGACCAGGTCCATCCGCGCGTCGCTGCTGCGCCAGTCGCCGGCGACGTACGCGACGCCGGTCACGAGCCAGAGCGCGACCGCGGCGTGGATCGCGGCCAGCGACTCGGTCATCGACGGATCGGTCGCGAACGACTCGATGCCCGAGCCGGGACCGAACGGATAGGCGTTCAGTGCGACGGCCGCGATCGCGAAGGCGCCTGCGATGCCGGCGAGCGCCCCGATCGGCGGCGTGTGCCGCCACGCGAACCAGGCCGCCAGGAACGGCAGCACGAGGATGGCCGCGTTGCGGAGGAAGAACGTCGGATCGGCGCCGACGAGGTCGGCCGCCTTCACCGCGAGCCCCGCTCCGACGCCGAGGCCGAGCGCGACCGCGAGGCCGTTCGCGCGGCGGAGCAGCGGGAGCGGCGCCCCTGGGGCCTCGACATCGCCGGATGCCGCGCCGCGCCCGCCCCCGTTCGCCCCGCCGAGCACGAGCTGCTTCCAGAGTCGCTCGGAGTGCACGCGCGCGTACTCGCGCGACAGTTCGTCGACGGCGCCGAGGCGCTTGACCGCGATGAGGAAGGCTTCGTCATCGCGCAGGCCGGCGGCGCGGAGCGAGTCGACCCGGTCGAGCAGGTGCCCCTCGAGCTCGTCGATGTCGTGCGCGCTCAGCGCGTCACGACGTTCGAGCCATTCGCGCCACGAGGCGACGAGGTCGTCGAGCTCGCGTCGTTCGTCGAGGGTCATCTCAGGCACCCCCGAGGGCGAGCCGGGCGGATCCGCCGGGGCCGGGGCCGTCGGGCCACACCTTCGCGAGCACGCCGCCGACGACGTCCCACTGGCGTCGCTGCTCGGCGAGCGTGGCCGCCCCCTGCGGGCTCAGCCGGTAGTGCTTGCGCGGCCGCCCGGTCGGCGAGGCGCCCCACTGCGACTCGACCTGGCCGAGTCGCTCGAGCCGGTGCAGCAGCGGGTAGAGCATGCCGTCGCTCCACTCGAGCTCGCCGCCCGAGAGCTCCGAGATCCGCTGCAGGATCGCGTACCCGTACGACTCGCCCTCGGCGAGGATGCCGAGCACGACCGGCGTGGCCGCGGCGGCCACGAGGTCCTTGCCGATGCGCATGCGTGCCTCCATCCCGTTTCGGAGCAGTGCCCCGGTTCATACCTTGCAGTGCAAGGTATCTTGCAGCACAAGGTATCACCGGTCGCGGTCGGATGCGAGGGGAGCACGCTCGAGCGGACAGGCGACGGCCCGCGGCATCCGCCCCGAGTCGGTGACGGATGCCGCAGGCCCGCGACGCCGGACGCGCGGTCAGCGCGCGGCGAGCCGATGCGCCCGCCCCTCGATCCGTCCGGCGAGCAGCACGCCGCCGAGGACGAGCAGGAAGGCGCCGGCCGGCACGCCGCCGCCGACCTGGGAGAGGAAGAGCAGCGGGAGCTGCAGGAACGGGATCGGAAGCGCGAGCCACCGCGACACCCGCCTCGCGCGGACGAGCGACACGCACAACGCGATCGCGCCGACGAGCCACATCGCGTTGGCGAGCATGGCGACCGCGGGGAAGAACTCGAGGTCGATGCCGTTCACGGCGCTCGTGATGGTGCCGACGGTCAGCAGCACCGTGCCGGCTGCGGCCGTGATCGCGCCCCAGCTCGAGCGGGCGTATCGGGCGAGACCGGCGAAGAACACCGCGAACGCCCAGAGGCTGATCGTGAACATCGCGAGGATGAGCCGGGTGCGCGGATCGATCGCCGGGTCCTCGTCCTGCGGGAACAGGAACTGCAGCACGCCGATCACGATCGACAGCGTGCCGGCGGTGATCGCAGCGGCGCCCGCGAGGCGCGCGCTCACCCGGCCGATGAGACGGCCGTCGCGGGGGTACCCGCCGGTGGTCGGCTGCGCGCCGCTCGTCGCGGTCGATCCGGCCGCGAAATCGGCGGCGCGGGCCCGGGCGTCGAGCACGGGGTCGGTGGTGGGGGTCATGGTGTGGCCTTTCCGGTCGATTCGGTCGATGACGTTCCGACGCTACGAACGCGGTGCCGGGCCCGGCATCGGCCGCTCGTCGACGGATGCCGCGACCCGCGTCGCACCGCGCCCGACGCTCGAGGCGTGGCACGGATCGACCTCGGGTGGCCGAGATGTCGACCTTCGTCGCTGTCGCCGGCCACCGACCCGCCCGTAGCATCGACGCGTGCCGATCGAAGAGACGCCAGCCGCACGAACCGCCGCGCCCGGGCCGGCCTCCGCGGCCTCCGCCGATGGCGTGCGCGGCGCCCGCACGGTGGCCGGATGGCGTCGCTGGACCACCCCGCTGGACCTCGCGATCGCGGGCGGCATCGCGATGTGGGCCGCACTCGAGGCGCTCCTCGTTCCCTCCGCGAATCCGATCGCGCAGCTCGCGTTCGCGATCGCGGTGTCGGCGCCGCTCGTCGTGCGCCGCCGCTTCCCTGCGACCGTGATGCTCGTCGTCGCCGGGGCGCTCGTCGTCCACGCCGCGCTCGCGGGGGCCGACGCGACGTTCAACCCGTTCCCGAGCCTCCTCGTCGCCGCCTACACGGTCGCGGAGCGCATCGCCGCCGGGTGGACCGCGGCTCTCCTCGGGCTCGTCCCCATCGCGGCGATGCTGGCCGCGCACGCGCTGGGCTACTTCGGATCGCCGGGCATCGAGACCGCGGGGACGGTGTTCCTGGTCTTCTTCGTGGGCGCGACCTGGGCGGCCGGACGGATCGTCCGCCACCGCGCGATCAGCCTCCAGCGCACGCGGGACAGCTCCGACCGCCTGGCGTCCGAGGCCGTGGCATCCGAGCGCGCCCGCATCGCGCGCGAACTGCACGACGTGGTCGCGCACGCGCTCTCGATCGTCGCGCTCCAGGCCGGCGCCGCCGAGCAGTTCCTCGACAAGGACCTCGAGCGCGCGCGAGGGCACCTGCAGCTCACGCGCCGCACCGCTCAGGAGGCGCTCGCCGAGATGCGCCACCTGCTCGACGTGCTGCACGAGGACGGTGCGGCGTACGCCCCGCAGCCCGGACTCTCGGCGCTTCCCGCACTCGTCGCCGAGACGGAGGCCGCCGGACACTCCTGCCGGCTCGATCTCGACGAGTCGACCACCGAACTGCCGGACGGCATCGCGCTCGCCGTGTACCGGATCGTGCAGGAGTCGTTGACGAACGTCCGCAAGCACGCGCCCGGTGCCGTGGTGGACGTGGTCGTGCGCCGGCGCGAACGGACGCTCGTCGTCGAGGTCGTCAACGGCCCGCCGGGGCCGGGAGCGCCGCGCGTCGATGGTGCCGAGCGGGGAAGGGGCCGCGGGCTTCCCGGCATGGGCGAACGCGTGCGGGTCTACGGCGGCGCGCTCTCGGCCGATCGGACCGAGGCGGGCGGATGGCGCGTCCACGCCGTGCTGCCGATCGGGGATGCCGCATGAGCGCCGTCGACGGCTCGCCGCCGAGCGTCCTCGTCGCCGACGACCACGCGCTCGTCCGGTCCGGCATCGTCGGCCTGCTCGAAGCCGCGGACCTCCGGGTCGTCGGCGAGGCGGGCGACGGATCGGCGGCGGTCGAGGCCGCGCGGCGACTGCGCCCCGACGTCGTGCTCATGGACATCCGCATGCCCGGCCTCGACGGCATCGAGGCGACGGCCCGGCTCACCGCGGAGCCCCAGGCGCCGAGCGTGCTCGTCCTCACGACGTTCGACCTCGACGAGTACGTGTACCGCGCGCTCCGCGCGGGCGCCGCCGGGTTCCTCCTCAAGGACGCGCCGCCCGAGCGCCTCGTCGACGCGGTGCGCACGGTCGCACGGGGCGAGGCGCTGCTTGCCCCGGCGCTCACGCGCCGGCTCATCGAGCGCTACCTCGCGACGCCGCAGCCCGGAGCGGGCGACCGACCGGCGGTCGACCTCACGCCCCGCGAGCGCGAGGTGTGGCTGCTCATCGCGCGCGGCATGTCGAACCACGAGGTCGGCGAGCGACTGTTCCTCAGCGAGGCGACCGTGAAGGCGCACGTCACCCGACTGCTGGCGAAGCTCGGCGTGCGCGACCGCGTGCAGGCCGTCGTCGCCGCCTACGAATCGGGACTCGTGCGGCCCGGCGAGGCCGAGTCGGGCTGATCCGGGCGGGCGCTCGCGCGATCGCCGTCGAGCGAGGGCCCGGCCGCCTCGCGGACCTCCTCGTCACGTGCCTGCGCTGCGGGGTCGGACGGCGCTGCGTGGCCCGATGGCACTGCGTGGCCCGGTGGCGCGGCGTGACCCGATCGCGCGGCGTGGCCCGCCGGTGCCTCGTCGACCGACCGCGCCTGCTCGAGGTGCGCCAGCACGCGCAGGCCGGCGAACGTGAAGCCGAAGCCGATGCAGGCGCCGGCGAGCACGAGCAGCCCCCACCGAGGATCCTCGCGGAGGCCGACGACGACGCCGGCGACCGCGAGCGCCGTGCCGAGCACCGGTCCGCCGACGAAGAGCGCGACGCCGAGCACGCCGAGCCGCGAGCGTCGCCGTCCGCGGCGACGCTCGACGTCGGAGAGCCCGTCGCCGTGCGTCACGTGCCCATTCTGCCCTCGACGCCGTCGGAGCATCCGGTCGCCTCGCGGTTGTTCCGGAACGCGGAAGAACCGCCGAAGTTCACCCCCCGAATCGTCCTCCGACCCCGTCGCACGGCGCGCAGCATGGTTCCACAGACCCCCGGACGGCACCGCACGAGGAGCCGGACGGACCACGAGACATCCGCACCGCTGCACCGAAGGAGCACCACGATGAGCACCCAGAACCGCCCCGGCGACCAGACGCAGACCGCCGCCGAGCTCCAGCTCGAGTGGGACGCCGACCCCCGCTGGGAGGGCGTCACGCGCGACTACACCGCCGAGGACGTCATCGCCCTCCGCGGCCCGGTCCGCGAGGAGCGCACGCTCGCCCGCCGCGGGGCCGAGAAGCTGTGGGAGAACATCCGGAAGAACACCGGCACCGCCTTCGAGCGCATGGAGGACCCGGAGTGGTCGGCCGCGCTCGGCGCCCTGACGGGCAACCAGGCCGTGCAGCAGGTGCGCGCCGGCCTCAAGGCCATCTACCTTCGAGCGCATGGAGGACCCGGAGTGGTCGGCCGCGCTCGGCGCCCTGACGGGCAACCAGGCCGTGCAGCAGGTGCGCGCCGGCCTCAAGGCCATCTACCT